>Ga0209131_1001186_pt1 | contig 18055 bp, 18 predicted proteins | sample GraSoi_2013_40cm_FD_185826 | JGI IMG/M metagenome (GOLD analysis project Ga0209131, IMG submission 185826) | Grasslands soil microbial communities from the Angelo Coastal Reserve, California, USA - Sample 9_17_2013_40cm (SPAdes) (version 2) | ecosystem: Environmental > Terrestrial > Soil >... | reverse complement strand
GGGTTCCTCGGGTTCTGAGACCAGCTAGTATACTTCAACTTCGTGTAATGATTAATGAATGTAAATGCGATGTTCTAGGAAGTGTTTGTACGTGTTTGGCTGCTGGCGTCTCGCGAGATAGGGCGGACAAAGCGAGCTGCCACGTCCACATTTCTCTCCTCCCGACTCGTCCTTTGAATTTCTGGGTGGCGAACATGAGCGGCTGTGAGTTGGATATTCGACCCGTTTAATATTTTGAGTAATGCTAATCACATATTAGTTCGATTTCTAAACCTCGTACGGCCGTTTCTGCCAATTCTACCAGAGGTCTCGTCGCCAGAACGAAAGGTGAGCTGGAAACTATGCGGCTATCCTTCGTGTTCTCATATAAACGCCACTACTCATCCACCCATTTCTTAATCCAGGTTCCCTTCAACCAAAAGGTGCTATGGACCGCCGTGACGTTGCTCATCTTCCTCGTCTGCAGTCAAGTACCACTCTACGGCATCGTCTCCTCCGACAGCTCAGACCCACTCTACTGGACTCGTGTCATTATGGCCTCGAATAGAGGAACACTCATGGAACTCGGCATTACACCCATCGTCACCTCGGGTATGATCATGCAACTCCTCGCAGGTGCAAACCTCATTGAAGTGGACTTTGGTCTAAAGGAGGACCGCGCTCTCTTCGGCAGCGCGCAAAAGCGTGAGTTTTTCGTGAATTTCAACCCATTTCTTCGCCTCGCCAGCGCATGAACGACCTCTGGACTGACTCGCACGCGTTTCGCCAGTCTTTGCGCTCATCATCTCACTTGGTCAGGCTACTGTGTACGTCTTGACTGGCCTGTACGGCAAGCCCGCCGATCTGGGAGCTGGTGTCTGCCTCTTGCTCGTGCTCCAGCTCATCGTTGCTTCGCTCATCGTCATTCTCCTTGATGAACTCCTCCAGAAGGGATATGGCCTCGGCTCTGGTATTACCCTCTTCATTGCCACCAACATTTGCGAGTCGATCATCTGGAAGGCATTCTCCCCCACCACCGTCAACACTGGCCGTGGCCCCGAGTTCGAGGGTGCTCTTATTGCGCTCTTCCACCTCCTTTTGACCTGGAACGACAAAGGCCGTGCGTTGAAGGAGGCCCTCTGGCGCGAGAGACTACCAAACGTCATGAACCTCGTTGCCACTGTCGCGGTGTTTGCCGCCGTTATCTACTTGCAAGGATTCCGCATCGAGATTCCCATCAAGAGCAATAGGTTCCGGGGCCAACGCGGCTCATATCCGGTCAAGCTCTTCTACACGTCGAACATGCCGATCATGCTGGAGAGTGCCTTGACCTCAAACGTCTTTATCATCAGCCAGATGCTCTTTAACCGCTTCCCCAACAATCTCTTCGTCAAGCTCCTTGGTGTCTGGGAGGTAAGACAGATTTCCATCCACTTCCAAATTTGCGCTCATGCGACCGTTGCACAGCCCCTGGAGGACTCGTCTCAACTGCACGCGGTCTCCGGTATCACCTACTACATGTCGGCACCCCACACCCTCAAGGCTGCCCTGCTCGACCCGATCCACACAGCGATCTACATCACCTTCATGATCACCGCCTGCGCACTATTTTCCAAGACGTGGATTGAAGTCTCTGGCTCAGGCCCACGAGAAGTCGCTAAGCAGCTCAAGGACCAGCAGATGGTCATGGCAGGCCACCGAGAGCAGAGCATGTACAAGGAGTTGAAGCGGGTCATTCCCACTGCTGCTGCTTTCGGTGGTGCCATTCTTGGACTGTTGTCCGTCACTGCTGACCTTATGGGTGCGCTTGGAAGCGGAACAGGTATCTTGATGGCTGTCACCACCGTTTATGGCTGTGCGTTTCTCCATTTTGTACAGGGGACAAATTTGCTGATGAGTGTTCAACAGACTGGGAGATTGGTATCAGGGAGTCCGGCGGACCTGAGATGGCTGCTCTCGGCGACTTGATCATGTAAACTGACCGATTCTACGTCACATTGCATGGTTCCTTTGGCGGCTCGTACAACTGGTCACTGACACCTATCCACACACCATGTCACCTTCGTCTCTATCTGCGCGGGTCCAGTGTGCCTCTGCGAGGCTGCGAGGCTGCGGGCTTTGTTCGTTTTTGTGAGATAGTCGGGACAACAACTGAGGATTGCGAGGATGGGGTCCATGGAAGAGGATGTGATGGTGGAGCGAGAGGGGTGGTAGCAAATTGGATAAACTCGTGCTTATAGTATTATTCCCTCTTCAAATGATGGGAGGTTTCAGGCTTGAACTCGATTACGATTGACGCTCGCTGACCGCCACTCTGCCACTCTTTTTTTATTCGTGCTGATGTACCTTGTACGTACGGCTCCGTTTCAGCAAAATTAATGGTGGTGATGCCGCCTTTCTATACCGAAGCCCGACTCGGACATCAGCAGCGCATCAGATGGTGCGAGAAGCAGTCGGTCTACAGATGCGGTAATTTGGTCCATCCGCTTCCGCTTGCAGTGGTCCCCTCGAGCCAGCAGCGCCTGATAAGTTAAGATCACGCTCTGCGTCTGATGTGAAGACCGAAAAGTCAAAAGAAGTACACAAGCCCCCGCCCAGAATTGAACTGGGGTCTTAAATGATTTATTGCCCATAAGAACAGATCAGAATGTGATAACCGCTACACTACTAGGGGCTAGGGCATGAGTCGGATATTTTCTAATCCTAGACCTAGTACTCGTCAACACAAGTCCTTGAACTGAAACTGAAACATGGGTTTACTGCATGGCTGTGACTTGGCCCATCCGCTTGCAGTCGTCCCCTCGAACCATCAGGTAAAGATCGCGCTCTGCGTCTGATGTCAAGGCCGAAAAGTCAAAAAAAGACTTCCACACAAGCCCCCGCCCAGAATTGAACTGGGGTCTTAATGATATAAGGCCAACGGGCCAGATCAGAATGTGATAACCGCTACACTACTAGGGGCCAAGGACATGAGTCGGATATTTTCTAAATTTAGACTTGAATTCGTCAACACAAGTCCTTGAACTGAAATTGAAACATGAGTTTACTGCATGGCCGTTCTGTCTGTCATAAATTGTGTTTGCCTGTACTGTGTACTGCTGTTTGTGGCTGAATTATATTGTCCCTGTTATCTGTTATCTGTTATCTCTTCCGAGTTCCACACCTGGCATGTGCCCTGATTTGATTATTGTCTTTGAGTCTTTGGTATTCATGATCCTCGCGTCCCTTTTTTCCGCCCACACGTTGTGCCACACATACTTTGGACTGGTGCCAATGGGCGTCTATTGGCTTAAATGAAACCGTGGGGACATCATATCCTTTTGTGGGCGTAGTAGCCTGCAACCATTTGATGCTGTCCCTGAGAAGAAGAAGCTCTAGATCGCCCCCTACCTCAATGATATCGCTTCATCGCTTCCCTCGTTTTCTCGCCGTACAACGGACGTCGTATTTCCACCTCAAGCTCCATACATTACAAACACCCATGCTGATCGGTCGCAAAATATTCCGCTGGATAAGTGCAATGCCGTCGACCGACTTGAATGAAAAGCAAATCAACCTGGGGCGGGAACAGGGTACATGGATGCAACCATCTCGTGGTTTCGCTTGAAACGGGGTGTTGGAGTGTGGTAGTGTGACCCTTTTTTTTTTGTCTTTTTTCCCTTTTTCCCTTTCGTCGTTATATTCGTTTGCCCAACCTATATCCTAGTACACTGTTTCGATCCGACGTCCAAAAGCGTGCAGATTTCATGCGCTCTTTCGACAGATGAACTATCTTGGCGTTAAGTGGATGACGGCAAGGATGTATAGCGCTGTAAACTATACCTATTTCCAGCTAGACCAAGCCAAATCATCCGCTTTTGGATGAACGGCGTTCCTTCAAATGAACGATATACCCCCAGAGAAAACCCTACCACCCAAAAAATAAAATAAACCATGCCAACTCTCCTTCAGGTTCGTGCTCAAGAATACCATAATACGACCACTCACCCGCTCAAAACGACCAATGCCTGAATGACGGCCCAGCCCAAAGGCAGCCAGGTAGATATCTTCACCTCCGATGAATCCCTCAGTGCCGCCAGCAAATACCCTATCACTAAGCTCCCCGAGACACCGATCAGCGCCCCAACGAGGACGAATACGATAGGGATTAGGAGGACGAGGAGGAGGTTGGCTTTCGCGGGTTTGCGGAAACGCGAGAGACGTAAAGGCGGCTGGGTTGGGGCACTGGCATTGGCACTGGCACTGGCATGGACATTGGCATGGACATTGGCATGAACATTGGCATTGGAATTGGGATTGGAGGCTCTGGGTCGAGTTAAGGGTGTGGAACTATTGTTACCGGGTATGAAGGACGACGTAGGCCTCGACGCGGGTATATAGGAGAGCGAAAACGGTGTCAGGGAAGTGGAAGTGGGAGGGGCATCTACTGAAGTGGATGCGGTTTCGTGGTGGTCTTGAGCTTGAGCTGGAGCTTGAGGAGGAGTATTTGTATTTGCGCTGAATGGCCGCGAACGAAGGTTTCGAAGACGGATTGATGGTGTCCAGGAGTCCCAGCCCTGGGACGGCGCAGGGGATGATACTGGTGACACCGGTGTTGGAGGCTGTGGTTCTACGAAGCGGAGCTGCCCCGAGGTGCTGGCTTGGGTGGCGGCGCCCTGCACATCTGCACTCGATGGGTGTGGACTGGGAGAAAAGGCCGGGGAGAGAGGAGGGAGGTCTTCTTCAAGTGACGTGTACGAGTGCGTATTATGATGATACCTCGGGGTGGAAGGTATGCGACGAAGGGCTGTTCCATCGCTGCTGGGAGTGCCTTGACGCCGAGGAAGAAGATGGACAAAAAGCGCCCACAGGCCGGGTAAGCCGAATAGAAAGAGATAGATGAGTATGGTCCAGTAGAGAGTAAATCGGAAGATGTCTGATTATATGTGGAGTAAGTCGCACATATCCACGCGGGAAACAACCTGCGTGCACACCTCCGGAATGGTAAAGGAAGACAACTCTAGGGTCCTGATTACATTGTTCTGTCCATTTCTCCAAAAGTGGATTATACAGCGACGGAAAGCTTGGCGTTTGCGATGGGATGGTGCAGTTCATTTTGAAAGCGAGCGGAAGAACGGAAGTTGATCTGCGCAAGTATACCCGTTGTATCTACAACATGCAAATGACTTGCCTGCGCTTTCCTGAATTGTTGAATTATAACGCCGGATCCAAATGGGTCTCAAGACAGCTCGGAACATTCCGCCAACACGTCAATAGCTCAGCTCGAGCTCGAACGGAGCAGAAGAAGCACAGGAGCTCATATCACAGACTTTCTGAGTACGTTCAAGGTGCATTGGGAGGACCATTACACCTTGATAAATTAATTCGAGTACTCATCCGGCACACTAATAATGAGGCTGTAGGTTCAATTCGTTTCCGGGTTCTCCATGTTTAATTTGCACTGTGTTAGCACAACCAAGGTCAGATGATTACCCACGAAAGGTGCCACACACATCAAGGACTCGAGTGCCATGTCTCTGGCGCACCGAATCCGGTGTCAACCTTTACGGAGAGTAGACATAGAGGCGGGGGGCAGTTAAGAGGCATCAATGGGCATAACCCTCTCTCGCCTACTGACGTACAAATTGTTCTGTAAGGGGAAGCTGGGACCTACGAAGCCCCTAACTTCGACTCTGTTCAAACTATTAACTATTGATACATGACCAACGGTCTTCGAAGTTACGAAAAGAAGGTACCCCATATGAAAGAAACCAGAATTCATTCCCTCAATTGGCGTCAAACTAGCAGTGACCGTTAGCGAAGCCAATGGCCCAACCGTGGTGTTGGTACATACCTGTAAGAGCATAGACGTTGGCCATAAAGTGGGTCGCTGCTTAGTATCAAGATAGAAGTACTGCGGTGTTCCGTGAAGCGACTGGGTATAACGCCTGAGGCACCCAGATGGCCCTGGAGCGCGCTGAATCTTCTTCAGGCTGAAGATAACCTTGAGTACGTGCGCGGCGGTCTAATTACTCGTGAGATGCATGACATTTGTATAAGAATGAGGATGCCTACCGTTAAGACGAAATTCTCGCCCAACAAACGGACAACACCATCACCCAAGAAAACTTCATAGTGGCGAGAATCATCAATGGCCGGATGGCACCTGGCAGTGTGTGTTTTGGGCTGTATGAAACGTTTCTTCAGGTCAAGACTCGAGATAATTTCGAAACAGGTACATACCTCATCTAGATTGGCTTTCTTCAAGCTCAAGAAGACCTTATCACCGGGATGGATGTTGACAGGCTTCGCCACGCCGGGAATGAACATGGTCGATCCGACCTCTCTCGTGACACCAACGGTTATAGGGTCGAGTCGCAATGCCTCGCGCGCGTAGAGAGCCAGGGTTTCAATCGCAGAGGGCGAGTTACTGCGCGCAACCTGTATCAGGTGATCACAATATGCTTTGTTGCGTTTCTCAAGATAGAAATTGACGATATGAACGAGCACTAAAATACGTTAGAGGCGCATGGAATGCACTTGAGAGAAAGATACACACTATGAGACAACTCAACAGTGGCCAGTGTAGCTACTGCAAGAACGTCGTTGACGAGTTCTTGTTCGCTCAATCCGACGGTATTCATAACTTGATAGAAATGATCGCTGGCAGGTCGGGTGCCAACAGCGGCGTGCCACAAGGCATCTTTGATATAGCCAGCAAAACCGAAAATCTACCCAAGGGTCAGTTTCAGAGGTTTGAACAGGTCGTACTCTACATACCCCAGAGTGACCGATGCCTCGTAGATGAGTGCGCATATGATATTGGAACGTCTTCACGTGCTTTCGAGCGCTCTCCTTCAGATGCACGGACCGTGCTGGGTCAAGCTCGAGGAAAATGTACCTAGGCTTCATGAGTGCACGCCATGTATCGGTTAAACAGGGCAAACTTACTCGTAGATATCCTTGAATCCTTGGTCGGCTTGCTGCTCGAATATCACTCCCCGGGGAAACTCTGCCGTCTTTAATGGCAGCCCCTGTAAGGTACATTGTAAGCCACAGCCGGGTCCAAATCACCGGAAAGATCATACAATCTCTTCTGCGATCCAGTGTATCGGACCCAGGTTCAACACATCCTTGACGACATCAAACGTCTTGGTTCCCTTGGCCTCCAGCTCAAAGCCCTTATGGAAGATCAGGGCCTTTATTTTCTCCGCGATGGCACTGGCCACGCGACCATATTCATGATCATGGAAGATCGCTTGATGGATGATTTTGGCGTTACGAGATGTACGAGGGTCATCCATATTGGGCAAATATCTGCCAAAGACATGCTTTCAGCTTCCATTTCTTTCCAAGTGCAATGTGCTTGCTTACCCTGGTCCGTCGAGGATTTCTTGGGTTCGCTGCGAGTACAAGGTCCTAAACGCGCGCGCATTCTTTCCCAGGAACTCAGAAACTCCGGTATAGTTCTCGACCGGAATAGCGGGATATCTGGGTTTGGGCCTTTCGAACGTGTAGCGATCGGCAATGCCAGCCTTGGTCAAGATTTCCTTCATACGCACTGGCGTGATCATCCCAAACCTAAACAGATCTTATTAGCAAACGCCATTCAGAATTCCCTGAGGTGGGCCGTACCAGGTGTAGACAGAATTCTCGGTATAGTGATGAGGTAGACCCCGAAGGAGGAGAGGTCCGATCGCGCTTCCAAATCCAGGGTTCGTTGGATCTCGCTGGCAGTCTCGGTAGCCCCAAGCCGTATAGTTGAATGGAGTGACTAAGAGATTTATTAGACCAAAAATAGGACCAGGAGTGAGAAGGGGACAATACATACACGCATGCGTGTAGAACCGATCCCCTCGGGTAAGAGCAATGGCATCAGCCAGAATGGCACGGCTGACGGTGAAACCGGGACACAAGCCGGCACCAGGACCAGGAAGCTTGGTCTCTTCCGCCTGAAGACCGGGGTCTGCAATGGTATAAGTATGTCCTTTCCATATGTGTGCTCCGGAGAGTGTAACTGACGCAGTTCTAAACGATCAACCGTCTCGTAGAGTTTCTGGGCGGCCTGCCAGATCTCCTTCCTAGGGTTCCACTCCTGGAATGTCTTATATGCTATAAAGTAGTGTCATTGCAGTCTTCTCATTGGGATCCCATTCCCGTGCTTACTCCTCAATCCCAGTGATGTCCTGAATTCGTTCAACTGCACAGCGGATGATGGTCAATAATAACCACTGGGAACACTTTGCAGACTCACCGTGCATACACCCCATTTCCTTGACATTTTCATAGTCATTATCTCCACAATCTTCATGACGGAGGGTGTACCCCTGGCTTTGAATGCGCCAGCGGGGTGTTCCGTAGCGTCCATCAGAATCTTGGCAAGGTCATCGTCCTTGAATTTTCCATCTCCATCTCTTTTGAGGTTGGGGGGTGTCCACGTACGGACATCTCTCTTGCTCCCTTCCTTCAGGTTTTTCGTAATGGCCTGGAAGTCCTCGATTTGGATGTCGTCCCAGGACTTACCCTTGAATTCCCTCGTGAACATATCCTCCACCCACTTCTCGTCCGCTTCTGAGAGTGTCGCGTGCCACCTGTAGAGCAAGTTGAATTCGACAGAATTGCTGTTGCCTTGCCCTCGATCGACGAGAGAGTGGTCAGACTTGCGTATCAAGTTGAATGGGTCGAGCGTCCAGGAGTTGAGGTCGGTGACGAGGCCGAGGATGGCTGCAACGTAGTCGCTAAAGACAGCTGAAGCGAAGTGTCCACAGTTAATCAGACGTGCCATGTTGAAGATATCGTCGTCTTGCTTGAGAATCTGCTCCCGGTTTAGCACATCCCATTCTGCCTTGTTGCTCGGGTCGACCCAGGACCCGCGCTCGTTGATTTGGAGAATCTTCTCACTATAATAATGCGATTCAGTACAAATTGATTTGAAGAACAAACGTGACCGACGCGATGTAATTGTGGTTTCGGCAGTAGAGAATCAAAAGAGCAATAGCGATGGGAGGCAGGAAGAGAAGGCGATCTTCCGCGAAGACGTCGTTGTAGAGCATCCCTCGACCTTCTTTATTGCGAACACGGTCCAGACTGGCCTGGTCATTGCCATAGAGGGGGGACAAGTCAACGTAGGAACTTGTGTCGTTCTGCAACCAGTTTGGGTGATTAGTTCGGAAGCAGGTATGGATGACGAGAGTGGCGAAGCTATTTTGAAATGGGTCAGTCTCGCTCCTCAAAGTAATTGACTGGACACTGACCCGAACATCAAAGAAGAATTGCCGGCAGGGTGCTCGACGAAGGCTTCTCGACGGAGCAACGAATCGAATACGAGGGCAGGATCGGGTTGCTCGATGTCTGGCATCGCTGTTGTACTCTGGACATTGCGGGAGTAGGACGAGCCGGCTTTGCCAAGATTGGGAAAGTGGGGATTGTTCCCAGAACCATCCGGGTGTCTGTACTCGTCCGCAATATATGTTGCTGGCGGATGAGGAAGGTCATACCAGAGGAGAGATATGACCTTATCTTGGACAAATTTACTGACTGGCCCGCCTGGAAGGTTGGACATGATGTATAAAACCTTCTCGAGCTGTTGTTGGGAATACGATATGTTAGCCAACCAATGAATCTGGAGTAGATAGATAAAATAATGAGCGAACCAAAAGCTTTCGATCGTCGACGTGATCTCCGTGGACAGCTGCATCAATTACGGCACTGAGCGCAGTTGCGTCAATGGGGTTGTGTGGACCCTTGAGAAGCTGCTTTCTCATGCCCTCGAGTAACTTGCCCGCTACAGATTGAGGGCCAGCATCGTATTCCTCGTCATCATCTCTCGATTCAGGGATAGGCGCAAAGGCGGTATACAAGGCCTCTGAAGCGGCCACACTTCGATCGATTGCATTGTTCTGCTCCGACTGTCAGTACCAGTACCAGTACCAGTAAGGCTATGGGCCAGAAAGAACTCACGAGGACGGTGCTGAGCATGACTGCTCACTGCTCACTGCTGGGGGTGCTCAAGGAAGGAGGGGAGAGGGAACAAACTGAGAAGACCAAGCCCGCACCCGCTTTTTACGTGGGCTGGGTAGACCACTTGTGCAGTGGAGTTAAGTGGAGTGGATTGACAGCATCGCAAAAAAAGGGGAAATTATTGACACCCGTTCGACATTGAATACGTTGAGGTGAAATGGAGGGCGGTCTTCTAAATCCAAATCCTGCAATTCTCAATGGACAACGTCAACAATGTCAACGGTGCGATGAACACCCCGTTTCACCGGCATCACCCGGGTATTCCTGGGCGACGAACAACGGCCGGCGACAGCGTTGCACCACCGACCACCGACGCGACCGAGTACGTCCTAAGTCCGGGCAGCGCAGCGCAGGCGATGAGGCGATACGACGCGCGTACGTGCAAGGCACAGCGAGTTTGGGGACGAGTAGGTTATGTTAAATGATAGGTCAAAGAATGCTTCTACTCGCATGCACGAGATAATTCAGCCACAACAGGGTTCATCCCGAAATGGCTATATAAAGCAGTGTTCTGGGCACGTGCACGGACATCCACCGACCTTCGGGACAGATACGGCCGCAAACGCCTTCGTTCTCGTTCTGGAATGGACATATAATCACTCTCACGCGTCCTGAGCCCTCTCCTTCCATTCACTCAGGAAAACATCAGACCATCTCCGTGGGTGCCGCGATCCCTTTGTGTTTCGATGTTTCGACGTCAGAATCTCCTGTCCTTCCGCGACAGCGCTGTTTGTCACAGGTTGAGAAAAGTAATCCCGTCGCCGCTGCTGTCGTCTCTGCCCGGTGAGTATACAAGGTGCACCACAGGTCGGAGGATTGGGCAATCTGGACCATCCGCGGGAAAACACTGGTATTAAGCAACGGGATCGGAGGTGGTGAGCAATTACAGTACTGCATATATGACTCGGTGTGCGGTATTCCATGAAGAGAATGAGTATAACCTCTGAGTTGCCCAGGTGATCTTGGAGCCCGCCGAATAGTCTTTAGGCTTGAAGAACAATGCGCAGCGGTCGAACTACTCAGGTGAGTTAATGAAAATAAAAAATGCCTACCGTTCAAACTTAATTCTCGCCACAACCATAGCACAAGAACACATGGCCGGGCGGATCCTGACGGCATTTGATTGAGGCCGTATGAAACCTTAGTCAGGTCAAGACTCTTGCGAATTGAAACGGAGACATACACTTGGCTTACTTTCAAGCTTATCACCGGGACGCCGGGAACGAACATGAACGATTCCACCTCTCTTAAGTAAACCGACGCGATGGTCACAGGGTCGAGTCGCGAAGCTTTCCAAGTGTAGAGAGTGAGGACGGCGAGCTGCTGAGCACAAGGTGGTCAGGCGACGACGATTTTCCTCCTCAAGATAGAAATTGACGATATGAATAAGTAGTAAGATGTGTTAAGGATGCAATGGATTTGTTTGAGAGATACACACTAGGACATAGTTCAGCTGTGACCAGTCACTAGTGTATCTCGTGAGCGAATCGTTGAGGGCCGTAGTACTATGAGGCGTCACCGAGAGGACGTCTGATCTCGTCATTATCTCATCTGCACGTGAATGTAGCTCCCGTCTTCTAAATCCGAGTATCGCACTGGGCAACGGACCGCCGACCGTTGCAAGGCGGCACTCAATCACTATTACCGGCACCGGGAATTGCAGGGGTACGTGATATCAATATGAACCCTGTGGCAAAGAGATGGACCAAATGTCACGGAGTTAACGTTCCGCAGTTGCGCGATTGACATAAATGCCACGGGACCGGCGGCACGCAGTAGTACTCTGAATGACGTCGAAGGTCACACACGTGCACTTTCGGGACCGCTTGGGCAGATTCGAATGAGAGGAACTGATCGCAGTGGGTCATTCGGATTCTGGAAAAGCAATATAGCCTCTCTCGCGGTTCAGTCTGATTCTGGAACGGAGATAAATCCACTCTCCTTGCTTGTGAAAGACGTCAGAGCCTGTCCTTCTCTAACTCTCCAACTTGATGTCTCAATTAACCCCCGAACCTTGACGTCACGAAGAGCGGCGGATTCTGTTTTGGGTATCCGAACGTGGATTCTCCATTGCCAATTCGAATGTCGCGATACGCCGTTTTCGCACTGAAGGAACGGTCTGAATGCATGGTCCACGGGATTTGTAGGTAAGTAGACAATTTTTGAGGTTTAGAATGGAGTGGCAAAAAAATTAGTCAACAATGGACGATCTTACGAGCACTAAGTGGTGGCCAAGGCGGTTTGTGGTTTTCAAGGTTGAGGTAATTCTCCCATATACATTTACAGCCGCACTTTTAATTTTATTGGGGGCACAAATTCAGTGCGACTACTGACAGCGGAACGGAAATTGATGACCCTGTTCTACAATCGAGTGGGTACTGCCCATAGCTCCGCCGACTCCTCACCGCGTCACCCTACTGTAATCACTAAAATTGTTGCAACGCGTAATGTCACGCCCACGGGTTTGGTCTCAACGGGAGGTAGGAAGTAATGTAATGCAGATGGGTCCCGTCTCAACTGGGCAAGAAAGTTATTAGAAAATTAGAAGAAAATCTTAAATGTATATAAAACAGAAAATAATAGGATCGAACATGATTAGAGGCTACTTGTAGCTTTCTATCGAGTGTGCCCATCAGTCTACCACATGTATAGGCAGCTCAGCCACTCCATCCTTCATCTCAATCTCTTGAATATCGTCGCTATCATCCTCAGAGTCGCCCACTGTTATGTATTCGTTTGCTGTGGCGGGTTCATCACTGTGAACAACAGGACTTGGCTGCTGGAAGCAAATGCAGCGATAGGGAGAACGGAAACTAGAACAGGGAGCTATTTCAAATATGACAGGGCCTTACTTACCTGCAGTAGCATATTCCTTATTAACCTCACCCTCGGCATCCTCGTCAGTTAACTCCTTGTCTAAAGCACTTAATCTGGTGAGCCTTTGTTGCTCGGCTGCTTCTTTAACGGTTGCCTTGGAGAAGAATTTTGAGATACTAGGATTGAGCATTGGATGTGTAGGAGGTATGTGTAATTTTCTGTGATTTTTTGTTGGGCTGCCATTATGTCGGTCGTCAAAGTGCCAGGGTTGCAAGACCATCCGATGGAAATTGCCAATTTTGCTTCATGCGCTACCTAAAAATGGACAACTTTGTTTCAAAATAACTATTCACTACTTACAGAAATCTAATTGTTGTAAAACGACTACCTAAGATTTGGTCTCGACCAGATGACGGTCTCACCCGTAACGCATAACACTTCTTGCTGTCTCAGTCTCAACTGGCTCAGTCCGTAACGTAACGCTGCCCTTTGGTTGCAACAATTTTAGCGATTACAGTAGCTGTGATCTGCCCTCATTATAGCTCCATTAACCAACCACCAACTAATAAACTGGCCGTTTAGGTGTTCCTTCCTACCATTAAATTATGGACCTGTCCGCCACACTCAACTAGAACTCTGAACAAGCACTGAGGCCTGTCCTTCACGGTGATGGCTGAACTAAGATCCCTTTTCTCCCTTGTCAATGAGGAGACGTACTGCCCGCCTCAAGCGGTTGAAGCATTCGGCGCAAAAGGTGCCTAGCTAGTTCACTAGCTACCTCCGTCGCGTAATTCCTGCTAAATCTAATTCCTACTAAATCCGTTCATTAGAGTGAAACTGGAGCAACAGGCGTATGCTGGCATCAACATAGTTTACGTACCCGGCACTAATTGTCCAGAAAGGATTTCGGGCCTTCAGGTATTGCTTGAAGAAGCACCTCCTCTAACTCGAACAGCCTCTGGATGGTACCCGAGATGGTTCGACTCCGATACTGGGCAATTGAGATCGTGGACTGAAAAACAACGGCAGAAGTACTGCACAGTCGAATGGAAGAGCTGAAAAGGCTGAAAGACCAAATCGACCTTATTCATAAATCACGACAATATAACTACGACCGAGTGTCTGCATTTCTCGAGTGTTTGCATTTCTCTTAGCGTGGCTCATGTCCGGGATTCCGTGCAGGATTCCGACCTTGTGTGAGGACTGGCTGCTAGTCGACTGAAATTAGCACCACCCCTAAGAAAAGGATGAGGCGAAGCAGGCTCGTGTGGCAGTAGCACCGGTCGACGCACAATTGCTCCAGTTAACCTTGGTGAAGTTGTATACTCTATTTCAATGTGAAACCGTAGTTTCAAGGCGAGGACGTGACAAAAATTACTCTTCAAGGGAAATCGATAGTACAGAGACTCGGTCTGCAAACCTGTAATGACCGAAGCCAGAATGAGAGACCGAAACCCATAGGAAAAGATCAAACCGTAACAATTTGGACGAGAACAATAGTACTCCAAACTCTAATGTGGAACAGTGCAAGGATCAGAGCCGCGCCTAGCAATTCCCCACAGATTCTACTTCCGGATAATGAACCAGTCACTGAGTACCAGCAGGAATGTCTGACCTGGAGAGTTTTGATGTGCTCCGGGTAGCGCCTTGCGCTTGTCTTCCCGAAACCCGCGAAGCACATTATACAGCTCGTCGACACCCCAGTCCTTGCTGCTTCGACTGTCTAGGAAGAAGTGGTCGCGCGTTTGATCCAACCATTGCCTCATAGGACGATGATTTTCCCATTTGTCTGCCATCGGGATCGCCTCAAACCCGTCGAAGAGATAGGTTGATTTTTCTCTAGCTAGGGCGGAATTATCCAAGTTACCCCATTCGTGTACGCTGGGCGGGGATGCTGAGTCATAGACGGCGACCCAGAAAAAGGCTTCTGCATCATATTTGTAGAGGTGCCTAACTGGTGGTCCACCAACGAGCTGCTTACGAGCCATGAACGGTCGAGTGCCAGTGCGACGCTGGTTTTGGCTAAGCTCTCCTTCGAGGGTTGCCAGATCAAAGTCGATCAGGATGCCGAAGACGTGGCTATCCTTCCGAAAGAACATCATGTTGTCGTTGCTGATATCACGGTGATGTATGCCGAGCTTCCATAGTCGCTTATGACCTTGTATCCACATAAGCCTAGAGCACAAAAAGCATAGCGCAGCAGACTTACAGCGAAAGCAATCCCAAAAGACCTGCCAATACTCTTTACCGTTTAAACCAGATATCATGCCATCGAGTTTGACAAAAACTATGATAACGAGTCGGCGGGGTTGGCTCTCAAGTCTGAGGTAGTCGCGAATTGTTTTCGTCGAGTTATCAGTCTCCATCCCTGCAACTTCCTCTGGGAGATAACTGAGCAGACTATCGTCCTCGTCCAGGACATTTTGAACACGATTTTGAAAGGCCGTGGATATCCTGGCTATATAGCTTGCCTCTTTCTCTTGTTCGACCCGTTGTCGAACCCGTGTTCCAATCTCCTCGAGGATTTTCCATTCCGATAGCCGCGATTCTTCTTTCCAATTGAACTTGATGACATGCCCTGGCTCCCGTTCACCAATCCCTTGACATGCATACACCGTAGTTGCTCGCCCACCGATGGAAAATGGCTTGTGTAGGACATTCTTGCCGTTCGTTGGATCAAATGTGAAGTCCTTGCCATCTGCAAAGGAGACGGTACTCTCCTTGGTATTTCTTTTATTTCGGAGATTATCATCCCACCGACCCCAGCCGCTCCTATCAAATCGCTGGAAGATATAGAGGAGGGCGAGATAATACTCGAGATACTTGGAGAGACTGAATCCATTTGTTGTGATGATACCTTCGCGGTCATACCAGCTGATATGGAGAACACCATCTAAGACATGGTATGAGCATGGAGAAGACGTATCGTGGAGGGAAATACCGTACCAACCACTATCAAGTTGAAAGCATGCAACATGTCGTATGAGCAACATAGCCGCCCGAGACCGTACTCTGCCGATTGGATAGCGACAGAATTTTCCCAATTAATATCGTCCTGCAAATGCATATGCACTTGTGAGGCAAATCTTGACTCGGCTCGTGCATGAGACGATCCAGTGGTCCGCACAGGGCCATCTTTCTTGCTTCTGGTTTCTACCAAACCGAAGACCATCAGCACATGAGACAGTCCGTCAAAAAATGTACGTACTCCGGACGAATAGGTTCTCATCAGCTTCTGAAACAGTGTCTCTACTGCGATTCTGGCTGCTTCTCTTTGGGACGAAGCGATCGAGATCCTTGAGTGGCAATAGGGAGCCTTCCTCAAGTTTTAATTTTCCCCACGACTTCTGGGAAATGCGTTGTGTCCGTTTGTGTTCGATAGAGCAGAGGGCATCCCCCCAGTCCAGCCCTTCACGTGCTTTCTTCGCGTATTTTGTCACAATATCATCCCAAGACGTAACTTTTCGCTTGTTGTGGAGTGCCCGGGCTGTATCCAGACTGACGAAGATATTATCAGGCTTTCGCCTGTGGACACCTTTGTTGTAGCTGTAAGATAGCAGGTTGGGGTCATTTTGGTGAAGGAGGATGTCGTGGGTGGCATCATAGGGAGTCGTTCCCTCAACCTCCAAGGTCTTCAAGAAGCCTAGTGCCGTATTTGTCATAGTCACGAAGGGCACATATGTCTCGCTCTCCACACGTTTGTTAAGGCTAGTCATGGGTCATTCGGACAGGTAGCGACGGATATACATGTAGGCTTACAATTTCTTGTGGGCCTGCTTCATCTCTTCCACCTTCCTAGTGACCGGGTATATGTGTTCGCGGTCGGATGTTGCGTTTGTGACCTCAGTCTTGATTTTGTTTACTATATCTTCAAGCATGTCTTTGGGGTCCTTCTTCAAGTCCTTTGACATGATTCGCTGAGTAAAGAAGGCCAACATTTTCAAGACCGAGGCATTGGCAGTATTTGAGACATCCTCTACGAGCCACGGGCCTGTTGTCTTTCGCCTTGCGATGTAGCATGGTGCATGAGTGAGGATTCCACTAGGACTTGGACATCCATACCTCAAGTCGTTCAAGTGTGATGTGCTCGCCATACCTTTACTGTATGGCGTGCATTGGTTCCCTAGATTCTCCGGTAGCTCCGTAGTCTGATTGCGGGGCGTGCGAGGCGGCGTTGTGGTCATGGTGGTCTGCGATAGCGTGTTACTCCCTGGTCTCTGTGTCTTATCTTTCGTTTCATGCTTCCCCTGTGCTTATTTGCCTCTTTCCTCATTTAGCTGACCCACTGACGTATATTCTCATCAGAAATTTACCTAAAAGACGCCGGGCCTATCCAATGGCGATACTCAGGGTAAGTGCTGGTGAGAAATGAACTACTCGCCTAGAGGAAGGCAATGCCGAGCTACAGGTTCAGGTGCGCTACCAGCGCGGCAGGAAATCTTCAATACAAGTCACCACAATTATCTATAAGAAGTTCTCAAGCTTTTCCGGCGAGAAGAGGTCTGGGCTGTGGGGTGCGGAACAGCGGCGCGTCGGGCGTGGGACGCGGTTCATACGGCTGGGCTCGCATCGCGCTTGCGAAGATCAGAAGTCGGAGAGTGTATCGGCGAGGCTATCGGTCTAGGTGCAAATGGCTTAAGTATGGCAGTGGGTCAGCTTCCGAACCCGAAGCTGTCAGGTGGGGACAGTGCAGTAGCTTACCGAGCGGGATCAAGGAGGTTTCAGCGGCTGAGTGAGCATTAACGGTGTGTATTGAGCCAGCAGGCCGGTGAATGAGATTGCAGAGTTAGCAACAGGCTGCTTGGCGGCACCATTGGCAGGACCACTTGCGAGGCAGCTTGCTGAGCAGCTGAAAGACAGTCGAGGACGAGCTAACTGTAGAACATCCGTGGCCAATTTGAAGGGGTTGCTGCTTGCTGCTGAAATCAAACCGTCGATGATCTGTTTCTTGTTTTTAAGTATAAAAGGGACTATATATTGGTTGTAGGGTAGCATCGAGCCCTGTTCCGAAGGTCTCAGTCTCAATCTTTTCATTATATACAGCGTAAAACGCTTGGGTCGCTGGAGCAATAAGCTAGAGAACGAAGAGAGCCCCAAGCTCATAGTAAAAAGGCACCCTAGAAGGGTCGTATGAGATGGTGCGGCTAACTATGGTGCGGCTAACTAGTGTGCGACAGTTTTGACCGGAGTGTTGACAGGTCCGGACTATATATGAGGCTGGATGACAAAACCGACACAGTTTGAAAATATACCACAATCC
>Ga0209131_1001183_pt1 | contig 18075 bp, 22 predicted proteins | sample GraSoi_2013_40cm_FD_185826 | JGI IMG/M metagenome (GOLD analysis project Ga0209131, IMG submission 185826) | Grasslands soil microbial communities from the Angelo Coastal Reserve, California, USA - Sample 9_17_2013_40cm (SPAdes) (version 2) | ecosystem: Environmental > Terrestrial > Soil >... | reverse complement strand
CGTCGGGCGGATCGACGTGGGGAAGGCATCCGAGGAGCGGTGCTTGCAGGCGTGATCGGAGCGCGGAGACATTTTCCTCGGCAGCCGCCATCCCGGGAGCGACGAGGTTCGCGATCCATCCCGCGAGTCGTAGACCCGCCTGCGAGATGGCCTCGCCCGTGAGCAGTGCGTGATTGAGGCATCCAAGGCGCATCCCGACCACGAGCACGACCGGCAGATCGAGCTCGCGGGACAGGTCGATCGTGTCCAGCTCGTCGCCCAACGGCACGCGAAACCCTCCGACCCCTTCGACTACGACGAACGGTGCAAAGGATGCGATGCGGTCGAACGCATCGCGAATCGCCTCGAGCGAAATGGTGCGGCCCTCGCGCGCGGCGGCGATGTGGGGCGCGAGCGCTTCGCGCAGGAGCACAGGGGTCACCGCATCGGCCGCGCCCTCATCGAGCTCTGCGGCGGCCATCAGCGCGAGGGTATCTTCGTTGGCCCATCGGCCCGAGCGCATCACCGCGCCGGCCGCCACGGGCTTGAAGGGATGCGCGCGCACGCCGCGAACCCGAAGAGCGTGAATCAACGCGCAAGCGGCGAGGGTCTTGCCGACGCCGGTGTCGGTTCCGGTGACGAAGATGCCGCGCGCCATCAGCCGCCTCGTGGGTGGAAGTCGACGACCTGGCGTCCGTCGGCGCTGCGGCGCGGCATAGCCTTCCACGCGTGGCCATAGATGACCTCGAATGTCGCGGGAAGGGCGCCCTCCCGGCGCATCGATTCGTAGCGCTCGACCATCCTTGTCCAGCGGCCTCTTCCCGACAGACCGCGCGGCCGGCCAGGCAGCGCGTTGTGCGCGCCGATGGCCTTGAGATCGCGCGCGACCGCGTCCACGCTTTCGTACTCGAGCGTGATCATCTCCATCTCCATCACCGGATCCGCGAATCCCGCGCCGACCAGGCAATCGCCCAGGTCGTGCATGTCGACGAAAGAATTGACGTGAGCGTGGCCGTCCACGGCGCCGAACGCGCTACGCAATTCCTTGAGCGTGTCGGGGCCGAAGGTCGAGAAGAGGAGGAGTCCGCCGGGGGACAGCACGCGCGCAGCCTCCGGCAACGCAGCCGATGGGCGGCACCACTGCAGGGTGAGGTTCGAGAAGACGAATTGCGCACAGCCGCCGGGGAGCGGCAGGCGCTCGGCGTCCGCGCAGACCAGGCGAGGCGTGCGGGGCATGAACGTCCGCCGCCACCAGGGTGTCCGGTGCCGCGCGACGCGCAGCATGTTGAGGGCGAGGTCTATTCCGAGCACGTCGGCCCGCGGATAGCGCTTCGAGAGGGGGTCGAAGAAGGCTCCCGTGCCGCTGCCCAGATCGATGATGCGCGCGGGATCCAGCCGCATCGGCTCGAGGTGCGCGAGCAGGCGCTCGCCCACTTCGCGCTGGAGGAATGCGCTCTTGTCGTAGCGCTGCGCCGCACGCTCGAACGAGCGACGGACGGCGCGCTTTTCGGGAATCGCATTCTCAGCCATCGAGCCCCTCCAGGGCGTGGGCGACGGCGTCGCGATCGGAGACGAACGGCAGGTGCGCCGCTGTCGGCAGCTCTACAAGCTCGGCATTCGGCATCGAGCGCGCGAGCCAGCGTCCGGCTTCGATCGGCACGATTCGGTCGCGTACGCCATGAATCACCAGCGCACGCACCGCGAGATGCGCGGCATCCCGTCGAAGATCCGTCGTTCGAAGCAAGTCGATGCCCGCGCCGAGCGCCGAGGCGGACGGGCCGCCGCGTTCGTTCAAGCCGCGCGCGAGCGCGCGAATCGCTTCGCGTGTCTTGCCGTCCCCGAGCGCGTTGAGGCGGACGAATGTCGAGAGCGTGGCCGGTGCGTCCCTGCGCAAGTCGTCCGCGAAGCCTTCGAGTGTCGATGGCGCCATGCCGTGCGGCCATCCCTTGCGGGCGACGAAGCACGGCGTGCCGGCCATCACCGCCAGCGCCCGCACCTTTCCGGGATGGCGGCGCGCGAGCCGCTGCGCGACCAGCCCCCCCATCGACCATCCGGCGACGAGGGCGTCGTCGGGAATTGTCCGCGCGACCTCGTCGACGAGCGCGTTCAACGAACCGAGGGCGCGATGGCGCGAATACCCATGACCCGGCAGGTCGACGAGATGGACCCGGCGGCTGCGAGCGAGGCGCTCGGCAAGGTCCGTCCAGATGCCGGAATCGAATCCCCAACCGTGCAGGAGAACGAGCGGCCGGCCGCGACCGCGAATCTCCATGTGCAAGGTCATGCGAGGCTATCGGCCAATGCGCGCGCCAAGCCTTGCACATCGGCTGCCCCGTGCGCGGCGCTGATGGAGATGCGCAGCCGCGAGGTGCCCTCGGGGACCGTCGGCGGCCGGATCGCGGGAACCAGATAGCCCAACGCACGCAGCCGGGATGAGACCTCGAGCGCGCGTGCGTCGCCGCCCACCGCGAGCGGCTGGATCGCGGTCATCGAATCGGCAAGGTTCACTTTTTCGCGCGCGCACGCCGCGCGGAATTCCGCGATGCGCCGGTGCAGGCGCGCGACAAGATCGCCATCGGCCGCGAGGAGGTCGATCGCGGCGATCGCGACGGCCGCCGCCATCGGCGGCAGTCCGGTGGAGTAGATGTAGGTCCGGGCGCGCTGCATGAGCCACTCGACCACCGGCCCATCGCCGGCGACGAAGGCGCCGTAGCCGCCCAGGGCCTTGCCGAGCGTCGCCATGTAGACGATCCGCGGCGAGCGCACCTCGAAGTGATCGAGCGAGCCGCGGCCGCTGCGTCCCAGCACGCCGATGCCGTGCGCATCGTCGACCACGAGCCAGGCGTCGCGGCGCTCGCAGAGCGCGGCCAGCTCGCGAAGCGGCGCCATGTCCCCGTCCATGCTGAAGACCGCGTCGGTCGCGACGATGCGAACCGGCGCCGTCGAGGCGGCGAGCCGATCGGCCAGCGCGGAAATATCGAGATGGCGATAGCGCGTGAAGCGCGCACGCGACAGGACCGCGCCGTCGGTGAGGCACGCATGGTTCAGGCGGTCGGCGAAGATATGCGCGCCGCGTCCGCCGAGCGTTGCGAGAATGCCGAGGTTGGCGACGTAGCCGCTGCCGAAAAGGAGCGCGCGCGGCAGGCCCACGAATTGCGCGAAGCGCCTCTCGGCCTCTTCGTGGATGCGCATGTGCCCCGTGACCAGCGGAGAGGCGCCGGAACCGACGCCATACTCGTCGATGGCCAGGCGCGCGGCCTCCCGCAGCCGCGGATGGCTCGCGAGGCCCAGATAGTCGTTGCTCGAAAAATTCGCAAGCGCTTCGCCGCCCTCGCGAACCCGCGCCCCTTGCGGCGAGTCGAGCACGCGCCGTGTGCGGCACCGGTGATCGCGCTTCAGTCCGGCCAGCGCTTCGGAAAGGCCGTCGGGCGAGGCCAATCGAGTCAATTCGCCTTGAGACCCAGCGAAGCGAACAGGGCCTCGTCGCGCTCGACGTCGGGGTTGCCGGTGGTGAGCAGCTTTTCGCCGTAGAAAATGGAATTGGCGCCGGCGAAAAAGCAAAGCGCCTGCACCGCTTCGTTCATCGCCGCGCGGCCGGCGGACAAGCGAACGACGCTCGCCGGCATGAGGATGCGCGCGACGGCAACGGTGCGCACGAACTCGGTCCAGGGAAGCTTCTCGCTTCCGCTCAACGGCGTTCCTTCGACCTGCACGAGGTCGTTGATCGGAACCGATTCGGGATGCGGCTCGAGACTCGCCAGCTGGGCGAGCAATCCCGCGCGGCTCTCGCGCGATTCGCCCAGGCCCACGATTCCGCCGCAGCAGACCTTGAGCCCGGCGTTGCGCACGCGCTCGAGCGTCTCCAGCCGATCATGGTAGTCACGCGTCGTGATGATCTCGCCGTAAAACTCCGCAGACGTGTCGAGGTTGTGGTTGTAGTAGTCGAGCCCGGCCGCTCGAAGCTCTTCGGCCTGGCCTTCCTTCAGGAGCCCCAGGGTGCAGCACGTCTCGAGCCCCAGCTCCTTCACTTCACGCACCATGGCGAGAACGGGTTCGAGGTCGCGCGCCTTGGGGCCTCGCCAGGCGGCGCCCATGCAGAAGCGGCTCGCGCCATTCGCCTGCGCCGCGCGCGCAGCGTGCACGACATCGTCGAGGGCCATCAGCGCCTGGGCCTCGACACCCGTGTGATAGCGTGCCGCCTGCGGGCAATAGGCGCAGTCCTCGGGACATCCACCGGTTTTGATCGAGAGCAGCGCCGAGCGTTGGATGCGGTTCGCATCGAAGTGGCGGCGATGGACGGTATGCGCCTGGTGGAGAAGATCGTTGAAGGGAAGCGCATAGAGCGCGAGCGCCCGCCGGCGCAAGGCGGCGAGGTCCGGCGCTTCCTCGGGCCGGTGCGTGTGGAGTTCGACGATGGCATCCATTGGGATTTCCCTAACACCCTGATAATTAGTGTTTTTTAATCGGATGTCAACCTAATATGCGGGCTCTTACCTTGCAACTGCCTGCTTTTTCGGCAACCGGGTCAGTATGGGCCGAGGGCTTTCTCGACGGGGTGCTCGACCAGGACTGCGCGCTCTGCGCGGCAGCGAGCCCACGGCTCGTATGCGATGCGTGCGAAAGCGCGCTTCCCCGCCCGCGCGCGAGCTGCGTTCGCTGCGCAATCGCCCTGCCGGCCGGTGAAGTGTGCGGCGAATGCCGCCGCCATCCACCGCAATTCGACGAGACCGTCGCGGCGTTCGAGTATCGATTTCCGATCGATCGCCTGGTGCAGCGTTTCAAGTACGCGGGCGATCTCGCCCTGGGGCGCTGGCTAGCCGAGCAGCTCGCCACGCGTCTCGCAGGAGTCGATCCGCCCACGCTCGTCGTTGCGCCGCCGTCGTCGCCCGAGCGGTTGCGTGAAAGGGGATTCAATCCCGGCCTCGAAATCGCGAAGACGGTGGCGGGGAGGCTGCGGCTGAGCCGCTCGATCGACGCGGTCTCGCGAGCGCGCAAGACCGCTCCGCAGCCCGGGCTCGGGCGAAAGGCGCGGCGCCGCAATCTCGAAGGCGTGTTCGATTGCCGGCTGCCTCTCGAAGGCAGCCACGTGGCGATCGTCGACGATGTGCTGACCACGGGTGCGACGGCCGATGCCGTTGCCGCCGTCCTCAGAAAGGCCGGCGCGGCGCGAGTGAGCGTTTGGGTTGTCGCGCGCACGCCCGAGCCGCGGTCCTGATGTTCGACGTCGTCCTCTACCGGCCCGAGATCCCGCCGAACGCCGGAAACGTGATCCGCCTATGCGCGAACACCGGCACTCGGCTTCACCTGGTCGAACCGCTGGGGTTCTCGCTCGATGACCGCAACCTGCGCCGTGCCGGGCTCGACTACCACGAGCTCGCGCAAGTCACGGTGCATCCCGACTGGGAGGCGTGCGCGAATGCGCTTGCCGGGCGCCGCACATTCGCGGTGACGACACGCGCACCGCGATCCTTTGCGACAGTCGACTATCTTCGCGAAGACGTATTCGTCTTCGGTCCCGAGACCGCGGGGCTGCCCGATTCGCTGCTCGATCAATTCGCGCCGGACCGCCGATTGCGCCTGCCGATGCGCCCGGGCAATCGCAGCCTCAACCTGTCGAATGCCGTTGCGGTCCTCGTCTACGAGGCCTGGCGCCAGCTCGGGTACTCAGGCAGCGCCTAGCGACCTTCGGGCTTCGTCTCGCGCGCGAGAAGGCTCTGCACGGCGCTCTTCGGCGCCATGCCTTCGAAGAGCACGGCGCACACCGCTTCGGTAATCGGCATGTCGATGCCGTGGCGCGAAGCGAGCGCCAGCGCGGAGCGCGCGGAATGCACGCCTTCGGCAACGTGGCCCAGCTCGACGAGAATCCTCTCGAGCGGCTGGCCTTCGGCGATGCGCAGGCCCACGGTGCGGTTGCGCGAAAGATCGCCCGTTGCCGTGAGCACGAGATCGCCCACGCCCGTAAGTCCCATGAACGTCTCGGGCCTTCCGCCCATCGCCAGGCCGAGGCGCGCCATTTCCGCGAGCCCGCGCGTGATCAACGCCGCGCGCGCGTTCGCGCCCAGCCCCAGGCCATCGGAGATGCCCGCGGCGATCGCCATGACGTTCTTCAACGCGCCGCCGAGCTCCACACCGATGAGGTCGGTGCTCGAATAGATGCGCAGCGGCGCGCCGTTCATCGCCGCCGCGGTGGAAGCGGCGAAATCGGCGTCGAGGGAAGCGACCGTGAGGGCGGCGGGAAGCCCGCGCGCGACCTCGAGCGCGAAGCTCGGTCCCGACAGCACCCCGGCGCGCTTGCATCCCGGCAGGGACTGCTGGACGAGCTCGTGGGGGAGCCGGCCGCTTTGCGGATCGAAGCCCTTGCAAGCCCAGAGAAGCGCGTGCTCGCGCGGTGCCGTCGCGAGGCGCTCGAGCGTCGGCAGCATGCCCGCGGTCGAGGTCGCCGCGATCACGAGCTCGCCATCGGCTACCGCGCGCATCGCGTCGGGTTGCAGCCCGACGGCGTCCGGAATCGGAACGCCCGGAAGGTAGGCGCTCTGGCGCGTGCGCGCGATTTGTTCGAGTCGCTGCGGATCGCGCGTCCAGAGCGTGATCGCGTGCGCGCGAGACAAGGTGATGGCCAGCGCCGATCCCCAGGCGCCCGCGCCGAGGATTGCTATTCGCATCGCCGTGCCGTCAAACGCCCCAGACGTGGGCGGTGCGAATGAAGCCCTGTTGCCCGTCGCGGTGGCGGACTTTGACCCACCCCTCCACCGGAGCCTCGATCATTTCGAGCAGCACTTGCTTGTACGCTTCGAAAACGAGCGGCGACTGGGGGTTCGGCCCCGCGCGCACGTCGGCGAGCGGCACCGTGACGAGCACCATCGCCTGCTCGCCCAGCGCCTTGTTCTCGACCCACGCGACCTCGCCGTTCGCGTCGCGCACCTTCGTCCAGAGATCGAGCTTCACCAGGACCTCGAAGGGATGGTAGCGGCTCGCGACGAACAAGCGGTCCGCGCGGCTCGAGGGCGCGTCGTAGAGCACCGCCGGCCGATCGCCGAGCGTGCGGTATTCCGCTGCGAACGCGCTGCCCGAGAGGGCGAGGGCGATTGCCGCCGCGAAGAGGCGCATCGGCTAGTGCGAAATCGACGGCGTGATGATCTGCGGCGCCGCCTGCTGCCCCTGCGCATCGCGCTGCGCGTGGAACAGCGCCTCGAAATTCACCGGATTGAGGACCACCGGCGGAAAGCCGGCGCGCACGACGATGTCCGAGATCACTTCGCGGACGTAGGGAAAGAGGATATTGGGACAGGCGACGCCGAGCACGACGTCGATGTCGGTCGCGGGGATGTTGCGCAGGACGAAGATTCCCGCCTGCGAGGCTTCGACGAGGAAGAGCGTCTTTTCGGCCACCTTCGCCGTCACGGTCACCGTGAGGATCGTCTGGTAGACGCCCTCGTCGACGTTGCTCGAGTTGTGGTGCAGCTGGATGTCGACGCTCGGTGCCTCACGCTCGAGAAACGCCTGCGGCGCGTTCGGGATCTCCAGGGAGAGGTCCTTCACGTAGATTTTCTCGATCGAGAACACCGGTTGGTTGTTTTGCGGGTCGCTCATGAAACTTCCTTCGGGTGAAAAAGACGGTGGAATGAATCGCGCCGATCAGCGCGCGAGCAGGGGATCGAGCCCGCCGGCGCGATCGAGCGCGGCGAGGTCGTCGAATCCGCCGATGTGGCGGTCGCCGACGTAGATCTGCGGAACGGTGCGCCGTCCGGTGCGCTGGACCATTTCGTCGCGCCGCTTCGGTTCGAGGTCGACGCGAACCTTCTCGATGTCGGAAACGCCCTTGGCGCGGAGCAGGCGTTCGGCCATCACGCAGAACGGGCACACCCCGGTGGCATACATCATGACCTTCGCCATGGCGTCACTTCTCGACGGGCAGGCTCGCCTGCTCCCACGCCGCGGTCCCGCCTCGCAATTGATAGACGCTGCCGAAACCCGATCGTTTCAGGAGCCGGCAGGCCGCGCCCGCGCGCGCCGCACCCTTGCTCGTGACGAGCACCGGCTTGTCCTTGTACTTGCCGAGCTCGTCGAGTCGTCCGGCGAGCTCGCGTACCGGAATGTTGCGCGCCCTCGGCACATGACCGCCGGCGAATTCCGCGGCGTCGCTCACGTCGAGCACGAGATGCGGCCCCCGGTTGATGAGCCGCGTGGCCTCGAGCGTTCCGAGCTCGTCGCTCGCACCGACCAGCCGCGAAATCTCGGGCCACAGCAGCATGGCCCCGCTCGCGAGGAAGAGCGCGACGAGCGCCAGGTTGTTCAGGAGGAATTCGCCCACGGGATCGAGTCTTTTTGCGCGTGCCAAAAGGGTTAATTTTAACAGAGCGACGCGCCACGACCTTCATTCAAGCCAGCCGCGGCAAGCCCCATTGCAGCAGCCACAACGCCGCCATACCGGCGACGATCGCGGCGAGCGGGGTGCGTAGCCGGATGGCGAAGGCGATCGCCACGATGCCGGCGATCCAGCGCGGATTGGCGAATCCGGGCTCGAGAATCCCTTCGGGCGCGAGCAGTCCCGGCGCCACGATCGCGGCGAGCACGGCGGGCGGCACGAAGGTCAGCGCACGCCGGAAGAGGTGCGGGAAACGGTGGGGATCGGCGAACACGATGAAGGAGGCGCGCAGGCCGAAGGTCACCAGCGCGACGCCGACGATGACGAGCCAGTGACTCATCGGGGGTCGCCCCCTCGGGGACGGGATTCGACATTTCGCGCCGACTCGATCGCCATGCCCACCACGATTCCCGCGATCGAAGCGACCACGAGCGACATTCGATACGGCATGCCCACGGCGGCGAGCGCGACCGCGCCGGCCACGACCGCCGCGCCAAGGTCGGCGCGGGTCCGCACGGCCGGAACGAGCAGCGCGATGAAGCACAGCACCACAGCGAAGTCGAGCGACCAGCTCGCCGGCACCTGGGCTCCGGCGAGCACCCCGAGGGTCACGGCGAGCTGCCACGAGAGGTACAGCGTGAGCGCCGAGCCGAGGAAATGCCAGTGGCGATGGCGAACGTCTCCCGGCTCGCTGAATCGCCTCACGGCCATCGCGAAGCTCTGGTCGGTCATCAGGTAGCTCAACACGATCCGCCACCGGCGATCGAGATGCGCGAGGTGCGGTGCGAGCGCGGCGCTGTACATGAGAAACCGCAGGCTCACCACCGCCGCCGCGGCGATCGTGAGGAGCACGGGCGATTGCACCGCGACGAGCTGGCATGCCACGAGCTGCGCGATGCCGGAAAAGGACAGCACCGAAAGGGCGATGCCCTCGACAGGTGTCATGCCCGAGCCGACCGCCGCAACGCCGGCCACGAAGCCGAAGGGGATGGTGCCGATCAGCACCGGGGCGATCTCGCGGCTGCCGTCGAGGAATTCGCGCCGCGGAAGGGGAATGGGTGCCAAAAACGACTCGGATGCGCTCGCGCGCGTGCGAAAAGATGGAGTGTAGCTTTGTTAACATGGGACCCATGATCAAGCTCGTCTTGCTTCGCCACGGTGAAAGCGCCTGGAACAGGGAGAACCGCTTCACCGGTTGGACCGACGTCGACTTGACCGAGCAGGGCGTGGAGGAAGCGCGCGCCGCGGGACGGCTCCTCGCGACGAGCGGCTTCGACTTCGATTTCACCTATACATCGGTCCTCAAGCGGGCGATCCGGACGTTGCACTTCGCGCTCGAGGAGATGGACCGCCTGTGGCTCCCCGGCGAAATGGACTGGCGCCTGAACGAGCGCCACTACGGCGCCCTGCAGGGCCTCAACAAGGCCGAGATGGCGGCGAAGTTCGGCGAGGCTCAAGTGCTCCTCTGGCGGCGCAGCTACGACGTTCGTCCGCCGGCCCTGGAAGCGGGCGACGAACGCGACGCAAGCCGCGACCGGCGCTACGCCGCGCTTCCGCGCGAGGAAGTCCCGTTGACCGAGTGCCTGAAGGACACGGTCGCCCGGGTCGTGCCTTTCTGGAAGGAGCGCATCGCGCCGCGCGTGCAGCGCGGCGAGCGCGTGCTCGTCGCCGCGCACGGCAACAGCCTGCGCGCGCTCATCAAGTATTTCGACGCCATGTCGGACGAGGCGATCGTGAAGGAAAACGTGCCCACCGGTGTGCCGCTCGTCTACGAGCTCGACGAGGCGCTGCGCCCACGCCGGCGTGAATACCTCGGCGATCCGCAGGCCATCGCCAAGGCCATTTCGTCGGTGGCGAGCCAGGGCAAGGCTCCCTAGCCTCGATGGCGATGGCGCGCGTCGTGCGCATCGTCGCGAGCCTCTCGGTCCTCCTCGTGTTCACGGCGCACGGCGCGAAAAGCGCCGCCAGCCCGGAGGAGCTGCGCGAGCTGCGCGCGAAGATCGAGCGGCTGCAGCGCGACCTCGCCACGGCCGAATCGTCACGCAGCGGGGCCGTCGACCAGCTGCGCGAGAGCGAAAAGGCGGTGAGCGAGGCGCACCGCGCCCTCTTCGTCCTCGCGCAGGAACGCGGGGTCATCGAAGCCGAGCTCGAGGCAATCGCGGCGCGTGAACGCGAAGCGCGCGCGAGCGTGGCCGGCCAGCAAGCGCTCGCCGAGCGGCTGCTTCGCCTCCAATACCAGCAGGGCGCCACCGACCGGCTGCGGCTCGCGCTCGAAGGACGCGATGCCGCCGAGGTGGCGCGGCGCATCGCCTACTACGGCTACATCCAGCGGGCGCGCGCCGAAGTGATCGGCGTTTTGCGCAACAAGGCCGAAAGGCTCGAAGCGCTCGAGCTCGAGGCGCGAGGCCGGCGCGACGCGCTCGCCGCCAACCACGACAGCCAGGAAGGCGAGGCGCGCGTGCTCGAGCGCGAGCGCGCCGCGCGCGCCGCCGTCGTGCAGCGGCTGGCGGGCGACGTCGCGAAGGGCCAACGCGAGATCGGGCGCCTCAAGCGCGACGAAGCGCGCCTGTCGCGGCTGGTCGAGGAAATCGCCCGGGCGCTCGCGAAGACCGAGCCAAAGTCGAAAGCCCCGGGGCGGGTCGTCGACCGCGTCGCCGACGCCTCGCTCGCCGCCAAGCCTTTCGCTTCCCTCAAGGGACGGCTGAAGCTCCCGGTTCGGGGCGAGCTGGTGAACCAGTTCGGGACGCCGCGCGAGGAATCCGGGGCGCCGTGGAAGGGCCTGTTCATTCGCTCGATTACAGGTGAAACGGTCCACGCCATTGCCGATGGGCGCGTTGTGTATGCAGACTGGCTTCGCGGCTTCGGGAACCTGCTGATCGTCGACCACGGGGAGGGGTACATGAGCCTCTATGCGAACAACGAAGGACTGCTTCGCCAGGTGGGGGAAACGGTGCGCAGCGGCGACCCCGTGGCGCACGTCGGCGCATCGGGTGGGCACGAGGAATCGGGTCTATACTTCGAGCTGCGACGCGACGGCAAACCGTTCGACCCCATGAAATGGGTGGTCCTCTAGAAGAAAAGCGTCAAATGAAAGAATTCTTCTCTTCAATCTCACGGAAAAACTCCGATAATCCTCGGAGCGAGGTGACAAGCATGAGCAAGAAATTTCAGCAGGTGGGCCTGGTGGCGTTCGGCGCGGCGTTGGGTGTCGCCGCAAGCCTTCATTTCTCCGCCGTCGCGGACCGCCAGGTTTCGGCGCTGCAGCTGCCGGTGGACGACCTGCGGCTCTTCAGCGAGGTCTTCGGCCGCATCAAGAGCGATTACGTCGAGCCCGTCGAAGATCGCAAGCTCCTCAAGGAGGCGATCAACGGCATGCTGACCGGCCTCGATCCGCATTCCGCATTTCTCGACCAGGACGCTTACCGCGACCTGCAAGTCGGCACCCAGGGCGAATTCGGCGGGCTTGGCATCGAAGTCGGCGCCGAGGACGGTTTCGTGAAAGTCGTCTCGCCCATCGAAGACACGCCCGCATTCCGCGCCGGCATCCTCGCCGGTGACCTCATCATCAAGCTCGACGAGGTGTCGCTCAAGGGGATTTCGCTCAACGACGCCGTCAAGCGCATGCGCGGCAAGCCGCACAGCGAAGTGAAGCTCACCATCCTGCGCAAGGGCGAGCAGCAGCCGTTGGAATTCCTGGTGAAGCGCGACGTGATCAAGGTGAAGAGCGTCAAGGCGCGCATGCTCGAGCCCGGGCTCGGCCTCGTGCGCATCACCCAGTTCCAGGAGCACACCGGCGAGAACCTCGTCGCGGCGATCAACGATCTCTACAAGCAGAATGGCGGCGAGCTCAAGGGCATGGTCATCGACCTTCGCCTCAATCCGGGCGGGTTGCTCAATTCCGCGGTGGCCGTCTCGTCGGCGTTCCTGCCGAGGAACGCGCTGGTCGTCTACACCGATGGCCGCACCGAAGACGCGAAGATGCGCCTCACGGCGAGCAAGGAGAATTACGTTCGCGGCGCCTTCAAGGAAGACTACCTCGGCAAGCTGCCGGCCAGCATCAAGACGATCCCCCTCGTGGTGCTCGTGAATGGCGCGTCGGCATCCGCCTCCGAAATCGTGGCGGGCGCGCTGCAGGATCACCATCGCGCGACGATCGTCGGCACACAGACGTTCGGCAAGGGCTCGGTGCAGACCATCCTGCCGCTGCCCAACAACCAGGCGGTGAAGCTCACCACGGCGCGCTATTACACGCCGGGCGGCCGCTCGATCCAGGCAAAGGGCATCGTTCCCGATCTGCTCGTCGAGGACGCGGCCGACCAGAAGGTGCTGTTGCGCGAGGCCGACCTCAACCATCATCTCTCCGGCGAGTCGGACAAATCCGCGCCCGCGGGCAAGCTGCCGGTGCCTTCGAAGCCCATCATGATTCCGCCCGAGCGCATCATCCAGGGGCCCGCGGCCGGCACGTCCGCATCGGCGGCGCCCGTGATCGCGCCCGCGCCGGTGAAGACCTCCGCCAAGGCCGATCCCAAAGTGGAAACCAAAGCGGAAGCCAAGGTCGACGCGAAGGCCGCCGACGCGAAGAAGGAACCGGCGAAGAAGGAAGACCTGCAGTTGAACGCCGCGATCAACTTCCTCAAGGGATTGCCGGTCACCACCACCACGACAGCCGCCGTCAAACCGTAAGGCGGCGCCTCGGCCGGGCCACGATCATTGGACGATCGCCAGCGCCTTCGCTACAGCCGGCATCTGTTGCTCAATGAGTTCGGGGAGGAGGCGCAGGAGCGCCTCCTTCGCGCTCATGCGCTCGTAATCGGCGCGGGTGGCCTCGGCTCCGCGGCCCTGATGTATCTCGCCGCGAGCGGCGTGGGGCACATCACCCTTTGCGACGGGGATCGGGTGGACCTCACCAACCTGCAGCGCCAGATCGTCCATCGCCTTGAAAGCCTCGGCCAGCCGAAGGCGCAATCGGCCGCCGCGACCCTTGCCACGCTCAATCCCGAAATCGCGATCGAGCCCCTCGAGGAACGCGCGGGACCGGAGCGGCTCGCGGCGCTCGCGCGCGGCGCGGACGTGATCCTCGATTGCTCGGACAACTTCGCGACGCGTCATGCGTTGAACCGGGCATGCGTCGCGGCGCGCCGGCCGCTGGTTTCCGGCGCCGGCATTCGCTTCGACGGCCAGGTGACGGTGTTCGATCTGCGCCTGCCGGATAGCCCGTGCTACCACTGCCTGTTCGCCGAAAGCGCGGAGGCGAGCGAGGAGCGCTGTGCCGTCATGGGCGTCTTCGCGCCGCTTGTCGGCATCATCGGGACACTCCAGGCGGCCGAAGCGATCAAACTGTTGTCGGGGATCGGCGAGACGCTCTCCGGGCGCCTGCTGCTCTTCGATGCGCTCGCGAGCCGCTGGCACGAAGTGCGTTTCGCGCGCGACCCGCATTGCGTCGTATGTGGCGAGCGCCGCGCCGCGGCCGCCTAGGAGGCATCCATGAAACAGTTGATTGTCGTCGCAGCCCTCGCGCTCACGGTGGGCGCGCTTCCCTCGGCTGCGCAAACGCTCTACAAGCTGATCGACAAGAACGGCAAGGTGACTTATGCCGACACGCCGCCCAAGGATTTCGACGGCAAGGTGATTCCGATCGACATCGACCCGAACCGCAACCGCGCCACATTGGGCACGCCCGGAACGCCCGAGGCGGAGCGCGCCATCGGCGAGAAAGTGAAGGCGAACGACGCGGCCAGCAGCGGGCTCAAGCAGGCGCAGGCCCGCCTCGAGACCGCGCGCAAGGACCTCGCCGTGGCGCGCGAGAATCCGCTCGAAGGCGAGGTCGAGCGCGCTGGCAAGGCCGGTGGCGGCACGCGGCCGGTGTTCACGGAGGCCTACGAGCGCCGGATCGCGGCGCTCGAAGACGCCGTCAAGGCCGCCGAAGACGAAGTCCAGCGTGCGCAAAGGTCTCGCTAGCGTGCGCCACGCGCGCGCCTGGACCTGCCTGCTCGCATTCATCGCCCTTTTCGTCGCGCTCTGCGAAGGCGCATCGGCCCAGACGCTTTACAAGTGGGTCGACAAGGACGGAAACACCCATTACTCGGACAAGCAACCGGTCGGATTCAAGGGCGAGGTGACACGCATCGAAGCGGACGCGCAGCCGGAGCCGACGCCGAAGCTCCCGGCGAAGGCCTCGAAGGCCGAGGCCGATGAGGACGAGAAGGCGCCCGACATCGCGGCGCGCCGGCGTGCCGAACGCGAACGTTTGGCGGCACGCCTGGCCATGGCGCGCGCAAGGCTGGAGGAGGCGCGCAAGGCGCTGGTCGACGGCGAGGATGTGCGGGACGGCGAAAAGCAGATGGTCCAGCAACGCCACGATCGCAACGAGCGCCGTCCCGATCGAACGCCTGCGCCGCGCTTGAATTGCGCGAGCCAGAAGGCGACCGACGGCCGCGCGATCTGGAACTGTCCGACGCCGATCCCTGGGGAAGCGTACTTCTCCCGCCAGAAAGCGCTGGAGGAAGCGGTACAAAAGGCCGAAGAGGACCTTGCCGAGGCCGAGCGCGCCTATCGTCGCGGCGTGGACTGAGCCGCCGCAGCGAGATCCCAGCGCGGGAAAACCGGAAAGCTCGCCGCGCCCTCGATGCCTCGAGGGAACTTGAGCGCCGCGGCGAAGGCGATCATGGCGCCATTGTCCGTGCATAGCCGAAGCGGTGGGAAAAACACCTTTGCACCGATGCGCGATGTCGCATCAGCCAGCTCTTCGCGCAATTGCCGGTTGGCACCCACACCGCCTGCGACGACGAGGCGATCGAGGCCTTCGCGATCGAGCGCTTGTAGGCTTTTCGCCGTCAGGACATCGACGATGGCCGCCTGAAACGACGCGGCAACGTCTGCCCGCGTCGCCGCATCGTCCGCGTTCGCGCTGCGCAGGCGCGTGAGCACCGCCGTCTTCAGGCCGCTGAAACTGAAATCGAGCGTACCGCTGGCGATCATCGGCCGTGGAAAATCGAAGCGTCCGGCATTGCCCGTCTCGGCGAGGTTCGCGAGCGCGGGCCCGCCGGGGTAGCCGAGGTTCAAGAGTGTCGCGGTCTTGTCGAATGCCTCGCCCGCCGCGTCGTCGAGGGTTTCGCCGAGCAGCGCATAGCGGCCGACGCCGTCCACGCGCATGAGCTGCGTGTGGCCGCCGGAGACGAGCAGCGCGATGAAAGGAAACTCGGGCGCGGGCTGCGAAAGGAGCGGCGAAAGCAGGTGTCCCTCGAGATGGTGGATGCCGACCACGGGACGCTCGAGCGCGAGGCCGAGCCCGGCGGCGACCGAGGCACCCACGAGGAGAGCGCCCGCGAGGCCGGGGCCCTGCGTAAATGCGATCAGTGAGACGTCCTCGAGCCGCCGGCCGGCCTGCTCAAGGGCCTCCCGGGTCAGCGGCAGCAGGCGGCGCACGTGGTCGCGGGAAGCGAGCTCCGGAACCACGCCGCCATAGCGGGCATGGAGCTCGGTTTGCGAGTGCAATGCCTCGCCCAGAAGGCCGTCGCGGGTGTCGTAGAGCGCCACGCCGGTCTCGTCGCAGGAAGTCTCGATGCCGAGGATCAGCAAGGTGGCGGCGAACGCAAAGATGCGAAGTCTAACCCTTGGCCATGGAAAGCCTAGAAACTACCCAAAATCCTGATAAAATGTGTGGCTTTACAGCACGATCACCGGAACGCAGCCCCATGCCCCTGATTCGAGTCAAGGAAAACGAGCCCTTCGACGTCGCGCTTCGCCGCTTCAAGCGCGCGGTCGAGAAGACCGGGCTCCTCACCGAGCTTCGCGCCCGCGAGTTCTACGAGAAGCCCACGGCGGAGCGCAAGCGCAAGCACGCCGCGGCCGTCAAGCGCCGCTACAAGCGCATGCGCGCGCAGATGCTGCCTCCCAAGTTGTACTAGGGACCCCAGCCACGGATTCCTGCGGCGAGCCGGGCCCTGCCCGAGCTCGCCGCGTGCTTTTGGGGACAGACCCAGGTCTTGCCGGTGCCTGGTTTTGGGTCTGTCCCCGGTCTACAGCGAGAGCGACCAATGACATTACGCGAAAGACTGAATGAAGAGATGAAGGTCGCGATGAAATCGCGCGACCAGAATCGCCTCGACGCGCTTCGCCTGTTGCTTGCCTCGGTGAAGCAGCGCGAAATCGACGAACGCATCACGCTCGACGACGGCGGCGTGACCGCGGTGGTCGAGAAGATGATCAAGCAGCGCAAGGAGTCCATCGCGCAATACGACAAGGCCGCGCGCAAGGATCTCGCCGACAAGGAGAAGTTCGAGATCTCGGTGCTCGAGGCGTACCTTCCGCCGCAGCTGCCTCAATCCGAGATCGACGCGATCGTCGCGGAGGCGATCGCATCGACCGGCGCGAAATCAGCCGCCGACATGGGCAAGGTCATGGGCGTTCTCAAGCCGAAGCTCGCGGGGCGCGCTGACATGGGAAGAATCTCGGGGCTCGTCAAGGTGAAGTTGACCGGCTCATAATTCCGGGATGATCCCGCAGGATTTCATCCAGAGCCTGCTCGGGCGCGTCGATATCGTCGACGTTGTCGACCGCTACGTAAAGCTCAAGAAGTCCGGCGCCAATTTCAGCGCCTGTTGCCCCTTCCACAACGAAAAGACGCCGTCGTTCACGGTGAGCCCGTCCAAGCAGTTCTATCACTGCTTCGGGTGCGGCGCGCACGGCAACGCGATCGGCTTCCTGATGGAGTACTCGGGGCTCACCTATCCGGATGCGATCCGCAGCCTCGCGGAAACGGTCGGGATTGCGGTGCCGGAGGTCAAATCGCGCTTCGAGCGGCCGACCTCTGCCGAGACGCCGGGGCTCGCGGCGCGCATGCTGGAAGCGCTCGGCTACTACCGCGCCGAGTTGAAGAAGGCGAAGGCTGCGATCGATTACCTCAAGGGTCGCGGTCTTTCGGGCGAGATCGCCGCGCGTTACGGGCTCGGCTATGCGCCCGATGGCTGGCAGAACCTCGAGAGTGTCTTCCCCGATTACGCCGCGGCTGCGATGAAAGACACGGGGCTGGTGATCGACTCGGAGTCCCGGTCGGAGGACTCCGACGGCAAACCATCGCGCCGTTACGACCGATTCCGCGACCGCGTGATGTTTCCGATCCTCGATGCGCGCGGAAATGTCATCGGCTTTGGCGGGCGCGTCATCGGCAAGGGCGAGCCCAAGTATCTCAACTCGCCCGAAACGCCGCTCTTCGAAAAGGGGCGCGAGCTCTATGGCCTCTACCAGGCGCGCCGCGCGATCCGCGATGCGAACCAGGTGATCGTCGTCGAGGGCTACATGGATGTCGTCGCCCTCGCGCAACACGGTGTCGAGAATGCCGTGGCCACATTGGGAACCGCAACCACGCTGTTTCATGTCTCGAAGCTGCTCAAGCTCGCGGACAACGTCGTCTTCTGCTTCGACGGCGACGAGGCCGGGCGCAAGGCCGCATGGCGTGCGCTCGAGGTGGCGCTGCCCGTGCTGGCCGATGGCAAGGCGGTGAGTTTTCTTTTCCTTCCGGCCGAGGACGATCCGGATACGTTCGTGCGGCGCCAGGGTAAGGAGGCGCTCCTGAAGTCGGTCGCCGAGGCGAAGCCCCTTTCCCAGTTCCTCTTTGCCGAGCTGGCCGGTCGCGTCGACATGACGAGCGAGGAAGGGCGTGCGCGCTTCCTCGCGCAGGCCAAGCCCTTGGTCGGCGAGATTCAGGCGCCGGCGCTGGGGGCCATGCTGCG
>Ga0209131_1001182_pt1 | contig 18075 bp, 21 predicted proteins | sample GraSoi_2013_40cm_FD_185826 | JGI IMG/M metagenome (GOLD analysis project Ga0209131, IMG submission 185826) | Grasslands soil microbial communities from the Angelo Coastal Reserve, California, USA - Sample 9_17_2013_40cm (SPAdes) (version 2) | ecosystem: Environmental > Terrestrial > Soil >... | reverse complement strand
TTGCGCGGGGTCGTGGCCGAGCTCGAAGTGACGCGCCAGATCCGGAGCCAGGCGGCGCGCCTGTTCATCGTCGCCGGCGAGCCGTTGTAGCTCCTGCGCGATGCCTCGATGCAGGCGCGCGCGCGCCACTTCCGACGTTCGCCGGTAAATCGCTTCGCGGCGCAGCGCGTGCGTGAACTCGTAGCATGCCGACAGCCTTCCGGTCGACAGCTCCTCGATGCCCGCCGAGCGCACGAACCGCCGCCGTGCGGCGAGGGCCTCGCAAAGCGCCTCGGCTTCGTCGACCGCGAGCCCGGCCACCGCGGAGACAACCGACGTGTGGAAGCGCTCGCCGTACGCGGCCGCGGCAACGAGGAGCCGCTGCTGCTTCTCGTCCAGCTCGTCGAAGTGCATCTCGAGCATTCGCTGCAGCGTGACCGGCACACCGAGCGCGCCGCCGTCGGCCGATTCAGCGGACCATTTCTTCGCGCGCAGCTCTTCCACGATGGCCGCCATGAACAGCGGATTGCCGTCCGAGTGCCGATGGACGCTCTCCACGACGCCGGGCGGAACCTGCACGCCCAGAATCGTTCCGAGGTAGCGCTCGACGTCGGGCACTTGCAGGGCGGCCAGCTCGATTTCCTCGCACAGGCCGTGCAGGCGCAGGTCGCGCAGCAGGCCGGGCAGCGGCGTGCCGGAAAGCGCGGCATCCGGCGAGCGCATCGTCGCGACGAGCGCAAGCCGGGCCGGTTCGCGGCGCCGCGCGAGCGCGGAGATCACGTCGAGCGTCGAGGGATCCGCCCACTGCAGGTCCTCGACGATGAGAATCAAAGGCGCCGACGCGGTGAGCTCGTCCACGGCGTCGCAAAGCTCGCGAACCATTCGTTCGCGCGTCGCACCCACGATCCTCGCCCGGATCGCATCGCGATCGCCCGGTCCAAGCGCCGACGGAAGCTGGACGAGCCAGGTCGGGGCACGCGCCTCCAGCGCCTGGACCAGGGCCGCGTCCTTGCCCTCGCGGGTCAGGCGCCCGAGTGCCTCGAGCAGCGGATAGTAGGGCTCCTTTCCGCCGAAGCCCTCGACGCACTGTCCGCGGCCGACGCGGACGCCGGCGATGGACGCGGCGTGCTGCTGGAACAAGTCCACGAGCGTCGTCTTGCCGATGCCCGCTTCGCCGGTGACGAAGACCACCTGCCTTCGTCCCTTCATAGCCGCGTCGAGCAGCGCCTGCAGGCGCGAGGACGCCGCCTCGCGTCCCACGATCAGCCCCGTCGCGGCAGCGTGAACGGTCGCGGCCGGGATCTCATCCCGGATGGGGGCGACGAAACGGTATCCCCGCCGCGGGATCGTCTCGATGAACGTCGCTTCGTCACGGCGGTCACCCAGCGCGTTGCGGATGCTCAGGATGTATTTCTTCACCACCTCCTGGTTGACATAGCTCCTGGGCCACAACGCTTCGAGGATCTCCTCGTGCGTGACGAGCCGGCCCGGACGGTCGACCAGGTAATGAAGCACGTCGAACGCCTTGGGCGTCATCTTGACGAGACGTTCGCCGTGCCAGACACATCGGTTCACGGGGTCGATTCGGTATGCGTCAAACACTTTCATTGCACGAAGCCAGGCGCCGCAGGCGGGACGCTCAGTCTAAACCGTCACCGCTTCGGCACCGAAACATCACCGTCGCGTCACGCTTCGCGGCAACGGGCTCCCTACGATGCGTCCAGGTCCAGCGAACGCTCCGGACCCTCTCTCAATCCATTGATGCATTCGAAAGGAGTATTGAAATCATGAATCGAGCAATTGCAGCGATGTTCCTCACGCTAGCCGCGTCCGCGGCCGTAGCGTCGCCGGCGCAGGACGACCAGGGTGCGCCCTCCGAGAAAGACGGCGGCGGCTCCACGGCCGTGCGCTGGGATGACATTGTCGGCGTCGTTACCGCGCAGGGTGTGAGCAATCCCGTGTCGACGAAGATCGACAGCGGCACGTTCGCGTGGACGACGGCGTCCGGCCGTGCGCGAGTCGACATGGCCACCGGTTTCGCGTCGTTCGAGGTCGACGGGCTTGTGATCAACGGAACGCCTTTCAGCGGGACGGCCGGACCTGTCACGCAGGTCACCGGCACGCTGGTCTGCAACGCGGGCGACGACGACGAGGTCGCCGTGGACTCCGCTTCCGTGCCGCTTTCCTCGCGCGGCGACGCGAAGTTCGCGGATCAACTGGAGCAGCCCATCCCCGGGCATTGCTCCAATCCGCTCTTCCTCGTCCGCATCGCGGTTCCGACGGGAGCCGCGGGGCGTTGGATCGCCACCGGCGTGCAACGCAGGATCGGCGGAGCGGTAGTCCAGAACTAGGGACTCCCTCACCGGCAGTGGTGCGCCTGTCTGCCGGTACCTTGAGCCCGCGATGTTTGCGGGCTCTTTTCTTCCCGCCCGCTACAGGAATCAGGCGCGAAGGTCGGCATGACTGGCTCCAAATAAGGTTTTGCCGAACGCCTCCACAGCCTCAGTCTGAGTTAGAAATGTGCGTCCGGGAATACATCAGCGATTGGCCGCCGACACCTCGGTGAGCCCGCATCGAGGGCGCGACGCGGAGCCGCAACCTTGCCAAAGAGCGCAGCTCCTCGACTGCAAACGAAATCAAACGCCGCGTGCGCGAAGCTCGGCGGCTACTCCTGGGTGATGAACTAGCACCGACAACCCCGAGGAGAGAGAATTGATGCAAGGCGAGGCGGCCGCGATCGCGGTCTACGACAACCATCCCGGCGCCGAAGAAGCCGTGCGCACGCTGCACGAAGAGGGTTTCGACATGACGAAGCTGTCGATCATCGGCAGGGACTTTCGCGCCGACGAGCGCGTCGTCGGCTTCTACAACATCCGCGAGCGCGTGAAGTACTGGGCCGGCTCGGGCGCGCTTTGGGGCGGGCTCTGGGGCCTGCTATGGGGAAGCGCCTTCTTCGCCGTGCCGCGGATCGGGCCGGTGCTGGTCGGCGGTCCCCTGGCAGCGGCCATCGTGAACGGCCTGGAGAGCGCCTTGATCGTCGGCGGCCTGAGCGCCATCGGCGCAGCGCTCTATTCGATCGGCATTCCGAAGGACTCCGTGGTGCGCTACGAGAGCGCGTTGCGCGCGGACAAGTACCTCGTAGTGCTGAGCGGTGCGTCCGATGAGGTGGCGAGCGCGAGCGATATCCTGAGGACATCCAACGCGGCGAGCATCGACCAGCACGACGGATTGCGGCCTGCAGCCGCTGCGTGAATCCTCGAAGCTCCCTTTCTCCGCGCTTCCTTTCACAAAATCGCATGCAAGATCGGGCGTGCGCGCGCCTGCAACATGCGGCCATGGATCCCCACCTCAACCCGTTCTCGGTGTTGTCCTGGATCATCGCTCCGGCGCTGCTCACCAACGCGTGTACGTTGCTGATCCTGAGCACTGCAAACCGCCTGGCGCGTGCCGTGGATCTCGCGCAGGAGCTCTCCAGCAAGCTCGAGGATGGAGCGGATCCGGGGTCGCCCGGGGCGGTCCGCCGCCTCGGGGAGCTCGCCGCGCACGAGCAGCGTTCGTTCATGCTCCTGGCCGCCATGCGGAGCTTCTATGTCGCATGCGGCAGCTTTATGACGGCCACGCTGGTCTCGATCTTCGGCGCGGTCTCGGCGTCGCTGGGCGCGCGCGACTTCGTTCGGGTTCTCGAGGTGTGTGGCGCTGTCGCCGGCCTGGTTGCGGTCGGCGCACTCATCTATGGCGCGGTAGTGACAGTGCGTGAAACCAACATTGCCGCGCAGGTGTTGCGGCAACGAGCTGGCACGCGCTGAACGGATGTCAGCGGCGGTGTCGCTCCTTACGCGCTGGACCCTGAAAACGCCGAGCGCCTTTGGGAAGGGGCTCTGAAGCTGATCGCCTGACGCTCTTGCGGGAGCTGCAAGAGTCGTACGGGATCTTCCAGGGCTCGCGCATCACAACCTCCGTTCTCGATGACACGAGCCCAAGTTATTCGAACGGCGCTCCGCGGTCTTGCACGCGATTTCTTGAACCAGGTCAGCGCGGTGAGCTGGCCGACTCGACGGAGATCGCGAAGGCTTCGGTGTACGTGGCCTCCACCTGGTCGCCGACCGCGACCAGCTTGAATTGCTCCGGGTCCTGGACGCGAAGGTCCACCACTCGCGTCGGGCCGCGCAGGCGCACGGTCTGGGTGGATGGATCGAGGGCGATGACCTCCGCGACGACGTGCACCTCGTGCGCGCTCAACGCGGCCGGCCGCTCGCCCGGCGCGGCTCTCTGCACCACGTCGCGCTCGGTGCGCTCGCGCTTTGCGGTGCCGCCCTTCCTTAGCTCCAGCATGAGGGCGTCGACGTAGCGCACCGCCACGAGGTCGCCCGCCCGAATCTGGTCGAAGTTCTGCACCTCGGGTCCGACGGCGAGCGTGACGATGTCGCCGTCGGGTCCCTTGAGTGTGACGGTGCGCTTCGCGGAGTCGACCCCCTCTACGGAGGCGGTGACCTGCGCTACGCGCTCGGCAATGCCCGTGCCGGGTGCGGTGACGATAATCGTCGCGCCGCCGGCAGCGGGGTCGAGTGGCTCCGCGAGCAGCGCCGATGGCGCCAGGCTCGCTGCTGCAAGAATCAGTATGCAAACTTTGCTACGCATCGGATCTCCATGTCAGGGAATGCTCTTCGGTAGGTTTCAGAACGCGAAGCAGGAGCAGCCGAGCGCACCCCAGAAGCTCTTGAGGTCGCCGGCCGGTGCAGCACCGGTCCACGCGCGGCCGTGGTCGTGGCCGTGAACGCGGCAAGCGCTGGCGCAGCCGCACCCGTCGTCGAGTCGCTCGCGGTGAACCCACTCGCCGCGCTCTGCGGCGGAGGCGAACGCGCCGAATCTGCGCACCGGGGACCAATCCGGCATCGCCGGCGGCGGCGGCGTGTCGAGGCTTGCGAAGATGCCCGCGGCATAAACGATCCTGCCGCCGACGACCGTCAATTCGCAGACGGTGTCGGCAATTTCGCGCTCCGCGCACGCGAAATAGTCGCGATCGGGAACGATGAGATCCGCGAGCTGGCCGGCCTCGATCCGTCCTTTCTTGCCCTCTTCGTTGGAGAACCAGGTCGCGTTCTCGGTCCACAGCCGCAGCGCTGTTTCGCGGTCGAGGCAGTTGCGCTGCGGGTAGATGCGCAGCCCCGCCACCGTACGGCCGGTCACCAGCCACGAGAGCGACACCCAGGGATTGTGGGACGCGACCCGCGTCGCGTCGGTGCCGGCTGCAACCTTGATTCCCTTGTCCAGCATGCGCGCGACGGGCGGCGTGGCTTCGGCCGCGCGCGCTCCGTAGCGTTCGACGAAGTATTCGCCCTGGAAGGCCATGCGGTGCTGCACGGCGATGCCGCCGCCCAGCGCCGCGATCCGGTCGATCGACTTGTCCGAGATGGTCTCCGCGTGGTCGAAGAACCAGTGCAGGCCCTCGAGCGGCAAGTCGCGGTTCACGCGCTCGTACACGTCGAGCGCGCGGCTGATCGTCTCGTCGTAGGTCGCATGCAGCCGCCAGGGCCATCGGTTCTGGACGAGGATGCGGATCACCGCATCGAGCTCGTCTTCCATTTGCGGCGCAAGCTCCGGGCGCGGCTCGCGGAAGTCCTCGAAGTCCGCGGCCGAGAACACCAGCATCTCGCCCGCGCCGTTGTGGCGGAAGTAGTCGTCGCCCTGCTGGTACTTCACCGATTTCGCCCAGCGCAGGAAGTCATCTTTCTCCCCCTTGGGCTTCTGGGTGAAGAGGTTGTACGCGAGGCGGACGGTGAGCTGGCCTTCCGCGGCGAGATCCTCGATCACCGCGTAGTCATCGGGATAGTTTTGAAATCCGCCGCCGGCGTCGATCGCGCTGGTGACACCGAGGCGGTTCAGCTCGCGCATGAAATGCCGCGTCGAGTTGAGCTGGTACTCGAACGGCAGCTTCGGCCCCTTCGCAAGCGTCGCATAGAGGATGCCCGCGTTCGGTTTCGCGAGGAGGAGTCCCGTCGGCGTGCCATCCGGAGCGCGCACGATCTCGCCGCCAGGCGGATTTGGCGTGTCCTTGGTATAGCCGACAACGCGCAACGCAGCGGCATTGAGGATCGCGCGATCATAAAGGTGCAGCAGGAAGACCGGCGTTTCGGGGGCGGCGGCGTTGATCTCGGCGATGGTCGGCAGCCGCTTCTCGACGAACTGATGCTCGGTAAAGCCGCCGACCACGCGCACCCATTGCGGCGGTGGCGTGATGGCGACCTGGTGCTTCAGCATGCTCATGGCCTCGGCGAGGCTTCGCACGCCGTCCCAGCGCAGCTCCAGGTTGAAGTTGAGTCCGCCGCGAATGATGTGCAGGTGGCTGTCGATCAGCCCGGGCAGGACGCGCCGGCCATGGAGGTCGACGACCTTCGTGTTCGGACCCGCATGGTCGAATGCCTCCTTGTCCGTACCGACGGCGAGGAAGCGGCCGTCGCGGATGGCGACGGCGCTCGCGCCCGGCCGGGCTCGTGCGAGCGTCGTGAACTGGCCGTGATGCAGGATCAGATCGGCGGGGATTGCCGCGTTGGTCATGTGCGTGCCTTCGGTTGAGATTACCCGTGAAGCTTGCCTGCGGTCTGCGCGATCTTGCGGCCCTGGTAGCGGGCACCCTCGAGCTCGTTCGCGGTGGGAAGTCGCGAGCCATCTCCGCCGGTGATCGTCGTCGCACCGTAAGGCGAGCCGCCGGTGATCTCGTCCAGCGTCATCTGTCCAGCATGGCCGTAATCGAGACCCACGACCACCATGCCGAAATGCAGGAGATTGGTGATGATCGAGAACAGCGTCGTCTCCTGCCCACCGTGTTGCGTGGCGCTCGACGTAAACGCGCCGCCGACCTTGCCGTGCAATGCTCCGCGCATCCAGAGTCCTCCCGCCTGGTCGAGGAAGCTGGCCATCTGCGACGGCAGTCGCCCAAACCGCGTGCCGGCGCCGATGATGATTGCGTCGTAGGCGGCGAGATCATCGACCTTCGCGATCGGCGCCACCTGATCGAGCTTGAAATGCGACGTGCGCGCGATCTCCTCGGGCACGAGCTCGGGCACGCGCTTGATATCGACATGCGCACCGGCCTGCCGCGCGCCGTCGGCGACCGCACTCGCCATCGCTTCGATGTGGCCGTAGGAAGAATAGTAGAGAACCAGGACCTTCGACATCATGATGGATCTCCTATCTCTTGATGAACGCGAGGAGGTCCGGATTGATGATCTCCGGGTGCGTCGTGCACATGCCATGCGGAAGCCCCCGATAGACTTTCAAGGTGCCGTCCTTGACGAGCTTCGCGGACAACATCGCGGAGTCGGCGATCGGCACGATCTGGTCATCGTCACCGTGCATGATCAGCACCGGCACGCCGATCGCTTTGAGATCCTCGGTGAAATCCGTTTCCGAGAAGGCCTTGATGCAGTCGTAGTGCGCCTTGGCGCCGCCCATCATGCCTTGGCGCCACCAATTGTCGATCACGCCTTGCGATACCTTGGCGCCAGGGCGGTTGAAGCCAAAGAACGGCCCGGCGGGAACGTCGCGGAAGAATTGCGCCCGATTTGCAACGAGTGCCGCTCGAAAACCGTCGAACACTTCGATCGGCAGGCCGCCCGGGTTCTTGTCGGTCTTGACCATGATGGGCGGCACCGCACCGATCAGTACTGCTTTCGCGACACGTCCCTTCCCGTGGCGTGCAACGTAGCGGGCGACTTCGCCGCCACCGGTCGAGTGCCCGACGTGCACCGCATCGCGCAGATCGAGGTGCGATGCCAGCTGCACCACGTCGGCGGCGTACGTGTCCATATCGTTGCCGGTCGCCGTTTGGGACGAGCGACCGTGACCGCGTCGATCGTGGGCAATGACACGGTAGCCCTGCGACAGGAAGTACATCATCTGGGCATCCCAATCGTCGGACGACAACGGCCAGCCGTGGTGGAAAACGATGGGCTGTCCGCTGCCCCAGTCCTTGTAATAGATCTGAACACCGTCTTTGGTCGTGATCGAGCTCATGGAGTTATTTCCTGTTTGGTGATTGGACATGCTTGCAGCGTTCGCCTGCGTGGACTTCCCGGCGATTGCCGACAAGCCGGCGGCAGCAGCAATACTGGCGCCGCCCACAAGAACATTGCGGCGAGAGGTAGCGGGTTCATTTTTCCTGTTCATGGGTTTTCTCCGGATTTGGTGGTCGAGTTGTGGTCGCGTATTCAACGCCTTGGCCATGTGGGTGTTCAGGTTCGGAGTCGACACTGGCTCGCATCGGATCGGCGTGACGCCCGGGCAGGAGGCCGAAGATGTGCGGCATCGCGTGCGATTCACCCCAGGCGTCAGCGAGATGCGACCCAACCATCATGTGCTTGGCCACGGGGATGATCTGCTCGCCGATGAGGATGCCGAGCAGCCCTACCAGCGCCACCACGGGCGGCGCCGGCGATCGCACGTTGAGCAGGCTGTAGATGACGCCGACGAGAAGCCCGGCGCCGAGCGACAGAAGATAGATGCGCATATCGGCTATCCGCGTCCTGGCGTACTACGCCGCCCTCGCCGCGGGGAGTGCCTCGTGGAGCTTCGAGGTGCGTTGCGGCGCCTTGTGCACCATCGTGTAGGCGTAGTCGACGCCCATGCCGTAGGCGCCGGAGTGCTCGCGCACGATCGCCATCACCGCTTCGTACGTGTCCTTGCGCGCCCAGTCGCGCTGCCATTCGAGAAGAACCTGCTGCCAGGTCACCGGCACGACACCGGCCTGGATCATACGTTGCATCGAGTAGTCCTGCGCCTCCTTCGACGTACCGCCGGAGGCGTCGGCGACCATGTAGATCTCGTAACCGCCTTCGAGCATCGCCGACAGCGCGAAGGTGTTGTTGCAGACCTCCGTCCACAGGCCCGAAACCACCACCTTGTTGCGGCCGTTGGCTTTCAGCGCATCGCGCACCTTCTTGTCGTCCCACGAGTTCATCGATGTGCGCTCGAGGAGCGCCTTGTCGGGGAAGACGTCGAGAAGCTCCGGATAGGTGTAGCCGGAGAAGCCCAGCGTCTCGACCGTCGTGATGGTCGTCGGAATCTTGAACGCCTTCGCCGCCTTCGCGAGGCCGACGACGTTGTTCTTCAGCGACTGCCGATCGATCGACTGGACGCCGAAGGCCATCTGCGGCTGGTGATCGATGAAGATGATCTGCGAGTTCTGCGGCGTGAGGACTTCGAGCTTCGGATTGGACAAGGGTGGTCTCCAGGGGTTGATAGTCCGATCGTCAATATCCGCAACAGCGCGCGCGCGGTCTTCAATGCGGCTGCTGCAAATTTCGTGAATGCCGGCGCAGGCGATTGCAAGTGCGCGGCGCGCGCGTGCGCTACCCTTTCGGGCGGATCGGAGCCTGGAGGAATGCGATGGACACGAGAATTGATGGCCCGCTGCCACTTGCCCTCATCGGGCTTACGGTCGTAGCCGGAGTGGTGGACGCGGTGAGCTACCTCGGGCTTGGCCACGTGTTCGTCGCCAACATGACGGGCAACGTCGTCTTCCTGGGATTCCTCGCGGGCGGGGCCATGGAGTTCTCGCTTGCGCTATCGCTGATTGCGCTCGGTGCCTTTGTTTGCGGCGCCCTGGCGGGCGGCCGGCTCGGCCGGAACTCAGGTGGGAATCGCGGCCGCCTGCTGGCGGTTTCATCGGGCATTCAAGCAGCCGCCGTCGGTGCTGCCGTGCTCGTGTCGCTTGCATCGTTCGGGGCGCGCGGCGACGGCGGTGCCCATGCGCTCGTCCTGCTTCTCGCGTTCGCGATGGGGCTGCAGACCGCCACCGCGCGCCGGCTGGGAGTGGCGGAGCTGACGACGGTGGTGCTCACGTTGACGATCACGGGGCTTGCCGCCGATTCGCATCATCCGAATACCGGCCGACGCCTGGCTGCGATCGCCGCGATGTTCGTGGGCGCTCTCGCCGGCGCCTTCCTCATGCTTCGCTTCAGCGTGAGCGCCGCGCTGGCTCTGGCCACGGCTCTCCTCTTGTTGACCGCGACGGCCGCCTATCGCTGGTCGTCATCGACCGACGCGTGGACGGCGGCGAAATGAGTGGAGCGCGTGATGGAGCTATGATTCATCAACCTATCAGGAGAAGACCCATGACGCAGCCATCCGACCTCAGCGCGGCGAAAGCGCAGCTCATCGACGATTTCGGCAAGGTCGTCGCCGACACCGAAGCGCTGCTTCGCTCCCTCGCGGACGTGAGCGGGGAGAAGGCGGCCAATATGCGCGCCGCCGTGGAAGCCAACCTCGATTCGGCGAAGGCCCGCCTGCGCGAGATGCAGGGGGATGCACTCAACCGCGCTTCCGGCGCTGCGCGCGAAGCCGACGCCTATGTGCACGAGAATCCATGGGCGGCGATCGGGATTGCCGCCGCCGTGGGTGTCATCATCGGGCTTGCGATCAGCAACCGCCGCTGACATGGGCGAGGCGCTCCTCGGCCTCATCGCCACGCGCATCGAGCTCCTGGGCATCGAGCTGCGCGAGGAAGCGCTGCACCTCCAGCGCATGCTCGTGCTCGGAGTCGTCGCGGCGTTCCTCTTCGGCAGCGCGCTGGTGCTGGCGGGGCTTCTCCTGGCCGCGGCATTCCAGGACACCCATCCCCTGCTGGCGCTGGGGTCCGTCGTCTTGCTGTACGCGATCGGCGGCGCCGCGGTCCTCACGCGTCTGCGCTCGTCCGTGTACCGCCGCGCGGGTCCTTTCCACGCGACATTGAGCGAACTCGAGGCGGACCTTCGTGCGCTTCGCGAAATGTCGAAGGACCGCGCGCCATGAGCGCGGATCGCGACGAGCTCGCGGCGCGCAAGGCCCTGCTGCTTGCGCAGTCGGCACTCTACCGCGCGCGGCTGAAGTACGACCTTGCCGCGCTGCGCGGGCAGGTCGGGGGCGCAACGAACTGGGTCGCCCGGGGAGTCACGTTCTTCTCCATCCTGCGCACCGCGCTCTCGATCGCCAGGCTGCTGCGGAGCTAGCCCAAGATGATCGCCTTCAAGTACGCCATCGCCTTCCTCCTCGTGGCCGCGTCGTGTCTCGCGGCTGCCGCGGACACCCCGAAGTTCACCGAAGCCGACTTCATCGCGCGCGACTTCAAGTTCGCCAACGGCCAGGTGCTTGCTGAGCTGCGCATCCACTACCGCACGCTCGGCATCATCGCGCGCGACGCGAACGGCCGGGCGACGAACGTCGTCCTCATCGGACACGGCACCGGCGGAAGCGGGGCGAGCCTCACCGAGCCTCCAAACGGTAGTGTGCTGTTCGCCGCCGAGCTGTTCGGCCCGGGGCAGCCCCTCGACGCCGCCAAGTACTTCATCGTCGTGCCCGACGGACTCGGCCACGGCAAGTCGTCCAAGCCCAGCGACGGGCTGCACGCGCGCTTCCCGCGCTACGGCTATCGCGACATGGTGCAGGCGCAGTACCGGATGCTCACCGAAGGCCTCAAGGTCGATCACCTTCGTCTCGTCATGGGCACATCGATGGGCGGCATGCAGACGTGGATGTGGGGCGAGCTGCATCCGGAATTCATGGACGCGCTGATGCCGCTCGCGAGCCTGCCGGTGCAGATCGCGGGTCGCAACCGCATGTGGCGCAAGATGTCGATCGAGGCCATTCGCGGTGACCCGGGATTCCAGAAAGGCGACTACACCACGCAGCCCGCCGGGCTGAAGGTCGCTATCGAGATGCTGGTGCTGATGGGCAGCAACCCGGTCATCCGCCAGAAGACGATGCCCACGCGCGCGCAGACCGACACGGCCGTGAATGCGTCGATCGCTTCCGCGATGAAGACCACGGATGCCAACGACCTCGCATACGCGCTCGACGCCTCCTTCGACTACGATCCCGCACCCGACTTGGGCAAGATCCGCGTGCCGCTCCTCGCGATCAACTCCGCCGACGATTTGATCAACCCGCCGGAGCTGGGTCTGCTCGAGGCTGGTGTTGCGAAGGTCGCGAAGGGACGCTCGATCGTGATCCCTCTCAGCGACGAGACCGTGGGCCACGGCACGCACACGAAGGCGAAACTCTGGAAAGCCGATCTCGCAACGCTGTTGCGCGACACCGAGCGATAGAGTCTTACCGGGATGACGCCGCCGCTGGCTTGACCAGCGCATCGAGTTGCCTGAGCGCTTCGGCGTCGGCCGCGCTCACCGTCGCGCTGCCGCAGCGCGGATCGGTTCTCTGCAGCGCGCCGCTCATGGCGCGCGTCACCGGAATCGGCGCACAGCCATGGCCCGTCTCGCAGATGGAATCGAATTCCGGGCGCGCAGCTACATGGCAGCCGAAGCAGTTGCCACCGAAACCGTTGACGACGTCGGCGAAGCCGCGGCGGCGGATCGTGGTGCCGTCCTTCGAGACGTCGAGCTCGAAGTACTCCCAGTCGTGCGTCGCGGGACTCGCGCCCCTGGCGAGCTTCACCATCGCTTCGCCCGGAACGAGCTGCACGACCGAGCCGGGGGGATAGGCAGCGCCATCCGTCATGTTGGCCGCGGCGATGGTGCCTTGCAGGTCGCCGGCGATGTTGTCCACGTAGAACTGGCGCACCTGGGTCATGGACGTGATGCAGCGGAATGACCTCGCATCGACTTTGACCTCTTCACAGTCTTCACAGGGCACGGCACCGAGCGATACGAGGAGGAGGGCGGAGAAGGCGAGGGCTCGAGCAGTGGGTTTCATGCAGCGAAGCTAACGATTGCATCCGCGCACTTCTTGCATCCGTCTGCGCCGCAATGGCTTCAAAAAAGCGCCGCCAGTCGCGTCGGCGCCTCGGCTTGTGGCGTGGGCACGATGGCGCAAGCGCATTGAAGACGGCTCGCCTGGCCCCCGGCACAGTCGTCCCTCGCCACCTTGGGAGCTGGGATGATTGACAAGTCTCGTGTGTAGTGCACCGGTCCCACATGTGCTCGCCGTCGATGACGACCCGCTGGTGCGTACGGCGCTCGAGGATTACCTCGGGCGGCACCAGTTCCGTGTGACGGGGGTCGCGGATGGCCAGGCCATGCTCGCCACGATCGCCGCCGATGTCGTGGATCTCGTGTTGCTAGACGTCGGGCTCGGGCGCGAGGACGGGATGATGCTCGCGCACCGGCTGCGCGAGGAGTCGATGATCCCGATCATCCTGCTCACCGGCCGCGGCGAGGAAGTCGATCGCGTGATGGGCCTCGAGCTGGGCGCCGACGACTATGTGACCAAGCCATTCAGCCAACGGGAGCTCCTTGCCCGCGTGCGCGCGCTGCTGCGCCGGCGTTCCCCGGAAACGCAGCAGGGTCGTCCCGCCGGCGTGCGGGCCTACCGCTTCTACGGCTGGACGCTCAACCTCAACACGCGCCGTCTCGTGCGGGATGACGGCCGGATAGCGGAGCTCAGCAACAGCCAATTCAGCCTGCTGGTCGTCTTCCTCGGCGCACCGGACCGCCTCCTCACCCGCGACCAGATCCTCGACTTGTCGCGGCTGCACAACGACGACGTCTACAACAGGTCCGTCGACACGCAGATCATGCGGCTGCGCAAGAAGATCTGCCTGGATCCGGCGAGGCCACTGTACCTGCTCACCGAACGCGGCGCGGGATACATGTTCCACGGGCCGGTCGAAACGATTTACTAGCGGGGCCTCGACGCAGTAGCGCGGCGCGCCGATCGTGGCGCGCCGGCCTCATGCGGTGCGGCTACCAGGCAACGTACCTAGGCGGGATGTACTCGTACGGATAGAGGTAGTCCGGGTCGAACCACTCGTCGTCGCGCAAGTCGCTCGCGGCGCGACGATAGACGATTCCGCCCAGGTTGCGCATGCGCTCGTCCACCAGGAAGATCGAATCCTCGCTCACGTCGGCGATGACGGCGGATTGGCCGGCGTCGATGACGAACGACGACTCGTATCCGGCCTGGTCGCGTGTGTCGGCGCGGACCAGGTCCGTGGTGATGCCGACCGCACCGCCCGTTGCCGCGCCGATGGCGGCGCCGCCGGCAGCGCCGACCGCCGCGCCCGCCGGACCCGCAAGCGCGCCCAGCAGGGCGCCGATGCCGACGCCGACGGCGGTTGCGACGGCGGGGTGCGTCTCCTTCGTATCGACCTCGAACCGGCCCCAGTCGTTGCGATGAACCACCGAGGTGCCGTGCACCGTGATGTCCGCGGCATCGTCCATCTGCCAGAGGGCGTGCAGGCCTTCGTAGGCGCTGCCTTCGTTGTCGAAGACTACTGCGATGTAGTTGTGCATGAGGTTCTCCTATTTTCCGTTCGTCTTGGGTTTGGACTTGGCTGATCGCTTCGAGGCCACGGCCTGGCTCGTCTCCTGGGCGGAGGCGCGAGCATCGGCGAGGGTCTTCCTGACCGCGGACTGGAACGTGCGGCCGGTGGCCTTCAGTCCCTCGGCGGCGTCCTTCTGCACCGCTTCGAGGCGCTTGACGGCCTCTCCAAGGTGCTTCTTCGCGGCGTCGTTCTGCGTGGCCATCGAGCTCCTGGCCGAGTCCGCGACCGCCTTGGCCTTCTTCTGCACGATCTCCAGGTCGACCTTCATCGCCCCGCCGCGCTTCGCCGCGGCGTCGCTGATCGCAGCGTGCAGCTCCTGCGCACTGGCTCGAACATTGTCGAGCGCGTCCTTCACTTTCGCATCCATTGTCATGCCTTCTTTCTAGTTGAGGGGTGGAAAAACCGTCGCGCGTTGCTCCCGCACACATGCAATGTGCGTTCGGCCCGTCACGCATCGGTGCCCGTCGCAGTCTCAGGGGTGACAAAGGCGCCGGGGCCCGTGGCCGTCCGGCGATCAAGCGGGGCCAGGCTCGTGGGTGTGCAGTCCAACGCTAACCAAGGAAAGGAGAGCTGTATGTACGGGATGCTCGGATATCTGGGTAGCAACTGGGGTTGGGTCGTGTTGCGTGGTGTGGTTGCGGTGTTGTTCGGCGTGCTGGCCTTCGCGTGGCCCGGCATGACCCTGGCGGCACTGGTCATCGTCTGGGGCGCCTATGCCCTGGCCGACGGCGTGCTGGCGCTGGTCTCCGCCTACCAGGTGCGCGACGAGGACGGCAGCCCGTTCTGGTCGCTGGTGATCCTCGGCGTGTTCGGCATCGCCGCCGGCGTGATGACGTTCATATGGCCGGCGATGACCGCGGTCACGTTGCTGATGCTCATCGCGGCCTGGGCCGTGGTGACGGGCATCCTCTGGATCGTCTCGGCCGTCCGGCTGCGCAAGGAGATCGAGGGCGAATGGCGCCTGGGACTCTCGGGCGTGCTTTCGGTGATCTTCGGCGTGCTCATGTTCGCCGCCCCCGGGGCCGGCGCTCTCGCGCTGATCTGGGTGATCGCGGCCTACTCGATCGTTTTCGGCGCCCTCGTGATCGCGTTGGGCCTGCAGCTAAAGCAGTACGCTCCGCACGCGACCGCGCGGGCGTGAGTCTTCATCAACATCAACTTACCAAGGAGTGAAGCCATGAACAGCAAGGTCGTATGGAACGTTGTCATCGTCGTCATCTGCGGCATCCTGCCGGTCGGCGCGATGTCCCAGCAAACCGATACCCCGATTGCCGGGTCGGCCACGCTGGCGGTCGGAGAGCTCGACTTCATCGCTACCGGATGGCGCGCATCGAAGCTGATGCACGCGAGCGTCTACAACGATACCGACCAGAAGATCGGCAGCATCCGCGACCTGATCGTCGCCCCGGACGGGACGGTGTCCGTCGCCATCGTCGACGTCGGCGGATTCCTGGGCGTGGGCCGGCACCATGTCGCGATCCCGGTCCAGTTCTTTACCCAGGTCACGCCGAGGATCGTGCTGTCCGGCGCAACCAAGGAATCGCTCAAGGCGATGCCGGAGTTCAGGTTCAGCTAGCTTTCTGCAACGACGACGCAGGCGCCTTGAAGACGGCCCGCGTTGCTCCCCGGCAGAGTGGTGCCTTGCACCACTCCCCGGGAGAGCTCACGCATTCCCTCGCCTGACAAATGACGATCGACGGGTTGATCACCGTTCGCAGCAGCTTCGGACACGCAGAGACGTTGGCCCGGTTCGAGGCCGCGGTCCGGGCCAACGGATTGCGCATTGTCGCGGACGTCGATCACGCGATCGCCGCGCTCGAAGCCGGCGTGTCGCTCGAGCCCACGACGGTCCTGATGGTCGGAGACGGCGCGTGCCAGGCCGTCCTGATGAAGTCCCTGCGATTGATCGCCTTCGAGCTGCCTTTCAAGGTGCTGGTCTGGCAGGAGGCCGGCGAGACCTGGCTGTCATACAACGATTGCCAGTGGATTGCGAAGCGTTACGGAGCCGGGCCCGAGGAGGTGCGCCTTGTCACCGACCTCGCCGTGAGGATCGACGGCATCGCAAGGAAGGCAGCGTCGCTGCCCTAGCGGCGTAGACTTCTCATTGCTGACGACAGCTTCTCGGCAATGACCTCGATCGCACCGCCTGAGCACTATCGCTTCGGACCCTTCCAGCTGCAGCCCGGTAAACGTCGGCTGGAGAAGGACGGCGTCACGATTTCGCTGCGCCCGCGCGCATTCGATTTGCTGGTCGCGCTCGTCGATCGCGCCGGACATCTCGCCACCAAGGACGAATTGCTCGAACGCGTGTGGCCGACGACGGTGGTCGAGGAAGCGGCGCTGCACGTGCAGGTGTCGGCGCTGCGCAAGGTACTCGGCGGCGATGCCATCACCACGGTGTCGGGACGGGGCTACCAATTCACGCTGCCGGTGACGAAGGGCGACAGCGAAGCGAATCGCGCATCGAGATCGAAGCACAACCTGCCCTATCAGGTAACGAGCTTCGTCGGTCGCGAGCAGGAGATCGCCCAGCTCGAGGAGCTGGTAACGGCGAATCGGTTGGTGACGCTCACCGGCGCCGGTGGCGCAGGCAAGACGCGCCTCGCGCTCGAAGTCGCCGCGCGGGCGGTTGCGACGCTTCCGGATGGCGCCTGGCTCGTGGAGCTCGCGTCGGTGTCTGATCCAGGGCTGGTGCTGCAGACGCTGGCCGGCGCTTTGAGCCTGCCCGAGCAACCGAGCAAGCGGCTCATGGACACCATCACCGACCATCTCGCCTCGAAGCGCTTGCTGCTCGTACTCGATAACGCGGAGCATCTGCTCGACGCGTGCGTGCAGCTGGTCGATCGGATCCTGCGCTGCAGCTCCAGCGTCGTCATACTGGTCACGAGCCGGCAGCGGTTGGGCCTGGCGGGTGAGCGCACCTACCGCGTGCCATCGCTGACCGTGCCGGAAACGAACGAGACTTTGACGCCGGAGAGCGTGTCACGGTACGAAGGTGTACGCCTCTTCGTAGAGCGCGCGAAGCTCGTGCGTCCCGACTTCGATGTGACAGCGGAAAATGCGGCCGCCATCGCATCGATCTGCACCCGGCTGGACGGCATGCCGTTGGCGATCGAGCTGGCCGCGCCGCGGCTGCGCTCGATGTCCGTGGAAGAGTTGAGCCAACGGCTCGATCAGCGCTTTGCATTGCTCACGGACGGCTCACGCACAGCGCTGCCGCGCAACCGCACGCTGCGATCGACCATCGACTGGAGCTACGACCTGTTGACCGAACGCGAGCAGGCCATGTTGCGCCGGGTGGCGGTCTTCGCCGGTGGCTGGACGCTCGCGAGCGCGGAGCAAGTGTGCGCCGGAGATGGGATCGATGCGTCGCATGTCTGCGAACAACTCACGCCGCTTGTCGACAAGAGCCTGGTCGTGACCGACGAGCGGGCGGGCGCGACACGATACCGGATGCTGCAGACCGTGCGCCAGTACGCCTTGGATCGGTTGCGTGAGAGCGGCGAGGAAACGCGATGGCGCGCCTCTCACCTGGCCTATTTCGTCGCACTGGCCGAGGAGGCGGGCCCGAAATTGAGGAGTGCGGAGCAGGCACAGTGGCTGCGGCGTCTCGAGGAGGAGCACGAGAACCTGCGGGCGGGCCTGGAGTGGAGCCTCGCAGAGGCAGGTTCGAAAGGAGGTCTTCGGCTTTGCGGGGCGTTGGGACGGTTCTGGTGGACGCGGGGACATTTCACCGAGGGACGACAGTGGTGTACGCGCGTCCTGGGCAAGGCCGGAGCAGAGGAGCGAACGCGGGAGCGCGCGTCTGTGCTCTATGCGGCGAGCGTGCTGTCTTACCATCA
>Ga0209131_1001181_pt1 | contig 18075 bp, 20 predicted proteins | sample GraSoi_2013_40cm_FD_185826 | JGI IMG/M metagenome (GOLD analysis project Ga0209131, IMG submission 185826) | Grasslands soil microbial communities from the Angelo Coastal Reserve, California, USA - Sample 9_17_2013_40cm (SPAdes) (version 2) | ecosystem: Environmental > Terrestrial > Soil >... | reverse complement strand
CTTTCGCGACAAGTGGCGCCTGCCCGCCGATCGCCAGCCGCAACAGTTCAGCGTCGAGGAAGTGCGCCGGATCTGGCGGAACGATCCGCCGCTGCACGTGCCGCTGACCGCCTAGCGCTCGGCTAGGCGGCGGGAAGCCAGTCGATCCGGCCGAACCCGGGCTCGAGCGCCCAGTCGACGGGCCGCTGCGAGAGCCACGCGGTTTCCCAGGGATGATCCAGAGCGGGCCGATACCGCGGGCGTTCATCGCGCACGCCGGCGGCCCATTCCGCCATGTGGCGCGCTTCGGTGGCGTCGAGGCGGAAGCTGAAGCCCAGGCCGGTCTTGCCCGTCGGGGTGAGGACGCGGGCGACGAGAATCTCGGCGCCGGAGGCGCCGCGGAGGGCGTGGACGTGGATGTAAGATGATTCCATGAGACGAATTCTGCTTGCGGTTGCGTTGCTTGTCGTGGGGTTCGGCGCTCAGGCGCAGGAAAGCTGGCCGTCGCGTCCGGTGAAGCTCATCGTGCCTTCGTCGCCCGGCGGCGGGACCGACGTCTTTGCGCGCATCCTCGCGCAGGCGCTGAGCGAGGGGCTGAAGCAGCAGTTCGTGGTCGACAACCGGCCCGGGGCGAGCGGGAACATCGGGGCCGCGGCGGTGGCGAAGGCGGCGCCGGACGGCTATACGTTTCTCGTGTCGGCGAACCCGGCGCTGTCGGTGAATCCGGCGCTCTACCGCAATCTGCCCTATGACGCCGAGCGCGATTTCGCGCCGGTGGCGCGCGGGGTGATGGCGCCGATGGTGTTCGTGGTGCATCCGTCGGTGAAGGCGGAGTCGCTCGCGGATCTGGTCGCGCTCTCGAAGAAGGACCGCCTGGCGTTCGGCTCGGCCGGGACCGGGAGCCCGACGTTCCTCGGGGTGCGGATGCTCGAGGAGAAGAGCGGCGCGAAATTCACCCATGTGCCGTACAAGGGTGTGGGCCCGGCGTTCCAGGATCTCCTCGGCGGCCAGATCCAGTTCCTGTTCCCGGATATCGCATCGGCGATCTCGCACGTCAGGGCCGGCAAGCTGCGCGCGCTGGCGGTCACGCAGAAGAGCGCGCTGCTGCCGGGCACGCCGGCGCTCGCCGAGGCCGGCTACCCGCTCGACGTTTTTACCTCGTTCAGCGTGGTGGCGCCGGCGGGAACGCCGGCCGCCATCGTGCAGCGCCTGTCCGCTGAGATCGGGAATGCGATGCGCTCGGGGCCGGTCGCCGCGAAGCTCGACGCGCAGGCGCTGATTCCGGTGTTCGATACGCCTGCCGAGTTCGCGGCGAGCCTCAAGAAGGAGCGCGACGGCTGGGCAGCGTTCATCCGCCGCAACGCAATCGAGGCCGACCAGTAGTCAGGCGATGAGAGGATTCAGCCCGCTGCGCGTGACGCGGCCGTGGAGCTCGCGGCCGAGGGTCTGCTCGCAGAATTCGGCGGTGGCGAGGAGCGCGTCGAGGTCGATGCCGGTATCGATGCCCATCGATTCGAAGAGGTTGACCAGGTCCTCGGTGGCGACGTTGCCGGTGTAGCCGCCGCCGTACTTCACCTTGGCGGGATGGCCGCCGACGCCGCCGAAGGACGAATCGAAGTGGCGCACGCCCGCCTCATATGCAGCGACGTAGTTCACGAGGCCGGTGCCGCGCGTGTCGTGGAAGTGCGCGATCGGCACGAGGTCCTCGTTCGCTTGTGCTTTTTCGAACATCGCTTTCACGGTTGGCGGAGTCGCCATGCCGGTCGTATCGCCCAGGGCGACATGCGCCACGCCCAGCTCGAGAAACTTCTCGACGTCGGAGACGACGACGCCGGGATCGACCTTGCCCTCGAAGGGGCAGCCGAACGCGACCGACACCGTGCCGACCAGGCGGAAGCGGCCCCGGGCGGCCTTTACCATCTGCGCGATGTTTCCCCACTGCTCGGCGCGCGTTCGGTTGAGGTTCTTTTGCGTGTGCGATTCGGTGGCGGAGACGAGCAGGCTGAGCTCGTTCGCGCCATGGCCCGCCTCGAAGTCGGCGACGGCTCTTTCAACGGCGTGGACGTTCGCGCAGGTCGCCTTGTAGAAGACGCCTTCCTTGCGCGAGAGAACCTCGAGCAGCTCCGAGGCATCGGCGAACTGCGGCACCACCTTCGGGTTCGAGTACGACGTGGCTTCGACGCGCCTGAAGCCGAGCCCGGCGAAGCGCTCGACGAGCGCGCGCTTGGCGGCGACCGGGACGAGCTGCGGCTCGTGCTGCAGGCCGTCGCGCGCGAAGCATTCGCACAGCGTTACCTTCGGCATAGTTGACAGTATCAACTAACGCGGATTACGCTGTCAAAGCTTTTTATGACAGTCAAAATCGACAGGCGGGCTCCCGGTACCCAGCCGCAAGGCGTGGTGGACGGCTATCCGCAGACTGCCTTGCGCTGGCCGTCGCAGCCGCTGCACAAGCGCCCGCCGACGGCCTCCGAGCTGAGCGGGCCGCGCCTCGGACCCGGCGGCCTGCTGCGGCGGCTCGCGCCGGTGCGCGGCGACCTCGCGGGCGTGGGCGCGAAGCGCGCGATCGGCCAGCTCATCCACCTGCGCGCGCGCGTGGTCGACGAGGATGGCGCGCCGGTGCCGGGCGCGCTGGTGGAGATCTGGCATTGCAATGCCGCGGGCAAGTACATCCATCCCAACGACAGCAACGACGCGCCCGCGGATCCGAATTTCTACGGCGCGGCGCGGCTTGCCGCGGACGACGCCGGTCTCATCGAGCTGCGCACCATCAAGCCCGCCGCGTATCCGGTCCCCGACGATCCGAGGAGCTGGTGGCGGCCGCCGCACGTGCATTTCTCGGTCTGGGGAAGAGTATGGCTCTCGAGGCTGGTGACGCAGATGTTTTTTCCGGGCGAGCCGCTGAACGACAGCGACGCGATCCTGAACGCCATCGCCGACCCCGAGGCGCGTTCGCGCTGCATCGCACGGCTCGCGCCGCCCTCGCAAGGCCCGAAGAACGCCCTGGTGTACGAGTACGAGCTGGTGGTGCGCGGGCGCAACGCGACGCCGGGCCTGCCGTGAAGCGCCTGTCTGCCGTGAAGCACCTGCCGTGACCCGATTCGTTCCCACCGCCGAGATGACCCTCGGCCCGTTCTTCCCGCGCGAATTCGGCGCAGGCGCGAACGACCTCACGCTCGCGAACGGCGGGAAGGCGAACGGCGACATCATCGAGCTCCGCGGCCGCGTCACCCAGGGCGACAGCGCGCCGCTCGACAACGCGATCCTCGAGCTGTGGCAGGCAAGCCCCGAAGGTCGCTTCGACGACCCGGCGTTTCTCGGCTGGGGCCGCGCGGCGACCGGTGCCGACGGCAACTATGTCTTCCGCAGCTTCCGGCCGGGCGCCGTTCCGGGCCGCGCGCCGCACGTGAACTTGCTCATCGTTTTCTCGGGCCTGATGCGCCAGCTTCAGACGGTGGTTTTTTTTGAAGGTGAAGAACGGAATTCGACGGATCCGGTCTTTTCCTGCGTCGAACCTGCGGCCCTCCGGTCGCGGTTGATCGCGACCAGCACCGGAAAAAACGCATACCGTTTCGACATCCGCCTGCGGGGCGAGGGCGAGACGCCGTTCTTCGAGGACTGATGACGGTCATCCGCGAGCTGCTGTCGTATCGCCTGCACACGGTCGCGAACCTGCTTTCGCGCGGCGCGGAGCTGCGCTACCGGCGCGAGTTCGGCGTGAGCCTCTGGGAGTGGCGCAGTATCGCGCTGCTCGGTGCCTCCGGAACACCGCTGTCGCTCAACGAGCTCGCGCGCTCCGCGGGGGTCGACAAGAGCCAGATGAGCCGCGTGGTGTCGGGACTCTCGAGCCGGGGCATCGTGTCGAGGGAAGCGGATGCCGTCGACGGCAGGGGGGTGCGCCTCGCGCTCAGCAAGGCCGGACGCAAGCTCTATCTGGGACTCATCCGGGCGGCGGCGGACCGGGATGCGGCGTTCAGGAATTGCCTTTCGGCAAGGGAAAAGCAGGTTTTCGACAAGGCGCTCCTGAAGCTCGCGTTCCAGGCGCGCGAGTTCATCCAGCGGGAAAAAGCGCAGAAATGAAAACCAGGATCACGCAGCTGCTGGGCATCGAGCATCCGATCTTCCAGGCGGCGATGAGCTGGGCCTCTTCCAACGCGCCGCTGGTGATCGCGGTTTCGAATGCGGGCGGGCTGGGCGTGCTGGCGGCCGGGCCGATGCGCGCGGATGATTTCAAAAACGCCCTGTTGAAAATAAAGCGGGGAACCGCGAAGCCGTTCGGGGTGAACATTCCGCTCACCGCCGCGCGCGCGCCGGAGCTGCTCGAGATCGCCTTCCAGGAAAAAATTCCCGTCATGGTCGCCTCGCAAGGCGGGCCGCGCGAGCATCTCGCGCGCTTCCGGGCGATCGGGACGAAGTGGCTGCACGTCGTCGCGTCGGTCGAGCACGCGAGGAAGGCGGAGGCTGCCGGCGTCGACGCGCTGGTGGTCGACGGCGGCGAGGCGGGCGGTCATCCGCCGCCCTCGGAGGTGAGCACCCTGGTGCTCGTGCGGCGCGTGGTCCGCTCGACGCGGCTGCCGGTCGTGGCGAGCGGCGGCGCCGCCGACGGCGCCGGCATCGCCGCGCTGCTGGCGCTGGGCGCCGACGCGGTGCAGCTCGGCACGCGCTTCATCGCCACGCCCGAAGCGAGCGTGCACGACAGCTACAAGCGCGCGGTGCTCGAAGCGGACATCGGCGATACGACGCTGGTCGGCCGCGGCGCGCATCCGATACGGCTCCTGAAGAATGCCTTTTCGCGCAAGTACGAAACCGCGGAGCGCGCGGGCGCCTCGCCCGATGAGCTGGCGGCCCTGGACGAGCTCTCGAGCCTGAAGCAGGCGGCGCTCGAAGGCGACGTCGAATGGGGCAAGGTCGAGGCGGGCCAGAGCGCGGGCCTGGTGGATGAGATCCTTCCGGCGGCCGAGGTGATGCGCCGCCTCGTCGCCGAGCTCGAGCAGGCGCGCGAAAGGCTGGCGGCGCTATGAAGAAAGAAAATCAGGGACAGACCACGATTTCCGGCGATCCGGGACAGGCGGCGAACCTTTTCGTGGAGAATCGCGGCGCGGTCCGGATCCTGACGCTGAATCGCCCCGAAAAGCGCAACGCGCTCGACACCGCGCTGACGCAGGCCCTTCTGAATGAAATCCGAGCCGCGGATACGGACGAGTCGGTGGGATGCGTCGTTCTCACGGGCGCCGGTCCGGGGTTTTGCGCGGGCGCGGATCTGTCCGAGTTCAAGGACCTCAAGGATTCCCAGGCGGCCGAGGCCCGCGCCGAGCTGACGATGCAGCTGCACCTGTCGTTTTCAAAGTTGCGCGTTCCCGTCGTCACCGCGATCAACGGCGCCGCGATGGGCGGCGGCGCCGGGCTCGCCATCGCGGGCGACCTCGCCGTGATGGCGGAAAACGCGAAGCTCGGCTATCCGGAGACCAGGCACGGCATCGTCGCCGCGATCGTCCTCGCCAATCTCGTGCGCCAGGTCGGCCGCAAGGCCGCTTTCGAGCTGGTGTCGCTCGGCGAGCCGATCGACGCCAGACGTGCATTGCAGCTGGGGTTGGTGAACCATGTTGTTCCTCCGGACGCTCTCCTGTCGTTCACAGTGGAAATCGCTGAAAAACTTTCAGCCGTGAGCAGGGCGGCGATGGCGGAGACGAAGCGCCTGTTCCACGAGGCTGCAGACCTGCCGCTGGCCGCGGCGCTCGAGCGCGGCCGCGACGTCAACAAGAAAATGAGAGGGTTTTTAAAATAAAGAATCAAAAAATCGAATGAAACCGCTCGAACACCTGACGATCCTCGACCTCTCGCGCGTGCTCGCGTGCCCGTTCGCCTCCATGATCCTCGCCGAGCTCGGCGCGCGCGTGATCAAGGTCGAGCAGCCTGGAAGCGGCGACGAGACGCGCGGCTTCGAGCCGCAGCTCGCGCGGGACAGCGCGTACTACTTCGCCTGCAACCGCTCCAAGGAATCCATCACCGTCAACCTGCGCTCGGACGCGGGGAGGAAAATCGTCCGCGAGCTCGCCGGGCGCGCCGACGTGCTGGTCGAGAACTTCCCGGTGGGGACGCTCGGCCGCTACGGCCTGGGTTACCCGACGCTGTCATCTCTCAATGAAAAGCTGATTTTTGTCTCCTGCACCGGCTTCGGCCAGACCGGTCCGTACAAGGACAAGAAAGGCTACGACACGGTGTTCCAGGCGATGGGCGGGATCATGAGCCTTACCGGCGAGCGCGGCGGGCCGCCGGTGAAGCCGGGATTGCCGGTCGCCGACCTGAGCTCGGGCCTGTGGGTGGCGATCGCCATCCTCTCCGCGCTCGCGGGCCGCAGCCGCACCGGCAAAGGCTGCCACGTGGATTTCTCGATGCTCGACGGCCAGGTGGCGCTGCTGACGCTGGCGGCCGCGCGCTACTTCGCCCTGGGCGAGGTGCCGCCGCGCCTCGGGACCGAGCATCCCGGCCGCGTGCCCTCGGCCACGTTCCGCTGCAAGGACGGCAAGTACGCGCATGTCACCGCCAGCGACCAGCATTGGGCGCCCCTGTGCAAGGCATTGGAAGTCGAGTCGTGGGGTTTGCCGTTTTCCGAAAATTCCGTTCGCCTTCAGAATCGCGACGAGATCATGCGCGTCCTCACGGTAAGAATTTCCGGCATGAAACGAGCGGAGCTGATCGCCAGCCTGGACGAGGCGGACGTGCCCGTCGGTCCGGTCAACGACGTCGCCGAAATCCTCGCCGACCCGCACGTGCGCGCCCGCGGCCTCGTGAGCAGCTTCGACTATCCCGGCGTGGGCGAATTCAGGGCGCTCGGCCTGCCGTACAAGTTCCTCGGCTGGGACGATCCCGCGGTGGGCCGCCCGCCGGCGCTGGGCGAGCACACCGGCGCGGTGCTGAAGGAACTGCTGCATTTTTCCGATTCCGAGATAGAGGAATTGAGGAAGGCAAAGGCCATCTAGCTTGAGCTTCACGACCCTCCGCTACACCGCGCAGTCGGGCGTGGCCAGCGTCACGCTCGATCGCCCCGACGCCCGCAACGCGCTGAACCTCGCGATGTGCGAGGACCTCCTCGCCGCCGCGAGCAGGATGGCGGCCGACAAGTCGCTGCGCCTCGCCTTCATCCGCGGCGCCGGGCCCGCGTTCTGCGCCGGCGCCGACCTGAAGGAGCGCAGCGACAAGACCGCGGCGTGGGTGCGCGAGCGCCGGATGAAGGCGTTCGCGGTCTACGACGCGCTCGAGTCGCTGCCCTTTCCGGTGATCGCGGTGGTGCACGGCGCCGCGATGGGCGCGGGCGTGGAGATCTGCTCGATCTGCGATTTCGTCGTCGCGACCCCGCAGGCGTTCTTCGGCACGCCCGAAGCGCAGCGCGGCACGATCGGCGCCACCCAGCGCCTTTCGAGGATCATCGGCAAGCAGCTCGCCAAGGACATGATGTTCACCGGGCGGCGCCTGACCGCGGATGAGGCGCGCGCGGCGGGACTGGTCGCCCGCATCGGTGAATCCCCCGATCTGGAAAAAATGCTTTCCGAAATCGCAGCCGCGATCGCCCAGGCCCCCGCCCCGGCGATCGCGCTCGCCAAGCGCTGCATCGACCGCGGCATGGACACCGATCGCAAGGGCGCGCTCGCGGTCGAGATCGCGGCGATCGACGAGCAGCTCGCCTCGGGGACCTGGCTCGGCAAGAAATGAGCTGGCAGCCGCAGACGCTTCACGCCTTTCTAAGGAAGAACGCTTCCGAAAGGGGCGACGCCGAGGCCCTGGTTACCGCGACCGCGCGCCTGAATCATGAAGAACTTCATGAAAAGGCAAAAGAAGCCGCGGGCGGCATGCAGGCGCTCGGCATCCGGCGCGGCGACCACGTCGGCATCCTGATGGGAAACGACGAGAAGTGGCTGGCGCTCTTCTACGGCGCGGCACTGCTCGGCGCCGTCACGGTTCCGGTCAATACGCGCTTCAAGGCGCCCGAGATCGAGTTCTGCCTCCGGCGCTCCGGCTGCAAGGCGCTTTTTTATGTGGAGAAATTCTTAAATATCGATTACGCAACGATGCTGCGCGAGATTCGCATCGCGAAGCTCGAGCACGTTTTGACTTATGAACAGCTTCCGAAACAGAAGAAAAATGAAGCAAATGTAACGGCGCAGGATGCGCTGCTTATCCAGTTCACTTCGGGTACTACCGCGTACCCGAAGGGCGTGGTGCTGACGCACGACAGCATGCTGCGCGACGCGTGGGCGGCGGGCGGGCGCATCGGCGTGCGGTCCGAGGACCGCTACTTCAACTGCCGGCCGTTCTTCCACGCCGCCGGCTCGACGCTCTCCGCGCTGATGGCGCTGACCCACGGCTGCTGCCTCGTCACGCTGCCGACCTTCGAGGCCGGCGCCGCGCTCGAGATGATGGAGCGCGAGCGCTGCACGCTGGTCTCGGGCAACGACACGCTGTTCCAGATGCTGATGGGCCACGGCGACTTTTCCCGGCGCGAGCTTTCCCTGCGCGGCGGCTGGGCGGCGGCCGGGTCGCAGACCATGCGCCGCATCATCGACGCGCTTGGGGCGAAGGCGATCTGCGCCGCGTACGGCCTGTCGGAGGCGTCGCCCAACGTGGCGATGAGCGACTGGCGCGATGCGGAGGAGTTGCGCGTCGCCGGATTGGCGTTGCCCTTGCCGGGCGTTCAGCTCCGGGTAAGCGAGGAAGGCGAGATTCAAGTGCGCGGCTGGAACGTCATGCGCGGCTACCACGACGACCCCGAAGCCACGGCGAAGGCGTTCACCGCGGACGGCTGGCTGAAGACCGGCGACCTGGGCGAGCTGACCGCCGACGGACGCTTGCGCATGCTCGGCCGGCTGAAGGACGTGTTCCGCGTAGGCGGCGAGAACGTCGCGCCGGCGGAAGTGGAGGAAGTCCTGCTCGCGCACCCCGCGGTCCAGAGCGCGCAGGTGATCGGCGTGCCGGACGCGCGGCTGGGCGAAGTGCCCTGCGCCTATGTGACGCTCAAATCAAACCTGTCTGTTTCCGAGGAAATTCTCATCGGATGGTGCAAAGAAAGGTCGGCAAACTTCCGCGTTCCGAGATACCTGAGAATCGTCGAGAGCTTCGAGGTGATCGGCATGACCGCGAGCGGCAAGGTGCAGAAAGCGAAGCTGCGGGAACATGCTCTTCGCGAATTCAACCTGCGCGAAGGCGGCCGTGAAAACTAGTTGAAGAAGCGGCCTTCCTTGTTGATGATGGTGATGTCGACGTACTTGGAGCCGTTGTGGCTGGTCGGCGAGTAGCCGACGAAGTAGCCGCCGAGGTCCCATTCGTCGATCGACTCCACGGCCTTGATGAACTTCGCGCGGGTGACGTCCTTGCCGGCGCGCTTGAGCGCTTCCACCAGCACCTTCGCGGTGATGTAGCCCTCGAGGCTGTTGAACGAGTAGTCGGGCTTCGCGCCGACGGCGGCGAGCGTGGCCTGATATTCGGCGACGATCGGGATCGACTTGCGGGTCGGCAGCGGCACGACCTGGGCCATGATCAGGCCGGCGGAGTCCGCGCCGAGCTCCTTGACGACCGGCGTGCCGACGAACGAGACGCTCAGGAACTGGCCGCCCGCGCCCTTCTGCCGCATCTGCTTCACGAACTGGCTGAGCGGCTTCACCGCGGCATTGGTGATCACCGCATCGAGGCTGAGCTTGCTCAGGATGTCGACCGCTTCCGTCACCTCGGTCGAGTTGCGGTCGACCTGCGCGCTGCCCAGCAGCTTGATGCCATGGCTGGCGGCGGCGTCCTCGGTCATCTTGAGGTTGCTCTTCTTGATGTCGTCCTTGTGGTAGATGAAGCCGATCTTCGTCTGGCCGGTCGTGACCAGGTGCCGCACCAGCGCCTGCGTCTCGAGGTTGTAGCTCGCGCGCACATTGATGATGTTCTTGTTGAACGCGCCGTGGATGCTCTCGCCGCCTGTGGCGGCGCCGAAGAACGGGATGTCGGCCTTCTCGATCATCGGCAGGGCCGCCTCGCTGGTGTTGCGTCCGGTATAGCCGAACAGCAGAAAGACCTTGTCCTGCTCGATGAGTTTCTGGGTGTTCTCCTCGCCCTTCTTGGTGTTGCCCGCGTCGTCGAGGGTGAGCACTTTGATCTTGCGACCGTTGATGCCGCCTTTACGGTTGACCATCTCGAAGTAGGCGTTCGCCCCGTCGCGCAGCTGCTGGCCGGTCTCGGCCGTGGTGCCCGAGAGGGAGGCCGACTGGCCGATGAGGATCTGGCCGGCGCCGATGCCGTTTTCGGCAACGGCGCAAGGGCCATAGGCCGCCGCCAGCGCGAGAACCAGGGAAGGAAGTTTGAGTTTGAGCATGCCGAAAGACTACAGCGCGCCGGTGGCTGGCGGCCAGTCCTTGCAACATTTGACGGAGGTCATTGTTAAGAAAAGGAAAACGCCAGGCGGGGGGAGCCCCTGCCTGGCGTCGATGCTTACTGCTTGCCTGCTGCGGGGAGCTGCTCAGCCGCCGCTGTCGGGGATGTAGCGGTTGGACGGCGTGACGTAGACCGGGATGCTCGGGGCGCCGGGCGCCACGCTCTGCAGGTTCTGCACGGGCGCGGAGCCGTCGAACCGGACGGTTTGCGTGGTGCCGTTCACATCGAGATTCACGGTCTCGCCGTACTCGACGTTGATGGCCCGGGTCTGCGGGGTGACATGGATCGTGCGGCCCGCATCGGCGAAGGACGGCGCGGAGACCACGGCGCCCGCGGCGAGCAGTGCTGCGAGGATGGTGCGTTTCATGATCGGTTTCTCCTGTTGAGAAAAGTCAGCTGATCGGGTTGAAAAGAATGCTGATGGCCGGCCTAGCGCTTGGCGGGCGTCGGCAGCCAGTCGAGGCGGTTCTCGTCGCCGATATGGACGAACTGGCTCGATCCGGTCTGCGACACTTCGGTCTGGCTCTGCGCGGCGGAGGCCTTCGTCGCCGGCAGCCAGTCGAGATTGTTCTCGTCGCCGATGTGCACGGGCTGAGCCGCGCTCGCGGCGAAGGCGGACAGCGAGAAAGTGGCGGCGGACAGCGCGACAACGATTTGCTTGCGGTTCATTTGAAATTCCTTTCTTTCTGAGTGGGAGGGTTTGTTCTGTGGCACGAGGTCAGTTTCTCGCCTCGGCGTAGCGTCTCGGTTTCAGCGAGCTCGGGCGCGGTTACATACGAAATTCTTGAGAAGGAGAGCGCGGCCGGAAGAAAAAACCTCCCGACGCCGGGCCCCGAGGAGAAGGGGGAGGAGAACCAGGAGCCCGCGATGGCGTCGGAAGGCACCTGCAGCGTGGGCGCGGCGCATTGCCGCCGTGCTACAAAGGCCGGGCGCCTTTGTTACAGCTGAAATTCCTTCTCGACCAGCACGCGCGACAAGGCGGCCGCGAGCTCGCGCGATTGCACGGGCTTCTTGAGAATCTCGCTCACGCCGGCGGCCGCGGCGCGCTCGCTCATCAGCGGCCCGATATAGCCGCTCACCAGCAGGATCGGCAGGTCGGCGCGCTGCTCGCGCAGCGACTTCGCGAGCTCCGTGCCGGTGAGGCCGGGCATGATCTCGTCGGTGACCACCGCGTCGAAGCTCTGCGGCGCCGCGTGGAACGCGGCGAGCGCGGCGCCGCCATCGGCGAACGCCACCGGGTCGTAGTCGAGTTTTTTCAGGACCTCGGCCGTGACCGCGAGCAGGGCGTCCTCGTCGTCGACGATCATCACGCGCTCGCGGTGACCGCGCGCGACCGGCGCGTCGCCCTCGTCGGCGACGAGCGCCGGCGCGTCGACCCGCGGCAGGTAGATGGTGAAGGTGCTGCCGCGGCCGGGCGCGCTCGTCACCTCGATGGCGCCGGCCGAGTCGGTGACGATGCCGTAGACGAGCGCGAGGCCGAGGCCGGTGCCCTTGCCCACTTCCTTGGTGGTGAAGAAGGGCTCGAAGATCCGGGCGAGCGTCGCCTCGTCCATGCCGCTGCCGCTGTCCTCGACGCAGAGCCGGGCGTACGCGCCCGCCTGCAACACGCCGTGCGGCAGCGTGCGGTCCGCGTCGATCTCGACGGCGTCCAGCGTCGCGCGCAGCGTTCCATGGTCGCCCATGGCGTGGATCGCGTTGGTGCAGAGGTTCATCGTGACCTGGTGGAGCTGCGTCGGGTCGCCGAAGACGTGCAGCGCACGCTCCGGCAGCCGCGTCTCGAAGCGGATGCCGTGCCCGAGCGAGCCGCGCACCAGCTCGAAGGTCTCGGCGACGACCCGGCCGAGATCGACCGGGGCGCGCTTGCCGCGCTGGCTGCGGCTGTACGCGAGGATCTGGTCCACGAGCGCGCCGGCGCGCGTCGCGGCGGTGAGCACGTTCTGCGCATAGCGCTTCTGCGCCGTGCCGGGGGCGAGACCTTCGACCAGCATCTCGGCGTAGCCGAGGATGCCGCCCAGGATGTTGTTGAAATCGTGCGCGATGCCGCCGGCGAGCCGGCCGACCGCTTCCATCTTCGCCGACTGCCGCAGCCGCTGCTCGAGCCGCGCGCGCTCGACCTCCGCCTGCTTGCGCTCGGTGATGTCGCGGAAGTTCATCACCACGGCCTGCACGCTCGGCTCGTCAAGAAGGTTGCTGACGGTGTTCTCGATCCAGCGCCACGAGCCGTCCCTGTGGCGCACTTTGGTCTCGAAGATCACCACCTTGCCGGGCGCGCTCGGCTGCGAGCTCATCCTGCCCTCGTCCAGGTGGTCCGGGTGCACGAACTCGCTCGTCTCGCGCCCGCGCAGGTCCTCGAGGGTATAGCCGAGGAGGCGCTGCAGGCCGGGGCTCGCGTAATAGATGCCGCCGGCGCCGGGACGCGTCAGGACCACGCCGTCCGAGCTGTGCTCGATCATCGCGCGGAACTGCTTTTCCCGGCGCTGCAGCGCCCGCTCGCGCCGCGCGAGGCCCCAGGTCGCGAGGCCGATCAGCGCGAGCATCGCCAGCGAAGCGAGGAGGGTGCGCTTCGCGATGCGCCACGACTCGTCGCGCCACGGCGCCAGCACCGAGTGCTCGGTGGCGCCGCTCACCACCACCAGCGGAAAGCTGCGCACCAGCGACGCCGCGAGGACCGCGCGCTGGTTCAGCACGGAGCTGTTGGCCCAGCCGATGAAGCTGCCGCTGCGGTGGATGCTTTCCGTGACCTCGGGCGCGGGGAAATGCGCGCCGCGCAGGCCGCCGAGGTTAGGCACGCGGGTGATGATGGTGTTGGAGACCGACATCAAGGTGATGAAGCCGCCTTCGCCGAGGTCGATCGCGCGGTACAGGCGGTCGAAGTTTTCGACCTCGATCACCGCCGCGAGGACGCCGCCGAAGGCGCCGCCCGGCCCCGCCAGGCGGCGCGACAGGATGAAGCGCCAGTGCTCCGTGGCCTGGCTGCGGTAGGGCTCGCTGATGAAGAGGCCCTCAACGAGGCCCTCACGATGTGTGCTGAAGAACGGCCGGTCGGCGAGCCCCTGGTCGATCGACGGGGTGTCGTTGGTCCGGGCGATCACCTGCCCGTCGGTGTCGATCACCAGGAACGCCGCCACCTGCGGGATGTGCACCAGCTCGTCGCGCAGGCGCGGCGCGGTGGCGGCCACCGCGCGGGCGCCGCCGGTGCGCATCGCGTCGCGCAGCACCACGTCGACCGCTTCCAGGGAGCTCGCCGTCTGCTCGGCGAGCAGGCGCGTCACGTTCGATACGTCGCGCAGCGCGCGCTGCTCGGTGCGCTCGCGATCGATGCGCACATGCATGACCGCGGAAGCGATGTTGATCGCGACGAGGACGATGCCCAGCCCGATCAGCGCACGCGTGAGCGAAAGTGCCGAGAGGGCCGCGCGCAGCCCCTGGACCACCGGGATTCGCACCTAGCGGACCGGCTCGCCGACCAGCTCGGCCACCATCCGCAGCAGCTCGGCGCGCTTGATCGGCTTCGCCAGCGCGCCATTCGCGCCCGCGGCCCGCGCCGCTTCGGCGCTGAGGCCTTCGCCCGAGTTGAAGCGGCCGGAGACCGCGATGAGCGCGGTTGCGGGATGCTGCTTCTTCAGCTTGCCGATGGCGTCCGTGCCGCACGGCCCGGGCATGAACATGTCGGTGATAATGAGGGCCGGCGGCTGCTGGCCGAAAAGCTGTCCGATCCACGCGCGGCAGCTCGTCGCCGTGCGCACCACGTAGCCCGCGGCCTCCAGCCAGTCCGTGACCAGGTCGCGCATGATCTCGTCGTCGTCGATGACGAGGATGTCGGCGTTGCGTTTAGGACCGGTAGTCACACTAAGCATTCCACTCCGCTGGAATTACGTGTAATTTACACCCGCGGGGCATGGGTATTACAGGTGTAACCCCAGGCCCGGCCGGCTCGCTACACTTTGCCGGCCATGAGCATCGACCCGACCATGAACCCTCAACCGCAGGTTCCCCAGCATGCCGCAGTGCCGCATGTACTGGTCGTGGATGACGATCCCGCCATCCGCGAGCTCATCGCCGATTATCTCGCCGGCAACGAGATGCGCGTCACCGCCGTTGCCGATGGAAGCAAGATGCAGGCGATCCTCGCCGACCAGGTCGTCGACCTCGTGGTCCTCGACCTGAAGCTGCGCGGCGAAGATGGCATGGCGCTCGCGCGGCGCCTGCGCGACGATTCGCAGATCCCCATCGTGATGCTCACGGGCCGCAGCGAAGAGGCCGACCGGGTCATGGGGCTCGAGCTCGGCGCCGACGACTACCTCACCAAGCCTTTCAGCCCCCGGGAGCTCCTCGCCCGGATCCGCGTGATCCTGCGCCGGCGGCGCGCGGAAGTGCGCCAGGGCCGGCCGGAGGGAATCCGCGCCTACCGCTTCGACGGCTGGGAGCTCAACCTCAACACGCGCCGGCTCGCCGCGCCGGACGGGCGCACCGTGACCCTCAGCAACGGCGAATTCAGCCTGCTCGTCGTGCTGCTGGGCGCGCCGGACCGGATCCTGTCCCGCGACCAGCTCCTCGACCTGTCGCGCCTGCACAACGACGAGGTCTACAGCCGCTCCATCGACGTGCAGATCATGCGGCTGCGCCGCAAGGTCGAAAAGGATCCGGCCGAGCCGCGCTATATCCGCACCGAACGCGGCGCCGGCTATCTGTTCGGCGTTCCCGTGGAGACGGTTTACTAGCGCGCCCATCGGCGAGAAGCGGCTCGATGTTCTCGGTGTCGCGCATCCGGTGATTCTTCTGTAGCGGAACGCTTTATTCGGCTGCCAACGTGCATAACCGGTGGAGCGGACGCACCCGCTTCGGGCAAGATGCGCGGCATGCAAATAGACAAGCCCGCCAGCCGGCGCGTCCTCGTGGTGGACGACAGCCTGGACATGATCCATTCCCTCGCGCACGTGCTGCGCGACATGGGCCACGAAGTCGAATTCGCCATCAACGGCTACGCCGCGCTCGAGGCCGCGCGCCGCTTCCGGCCCGAGGTGGTCCTGCTCGACATCCGCCTGCCCGACACCGACGGCTGGACCGTCGCGCGGCGCCTGAAGGGCGAGGCCGCGGAGCGCCCGGTGCGCGTCATCGCCATCACCGGCACGTCGATGGAAGGCGACCGCAAGCGCTCGCTCGAAGCCGGCTGCGAGGAGCATCTCCTGAAGCCGCTCGACTGGCGGCGCCTGGAAAAGCTGCTGAACTGACCTAGAGGCGGAAGATCCTGCGCGCGTTTCCGCCGCGCACCTTGTCTTTCGCTTTTCCGAGGGCGTCCACGCGCGAGAGGCAGCCGGCCATGTCGCCGATCGTGTGCGGATAGTCGGAGCCGTAGAGCACGTTGTCCTCGCCGCACACCGAGACGCACATGTCCACGGCGTCTTGCCGGAAGAGCACCGTGTCGACATAGATCTGCCGCATGTATTCGCTCGGCGGCTTCCTGGTCTTCGCCGCCGCGGCCGGGATGTTGTGCCAGCAGATGTCGAGGCGGCCGACGAGGTAGGGCAGCGCGCCGCCGCCGTGCGAGGCGATCAGCTTGAGATTCGGGTAGCGGTCGAAGAAGCCGTCGTAGATGCAGCGGCCCACCGCGAGCGAGGTGTCGAAGGTGAAGCCGATCGGCGCGGTGAGCTGGAACTCGTGCATCGCCATCTCGCCGACGCCCGGCGGCGCCGTCGGATGCACGAGAACGGGAAGCTTTCTTGCGTCGATCGCTTTCCAGATGGCGGCGAAGGCCGGATCGGTCAGCGGTTTTCCGTCGATGTTCGCGAGCACCATGATGCCTGCAGCCCCATTCGCGCAGGCCCGGTCCAGTTCCTTGATGGATAAATCCTCGAATTGCCAGGGCAGCGACGCGAACCAGCGGAGCCGGTCGGGCCACTGCTTCTGCGCCTTCGCCATGTCGTCGTTCATGATGCGCGCCGCCTGCAGGCTGATCTCGGCGCCGCCCCAGAAGACGTTCGGGCAGGTGAGCGACACGATGGCGATGTCCACGCCTGCCTTCGTCATGTTCGCGATGCGCTTCTCGTAGTCGAACATTTCCGGGACCGGCGTCATGAACGGCGCGTCGTCGAGGTGGATGGCCTTCAATCCGCCCTTCACCTCGTGAAGGCTGTAGCGCGGCCGGCCGTGCTGCTCGAGCAGGCCGAGCCATTCCTGGCTCAGCATGTGCGTGTGGACGTCGATGACCGGGCTTGCCGTCACTCGATGGTCACCTTTGCGGTCTTGATCACCCGCGCCCACTTGCGCGACTCGTAGCGGATGAAGGCCGCGAATTCCCGCGGCGTGGTGGTGTTGGGCTCGGCGCCCGCGGCGAGCACGCGCTCGCGGATCTCGGCAACGCCGAGCGCGCCGACCATTTCCCGGTTCAACCGCTCGATCACTTCGGACGGCGTATGGGCCGGCGCCACCGCGCCGAACCAGCCGATCGACTCGTAGCCGGGCACGCCGGCCTCGGCGAACGTCGGCACCTCCGGCGCTGCGGCGCTGCGGTTCAGCGTGGTGACCGCGAGGCCTTTCAGCTTCCCGGCCTTCACGTTGGCCATCGCCGAGGGCAGGTCGACAATGCCGAGCGGCAGCTGCCCGCCGAGGACATCGGCCACCACCGGGCCGCTGCCCTTGTACGGCACCGGCAGGAGCTCGATGCCGGCCATCATCTTCAGCAGCTCGCCCGACAGATGCATCGCCGAGGCGTTGCCGCCGTGCCCGTAGCTGAGCGAGCCGGGCTGTGCCCTGGCATTTTCGATGAGCTCTTTCAGCGACGACGGCTGGGAGGGATGCGCGATCAGGATGAACGGAATCATCGCCAGCATCGAGATCGGCGCGAGGTCCTTCTCCGCATCGAACGGCATGCTCGGGTAGAGGCTGGCGTTGAGCGCGAGGGCGCCGGCGGCGGCGAGGCCGATCGTATAGCCGTCGGGCGCCGCCTTCGCGACGACGTCCACCCCGATGTTGCCGCCCGCGCCGGGGCGGTTCTCGATCACCACCGGCTGGCCGAGCCGCTCCGCCATGCGCGGCGCGATCGCGCGCGCCACGAGATCGGCGCTGCCCCCGGGCGGGAACGAGACGACGAAGCGGATGGGTTTCGAAGGGTAGGCCTGCGCGAAAAGAATTCCTGAATAGATTATTGAAACTGCAAAAGCGAAGCCGCGCATCAATCCTCCCCGATGGTGTTCACCAGGGTCCCGACCTTGTCGATCTCGATCTCGACGGTGTCGCCGGGCTTCATCCATACCGGTGGGGTGCGTCTTGAACCCACCCCACCAGGAGTACCGGTGACGATCACATCGCCGGCGGCGAGCGGCGTGAAGGCCGAGATGTACTCGATGAGCTTCGGGAACTTGAAGATCATCATCTCGGTGTCGGCGTGCTGCATGCGCTCGCCGTTCAGGCGGCACGACAGCGTGAGCTTGGTGCCCGGCGGAATCTCGTCCGCGGTCACCAGCCACGGCCCGAAGCCGCCGGTCGCCACGAAGTTCTTGCCCGCGGTCCACTGCACGGTGTGGCGCTGCCAGTCTCGCACCGAGCCGTCGTTGTAGCAGCTGTAGCCGGCGATGTGGCTCCAGGAATCCTTTTGCGAGATGCGCCGGCCCGGCCTGCCGATAACGAGCGCGATCTCCGCCTCGAAGTCGAGGTGCGTCGACTCGCGCGGCCTGAGCATCGGCTGGCGGT
>Ga0209131_1001180_pt1 | contig 18092 bp, 20 predicted proteins | sample GraSoi_2013_40cm_FD_185826 | JGI IMG/M metagenome (GOLD analysis project Ga0209131, IMG submission 185826) | Grasslands soil microbial communities from the Angelo Coastal Reserve, California, USA - Sample 9_17_2013_40cm (SPAdes) (version 2) | ecosystem: Environmental > Terrestrial > Soil >... | reverse complement strand
CAGTACGGATACTTGCGTATCTCGGGCAAGTCGAAGGCCTTCTCAACCGGCATCCGCGGCAGTCCAGGACCAGCCTCGACCGTCGCGCCTTTAGGGGTGCGCACATACCACGTGACGAGCTGGACTACCTGGATGCGTTTTCCCTCGAGCTGTTTGGCCGCCTTGGTGGTGAGCCGCTCGCGCAGCACCGTCACCCGATCGGGAACGAACTGCGCGTCGCCAGCCACGACAAACCCGTATTCGTCGCCGGGATCGAAATCGCGCTTGTCCTTCGGCGGCCGCGCGTCGGTGAGCTCGAAGCCGGTCGGCACGGAGGGCGGCGGCACCACCGCCAGCGGCTTGGGCGGCACCGGCGCTGGCGGCACCGGCGCTGGCTTGACGGTCTGCGGCGGCGCCGACCGCGGGCTGTCCTCGATCCATTTGCGCACCTCGGCGATCGCTTCGCGCAGATGTTCGTCGGCCGACACGGGCGGCTGCGCAGACGGCGTGTCCGAGCGCACGCGGTAGATGAGGAAGGCTGCGATGCCCACGATGGCGGCGAGCGCTGCCGACAGGACCGTCAGCGCTAGGGGATCGAGGCGGCGCCGTGGTTGATCCACGGCGCCAGCATACCGCTCGCTCAGACCATCAAGGGAACGATGAGCAGGGCAACGATGTTGATGATCTTGATCAGCGGATTCACCGCCGGGCCGGCGGTGTCCTTGTAGGGATCGCCGACGGTGTCGCCGGTCACGGCGGCCTTATGCGCATCCGAGCCTTTGCCGCCGTAATGACCGTCCTCGATGTACTTCTTGGCGTTGTCCCAGGCGCCGCCGCCGGTGCACATCGAGATGGCGACGAACAGGCCCGTGACGATGGTGCCCATCAGCACGCCGCCGAGCGCCTGCGGTCCGAGGATCAGGCCGACCAGGATCGGCACCAGCACCGGCAGCAGCGAGGGCAGCATCATTTCCTTGATCGCCGCCTTGGTCAGCATGTCGACCGCGCGCCCGTACTCGGGCTTGGCGGTGCCTTCCATGATGCCGGGGATCTCCTTGAACTGGCGGCGCACCTCGACCACCACCGCGCCGGCGGCGCGACCCACGGCTTCCATCGCCATGGCGCCGAACAGGAACGGCACCATGCCGCCGATGAACAGGCCGATGATCACCATGTGGTTGGACAGATCGAAGGTCAGCGACTTGCCGGCGGCTTCGAGCGCGTGCGTGTAATCCGCAAAGAGCACTAACGCCGCAAGGCCTGCGGACCCAATCGCATAGCCCTTGGTGACCGCCTTGGTGGTGTTGCCCACGGCGTCGAGCGGATCGGTGATGTCGCGCACCGAGTCGGGCAGCTTGGCCATCTCGGCGATGCCGCCGGCGTTGTCGGTGATCGGGCCGTAGGCGTCGAGCGCGACGATGATGCCGGCCATGGAAAGCATCGAGGTCGCGGCGATGGCGATGCCGTAGAGACCGGCCAGCGAGTAGGAGGCGCCGATCGCCACGCACACCGCGAGCACCGGCCAGGCGGTCGACTTCATCGACACGCCGATGCCGGCGATGATGTTGGTGGCGTGCCCGGTGACGCTCGCCGCGGCGACGTGCTGCACCGGCTTGAAGTCGGTGCCGGTGTAGTACTCGGTGATCCACACCAGGAAGCCGGTGAGCGCCATGCCGACCACTGCCGTGCCATAGAGGTGCCACACCGTGATGAGCTTCATCTGGCCGCCGACATCGAACGGCACCGTGCGTACCACCTCGCCCATGACCAGGAAGGTGATCGGAATGAACGCGACCAAGGCGACGCCGCCGGCGACGGCGAGCCCCTTGTAGAGCGCGGTCATCACGTTCTTGTCGCCCGGGCGCGCGGTGACGAACCAGGTGCCGACGATCGAGGCGATGATGGCGAAGCCGCCGATCGTGAGCGGATAGATGAGCGCCGCGGGCGTGGTGGTCTTCACCATCAGCGCGCCGAGCAGCATGGTGGCGATGATCGTCACGGCGTAGGTCTCGAACAGATCCGCCGCCATGCCGGCGCAGTCGCCGACGTTGTCGCCGACGTTGTCGGCGATCACCGCCGGGTTGCGCGGATCGTCCTCGGGAATGCCGGCCTCGACCTTGCCGACCAGGTCGGCGCCGACGTCGGCGCCCTTGGTGAAGATGCCGCCGCCAAGCCGCGCGAAGATCGAGATGAGCGAGCCGCCGAAGCCGAAGCCCACCAGCGGATGGATGATGTGCGAGAGGTTCGACTTGTCCACCGCGTTGGCATAGAGCAGCGCGAAATACCCGGCGACGCCCAGCAATCCGAGCCCGACCACGAGGAGGCCGGTGACCGCGCCGCCGTTGAAGGCGACCTGCAGCGCCTCGTTCAGCCCGACGCGCGCCGCCTCCGCGGTGCGCACGTTCGCGCGCACCGAGATGTTCATGCCGATGATGCCGCAGCCGCCCGAGAGCAGCGCGCCGATCAGGAAGCCGAACGCGGTGGGCCAGCCGAGCTGGGGAATGAAGCCGATGACGAGGAACAACAGCGCGCCGACGATCGCGATGGTGGTGTACTGGCGCCAGAGATAGGCCACCGCCCCCTCGCGCACCGCCGCCGCGATCTCGCGCATGCGCTCGTTGCCGTCGGGCAGGCGCAGGATCCGGCCCGCTTGCCAGATGCCGTAGACGATGGCGAGTACTGCGCAGGCGAGCGCGAAGACGAGCCCTGGGATCATGGTCTTGTTCTCCCCGAAAAGGGGTCGAATTTTATCAGCGAAGAGCGGCGAAGGCGCGCTGCTTGATCTCCTCGACCGTGCCGAGGCCGGAGATCCTGCGGAACTTCGGCGCGCCGGCTTCACCCGACGCGCCCCAGCGTGTGTAGTAACCGACGAGCGGACTGGTCTGCTTGCGGTACACCTCGAGGCGATGCCGCACGGTTTCTTCGCGGTCGTCGTCGCGCTGCACCAGCGGCTCGCCGGTGACGTCGTCGTGGCCTGCGCGCTTGGGCGGGTTGAACTCCACGTGATAGGAGCGCCCGGAGGCCGGATGCACGCGCCGTCCGCTCATGCGCTGGATGATCTCGCTGTCCGGCACATCGATCTCGAGCACGTAGTCGATCGGCACGCCGGCCTGCTTCATCGCCTCGGCCTGCGGGATGGTGCGCGGAAAGCCGTCGAACAGATAGCCGCGCTTGCAGTCGAGGTCCTTCAGCCGCTCGTTGACCAGACCGATGATGATGTCGTCGGAGACCAGCTGGCCCGCGTCCATCACCTTCTTCGCCGCCACGCCGAGCGGTGTGCCGGCCTTGACTGCGGCGCGCAGCATGTCGCCGGTGGAAATCTGCGGAATGCCGTAGCGCTCGCGGATGAAGCCCGCCTGGGTGCCCTTCCCCGCGCCCGGCGGACCCAGCAGAATCAATCTCATCGCAGCATTCTAAGCACAGCCTCCAGATCCTGAGGCGTATCGACCCCGGGCGGGATGTCGCGTTCGCTCACCACCACCGCGATGCGATGGCCGTGCCACAGCGCGCGCAACTGCTCGAGCGCCTCCGCCTGTTCCATCGGCGCGGGCGCGAGCGCAGCGTACTGCTTGAGAAACCGCACGCGATAGGCATAGATGCCGGCATGGCGGTAGCACGGCGCTTGCGCCTCGCGCGGATATGGAATGCGCGCGCGCGAGAAGTACAGTGCATAGCCTTTGGCGTCGAGCACGACCTTGACCACGTTCGGGTTGGCCGCCGAGGCCTCGTCATGGATCGCGTGGCATGCGGTGGACATGCTCGCCTCCTTGCGGGCCTCGAGGCGCTGCGCCACGTCGCGGATCAGCTCGGGCGCAATCAGCGGCTCATCGCCTTGTACGTTGACTATGACCTCATCGTCGCCCAGGCGCAGCGTACTGGCGGCCTCGGCGAGGCGGTCGGTGCCCGACGGATGCTCAGCACGCGTGAGCACCACGGAAAAACCATGCTTGCGCACGGCGGCGGCGATGCGCTCGTCGTCGGTCGCGACATGCACCGCGGCGGCGCCGCTCTCTCTCGCGCGCTCGCATACACGCACCACCATCGGCTTGCCGGCGAGATCGGCGAGCGCCTTGCCCGGAAAGCGCGTCGAGGCGTAACGCGCCGGAATAATGACGGTGAAGCTCAAGCCAGTTCTTCTTCGGGCGGGAGCTTGCGCGCCTCCTCCTCGAGCATCACCGGAATGCCGTCCTTGACGGGATAGCCCAGGCGATCGGCGCGGCAGACGAGCTCGGCCGCGTCCTTGCGGTACAGGAGCTTGCCCTTGCACAGCGGGCACACCAGGATTTCAAGCAGCCTTGGATCGACGGCGGAACCCATCCAGCCTCCCCGAGAGCCATTCGCCGAACGCCGGCTCGAGCTCGGCCGACACCGGCAGCACCCACCAGTTGGGGCGCGCGGCGTGGCGCAATTTTACCGCGTCCTTCTCCGTCATCATGAGCGGCGCCTCACCGGCGAACTCGAGCTCCTGCGGCGTGAAGGCGTGGTGATCCGGGAACGGATGCGGCACCAGCTTCACGCCGAGCCGGCCGAGGTGCAGGAAGAAGCGGTTGGGATCGCCGATGCCGGCCACCGCGTGCACCTTCTCGCCCGCGAACGCGCTGGCGGGCCGCCGCTCGGCCGCATCGGTCATGCGATGCAGCTCGGTGCCTTTCAACTGCATGGCGTAACCCTTGAGCTTGGCGCCATGGGAGACCACGGCATCGACCGAGCGCAGGCGCGACGCGGGCTCGCGCAGCGGCCCCGCCGGCAGCATGAAGCCGTTGCCGAAGCCGCGCGCATCGACCACCGCGATCTCGAGATCGCGCCGCAGGCGGTAGTGCTGCAGCCCGTCGTCCAGGATCAGCACGTCGACATCCTGGTGCGCGGCGCGCAGGGCGCGGATCACGGCGACGCGATCGGCACCGACCCACACCGGGCAGCCGGTGCGCCGCGCAATGAGAATCGGCTCATCGCCTACCGTGGCGGCGTCATCGAGGATGGTCGCGGCACGCGGCGTTTCGCCCTTTTTACTCACTTGCGCGCCATAGCCGCGCGACACGACGGCCGGCGTCCAGCCTTTGCGCTTGAGGTATTCGGCGATCCAGATCACGAGCGGCGTCTTGCCGCTGCCGCCGGCAGTGAGATTGCCGACCACGATCACCGGGATGCCGGGATGCGCGCTCGGGAGCAGGCGCAGCCAGTAGAGCCAACGTCGGGTGAAAACCGCGGCGCGGAAGGCGAGGCTTGCCGGCCACAGCAGCCAGGCCGCCGCGCCGCGCCCGTACCAGTGCTTCACTACTTGGTCGACTGCGTCGTGAAGGTGATCTGCGTCAGGCCGGCGAGGCGCGCCGCTTCCATCACGCGGATCACCGCCTGGTGGGTCGCCGCGGCGTCGGCGCTGATCACCACCATCGGCTCCTTCAGCGTACCGCCGGCGCGCTTGAGCTCGTCGGAGAGCTGCTCGACGCTGCGAAACACCACCGGGCGGCTATTGATCACGTACTGGCCCTGCGCGTTCACCAGCACCGCGACCTCGTTGATGCGCTCGAGCTGCTTCTCGGCATCGGCGCTCGGCAGGTTGATCTGCAGCTCGGTGTACTTCGAATAGGTGGTGGTGATCATCAGGAAGATCAGGATCACCATCATCACGTCGATCAGCGGCACGAGGTTGATCTCGAGCGGCTCCTTCTCGCGCCCGCGCTGAAAGTTCATTTACGCCCTCTGCGGGGGGTAATCCATGCGCTCGCCGTGCAGGATGTCGATCAGCTTCGCCGCGGCGAGCTCCATCTCGACGACGAAGGTGTCGACCTTGTTCTTGTAGTGCCGGTAGAAGATGAGCGACGGGATCGCGATGGCGATGCCGAACGCCGTGTTGTACAGCGCCACGGAGATGCCATGCGCCAGCTGCTGCGGGTTACTTCCGGTCGGCGACTGCGAGCCGAAGATCTCGATCATGCCGATCACCGTGCCGAAGAGGCCCAGCAGCGGCGCCGCGGTGGCGATCGTGCCGAGGGTCGTCAGGAAGCGCTCCATCTCGTGCGCTACCGCGCGCCCGGCTTCCTCGATCGCCTCCTTCATCACGTAGCGCGAGCTCTTGTGGTTGCGCAGCCCCGCGGCAAGCACTGCGCCGAGCGGCGAATCCTTGGCCAGGCGCTCGATCACCTCCTCGGAGACGCCCTGGCGGCGGTAGACGTCGACCACCTGGTCGAAAAGCCGCGGCGGCAGGATCTTCGAGGCGCGCAGCGAAATCGAGCGCTCGATGATCAGGGCGACGGCGATGATGGAGGTAGCGAGGAGAAACCAGATCGGCCAGCCGGCGGCCTGAAGGATTGCGAACAACCGTCTTCCTTATAGTTTTTCGCCGCGTTTTTGGATGCGGCGCGCCGGACTTTACGGCATCCGCAGCCGCGCGGGCAAGTTAGTGCATCGCAACAAACCCGTCCGTCGAGTCGTCAGGCAATGCCAGCCTGTAGTGCTTTTTGCGATATCCACAAAAAGCTGTGGAGAAGTTTGTGGATAGTCTTTGAATAGCGGGGCTGGCCGCAGTTGCGGAGCGCCCAAAGTTGGTTGCGATCAAAAATTGAGCAGAGCTTTGCGCCGGCAAAACATGCGCTTACAGGAAAGAATCGGGCTCCGTGACGCATTGGGCGAGCACTCGCCCTGCGCGCTCGCCCTGTGTGGATAGGTGTAGGCTCGCCTCGCGCCAAGTTGCCGCCATGCAAAATGATTTTCCCCGCCCGGTGCTCAGCGTCACGGAATTGCTGCGTAGCGTCCGCGACACGCTGGAGCGACGTTTTCCGCTGCTCTGGGTGCGGGGCGAGCTCTCCAACCTCAGCCGCGCCCCCTCGGGGCACCGCTACTTCACGCTGAAGGACCGCGGCGCCCAGGTCGACTGCGTCATGTTCCGCAGCCGCGCCGCGGCGCTCGAAGTAGAGCTGCGCGAAGGCATGCAGGTCGAGGCACAGGTGCTGGTCAGCCTGTACGAGCCGCGCGGCCGCTTCCAGCTCACGGTCGAGGCGCTGCGCCCCGCGGGGCTTGGGCCGCTGTATGAGCGGTTTCTCAAGCTGAAGGAAAAGCTGGAGCGCGAAGGCCTGTTCGACGAGGCGGTGAAGCGGCCGCTGCCGGCGCATCCGCGCACCATCGGCGTGATCACTTCGCTCGCCGCGGCGGCGTTGCGCGACGTGCTGACGACGCTCGCGCGGCGCAACCGCGCGGTCGGCGTGATCGTCTACCCGGCGCCGGTGCAGGGTGAAGGCGCCGCGGCGCGCATCGCGGCGGTGCTCGCCACGGCAAACGCGCGCGCCGAATGCGAGCTCCTGCTGCTGGTGCGCGGCGGCGGCTCGATCGAGGATCTGTGGAGCTTCAACGAGGAGAGCGTGGCGCGCGCCATCCGCTCCTCAACCATTCCGGTGGTCGTCGGCGTCGGCCACGAGAGCGATTTCACCATCGCGGACTTCGCCGCCGACCGGCGCGCGCCGACGCCGACCGCCGCGGCCGAGCTCGCAACGCCCGCGAGACTCGAGCTCTTGAAAAATCTGGAGGCCTGTGTGCGCTGCCTGTCGCGCGAGATGCGCCGGCGCCTGCAGTACGCGATGCAGTCGCTCGACGGCTGCGCCAGGCGCCTGGTGCACCCGGCGGAGCGCCTGCGCCGCTCGCGCGAATCGCTGACGCAGCTGCGCACCCGGCTCGCCTTTGCCCTCGGCCATCGCGTGCACCGCTGCGCGGCGCAGCTCGAGCGGCTGCAGGCCTCGCTCGCCGGCCTCGATCCGACCGCGGTGCTCGGCCGCGGCTACAGCATCACGCGCAACGCCGCCGGGGAAGTGCTGCGCGACGCGTCCCAGGCGCGCGAGGGCGAGCGTCTGTTCACCACCCTGGCGCACGGCTCCCTGCAGAGCAAGGTGAAGAAGCGAGAGCTCCTATAATCGCGCGCATGGCGCATCGCCTGTCGAAGATCACGACGCGCACCGGCGATCGCGGCGAGACCGGCCTGGGCGACGGCTCGCGCGTCTCGAAGGACAGCCTGCGCGTGCGCACGCTCGGCGACCTGGACGAGCTGAATAGCGCGCTCGGCGTGCTCGCCGCAGAGGAGCTGCCGGCCGAGGTGGCCGAGCTGCTGAATCACGTGCAGCACGATCTCTTCGATCTCGGCGGCGAGGTCAGCATCCCGGGCCACGCGATGGTCGGCGACGAGCAGGTCGCGCGCCTCGAGGCGGCGGTCGAAGCCTGGAACGCCGATCTGCCGGCGCTCAAGGAATTCATCCTGCCCGGCGGCAGCCGCGCCGCGGCGGCCGCGCATCTTGCGCGCACCGTCTGCCGCCGCGCCGAGCGCAGCCTGGTGGCGCTCGGCGCAACCGAGAAGGTCGGCGAGCCCGCCAGGCGCTATCTCAATCGCCTGTCGGACCTGCTGTTCATCGCCGGGCGCGTGCTCAACCGGCACGCCGGGCGCAGCGACGTGCAATGGCGGCACGAGCGCAAGAAAACGCGCTGACCCCGCGCCACCGGGTCCTGATCGTGGACGACGAGGAGTCGACGCGCATGCTGCTCGCGCGCCTGCTCTCCAAGGAGCTGAACGTCGAAGCGCAGCTCGCCGGCACCTGCGAGCAGGCGCTGCGGCTGGCCGGCAACTATGCCTACGACGCGATCCTGCTCGATCTCCTGATGCCCGGCATCGGCGGCATCGGCGTGCTCGCCGCGATCCGCGCTGCTTCGCCGAACGCCGCGACCCCCGTGATCATCGTCTCGGTGGTGTCGGACCAGGCCACCTTGGACCGCTGCATGGCCGCGGGTGCGAACGCCTATCACGTGAAGCCGATTCGCCGCGCAGAATTGATCGCGATGGTCAAGGCGCAGCTCGCGGCGCGGGGGAAACCGAAATGAGCGAAATCAAGATCTACAACGTCGACGCGCTGGGCAAGCCGCTGGGCCAGTACTCGCATGTCACCCGGGTCAAAGCGGCTGAATATCTCTTCATTGCCGGGATGCTCGCCCCCGGCGCGGATTTCGACGCGCAGTGCGGCGGCGTCTTCGCGCAGATCGGCGAGGCGCTCAAATCGGCGGGCGCCGGCTGGGGCAACATCGTGCAGTTCACCACTTATCTCGTGCACTCGCAGGACATCCCGAAGTTCATGGCCTGGCGGCTGCGCGAGTTCCCGCGCCTTTTTCCCAATGGCGCGTACCCGCCCAATACCTTGCTGATCATCGATCGCCTGGTCCAGGAGCAGTTCCTGGTCGAGGTGCAGACCGTGGCAGCGCTCTAATCGACGGTAGCTCCGGAGCGCTTGACCAGCTCGGCGTAGAGCTTGCGCTCGCGCTCGACGAAGGCGGTGAATTCCGCCGGCGTGCGCACGCCGGGCAGCTCCGAGCCCATGGCGCGCCAGCGTTCCCGCAGGTCCGGACTTTCGATGGCGCGCAGCGCCTCTTGGGAAATGCGATCGACCACCGGCTGCGGCGTCTTCGCCGGCGCCATCAGGCCCCACCAGGTGGTCATCTCGAAGCCTTTGAGCCCCGACTCATCGAGCGTCGGCAGCTCGGGGAGGAAGCTCGATCTGCGCACGGTGGTGACGGCGAGCGCGCGCAGCTTGCCGGCCTGGATGTTCGGCGCCGCGCTCGCCAGGTTGTCGAACATCAGGTGCACGCGGCCGGCAAGCAGGTCGGCCACGGCGGGCGCCGAGCCCTTGTACGGGACGTGGACCAGCTCGGTGCCGGTCATCTGCTTGAAAAGCTCGCCGGCGAGATGTCCGGTGGAGCCGGTCGAGCCCGACGCAAAGTCCAGCTTGCCCGGCTGGCGTTTCGCCAGCGCGACCAGTTCGGCCACCGAGCGGGCCGGCAGCTCGTTGTTCACCACCAGCACGTTCGGCACCTGCACCAGCAGCGCGATGTGCCGGAAGTCGCGCACTGGGTCGTAGGCCAGCTTCGGATAGAGCGCAGGATTGATCGCATGCGTGGCGATCGCACCCATCACCAGCGTATGGCCGTCGGGCGAGCTCTTCGCCACGAAGTCGGCGCCGATGTTGCCGCCGGCGCCGGGCTTGTTCTCGACCACGACCGGCTGGCCGAGGGCCTGCTGCAGCTTCGGGGCGATGAGGCGTGCCGAGAGGTCCACCGGCCCGCCGGGCGCATAGGGCACGACCAGATGGACCGGGCGCGACGGCCAGTCTTGCGGCAAAGCCACAGTGCTGGCGCAGAGCGCCAGCACTGTGAACCGCGCGCTAGCCTTCTTCGACGAACACCTCTTCGCGCTTCTTGCGGATCGCCGGCATGGCGACGATCACCAGCAGGATCGCCGAGGCGACCAGGAAGGCGAGGCTGATGGGCTTGTTCGGGCTGACGAAGACGAACGGATCGCCGCGCGAGAGCAGCATGGCGCGCCGCAGGTTCTCCTCCATCAGCGGCCCGAGGATGAAGCCGAGGATCATCGGCGCCGGCTCGCATTCGAGCTTGACGCAGATATAGCCCAGCACGCCGAAGACCGCCATGATCAGGACGTCGAAGGCGTTGTTCGACAGGCTGAAGACACCGATCGCCATGAACACCAGGATCGAGGGATAGAGGTAGCGGTAGGGCACGGTCAAGAGCTTCACCCACATGCCGATCAGCGGCAGGTTGAGCACTACCAGCATCAGGTTGCCGACCCACATCGAGGCGATCAGGCCCCAGAAGAGCTCCGGCTTCTCGTTCATCACCTGCGGCCCGGGCGCGATGCCCTGGATCATCAGCGCGCCGATCATCAGCGCCATCACGGCGTTGCTCGGGATGCCGAGCGTGAGCATCGGAATGAAGGAAGTCTGGGCGCCGGCGTTGTTGGCCGACTCCGGACCCGCCACGCCCTCGATGGCGCCTTTGCCGAAGCGCTCAGGATGCTTCGAGACCTTCTTCTCAAGGGTATAGGCGCCGAACGAGGCGAGCAGCGCGCCGCCGCCAGGCAGGATGCCGAGCATCGAGCCGAGCGCGGTACCGCGCAGCACCGCGGCCCAGGAGTCCTTCAGGTCCTGCTTGGTCGGATAGAGGTGCGTCACCTTGCTGGTGAAGATCTCGCGCTGGTCCTTGAGCTCGAGGTTGGCGATGATCTCCGCGGTGCCGAACATGCCCATGGCGACGATCACGAAGCCGATGCCGTCGGAGAGCTCCGGGACGCCGAAGGTAAAGCGCAGCACGCCGGAATTGACGTCGGTGCCGACCAGACCGAGCAGCAGACCCAACAGCACCATGGCGATCGCCTTGATCAGCGAGCCGTGCGCGAGCACCGTCGCCGCGACCAAGCCGAACACCATCAAGGAAAAGTACTCCGCGGGACCGAACTTGAGCGCCACCTCGGCAAGCGGCGGCGCCGCGACGGCAATAATGAGCGTGGCGACGCAGCCGGCGAAGAACGAGCCGAGCGCGGCGATCGCGAGCGCCGGCCCGGCGCGCCCCTGGCGCGCCATCTGGTAGCCGTCGAGACAGGTGACCACCGAGGAAGATTCACCCGGGATGTTGACCAGGATCGCCGTGGTCGAGCCGCCGTACTGCGCGCCGTAGTAGATGCCGGCGAGCATGATCAGCGCCGCCACCGGGTTCAGGTTGAAGGTGATCGGCAGCAGCATCGCGATGGTCGCCACCGGGCCGATGCCGGGCAGCACGCCGATCAGCGTGCCGAGAATCACGCCGATGAAGCAGTACATCACGTTCACCGGATGGACCGCGACCACAAAGCCGATGTAGAGGTTGTGAAAGATTTCCATCGTCGGCTCCGCTCAGTAGCCCATGAACTCGGGCCACACCGGGAAGGGCAGCGTCAGGCCCTTCACGAACACCGCCCACGAGAAGAACACCAGGATGAGGTAAAGGACGGTGACTTCCTTCCACTTGAACTCGTGGCCGCCGAGCGCGCTCACGTAGACCAGCGCCGCGGTGGCGCCGACCAGCCCGAGCGGTTTCATCAGGTAGCCGTAGAGCACGCAGCCGAGGCTGATCAGGATCAGCGGCCGGTAGCTGAACTCCGGCACCGGCGGTCCCTCGACAGCAAACGAACCGAAGAAGACGATCAAGCCGAGCACGGCGAGCATGCCGCCGAGCACGGTCGGGAAATACGCCGGGCCCATGCGCACCGCGGTGCCCATCTGATAATAAATCACCGCCCAGACGGTGAAGAACAGGCCGAAGCCCATAAACATCAGGCCTGCCCAGAAATCTTTTGGACTCTTGACCTTCATCGGTGACCTCCTCCAGAGGCGCGCGAAGTGTAACATGCGCTCGCTTTTTCATAGCCACCTGCAAGCCATGCCAACCGGCCGTCTTCTTCTGCTCGCGCTCGCCTTTGCCCTCGCGGCATGCGGCGAGCGGGCGAAGCTCGACCGGCTGCCGAGCGAGGCCGTGGTGCTCGCCTTCGGCGACAGTCTCACCTTCGGCACCGGCGCGAGCGAGGCCGAGAGCTACCCGGCGCAGCTGGAACAACTGATCGGCCGCCGCGTGGTGCGCGCCGGCGTACCGGGCGAGGTGACCGCGCAGGCGCTCGAGCGGCTGCCCGGCGCGCTCGACGAGCATGCGCCGCGCCTGCTGCTGCTGTGCATCGGCGGCAACGATTTCCTGCGGCGTGCCGGCAATGCCCAGGCCGAGCGCAACGTGCGCGCGATGGTCAAGCTGGCGAAGAGCCGTGGCGTCAACGTGCTGCTGATCGGCACGCCGGAGTTTTCGCTGCTGCCCTCGCCGCCCGCGTTTTACGCCGCGGTGGCCAAGGAGTTCGGCGTGCCCTACGAGGACGCGGTGATCACCGAAGTGCTGAAGGACGCGAGCCTCAAGTCCGACCCGATCCATCCGAACGCCCGCGGCTATCGCGTGATCGCCGAGCGCCTCGCCGCGCTGCTGAAGAAAAGCGGGGCGATCTAAGCCGCTCGAGATCCTCGGGGCGGTCGACGTCCCACACCGTGCGCAGCAGCCGATGGTTCCATCCGCTGCGCTCAAGGTTACCCAGCGTCTGCGCCAACACCTCCGGGCCGCCCCACGCGACGTTGGCGAAGACAGCGGGCGAAATCCGCCGCGCCGCGATCAGCGCATAGCCGCCGTCTTCCGCCGGCGCGAGCACCACATTGGTGCCACCTTGAAGCAGGCGCACCGCGCGGCGCAGATCGGCAGGCGTGAGCGCCGGGCAATCGGCGCCGATCAGCACCGCGCTGCGATAGCGCCGCAGCGCGCCGCGCAGGGCATGGTGCATGCGGCTGCCGAGGCTGTCCCCCTGCTGGAGGCGGCAGCGGACATTCAGGCTGCGAAAAAAGGCATGGCACCTCGTGACGTGGAGCTCAACACGCCAGTCACTTGCCGTACGCAGCGCCGCGCGAATCAGGCGCTCCTGCAGGTGCGCAACGCCCGCGGCGCCGAGGCGCGGTATCAGGCGCGTCTTCACGCGGCCGGCGAGCGGCGCGCGCGCGAAGACGATGACCACGCTCTCAGCGCGGATCGGCGTACTCGCGCGCCAGGCGCTGCGGCGCGACGCCGAGCGCGTAGAGAAGGCGCAGCCGCCACATGAGAAATATCGTGCGCAGCACGCCGCGCGCCTCCCAACGGCGCCCCGAGGTGCGCACGCGCGCGCGCAGGCACGCCGGCCGCCCGCGCCGCTTAAGCTCGCGGCTGAGCGCGATGTCTTCCATCAGGGCGATCTCCGGAAATCCCGGGAACGCGTCGCGCCGCACGAAGATCGCCTGATCACCGGTCGCGATCCCGGTGAGGCGCGAGCGCAGGTTCATGGCCGCCGCGACCGTCTTGAGAAGCCGATGGCGGCCTTCGATCTCGACGTCGAAGCGTCCCCAGCTCGAGCGCTCGAGCGCTCCCAGGACGAGCTCGTCGGCGTGTGCGGGCAGGCGCGTATCCGCGTGCAGGAAGACGAGCGCATCGCCGCGTGCCGCGCGGGCGCCGGCGTTCATCTGCAGCGCGCGGCCTCGCGGCGCTTTGACCACGTGGGTGGCTAGAGGAAGAGCAAGTGCCATGGTGGCGTCCTCGCTGCCGCCGTCGACCACGATCACCTCGTGCCCGCGCGCGCGGAGCGGCGCGAGCGCTTCCAGCGCGGCGCGGATGCGTGCCGCCTCGTTGAGCGTCGGGATGACGATTGCTAGCCGCGACGCCACGCGTGGAACCGCTCTAGATTTTTGAGCACGCCTTGCGGCGCGTGCGCGCGCTTCCAGGCGCCCGCGGCATACTTGTTCGCCTCGGCGAGCGTCGGGTAGATGTGGATCGTGCCGAGGATCTTGTTCAAGCCGATGCCGTACTTCATCGCCGTGATGAACTCGACGATCAGGTCGCCGGCGTGCTCGCCGACCAGCGTGGCGCCGAGGATGCGGTCCTTGCCCGGCACCGTCAGCACTTTGACCATCCCCTGTGCCACCTCGTCGGCGATGGCGCGGTCGAGCTCGTGCATATCGAACACGGTGACCTCGTGCGCCACGCCGCGTTCATTCGCCTCGGTTTCATTCAGCCCGACACGTGCCACCTCGGGATCGGTGAAGGTCGCCCAAGGGATGACGGAATAATCGGCGCGAAAGCGCTTGAACGGCGCAAACAGGGCATTCACCGAGGCGTACCACGCCTGGTGCGAGGCGGTGTGCGTGAACTGGTAAGGCCCGGCGACGTCGCCGCAGGCATAGATGTTCGGATAGAGCGTCTGCAGATAGTCGTCGGTGTCGACGGTGCGTGCCTTGGTCACCGCAATGCCCAGCTCCTCGAGCCCATAGCCGGCCGTGTTCGGCACGCGCCCCAGCGCGCAGAGCAGCGCGTCGAACTCCAGGCGCACCTCGGCGCCCTGGTGCTCGCAGACCAGCGTGCTGCCGTCGTCGATCCTAAGCGCCCGGTGCGCGGTGCGCACGTCGATGCCCTCGGCCGCAAATTGCGCGCGCACCAGCTGCGACACGTCCGGATCCTCGCGCGCGAGCAGGCGCCCGAGCATCTCGACCTGCGTGACGCGCGCGCCGAAGCGCGCGAACGCCTGCGCCAGCTCGCAGCCGATCGGCCCGCCGCCCAGCACCACCAGGCGCTGCGGCAGCTCGCGCAGCTCCCAGACCGTGTCGGAGGTCAGCACTCTGGCGCGCTCGATGCCCGGCAGCGGCGGCACCAGCGGCCGCGCGCCCGCGGCGATGATGATCGCGCGCGTGGTCAGGGTGCGCTGCCCGTCGATCTGCACGCTCCAAGGCGAAGTGATGCGCGCCTCGCCCTGAATGCATTCGACGCCGAGCTTCGTATAGCGCTCGGCCGAGTCGTGCGGCTCGACCGCGCGCACCACGCGCTGCACGCGCTCCATCACCTCGGCAAAATCGAACCGCACTTCGGGCGCGCGCAATCCATAGTCGGCCGCGCGGCGCATCTGCGCGAGCACGCGCGCCGACTTGATCAGCGCCTTCGACGGCACGCATCCTGTATTCAGGCAGTCGCCGCCCATGCGGCTCTTCTCGACGAGCGTCACCTTGGCGCGCACCGCCGCGGCGATATAGGCCGAGACCAGGCCCGCCGAGCCGCCGCCGATGACGATCAGGTTGCGCTCGAAGCGCCGCGGGCGCGGCCAGCGCGCATACACGCGGCGCGCCTTCACCGCGTCGAGCAGCTTCTTCGCCACCAGCGGAAATAGGCCCAGCAGGACCAGCGCGCCGATCACTCCGGGCGAAAGGATGCGCGAGGGCGAGTCGATCGCCGCGAGCTGTGTGCCGGCGTTGGCGTAGACCAGCGTAGCGGCGAGCATGCCGAGCTGGCTCACCCAGTAGAAGGTCCAGGGGCGCATCGCGGTGAGCCCCATGGCGAGATTGATCAGGAAATACGGCACCGCCGGGATCAGGCGCAGCGTGAAGAGATATAGCGCGCCCTCCTTGGCGACCCCGCGATCGATGCGTTGCAGCTGCGTTGCATAGCGAGCGCGCACCCAGTCGCGCAGCACGAAACGCGAGGCGAGGAAGGCGATGGTCGCGCCAAGCGCCGAGGCGAAGGAAACCAGGAGCGCGCCGACCAGGAGCCCGAAGATCGCACCGGCCACCAGCGTGAGCACCGCCGCGCCGGGGACCGACAGGCTGGTCACCGTCACATAGAGCAGGAAGAACACGGCCGCCACCTTCACCGGATGGGCGTGATAAGAGGCTTCGAGGCTTGCCTGCTGCGCCTTGAGGTTCTCGAAGCTGAAATAGCGATGCGCGCCGCTCGCGAAGAACGCGACCAGCGCGGCGGCGATCAGGAGGAGGACGAGGAGCCGGGTGGCGACGGAACTGCGGCCGGCGTTAGGCATGCAAGGCGCCGCCGCAGGACGAGCCCTGCCCGGCGGTGCAGCCATAGCAATGATCGCGCACGGCGATGCTCGAGCCGGCGAGGTCGCGACCGAGAAGCTCGGCAAGGCGCGTGCTCTTCCGGCCGGCGAGCGGCACGCCGAGCATCTGGTTGAAGTCGCAGTCGTACACGGTGCCCTGCCAGTCGACCGAGACCAGGCTGCGGCACATCACCGCGTCGAGGTTTTCCTCGCGGTGCGCGCTGCGCAAGAGCGTCATGTACTGGGCGAAGTGCCCCTTCGACACCAGCGCCGAGCCGAAGCGCTGGATCGGCATGTTGGCGAGCGTGAAGAGGCGGTTGAAGACCACGCCATGGCGCTCGGCGAGCTCGCGCTTGTAGTCGGCTTCGAGCTGGTCCTGCGCCGGCGGCAGCACCGGCCCCTGGGGGTTATAGACCAGATTCAACGCCAGATCGGCGCCATAGCCCAGCGCATTCAACTCGCGCAAGGCCGCAATGCTGCGCTCGTAGACGCCGCTGCCGCGCTGGCGGTCGACCAGCTCGAGGGTGTAGCAGGGCAGCGAGGCGATGATCTCGACCCGCTCGGCGGCGAGGAAGCGCGCGAGATCGTGCTGGCCCGGCTCCTGCAGGATGGTGAGGTTGCAGCGGTCGATGACGTGTTTGCCGAGCCGGCGCGCGCGCGACACCAGGCTGCGGAACTGCGGGTGCAGCTCCGGGGCGCCGCCGGTGATGTCCAGCGTCTCGACCTGCGGCAGGAACGCGAGCACCTCCTCGATCACCTCGGGCGACATCATCTCGGTGCGCTGCGGGCCGGCGTTGACGTGGCAGTGCACGCAGCTCTGGTTGCAGCGGTAGCCGACGTTGACCTGCAGCGTCTCGAGGCGCTTGCGCCGCACGGCGGGGAAGCCGTAGTGCCGCAGCAGCGGCAGCGTGGCGTGCATTTACAGGAGGTGCGGCATGGCGCCGGCCGCTTGCTGCTCATCCAGCAGGCCTAGCAGGCGCTGGCTGGTCACGCGCAGGCGCTGCGACAGCATCAGCACCAGCTCCATCAGGATCTTGGCGCCGAGCAGCGGCTGCTCGACGATGATGCGCGCGAGGCTTTCCCGGTCGAGCACCGCGACCAGCGCGGTCTCGGTGGCGATGCAGGTGGCGAAGCGCGCCTCGCCGTCGATCATCGACATCTCGCCGAGCGTGCGTCCCGCATCGACCGTGGCGAGCAGCTGCGGCGTGTTCCAGCGATCGCGCTTGTGCACTTCGATCTTGCCCTGGATCACCATCAGCATGAAGTCGCCGCCGTCGCCTTCACGGATGATCTCCATGCCGCTCTCGGCGCGGTACATGTCCATGAAATGCGCCAGCGTGCTCACCTCGCCGAGCGAGAAGTGCTCGAGCAGCGTGCATTTCGGGATCAGCGCCTGGATCTGGGTCGCGAACTTGGTGGCGTCGCCGAGAAACTCGAGGTGCGCAAGCTGCGGCGGACGCTGTGGCATGGGCTGCGTCGATTATGCCAAACCCCCGCCTTCGCGGCGGCGCTTCACCGCCTCGGCGAGCGTGCCGAGCAGCGCGGTCGAATCCTCCCAGCCGAGGCAGGCATCGGTGATGCTCTGGCCGAACTGCAGCGGTTTGCCGCTCTCGAGGTCCTGGCGCCCTTCGACCAGATGCGACTCGACCATCGCGCCGATGATGCGCCGCTCGCCGCGCCCGAGCTGGGCGCCGATGTCGCGCGCCACGTCGATCTGCCGCTGGTACTGCTTGCCGGCATTGGCGTGCGAGCAGTCGATCATCAGGCGCTCGGGCAGGCCGGCGCGCGCCAGCTCGGCGCAGGCCGCCTGCACCGCTTTCGCCTCGTAGTTCGGCTCGCGCCCGCCGCGCAGGATGATGTGGCAGTCCTCGTTGCCGCGGGTCTC
>Ga0209131_1001177_pt1 | contig 18118 bp, 15 predicted proteins | sample GraSoi_2013_40cm_FD_185826 | JGI IMG/M metagenome (GOLD analysis project Ga0209131, IMG submission 185826) | Grasslands soil microbial communities from the Angelo Coastal Reserve, California, USA - Sample 9_17_2013_40cm (SPAdes) (version 2) | ecosystem: Environmental > Terrestrial > Soil >... | reverse complement strand
GGGTGCGGCGCTTTCACCGCCGAATCCACCCGCGATCACGGCGAGGAAGTTGCGGTTCATCGCCCGGCACATGATGTACGAGAGGATCGCGCCGCTGGACCCCACGAGCGCGCCGGTGACGATGAGCAGATCGTTCGAGAGCATGAATCCGGTCGCGGCGGCGGCCCATCCCGAATAGCTGTTGAGCATGGAGACGACCACGGGCATGTCGGCGCCGCCGATCGCCATCACCATGTGCACGCCGAAGAGGAGGGCGATCACGCTCATCGCGACGAGCGGCGTCATGCCTTGCTGGATGTCGGGCGCGCGCAGAAACAGGGACCCGAACCAGATCACGCCGACCAGCCCCGCGAGGTTCAGCCAATGGCGCGCCGGAAGCAGCAGAGGTTTGCCGCTGATCCGCGCGGAGAGCTTGCCGAACGCGATCACCGATCCGGACAGCGTGACCGCGCCGATCAGCACACCGACATAGATTTCGACGTGATGGATGGTCGCCTCGGCGGGAGACATGCCGGCCGTGGCCGTCGGGTCGATGTAGCTCGCGTAGCCGACCAGCATGGCGACGAGCCCCACGAGGCTGTGCATGAACGCCACCAGCTCGGGCATCTGCGTCATCTTCACGGTGCGCGCGAGGTACAGGCCGATCGTAGCGCCCACGACCAACGCGCCGGCGACCCACGGGATGCCCGGCGGAGCCACGCGCCCCGCCACGGTGGCGAGCACGGCGAGCGCCATGCCGATCATTCCGTACAGGTTCCCGCGGCGCGACGACTCGGGGTTGGAGAGCCCGCCCAGGCTCAGGATGAAGAGGATGATCGCGGCGAGATAGGAAACGGCAACCAGGTTGGCTGACATGTGGCCGCTCTCCTACTTGCGGAACATCGACAACATGCGCTGCGTCACCGCGAAGCCGCCGAACATGTTGATCGCGGTGAGCGCGATGCCGGCGACTGCCAGCCAGCGGATGATCTCGGGCCGTGTGCCTTCGCCGGGAGGGGCCACCTGGACGAGCGCGCCGATGATGATGATGCTGCTGATCGCGTTGGTGACGCTCATGAGCGGCGTATGCAGCGCGGGCGTCACGTTCCACACCACCATGTAGCCCACGAAGCACGCCAGCACGAACACCGTGAAGTGCCCGAGGAACGCGGGCGGCGCGTAGAGGCCGATCGACACGAAGAGGATCGCGGCTGCCGCGAACATGATGGCGAGCGTTTTCGCGGACATGGGCTCGCCGCCGCCGCCGTGTCCTTTCTTCGCCGCAGGCACGGGCGCGGTTGCTTTCGCGGGTGGCTTACCGGGAGGCGCGGCGGAGAGCTTCGGCGCCGGTGGCGGCCACGTGACCGCGCCCTCCTTGACGACAGTCGTTCCGCGAATGACTTCGTCCTGCATGTCGACGTTGTAAACGCCGTCCTTTGCCTTGCACAGGTCTTCGGACAGGCGGAAGAGATTGGTCGCGTAGAGCGTACTGGCTTGCGTCGCGAGACGGCTGGGAAGATCCGTATACCCGATGATGATGACGCCGTGCTTCGTGACGACCTTGCCGGGCTCGGTCAGCTCGCAGTTGCCGCCCTGCTCGGCGGCCATGTCGACGATGACGCTGCCCGCTTTCATCGACTGCACCATCTCGGCGGTGATCAGCTTCGGCGCGGGCTTGCCCGGAATGAGCGCGGTGGTGATGATGATGTCGACTTCCTTCGCCTGCTTGGCGAACACCTCGCGCTGCGCCTTCTGGAAGCCTTCGCTCATCACCTTCGCGTAGCCGCCGACGCCGGTGCCTTCTTCCACGTAGTCGACCGGGACGAACTCGCCGCCCAGCGACTTGATCTGGTCGCCGACTTCCGGCCGGGTATCGTTCGCGCGCACGATGGCGCCGAGACCCGACGCCGCGCCGATGGCCGCCAAGCCGGCTACGCCTGCGCCGATGATGAACACCTTTGCCGGCGGAACCTTGCCGGCGGCCGTGATCTGGCCCGTGAAGAAACGGCCGAAATGATGGGCCGCCTCGATCACCGCGCGGTAGCCGCCGATGTTCGCCATCGACGAGAGCGCGTCGAGCTTCTGGGCCCGCGAAATGCGCGGCACGCTGTCCATCGCGAGCACCGTCGCCTGTTTCGCGGCGAGTTGTTGCAACAGTTGCGGATTCTGCGCAGGCCAGATGAAGCTCACGAGGATCTGGCCCTCGCGCATTGCCTGCACTTCCTCGGCGCTCGGGGCCCGAACCTTGAAAACGACGTCCGCGCCGGACCACGCGGCCGCGGCATCGGGGACGATCTTGGCGCCGGCCGCGGCATAGGCCTCGTCGCTGATGCTCGCGGCCTCGCCTGCGCCCGATTGGACGATCACGCTGAAGCCGAGCTTCGCGAGCCTGGGGACGACGTCGGGCACCGTGGCGACGCGCTTCTCGCCCGGGAAGATCTCCTTGGGAACGCCGATCACTTGTGCCATGGGGGCCCCGATACAAAAGCCAGACCGGATTCTACTTGCTGGGCGCCATCATCCCGCCCTCGTCGGGTATTCTTTCCCGACAAACCCCAAGAGGAGACGGCAAACATGAAGCGATGGATCTCGGCGTTGGTCGCCGTCGTGGCGGCATTCGGCCTCGGAACGGCCGGCGCGCAGGACAAGAAAGTGCGCCTTTCGATCGGCACGGGCGGGACGGGCGGCGTCTATTACCCGCTCGGCGGCGGCCTCGCCGCGATGATTTCCAAGTACGTCCCCGGCGTGGAAGCCACCGCCGAAGTCACCGCCGGCTCGATCGCGAACCTGCAGCTCATCGGCAGCGGAAAGTCGGAGATCGCCTTCACCATGGCCGACGCGGCGTGGGACGCGAACAACGGCCTCGAGAAATTCAAGGAAGCCAAGGTGGCGCTGCGCACGCTCGTGGTCTTCTACCCCAACCGCATGCACGTCGTGACCGTTTCCGGGACCGGCATCAACAAGTTCGCCGACCTCAAGGGCAAGCGCGTCTCCACCGGTGCGCCGGCGAGCGGCACCGAGGTGATGGCTCTGCGCCTCATCGAAGCCTCCGGGCTCGATCCGAACAAGGACATGACCCGCGAGCGCCTCTCGGTCGCCGAGAGCGTGAACGCGCTGAAGGACGGGAAGATCGATGCGCTCTTCTGGGTCGGCGGCGTGCCCACGGCGGCCATCAGCGACCTCGCCTCCACTCCCGGCAAGACGATCAAGCTCATCGACCACGGCGACGGCGCCGAGGCCATGCGCAAGAAATACGGGCCGCTCTACGTGAAAAACCGCATCCTCGCCAACGCCTACCCGGGCGAAACCCGCGAGACCACGAATGTGGACGTCTGGAACCTCATCGTCGTGCCCGAGAAGGCGGACGAGAATCTGGTCTACCAGATCACCAAGATCATGTTCGAGAAGAAGGACGAGCTGGTGAAGGTCCACAAGGACGCATCCTTCCTCGATCTTTCCAGTCAGATGACGGGCGGCTCACCCATCCCCTTCCACCCGGGGGCGGTGCGCTATTTCAAGGAGAAGGGCCTGAAGGTGCAGTAGGTAAGTGCTTGATTTGGCATGCCCTCCGGGAGGGCGGAAAATAATGCTGCAGCGCAATAAATATTTGGCCAAACCTCTTGACAGAGGATGGAATCGGCCTAAAATGGCTATTGTGCAGTGCAGCAAAACAACCCGCCGCCCTTACCCTGAATGAAAGAGGAATCCCAAATGTTCAAGATCGACCAGTTCACCGCGGCCAACGAGGCTGCCATCAACCAATTCACGCAGTTCGCCCAGCTTGGCCTCGCCAACATCGAGCGTTTCGCGACGCTCGGCCTGGATGTGGCCCGCGAGAGCGTCGAGCAGGCCGCCGCGCATGCCCAGTCGCTCGCCGGTGCGAAGGACGTCCACGAAGTCATCGCCCTCAACTCCGCCGCCCTCGAGCCGGTCATGAAGCGCGCCTATTCGTACTCGCGCACGGTTTACGAGACCTCCGCCGACACCAACAACGAAGTGAAGCGCGTGTTCGAGAAGCAGGCCGCCGAGTACAACAAAGCCGCCGTCGCCGCGCTCGAAGAGGCGTTCAAATACGCCCCCGCCGGCTCCGAGTCGATGGTCGACAACGTGAAGTCCGCGATCGCTACCGCGCAAAGCGCGTACAACAATCTCGCGACGATCAACAAGCAGATCTACGACACGGTCGAGAAGACCGTCGAGCAGAACGTGGCCACGGTGAAAGCCGCCACCACGAAGGCCAAGTCGAAGGCGAAGCGCTAGTCCTTAGCGCAGCGCAGTCATCACGGCCCGCCTCGGCGGGCCGTTTTACTTTTGCAGGCCGGCGATCGCCACGAGCCGCGCACGGCGGATTGCTCCGGGTACGTCGTCCGGATTCGCCGTAGCGATGGCGCCCGCGTCGATGGCGCGCGCCGCCGCGGCGGCCTTCAGCAGGCAGGCCCGCGGCGCGAAGCGTTCGGGGGAAGCGGCGGGCGCATCGCATTCGGCGACTTCCAGGACGCGATCGAGCCGTTCGGGGCGCCGGAACGCGTCCGCGCGCTCCAGCAGCGCGAGCACGGTATCGGCATCGAGCGTATTCGCGCGGGCGAGGAGCGTGCGGTCGCGGGTCGCGAGCTGCGCGAGGGAGCGGCAGTCGCCCGGGGCGTTGATCCGCTCGCCGAGCGCTTCGGCGCCGGCTGGTTCGAGGTCGAGCACCAGCAGGGCATAGCGAACCGGCAATGAATAGCCGCGCGAGGCCGCGCGGTCGATGCGCGCCGTGAGCCGGTCGGGTACGTCCGGACGATCGAAAGTGCGGTCGAGCTCGGGAAGCGCGCGCGAAAGCGCGGCGCATTCACGCAGCACGGCGATCATCCGCGAAGGCTCGCGCTCCAGGAGTCCGCGCGCGAGCTCCTGCCAGACGCGTTCGGGAACCAGCGCGTTCGCCTCGCCGTTATCCACCATGCTCCGCATGAGCGCCATGGTTTCGGGGGCGATCGCGAAGCCGAAGCGCGCGGCGAATCGCGCGACGCGTAGGATCCGCACGGGGTCCTCGGTGAATGCTTGGCTCACATGGCGAAGAATCCCGGCGCGCAAGTCCCGTTCGCCGCCGTAGGGATCGATGAGCGTGCCGTCCTCCGCGCGCGCCATCGCGTTGATGGTGAGGTCGCGGCGCCGCAAATCCTCCTCGAGCGTCACTTCGGGCGCGGCATGGAATGTGAAGCCCCTGTATCCCGGGGCGGTCTTGCGCTCGGTGCGAGCGAGCGCGTATTCCTCGTGCGTCCGGGGATGGAGGAACACCGGGAAGTCCGCTCCCACCGGTCGGAACTCGCGCCGCATCATTTCCTCGGGAGTCGCTCCGACGACGACATAGTCGCGGTCCTGCACCGGGAGCCCGAGCAGCTCATCGCGGACCGCGCCGCCGACCACAAAGACTTTCACTCGGCCGGCGCCGAGGCCGCGTACGGCTCGTCCTCCGCGACGAACTCCTTCTCATCGAGCGCGCCCTCGATCCACAGGCGCAAGCCCTTGGCCGCGCGCATGGCCTCGCAGTAGCGCTTCGCTTCCGGACCCAGGGGAACCGCGTATGTCTTCATGCGCATCACGACCGGCGCGTACATCGCGTCGGCGGCGCAGAACGCGCCGAAGAGAAAATCGCCGCCCGCACCAAAGTTCTGTCGCGCCTCGCTCCACAAGCGCTCGATGCGCTGGATGTTCGCCATCACTTCCGGGCGGGCGCCCTTGCCCGGATGCGATGCGCGAATGTTCATCGGCATGTGCGCGCGCAGGTCGCGGAATCCCGAGTGCATCTCGGCCGAGGCCGAGCGCGCGAAAGCGCGCGCTTCGCCGTCGCGCGGCCAGACGGCCTTTTCGGGGAACCATTCGGCGAGCGTCTCCATGATCGCGAGCGTGTCCCATACCGACTGCTGGCCGCGCCACAGGACCGGAACGAGCCGCGAAGGCGACCAGCGCTCGATCTTCGCGTCCCACTCGGACGTATGGAACTTGAGGATGACCTCGTCGAAGCCGATCCCGAGCTCGGTCATCAGCACCCACGGGCGCATGGACCAGGACGAGTAGTTCTTGTTGCCGATGACGAGAGTGAGGTCGGACATGCGTTCTATCTCCCTGCGCGATAGCGGAACAGGTTGTAGCGTGCGCGCGCGGTGCGGCCGGAGAGGTAAGCGGGCGCGATCGCTTCGAGCGGCGCGGGCTGGAAGCCGAAGGCCGGCGGAAACGCTCCCGTGCAAACGCTGTCGACGCTCAACGATTTGAGGTTGTCGCGCGTGATCATCTTGCCCGGCAGGTGCTCGAGGACGAAGGCCTGCAGGCTTGCGGCCCAGCCGGGTAGCGCGATCACCGCGCGGCGCTGTCCCGTCGTCGCGGCGACGAATTCCACCAGCTCCTTCAGCGTGTAGGTCCGCGGGCCGCAGAGCTCGTAGCCCTGGTTGAAGGCCTGCGAGTTGCCGAGCGCCACTGAGATCGCTCGCGCGACGTCTTCGACCCAGATCGGCTGGAAGCGCGACCCGGCGCCGGCGAGCGGCACGGCCGGAAGGAACCACAGCAGCGTCGAGAAGGTATTCAGCAAGCGGTCGTGCTCGCCGAAGATGACCGAGGGCCGCAGGATCGTGTAGGGCAGGCTCGCAGCGGCCTCGCGCACGGCGGCCTCGCCGCGGCCCTTCGATCGAAGGTATTCGCTCGGGCCCGACTCGGACGCATTGAGCGCGCTCATGTGGAGCAGGTGGCCGACGCCCGCCGCGCGGCACGCGCCCACGACCTTGCGCGGCAGCTCGACATGCACCGACTCGAACGTCTGCCCCGTGCTCGGGTGCAGGATCCCGCAGAGATTGACGACCGCATCCATGCCGTCGAACTGGGTCGCAAGCGCGACTTCGTCGTGCGGGTCGGCCACGGCGATTTCGAGGGTCGGCAGGACCCAAAGCGGACGCGAGCGCGTGGGCCCCCGCGTCACCACGCGCACGCGAATGGCGCGCGCGCAAAGGGCGTCGGCCACCGAGCGCCCCACGAAGCCCGTGCCGCCGAGGATGCAGACGCTCGCGACTTGCATTGGCGCCTCAGGGAATCGACGCAGCGACGGCCGCTTCGGCGGGCTCACCCGAACGGCCCGGGACGGTGCCGAGGATCTGCTTCATGCTCGGGACCTGGCCCTTCAAGCGGTGCGTGTAGAACCACATGTTGGTCACGACCTTCTTCACGTAGTCGCGCGTCTCGTTGAAAGGGATGGTCTCCGCGTAGATCGCCCCTTCGAGGGGGCGCTCGTCGCGCCAGCGGCGCGCGCGTCCCGGCCCGGCGTTGTAGGCCGCGGTGGCGAGGATCGGATGCCCGAGGTCCGTGAGCACGCGGCGGAAGTAATAGCTGCCCATCTGCAGGTTCACCTCGGGCTGCACGAGCATCGCCGGAGTGAAGGGCTGCACCGGGATCTGGCGCGCGACCCAGCGCGCGGTGGCGGGCATGAGCTGCATCAGTCCCATCGCGCCGACGCGCGAGCGCGCGTTCGGCATGAAGCGGCTTTCCTGGCGGATGATGGCGTAGACCAGGGCCTCGTCGAGGGCCCACTGGCGCGCCGCGGCGGCAAGCGCCTCGCGGTGCGGCGTCGGGTAGCGCTGCGCGTAATCGTGCAGCTGAGCCGTGCGATCCGCGGTATTGATCGCGCGATCGGGAATGTCGGCGAGGCGCGCCACCTCGGCGGCGGCGAGAAGGTCGCGATCGGAAAGACCGCGCATCGCCCACAACCACTCCCGCAGGGCTTCGTTGTCGAGCCCGAGGCGATAGAGGATCAGCGCTCGCTGGACGCCGGGAAGGGCGCGCACCCGATCGAGATCCTGGGCCTCCGGATGCCAGCCGTTCCACTGCGGCGGCGCGGCCATGCCGAGATCCTCGGCCGCGAGCAGGCCGTAGAAATTGGTTTCGCGGGCCAGCCCCTTCAGCAGGCCCTCGGAGGCTTCCTTTTCGCCGAGCCCGCGCAAAGCCCGCGCACGCCAGTAACGCCAGGTGGATTCGCGCGCGTCCTCGGGCGGCAGCGCCTGGATCGCGCCGAGCAGCGTCTTCCAGTCGCCCGCGCGCATCGCCGCGCGCGCCTTCCAGGCGACCTGTGCATCGGTGAGGGCGGAGTCACCGGCCAACGCGTACCAGCGCAGCGCCCGCGCGTCGTGGCTGAGCGCGCCCTGCCACGCGATGCGCCCCCACGCGTAGCGCGCGTCTTCCGCGCCCAGCTTCGAGGCCATTTGCTCGAGACGTTCGGCCGCCTCCTCGGGCTGGCGGCGCGCGAGCCGATCGAGCGCGTAGAGCGCGACCTCCCTCGCGGCCTGCGAAGTGAGCGCAGTCTTGTCCTTGGCGAGAAATCCCGCGGGATCAGCCGAAGCGCGATCGAGGGCCTTCTCGGCGAACCCGTCGCGCGCGGGCAGCATCGCGTTCGCGCGCTTCGCGTCGCGCGCGAGCCCCGCGGCGAGGACCTTGCGAACGCGCACCCAGATCTCCGCCGGGCCGAGCCGCTTCGCGGCGCCGAGGGCGGCGAACACCGGGTCGCATGCCGTCGGCGCCTCGCGTCCTGCGAGGAACAGGGCGCGAGCTTCGATCAGCGCTTCGGCGTCGTCGCGGGCGATACGCTCATTCAGCGCGTGGCAGGTGATCTCCGGCTCGTCGCCGACGAGTTTCGGGAACTCGGCCCGGAACAGGTCCCATTGCCCCGAAGCGCCGAGCGTGCGCAGCCATTCGCGCCGCAGGCCCTCTGCCAGCGGACCTTCCGGATAGCGCGCGAAGAAAGCCTGTAGCTCCGCGGGATTGGCGCGATCGATCGTTCCGGTGAGCAGCCAGTACGCCGGATAGGCTTCCAGCGGGTGTCCCGCGACGCGCGCGCGGATCGCCTCGAGCGCCTTCCACTGAGACTTCTGCGCCGCTTCCTTCGCTGCGAGGAACTCGGTGTCGCTCGCCGATTGCGCGAGTCCGGCGGCGGAATAGGCGAGGAGGGCGCCGCACGACGCCATCGCCACCATCGTCTTGATGCAAGTCAAGGCCATTCGCTCCAGCGATGTCTACCTTTCGCGAGTAAAATTATAGTCTTCCAACTGCATCCTTCCCCATAAAGTTGACGCTCGCGACGCGCCCTTCATGATCGACGATCCCGCTTTCCTGACGACTGCGCTTCTGAAGATCATCGGGGTCAATATCGTGCTCTCGGGCGACAACGCCGTGGTCATCGCGCTCGCCGCGCGCTCGCTCCCCCCCAAGCAGCAGAAGCAGGCGATCATCTGGGGGTCCGGGGCAGCCATCCTGTTGCGGATCATCCTCACGCTCTTTGCCGTCGCGCTGCTTTCGCTTTCGTGGCTGAAGATCATCGGTTCGGTTCTCCTCCTGTGGATCGGCGTGAAGCTGCTGATCCCCGAGGACGAGGACCCGAACATCGCGGCGAGCGACAATCTCTGGGCCGCGATCAAGACCATCCTTATCGCGGACCTGGTGATGAGCCTGGACAACGTGATCGCCGTGGCCGCGGCGGCCGGCGGCCACTGGGTGCTCATGATCATCGGCCTCGCGATTTCCATCCCGATCGTGATTTTCGGCGCCACGCTCCTGGTGAAGCTGATGGAGCGCTATCCGGTCATCATCACCATCGGCGCGGGCCTCATCGGCTTCGTCGCGGGCGAAATGGCCTGGGAGGACAACGCCATCAAGACGTGGACGAGCCCTTACCCCGAGAGCTTCAAATACATCTCGGCCGTGATCTGCGCGACTTTCGTCATCGTCCTGGGGCAATGGCTCGCTCGCAGGGCACAGGCCGGGAGGCGCGCGGCCGCAGCGCCAGCAGACAATGTCCGCTAGGGATGGCGGGCACCGAACCCCTGTCGACACTTCCGAGGAGACCGAAATGAAATCGAGGACTTCGCTACACAACCGAGCCGCGATCCTCGTTGGCCTCGCGCTCACTGCGGTCGCTCCCGCCTTCGCCTGGGAGCCCAACAAGACGGTGGAATTCATCGTGCCGGCCGGCAGCGGCGGCGGCGCCGACCAGATGGCGCGCCTCATCCAGTCGATCGTCGCCAAGCACAACCTGATGAAGCAACCGATGGTGGTGGTCAACAAGGCGGGCGGCGCCGGCGCCGAAGGCTTCCTCGACGTGAAGGGGGCCGCCAAGGATCCGCACAAGATCATCATCACGCTGTCGAACCTTTTCACGACGCCGCTCGCAACGGGTGTGCCGTTCAGCTGGAAGGACTTGACGCCGGTCGAGATGATGGCGCTCGATCAGTTCGTGCTCTGGGTGCACTCCGACACACCCTACAAGACGGCGAAGGACTACATTGGCGCGGTGAAGGCGGGCGGCGCCAACAAGTTCAAGATGGGCGGCACCGGCTCCAAGCAGGAAGACCAGATCATCACGGTCAACATCGAGAAGCAGACCGGCGCCAAGTTCACCTACATTCCCTTCAAGGGCGGCGGCGAAGTCGCGGTGCAGCTCGTCGGGAAGCACGTGGATTCCACGGTGAACAACCCCATCGAGGCGGTTGCGCAATGGCGCGCCGGGAGCCTCAGACCGCTTTGCGTCTTCGACGCGAAGCCGATGCCGTACAAGGCGAAGGTCACGAAGGACATGGCGTGGGGAGACATCCCGACATGCAAGGCATCGGGGCTCGACGTCGAGTACCTGATGCTGCGCGGCATCTTCATGCCCGGCGGCGTCACTCCCGACCAGGTGAAGTACTACGTCGACGTCCTCGACAAGGTTCGCAAGACTCCGGAGTGGAAGAAATTCCTCGAGGAAGGCGCGTACAACTCGACGTCGATGACGGGCAAGGAGTACGCCGACTGGGTGGCGAAGAACGAGCAGCTCCACTACGGGCTCATGAAGGAAGCCGGGTTCCTCGCGGCCGGCAAGTAGCGATCGGAGAAGAGAATGGATGCGCAGAATCAGGAACGCGCCGTCGGCTCGGTGCGTGCATGGGAAATCGCCGTCGGCGCGATCTTCCTGGCGTTCGGGGCGCTGGTCGTCTGGGACAGCCAGCGCCTGGGCGCGAAGTGGGCCAGCGACGGGCCGCAGGCCGGCTACTTCCCGTTCTATATCGGCTGCTTCATCATGATCGCGTCGGCGGCGAACCTGATCCAGGTGCTCATGTCGGGCGCCGCCCTGCGCAAGGCCTTCGTCGAATGGGGGCAGCTGCGCATGATCCTCGTCGTGATGGTGCCCAGCGCGATCTACGTGTTCCTGATCGCCAACCCGTGGCTGTCGCTCGGCATCTATGTCGCCTCCGCGATCTTCATCGCGTTCTTCATGCGCTACCTCGCGAAGTACTCGTGGCCGAAGATCATGGCCGTGAGCCTCGGCACCATGCTCGCGTTCTTCGTGATGTTCGAGATCTGGTTCAGCACTCCTTTGCCCAAGGGACCGCTGGAAACGCTCCTCGGGTTCAACTAGGGGCGCCGCGATGCAGGAAATCCAGTCACTGATCGGCGGGTTCGCGGTCGCGCTCTCGTGGTTCAACCTGATGCTGATGCTCGCCGGAATCATCCTCGGCGTGATCATCGGCGTGCTGCCGGGCCTCGGCGGGGCCAATGGCGTCGCGATCCTGCTGCCGCTCACCTTCACCATGGCGCAGCAGCCGGGCGGGGCGACCTCCGCGATCATCCTGCTCTCGTGCATCTATTGGGGCGCGCTCTTCGGCGGCGCGATCACCTCGATCCTCTTCAACATCCCCGGGGAGCCGTGGTCGGTGGCGACCACGTTCGACGGCTATCCCCTCGGCCAGAAGGGGCGCGCCGGTGCGGCGCTCACCGCGGCGTTCACGTCGTCCTTCGTCGGCGCGCTGGTCGCGGTCCTCCTCGTCACTTTCCTTTCGCCGGTGGTCGCGCGCTTCGCGCTGCGCTTCGGTCCGCCGGAATTCTTCTCGGTCTACCTGCTCACGTTCTGCGCGTTCGTGGGCATGAGCAAGGGCGCGCCGTGGAAGACGATCGCGTCGATGATGCTCGGCTTCGCGCTCGCCGCGGTCGGCATCGACACCGTGACCGGCCAGCTGCGCATGACCTTCGGCTTCACCGAGCTCCTCAAGGGCTTCGACTTCCTCATCGCGGTGATCGGCCTCTTCGGCATCGGCGAGATCCTGCTCACCATCGAGGAGGGCCTCGAGTTCAAGGGGGCGCACGCACGGCTCGACATGCGCGTGGTGCTGGACACCTGGAAGGAGCTCCCGAAATACTGGAAGACGTCGCTCCGCAGCTCGGCTGTCGGCTGCATGATGGGCATCGTCCCCGGCGGCGCCACGCCCGCGTCCTTCATGAGCTACGGGCTCGCGAAGAAGATGTCGCCCGACGGCGAGAAATTCGGCACTGGCATGGTCGAGGGCGTGGTGGCGCCGGAGACCGCGGCGCATGCCGCGGGCACTTCCGCGCTCCTGCCGATGTTGACCCTTGGCGTGCCCGGCTCGCCCACGGCTGCCGTGCTCCTCGGCGGCCTGATGATCTGGGGCCTGCAGCCGGGGCCGCTCCTCTTCGTCGAGAAGCCCGACTTCGTGTGGGGGCTCATCGCCTCGATGTACCTCGGCAACATCGCCGGCCTCATCATCGTCCTCACCTGCGTGCCGCTCTTCGCCGCGATCCTGCGCGTGCCGTTCGCGATCATCGCGCCGGTGATCCTGGTGATCTGCGCGATCGGCGCGTACACCGTGCACAGCTCGATGTTCGACGTGTGGCTGATGCTGGTCTTCGGCGTGATGGGCTACATCTTCAAGAAGCTCGACTATCCGCTCGCGCCGCTCGTCCTCGCGCTGGTGCTCGGCGATCGCGCGGAGGACTCGTTCCGCCAGTCGATGCTGATGTCGCAGGGCGAAGTCAGCATCTTCTTCGCCAATTCGCTCGTCGGGACGATCACCGTGCTCGCGCTGATCCTGCTGTTCTGGCCCGTCCTGTCGCGCGGCATCGACCTGCTGCGCGGCCGCACCTCCTCCGGCAAGGAGTGAGGCCAGGCGACGCTACCCCATCAGGTCCTTGCCGGTACGCTTCACGAAGGACTTGGCGTACTCGCCGCCGAGGAACCCCTCGAGCACGCGCTCGACCGTGCGCAGCGCCACGCGCAGCTGCTCCGGCGTTTCGCAGCGGGCAATCGTCACGGCGAGGGGATCGCCGGCGGGCCCGAGTCGGTCCGAGACTTCTTTCACCGCGCGCTGCTGGATCTCGCGAAAGCGTGCTTCGTCGATGAAGGGAAAGTCGCCGCCCGGCGGGCTCTCGAGCGCCGTCGCGCCGCCCGGCGGCGGCTCGACATAGCCGCGCTCGACGAGATCGCGCACCACGGGAACGAATTCGCCGGGACGAAAGCAGGCCGCGAGATCGCGCGCGGTCTTGCGGCCGTCGATGAGGATCAAGCAGCGCCGATGCTTGTGCGACAGCACGCTCCAGCGCGAGTTGAGCTCTCCGGCGCCGAGCTCCGTCTTGCGGAAGACATGTTTCTCGTCCAAAGGCGCCTCCTCAGATCTTTCCCGCCTGCTTGAGGCGGGAAAGGGTTTCGGCGGAAAGGTTGAGATACGAAGCGAGCTCCTTCTTCGGCACGCGCTCGGCGAGCTCCGGGTGCTTGCGCAGGAACCGATGCACGCGTCCCGAGGCGTCGAGCAGGTGCAGCGTGATCGTGTGCGCCATGACCTCGCTCATCAGGTACATCACCTCGTATTCGAAGTCCTCCTTGAGGTCCGGATGGCGGTCGAGGAAGGCGGCCCATGCCGGCAGCGGCATCTTCGCCACCTGCGCCTTGGTGACGGCGCGAATCGAGTAGGGGGCGGGCGTGCGCAGCCGCCAGGCCGCGTAGCTCGTGTCCATGTCGTCCTCCTTCGCGAAGCGAAGGATCATCTCCTTGCCTTCGGGGCTCGCGACGACGCGCTTGAGGATGCCGTCGAGGACGAAGTACTGCTCCATGTCGTGCGCGCCCTGAGAGAGCAACACGTCGCCCTTGCGGTAGTCGACGATGGCCAGGTGCGACTCGATCTCCTCGAACGCGCGCTTCTTGAGGCGCCTCAAGACGATGTTGCGCTGGAGGCGCTCGCGCAGCTCCTTGCGTTGTGGATGATTGAGGAGGAGGGTCATTGACCGGGAGGGTTCGGGGTTCGATTCCCGTATCGGGGCCAAACTTGACCCGCATCAAGGTGGGCTGTTCGTGCCCTTTTTTACCATTGTACGTGATCCATCGCGGCGACCTTTTCGCTAGGAGATTTCCATGGGTACCGTCACCGAACCGGCCGTCACCGCCCTCGCCAATGCGCAGCCGCAGGAAACGACCGACGGATTCCACCTGGTCATCGACGCCCTCAAGCTGAACGGAATCGACACGATCTTCGGGCTGCCCGGCATCCCGATCACCGACCTCACGCGCATGCTGCAGGCCGCGGGCCTGCGCATGATCTCCTTCCGCCACGAGCAGAGCGCGGGCTACGCCGCCTCGATCGCGGGTTACCTCACCCAGAAGCCGGGTATCTGCCTCACGGTCTCCGCGCCGGGCTTCCTGAACGGCCTCACCGCGCTCGCGCACGCCACCACCAACTGCTTCCCGATGATCCTCATCAGCGGCTCCTCGGAGCGCGAGATCGTGGATCTCCAACAGGGCGACTACGAGGAGATGGACCAGCTCGCGGTCGCGAAGACGATGGCCAAGGCCGCTTTCCGCGTACTGCATGCCGAGGACATCGGCGTGGGCATCGCGCGCGCCATCCGCGCCGCGGTCTCGGGCCGCCCGGGCGGCGTGTACCTCGATCTACCGGCCAAGCTCTTCGCTCAGTCCATCGACGCGGCTACGGGAAAAGCCTCCCTCATCAAGGTAGTCGATCCCGCGCCGCGCCAGATCCCGGCGCCGGACGCGGTCGCGCGGGCGCTCGATCTGCTGAAGGGCGCGAAAAAGCCGCTCATCGTCCTCGGCAAGGGCGCGGCCTACGCGCAGGCCGACGCCGACATCGCGAGCCTCGTCGAGAAGACGGGCATCCCGTATCTGTCGATGTCCATGGCCAAGGGCCTGCTGCCGGATACCCATGAGCAATCGGCTTCCGCGGCGCGCTCCTACGTGTTGCCGGAGGCGGACGTGGTGCTGCTCATCGGCGCGCGCTTGAACTGGCTGCTCTCCCACGGCAAGGGCAAGACCTGGGGCGGCAAGGACCACAAAGCCTGGGGCGGGCAGAAGTTCATCCAGGTCGATATCTCGCCACAGGAAGCCGATAGCAACGTGCGCATCGACGCGCCGGTCATCGGCGACATCGGCTCGTGTGTCGCCGCGCTCCTCGCAGGAGTCGGCTCCGGCTGGCAGAAGCCCCCGGCCGAATGGACCAGCGCGATCGCGGAACGCAAGAACAAGAACATCGCGAAGATGGCGGAGACGCTCGCCAAGGATCCTTCGCCCATGAACTTCCACAGCGCGCTCAACGTGGTGCGCGATATTGTGAGAGCGAACCCCGAGGCGATGCTCGTGAATGAGGGCGCCAACGCACTCGACTTCACCCGCAGCATCGTGGACATGTACAAGCCGCGCAAGCGCATCGACGTCGGCACCTGGGGCATCATGGGCATCGGCATGGGCTACTGCGTGGCCGCGGCCGTGGTCACCGGCCAGCAGGTGATCGCGGTCGAGGGCGACAGCGCCTTCGGCTTCTCCGGCATGGAGGTCGAGACCATCTGCCGCTACAACCTGCCGGTGTGCATCGTCATCATGAACAACAACGGCGTTTACCGCGGCACGGATGTCGACCCCACGGGCAGGGATCCCGCGCCGACGGTTTTCGTGAAGAACGCGCGCTACGACAAGATCATCGAGGCCTTCGGCGGCGTGGGCGTGAACGCGACGACGCCGGCGGAGCTGCGCCGCGCGATGGAAGAGGCGGTCAAGTCGCGCAAGCCCACCCTCATCAATGCCGTCATCGACGAGACAGCCGGAACCGAAAGCGGCCGCATCACCAGCCTCAACCCTTCGGCAAAGAAAAAGGCATAGCGATGGAAGCCCTCAAAGGAGTACGAATCCTCGACATGACCCACGTGCAGGCGGGGCCGACGTGCTCGCAGCTGCTCGCGTGGATGGGCGCGGACGTGATCAAGTTCGAGCCGCCGCAGGGCGACGCGACGCGCGGGCAGCTGCGCGACGTGCCCAATGCCGATTCGCTCTACTTCACGATGCTCAACTGCAACAAGCGCTCGATCGTCGTGAACATGAAGAGCGCCGAGGGGAAGACCGTCTTCGTCGACCTGCTCAAGAAGTGCGACATCATCATGGAGAACTTCGGCCCCGGCGTGCTCGACCGCCTCGGATTCACGTGGGAGAAGATCCACGAGGTGAACCCGAAGATCGTGATGGGCTCGATCAAGGGCTTCGGCTCGAGCGGACCGTACGCCGACTTCAAGGCGTACGAAAACGTCGCGCAAGCGATGGGCGGCTCCATGAGCACCACCGGCGTTCCCGATGGGCCTCCCTTCGTGACCGGCGCCCAGATCGGCGATTCGGGCACGGGGCTGCACCTCGCGGTCGGGCTTCTCGCCGCCCTCAACCAGGCGAACCGGACGGGACAGGGACAGTACGTGGAAGTCGCGATGATGGACGGGGTGATGAACCTCTGCCGCGTGAAATTCCGCGACCACCAGCGCCTCAACCGGCAAGAGCTCGCCGAATACTCCGTGCCGACCTACCAGGGAATGGGCGACGTGCCGCGCGCTGGCAACGACTCGGGCGGCGGGCAGCTCGGCAACGCGATCCACTGCAAGCCCCACGGCGCGAACGACTGGCTGTACATCGTCGTGCAGGAAGCGGTGTGGACCGCGCTCGCGAACCGGGTCGGCCCCGATATCGGCGTGCCCGACCTGGCGAACGATCCGCGCGTGGCGACGATCGCCGAGCGCCGCAAGAACCAGAGCCTCGTGTGGGCGCTCCTCAGCAAGTTCGCGGCGAAGCACACCAAGCGCGAGCTCATGGCGATCCTGAACCCCCTCGACGTGCCGTGCGGGCCGATCATGTCCACCGAGGACCTCGCTACCGACGAGCACGTGAAGGGACGCGACATGTGGGTCGAGCTCGACCATCCGCAGCGCGGCAAGTGGTACAACGTCGGCATGCCGATCAAGCTCTCGGCTTCACCCGCGGTCATCAAGCGCAGCCCGACGCTCGGCGAGCACACCGAGGAGGTCCTCAAGGAGGTCCTCGAGTACGACGAGGCCAAGATCGCCGGCCTCAAGGGAGCCGGCGCCTTCTCCGCGCCGCCGAAGAAAGTCGCCGCATAACGATATGAAAATCGCCATCATCGGGCAGCAGGACTTCGGCAAAGCCGTCCTCGAGGCATTCCTCGCGCGCGGCGACACCGTGGCGGGCGTCTTCTGCGCGCCGGAGAAGGAGGGCGCGAAGCCCGACCCGCTGAAGGTCGCCGCCAGCGAGAAGGGACTGGAGGTCTTCCAGTTCGCGTCGCTGAAGAACGCGGAAGCGGCGGAGGCGATGAAGGGCCTTGCAGCGGACATCGGCATCATGGCTTTCGTGCTTCAGTTCGCGCCGCAGGAGTTCGTGAAGATCCCGAAACACGGCACGATTCAGTACCACCCGTCACTGCTGCCGAAGTATCGCGGCCCGTCGTCGATCAATTGGCCCCTCATCAAGGGCGAGACGAAGACCGGCCTCACCATCTTCCGCCCGACCGATGGCCTCGATGAAGGCCCGGTGATCCTGCAGAAGGAGACGCCCGTTTCCGGGAACGACACGCTCGGCACGGTCTACTTCGATCGCCTGTTTCCCATGGGCGTGCAGGCGATGCTCGAGGCGGCGGACCTGGTGCTCGCGGGCAAGCACCGGGAAATCGCGCAGGACGAATCGCAGGCCTCGTACGAGGGTTGGTGCCGCGCGAACGAAGCGCGCGTGAGCTGGGCGAACCACGTCGACTTCATCCACAACACGATCCGCGGTTGCGATCCGGCGCCGGGTGCGTGGACCACGATCGGCGGCAAGAAGCTGCAGCTCTTCGGCTCGCGCAAGCATCCCGTTCGCACCTTCGGCGCGGTGAAGGGCAAGATCGGCGAGATCACCGAGATCGGCCCCGAATCGATCCGCATCACCGCCCAGGGCGGCCAGATCGAGCTGGCGAAAGTGAAAGCGGAAGATACGAAGAAGGTTTCGGGCGCGGAGTGGGCGAAGCTCGCGGGCGTCGCGGTCGGTACT
>Ga0209131_1001175_pt1 | contig 18159 bp, 16 predicted proteins | sample GraSoi_2013_40cm_FD_185826 | JGI IMG/M metagenome (GOLD analysis project Ga0209131, IMG submission 185826) | Grasslands soil microbial communities from the Angelo Coastal Reserve, California, USA - Sample 9_17_2013_40cm (SPAdes) (version 2) | ecosystem: Environmental > Terrestrial > Soil >... | reverse complement strand
CGACTCGGCCATCGCGATCCCGACGCCGATCGGCGAGTCGATCCCGTCGCAGACGATCTCCAAGGCGCTCAGGCACGGCTGGATGTGGAAAATCCCGCTCACCAACCGCTTCGGCAACGGCTATGTGTACAGCTCCGCGTTCGTGTCGCCCGACGAGGCGGAGCGCGAGCTGCGCGAGACGCTCGGCCTCCTCGATTCGAAACAGGAAGCGCGCCACCTCAAGATGAAGATCGGCCGCGTCACCAAGCACTGGAACCGCAACTGCCTCGCCGTGGGCCTCTCGCAGGGATTCATCGAGCCGCTCGAGGCGACGGCGCTCCTCTTCATCCAGCGCACCGTCACGACCTTCGTGGAATTCGTCGAGGCGGGCGACGTGGGCGAGCGTGCACAGGACAAGTTCAACCAGAAGCTGAATGCGCACTTCGAGGGCACGCGCGACTACATCGTCACGCACTTCAAGACCAACTCGCGCACCGACACCGAGTACTGGCGCGCGTGCGCGGCCAACACCCACCTTTCCGATTCGCTGAAGCAGCTCTACGGCATGTGGATGTCCGGCAGGAGCATCGCCGCGGAAGTGGGCAGGCAGTCGATCGGGCAGGGTTATCCGATCTTCTCGTGGTACTGCATCATGGCGGGGATGGGGATTTTCCCGGAAGCCGGGGAGCTGCGCGCCCCGACCGCGAGCCAGAACCACTACAACCTCGCGGAAGTGGACAACCTCCTCGAGCGCAGCGCGCTCAACTTCCACCCGCAGGCCGAAGTCCTGAAGAACATCCCGCGCAAGAGAAAGGAAGGCTCGCTGCAGATCTACTTCTGGTGATCGGCCGCGGATTTCTCGACCGCGCGCAGGAAATCGTCGAGGCGCTTGCCGGGCTCATCGGGGAAGCGGTTGCCGATCACCACGTTCGCCATGCGGTCGAGGCGGAAATTGCGGAAATCCTCGCGCATCTCGCACCACGCGGCAAGCGTCCAGCGCTGGCCCCAGAAGTAGAGGCCCAGCGGACGCGCGCTGCGCTCGCTCGCCTTGCCGCCCTCGTCCTTGTAGCCGAACGCGAGGCGCCGGCCTGCGACGATCGCTTCGCGCATGACGTCGAGCACCTTGCCGAGCTCGCGGTCGACGTGGAAGGTGGGCGCGTAGAGGCGCGTGCGATCCATGGCGATGCGTTTGTCGGAGGGTAGCGCCGCGGCGATCTTGTCGAGCGCGGCCTGCGCCGCGCGCGCGAGCTTGGGGCTCGACCACGCCTGCACCATGCGCGCGCCCGCGGTGAGCGCCTCGATCTCCTCGTAGTCGAACATGAGGGGCGGCAGGTCGAAGTCGCGTCTCAGCGCGTAGCCCACGCCCGCCTCGCCCTCGATCGGCACGCCGGAGAGTGAAAGGTCGCGCACGTCGCGGTAGACGGTGCGCTCCGACACCTCGAGCGCCGCGGCGAGATCGCGCGCCGTCGCGAACCTCCGCGCCCGCAGCACCTGCACCAGGCGGAAGAGGCGATCGGCGCGCCGCATCTAGCGGCTATCCTTCCAGTTCCACCACTTGAGCTTCTCGGGCTCGTGCACCGGCCGCGAGGCGTAGTAGACCGCGCAGCGGAAGACGTAGAGCACGCAACGGTCCTGCGTCGCGCCGGTCTTCTCGCACAGGCGGTCGTAGAGACGCTGCGGGTCCGCCTTCTTCAGGTCGGCGACCTTCTTCACGCCGAGGCTGCGCAGGTCTCCCGCCATCGCCGGCCCGATTCCGGGGATCGTCTGAAGCTCGTCCTTTACGACCGTCGCCATGTCGCCCTCCTCACTGCAGCGAATGAAGTCCCACACGATTGCCCTCGCTGTCGACGAAGTGAGCATAGAACCCCATGCCCGGCGGTAGCGCGGTCTTGGGCGTGGCGACCTTGCCGCCGGCGGCTTTCACGCGCGCGAGCGGTTCGTTCAGGTCGGTCTTCGAGTGGATGTACACCACCGCTCCGTCCGCGCCCGGCTTGTATCCGTCGCCGGCGATGACGCAGCCGGAAACCGAATCGCCTTCGTGAGGGAATACGGCGAGGCTCGCGGGGCCCATCTTCTCGCGGATGAGCCGCGTGTCGAAGATCCTCTCGTAGAAGCCCACGGCGCGATCGAAATCGGCCGCGGGAATCTCGAACCACACGGCGACGTTGTCAGGCTTGGCGGCGGCAGTCATTGTTGCTCTCCATGGTGGCGTGCGATGTGCACGGCCCCATTGGACGCCACCCCTCCTGACAGCGTGATGTCAGTAGCCTGCCGCAAGCCCCGTGTTCCGGCGTGGATCGTTGGCGCCGTAGAAGCGGTTGCTGCCGACGGCCTTGCCGCCCAATGACGGCGCGCCGACGAGGATCGCGGAAAGGTGGTTGGCGGGCTGCGGGCCGGAGAACTTGTGGCCCTTCTCCTCGAGGAGCTTTCTCGTGTCCGGGCTCAGCGCGAAGTTCTCGACGTTGGTCGTCTCGGGGAGCCACTGCTGGTGGAAGCGCGTCGCATCGACCGCCTCCTGGACGTTCATGCCGTAGTCGATCACGTTGAGGATGGTGTGCGCGACGGCGGTGATGATGCGGCTGCCGCCCGGCGTGCCGACCACCATCACCGTCTTGCCGTCCTTCAGCACGATCGTCGGGCTCATGGAGGAGAGCGGCGATCGAGTTCGCCTGGCCCTGCACCAGCCCGTAGAGGTTCGCCACGCCGACCTTGGAAGTGAAGTCGTCCATCTCGTCATTGAGGAGCACGCCGGTTCCGGCCGCCGTCACGCGCGCGCCGAACCATTCGTTGAGCGTGTACGTGACCGACACCGCGTTGCCGTCCTTGTCCACGATCGAGTAATGGGTGGTGTTGCTGCCTTCGTGCGGCGCGACGCCGGGTTTGATGTCCGCGGAAACGCCCGCCTTGTCGGGATCGATGGCCGCGCGGATCTTCGCGGCGTAGGCCTTGTCGAGCAGGCGATCGAGCGGGTTCTTCACGAAGTCGGGATCGCCGAGATAGCTGTTGCGGTCCATATAAGCGTGGCGCATCGCCTCGATCTGGTAATGGACCGCCTGGGCCGAGCGAAAGCCCAGATCCTTCATCGGGTAGCCCTCGAGGATGTTGAAGATCTCGCAGATCACGACCCCGCCCGAGCTGGGCGGCGGCGCGGACACGATGCGATAGCCGCGGTAGTCGCATTCGACGGGCGGCATCTCGCGCGTGTGGTACCGGTCGAGGTCCGCCTGCGTGATGATGCCCTTGCCCGCGGCGTTCGAAGCGACGATGGCCGCGGCGACCGGCCCCTTGTAGAAGCCGTCCTTGCCGTGGCGCGCGATGAGCCGCAGCGTCTTCGCGAGGTCCTTCTGCACGAGCCTCGCGCCGGGCTTGAACGCCTCGCCCTTGTGGGTGAAGATCGCGGCGCTCGCGGGATCGGCGGCGAGGTCTTCGGTGGCGGAGCGGAACATGTCCACGTCGCCCTGGTCGAGCGCGAAGCCCTTCTCGGCTAGCGCGATCGCGGGCGCGATGAGCGCCTCGCGCTTCAGCGTGCCGTACTTCTCTCGCGCATGCTCCATGCCCGCGACGCTGCCGGGCACCGCGACCGCGAGGTGGCCCTTGAGGCTCAAGCCCTTGACCACGTTGCCGCTCGCGTCGAGGTACATGTCGGGCTTCGCGGCAAGCGGCGCCACCTCGCGGAAATCGATGAAGGTCTTGCGGCCGTCGGCGAGGTGGATCGTCATGAAGCCGCCACCTCCGAGGTTTCCCGCGGCGGGATACACCACCGCGAGCGCGTAGCCCACTGCAACCGCGGCATCGACCGCGTTGCCGCCCTTGCGCAGGACATCCACGCCGACTTCGGTCGCGAGGTGCTGCGCGGTGACGACCATGCCGTTCTCGGCGGCGGCGGGCGCGACGGATGCGGCGCGCGCGGCGATGCACGTGGAGACGACGGCGAGGACGAGGATCTTGCGGAGATGCGGGCGGGCGAATGTCATGGCGGATCTCGCGGGGTCGAGGCGAGAAATTGTACTCGCGCTACACTGGCGCCATGACATATACCCTTCGCGCAATCCTGCTGAAGTTCATCCTTGGAGCCCTTTCCATGACCGCGAACGCGAGCCCGTGCGGCGCCCTCCTCTCCCACAAGGTCGACGACATCGCGGGCGGCAAGGAAGACCTGTGCCAGTACGCGGGCAAGGTCGTGCTGGTGGTGAACACCGCCAGCTACTGCGGCTACACGCCGCAGTACAAGGGGCTGCAGGCGCTGAACGAGAAGTACAAGTCGCGCGGCCTGGTGATCCTCGGCTTTCCCTCGAACGACTTCGGCCAGCAGGAGCCGGGCAGCGACAAGGAAATCGCGGAGTTCTGCGATCGCACTTATGCGGTCAAGTTTCCGATGTTCGCGAAGACCTTGGTGAAGGAGCCGGGCGGCTCGCCCGTGTTCGATGCACTGGCGAAGAAGACGGGCGAGCGGCCGAAATGGAATTTCCACAAGTACCTCATCGCGCGCGACGGCACCACTGCGACCAGCTACCCGTCGAAGGTGGACCCCGAATCGCCGGAGTTCCTCTCGAAGGTCGAAGAGCTCCTCAAGTAGCGCGGCGTCCGCGAGCAGACATGGCCCGATTCGCGGAGGCTCTCGCCGCCGGCCTGCTCGCGGGATGCGCGCACCTGGCGCCCCAGCCGCGCTACGAGATCGTCGGCTACTACGCGGGCTGGAAGGGCGCCGTCGAGGTCGATCCGGCGCTCCTCACGGTCGTGAACTACGCGTTCCTCGACATCTGCTGGGATGGCGTGCACGGCAATCCCGCGGTGGAGCGGCACCTGCCCTGCGAGGGCGCCAATGGCGCGATGGTGCTCGACAATCCCGCGGGAGACGGCGAGCAGCTCGCGCGTCTTGCCGCGCTCAAGGCGACGAATCCCCGGCTGCGGCTCGTGGGATCCGTGGGGGGCTGGACGCGCTCGAACCGCTTCTCGGACATGGCGGCCAGCCCCGCGACGCGCGCGGCGTTCATCGTCTCGGCGGTCGCGTTCGTGCGCCGGCACCATTTCGACGGCGTGGACATCGACTGGGAATACCCGGGTGCGATCGGCGTGCCGTGCGCGGCGGGCTTCACGTGCGAGCGTGCCGAGGACAAGCGCAACTTCGTGGCGCTGGCGCGCGAGCTTCGCGCCGCGCTCGATTCCGCGGGCGCCGCCGACGGCAGGCACTATCTCGCGACGATTGCCGCCGGTTGCGACCGCTCATTCGTGATCGACAATCTGGAGCCCGCGTGGATCGCGCGGCTATCGGCGAGCCTCGACTGGATCAACCTCATGACCTACGACTACCACGGTACGTGGGAGACGCGCGCGGGGATGGTCGCGCCGCTCGGCAACGACGCGCTCGATCCGGCGGGCACGAACATCGAAGCCACGGTGAAGCTCTACATCGACGCGGGCGTGCCGCCGCGCAGTCTCACGCTCGGCCTTCCGTTCTACGGCAAGGGCTGGATCGGATGCGAGGCCGGGCCGCGCGGCGACGGGCTCTACCAGCAATGCACGGCGTCGGTTTCCGATCCGCGCGAAGCGACGTACTCGTACTCGATGCTGCGCACCCAGGGATATCTCATCGAAGGGCTCGCCGGGCGCGGTTTCGCGCGGCATTGGAGCGCGGCCGCGCAAGGGCCCTACCTGTACAACCCCGCGTCGCGCACTTTCATCGCGTACGACGACGAGGACTCGGTGCGCGGCAAGATGCGATACCTCGTGCGCCAGGGCCTTCGCGGCGCGATGTACTGGGAAATCGCGCTGGACAACGGAAGCGAGCTCGCGAGGGTCGTCTCCGGCGAGCTGCCTCATTGACCCGCAGCAAGGTCACGCATTGATTTTCGCGCATTCATTAAGGTCTTCCCAGCCCTCCCCCAAGGGGGAGGGAGGCTCAGGCGGCCTTCTTCTCCTTCACCTTGGCCTTGTCGAAAGTGAAGACGCCGTTCTTCGAATCCACGAGGATCGTGTCCTTGGGCGCGAACTTGCCCTCGAGGATCGCCCTCGACAGCGGGTTCTCGATCTGCTGCTGGATCGCGCGCTTCAGGGGGCGAGCCCCGTACACCGGGTCGAAGCCGGCGCGGGCAAGTTCCACGACCGCGGCTTCCGACACCTCGATCGACATGTCCATCGCCTCGACACGCTTGCTGAGGTCCTTCAGCTGCACCTTGGCGATCGACGCGATGTTCTTCTCGTCGAGCGCGTGGAACACCACGATCTCGTCGATGCGGTTGATGAACTCCGGGCGGAAATGCGACTTCACCTCGCCCATCACCGCGAGCTTCACCACCTGGTAGTCCTGGTCGGCCATCTGCTGGATCATCTGGCTGCCGAGATTCGACGTCATGATGAGCACGGTGTTCTTGAAGTTCACGGTGCGGCCCTGGCCGTCGGTCAGGCGCCCGTCGTCGAGCACCTGCAGGAGCACGTTGAAGACATCCGGGTGCGCCTTCTCGATCTCGTCCAGGAGGATCACCGCGTAGGGCTTGCGGCGCACGATCTCGGTCAGGTGCCCGCCCTCCTCGTAGCCGACATAGCCGGGCGGCGCGCCGATCAAGCGCGCGACGGAATGCTTCTCCATGTACTCGGACATGTCGATGCGCACGAGGTGGTCCTCGGAATCGAACAGGAACTCCGCGAGCGCCTTCGATAGCTCGGTCTTGCCCACGCCCGTGGGACCGAGGAAGAGGAACGAGCCGTAGGGCCGGTCCGGGTCCGAGAGGCCCGCGCGCGAGCGCCGGATGGCGTCGGCGACGAGGCGCACCGCCTCGTCCTGGCCGACGACGCGCTGGTGCAGTCGCTCTTCCATGTTGATCAGCTTCTCGCGCTCGCCCTGCAGCATCTTCGATACCGGAATGCCGGTCGATCGCGACACCACTTCCGCGATCTCCTCCACACCCACCTGGGTACGCAGGAGCTTGTTCTTGTCCTGCGCCGACGCGGACGAAGCCTCGGCCTCCTTCAGCTGTTTCTCCAGCTGCGGGATCTTGCCGTACTGCAGCTCGCTCATCTTCTGCCAGTCGCCCTTGCGCTTGGCCTCTTCCATCGCGAGCTTGGCCTTCTCGAGCTCTTCCTTCACGTGCGTGGAGCCCTGCACGCGCGCCTTCTCGGCCTTGAGGATCTCCTCGTAGTCCGCGTATTCCTTCTCGAGGCGCTTGATCTCGTCGTCGATGTGCGCGAGCCGGCGCTTGGACGCCTCGTCCTTCTCCTTCTTCACCGCCTCGCGCTCGATCTTCAGCTGGATGATGCGCCGGTCGAGGCGGTCCATCACCTCGGGCTTGGAGTCGATCTCCATCTTGATGCGCGAGGCGGCCTCGTCGATCAGGTCGATCGCCTTGTCGGGGAGAAAGCGGTCCGTGATGTAGCGGTGCGAGAGCTCGGCGGCCGCGATGATCGCGGGGTCGGTGATGTCCACGCCATGGTGGACTTCGTACTTCTCCTTCAACCCGCGCAGGATGGCGATGGTGTCCTCGACCGACGGCTCCTCGACCATCACCTTCTGGAAGCGCCGTTCGAGGGCCGCGTCCTTCTCGATGTACTTGCGATACTCGTCGAGCGTGGTGGCGCCCACGCAGTGCAATTCGCCGCGCGCGAGCGCCGGCTTCAGCATGTTGCCCGCGTCCATTGCGCCCTCGGCCTTGCCCGCGCCCACCATGGTGTGGATCTCGTCGATGAAGACGATGGTCTGGCCCTCGTCGTGGGCGAGCTCCTTCAGCACGTTCTTCAGGCGCTCCTCGAATTCGCCGCGGTACTTGGCCCCGGCAATGAGGAGCCCCATGTCGAGCGACAACACGCGCTTGCCGCGCAGGCCCTCGGGCACCTCGTCGTTCACGATCCTCTGCGCGAGGCCCTCGACGATGGCGGTCTTGCCCACGCCGGGCTCGCCGATGAGGACCGGGTTGTTCTTGGTGCGCCGCTGCAGAACCTGGATCACGCGGCGGATCTCCTCGTCGCGGCCGATCACCGGGTCGAGCTTGCCGTTCCTCGCGCGCTCGGTGAGGTCGATGGTGTATTTCCTGAGCGCCTCGCGCTGGCCCTCGGCGTTGGCGTCGTGCACGGTCTCGGAGCCGCGCACCGCCTTCACGGCGTTGTCGAGCGCGTTGGGATCGACGCCATGCTGCTTGAGGAGCCGCCCGGTCTCGCCCTTGTCGCGGGCGGCTGCCAGCAGGAAGAGCTCGGATGCGATGAACTGGTCGCCGCGCTGGGTGGCTTCCCGGTCGGTGAGGTTGAGGAGGTTGTTCAGGTCGCGCGAGATGGTGATCTCGCCGCCGGTGCCCTCGACCTTGGCCATGCGCTCGATGGAATCCTCGAGCGCCTTCCGCAGCGGCTGCACGTTCACCCCGGCGCGCTGCAGGAGCGAGGCGGTGCCGCCGTCGTCCTGGTCGAGGAGAGCGAGGAGCAGGTGCTGCGGCTCGATGAAGCCGTTGTCGTGCGCGAGCGCGAGGCTCTGCGCGTCGGCGAGCGCCTGCTGGAACTTGGTGGTGAGCTTATCGATTCTCATGGCCGTCTCTGGGTCGAATTCTCCCCCTTAGATGGTGGCGGCGCCAGCGCGTTCAAGCCTGGGCGGGGCGCCCGTGGTGGTATCCTTTCGACGCCTCCGCCAATGCCAGATCTCCACCACGCCCTCGAGGAAACGGTTACCCGTGACGTGACGCGCGCCCTCGCCGAGGACGTGGGCTCCGGGGACCTCACCGCGCGCCTCATTCCCGAGGACAAGACCGCCCATGCCCGCCTCATGACGCGCGAGAGCGGGGTCCTTTGCGGGGTCGAGTGGTTCCGCCGCACCTTCGAGGAGCTCGACCCCGACGTCGAGATCTTCTGGCACCACAAGGACGGCGACGACGTCGTGGCCGGCTCTTCGCTCTGCGAGCTCGAAGGCAAGGCGCGCGCCATCCTCACCGGGGAGCGCACGGCGCTCAACTTCGTGCAGCTCCTGTCCGGCGTGGCCACGCGCACGCGCCTTTTCGTGCGCGCGGTGCAGGGCACGCGCGCCCGCATCCTCGACACGAGGAAGACGCTCCCGGGGCTGCGCATGGCCGAAAAATACGCGGTCGTGACGGGCGGCGGGAAAAACCACCGCATCGGCCTCTACGACGGCATCCTCATCAAGGAAAACCACATTGTCGCGGCGGGCGGATTGCGCCAGGCGGTGAAGGCCGCGCAGCACGGGGCGGATCCGGACACCATGCTGCAGGTGGAGGTGGAGACGCTCGAGCAGCTGCGCGAGGCGCTCGACGCGGGCGCGAAGCTGATCCTCCTCGACAACTTCGACCTGGCCCGCATGCGCGAGGCCGTGAACATCGCCGGCGAGCGCGCCGAGCTCGAAGCCTCCGGGGGCGTCACCCTCGAGACCGTGCGCGCCTTCGCCGAGACGGGCGTGCAGCGCATCTCCGTCGGCTCGATCACCAAGGACGTGAAGGCGCTCGATCTCTCGATGCGCTTCATGCATTGATCAACAAGGAACCCCATGCGCCTCTTCCTCGCCTTCCTCGCCGCCCTCACCCTTTCCGCCTGCGCCACCACGGGAGGCGATCCGCGCGATCCGTGGGAGGGCCTCAATCGCAAGACCTTCGCCTTCAACGACGCGCTCGACCGCGCGGTGATGAAGCCGATCGCGCAGGGCTACCAGAAGGTGACGCCCGCGTTCGCCCAGGAGGGCGTCAACAACTTCTACGCGAACCTCGAGGACATCGGCACCACCCTGAACAACCTCCTGCAGGGGAAGGTGAAGGAAGGCGCCGGGGATGCCGCGCGCTTCGTGGTGAATACCGTGATCGGCGTCTTCGGGCTGTGGGACGTGGCGACCCCCATGGGCCTCGAGAAGCACGACGAGGACTTCGGCCAGACGCTCGGCTGGTATGGCGTGCCGCCGGGGCCGTACTTCGTCATTCCCTTCCTGGGGCCTTCCAGCGCGCGCGACGCGCCGGCGCGCGCGGTCGATCCGAGCTGGTTCTACAACGACTACCTTCCCGACCGCGTGTACTGGAGCTGGTGGGGCCTCGACAAGGTCCGCACGCGCGCCAACCTGATGAAGGCGGAAAGCATCCTCGACCAGGCGGCGCTCGACCGCTATACGTTTGTGCGCGACGCCTGGCTGCAGCGCCGGCGCAACCAGGTCTTCGACGGTAACGCGCCGCGGGAGAAGGACGACCAGTAGATGACGCTGGGCTGGAAACTCCTCGTCGTCTTCGTCGCCTTCCTCGCGATCCTGGCCACCGTGGTCTGCGTCGCCTTCCGCGAGCGCACGCGGGGCAAGGCGCTCGTCCCCGGCGACCGCGCGGGCGAACAGGCGCAGGACGCCCGTGTGATGACGGTCATCTTCTCGGCGATCATCGGCGGCATGCTGCTCACGATCCTGGTCGGCTGGCTGGTGTTCATGTAGCGATGGCGTTCGAGAAGACCTTCCGGGTTTCCCGGGCGCGCCCTCGACCGCTCCGAGGATTTCCACATGCTGGAATCGAGTATCAAGAAATAAGTCGTACCTGACACGACTTATTGGCGGCAGGCGGCCCACGGTGACACGCCTGTCCGCGCCCGCCCGCTACTTGCGCCTGAGGAGGAGCGTCCCCGCGAGCACGACGAGCGCCGTCGATATCACGGCGATCACCACGCGGGCGCCCGGGTTCATGGTCGTGAGCGTGGGCGCGAGGTTGGAACCGCTGGCGGTAAAGGCAAGCGCGTCGGTGTCGTCGGGCAGCGCGCCGATCATCGCCACCGCGCCGGTCGCGGTGTTGATGGTGACCAGGCGCGTATTGGCCGGCGAGCCGCCGTTGGAGTTCACCGCGAGGAGGAGCCCCGATGGCGAGAACGACATCGAGTTGATCTGCGTCGAGAAAGGCGCACCGGTGAGCGGCGGGCCCACTTGCAGGGCACCCGTGGCGAGGTCGACGTTGTCGAGCGTGCCGCTCGCACCCTTGGAGGTCACGTACACCATGCCGTTCGGATCCACCGCGATGCCCGCGGGACTGCCCGCCGGGCCGGCCTTGCCGATCGGCGAGACGACAGCGCTCGAGGTGTTCACCGCGCCCAGCTGGGAGGTGGCCGGCAGCCAGACGTACAGTGTGCCCTTCGCGTCGAAAGCGATGTCCGAGCCGATCATGCCGAGCTCGCCGACGAGCGTCGCGGCGCCGCTGGTGGGATCGATCGTGACGAGCGAGCGCGGGTGGTTGGGCGATTGCTCGGAGGTGATCCCATAGAGCACGCCGGTGGAAGGATGCGCCGCCATGCCGGTGACGCCGATCGGCTTGGAGCCCGGCAGGCGAATCGCGCCCACCAGCGTCGCGGTGCCGTTGGCGAGGTTCACCGCATAGAGGTTTCCCGCGATCGGCGCGTCGAGCGCGAGGCCGCTGCGCACGCTCGCGGCATAAAGCGTGTGCACCGCGGCGGCGACGTCGGCCGCCCCCAGGCCCGCCACCACGATCAGAATGCGCAGAAACATTTTGTTACGCCCTATCATGGGGCGCATCTTACTATGCGGATCGCGCCTCGATGAAACGTTTGACGGCTTCCGCATCGGGTTTCATGAGGATCACGCGCTGCGGCAGCTCCTCGATTCCCTCGAACCCCGCGGGGCGGGGCGCATGCACGCCCAGCGCCTCGACGATGGTGTCGTCGAACTTGGCCGGCAGCGCCGTCTCCAGGCAGATCATCGGGTAGCGCGCCTCGCGCATGCGCAGGGCGATCTTCACGCCATCGGCGGTATGCGGGTCGATCACCTCGCCGTACTTCTCCTTCACCAGGCGGATCGTCTTCACGCGGTCCTCGTGGGTGCTGCGCCCCGAGACGAAGCCGGAATCCTCCTCGATCTTCTCCCACGCCTTGTCGGTCGAAAGGTCGAAGCCGCCCTCCTCCTCCACCTGCTTCCAGAGCCACGCCACCTTCTCGCCGTCGCCGTCGACCGAATCCCAGATGAAGCGCTCGAAATTGGACGCCTTCGAGATGTCCATGGAAGGGCTCGAGGTGGCGTACGTATCCGCGGCCTTGCGCGGCCGGTAGCGCCCGGTGCGGAAGAACTCGTCGAGCACGTCGTTCTCGTTGGTGGCGAGCACCAGGCGGCGGATCGGCAGGCCCATGCGCTTGGCGACGTGGCCCGCGAAGATGTTGCCGAAATTCCCCGTGGGCACCGCGAACGAAACCTGCTCGTCGTTGCCGCGGGTCGCCGCGAAGTAGCCCTTGAAGTAGTAAACGACCTGGGCCACGACGCGCGCCCAGTTGATGGAATTCACCGCGCCCAGGTGGTGCGTTTCCTTGAACGCGAGGTCGGACGCGACCGCCTTCACGATGTCCTGGCAGTCGTCGAACATGCCCTCGATCGCGACGTTGAAGATGTTCGCGTCGGCGAGCGCGTACATCTGCGCGCGCTGGAAGGCGCTCATGCGGCCGTGGGGGGAGAGCATGAAGACCTTGATGCGCGCCTTGCCCTTCAGCGCGTGCTCCGCGGCCGAGCCGGTGTCGCCGCTGGTGGCGCCGAGGACATTCAGCGTGCGGCCCTGCCTTTCCAGCACCTGCTCGAAGAGGCGCCCGAGGAGCTGCATCGCGATGTCCTTGAACGCGAGCGTGGGCCCGTTGGAAAGCCCGAGGACATGCAGGTTGGGCTCGAGCGTGCGCAGCGGCGTGATGTCCGGCGTGGCGAAATTCTCCTTCGTATAGGTCTCGAACACGGCGCGCTTGAGCTCGGCGCCGGGATATTCGGCTGCGAAGAAACGCAGGATCTCGAAGGCGAGTTGCGGATAGGCGAGGTCGCGCATCGCCTGCAGCTTCACCGGCATGATGCGCGGCCACTGCTCCGGCACCATGAGCCCGCCGTCGGGGGCAAGGCCCTCGAGGAGGATGTCGGTGAAGGTTTGTGAAGCCGTGTGGCCGCGCGTACTGACGTACTTCAAAGCAGCTCTTCGAGCCTGATCCGCACCACCGGTGCGGGGATCGTGGCGAGCGCCTCGATCCTGCGCAGCGCCGCGTTCACGTTCTTCTCCAACGTGCGGTGGGTAAGGATCACCACGTCGACCTGGTCCTCGCCCTCGCCCGCCTCCTTCTGGAAGATCGCGTCGATGGAGATCGAGAGGTCGGCGCAGATGCGCGTCACGTCGGCGAGCACGCCGGGACGGTCGAGCGCGCGCAGCCGCAGGTAGTAGCCGGTCTCGATGTCCTCCATCGAGAGGATCGGCGTGTCGGCGAGGCGGTCGGGCTGGAACGCGAGGTGCGGCACGCGATGCTCGGGGTCGGAGGTCGCCATGCGCGTCACGTCGACGAGGTCCGCCACCACCGCGCTCGCGGTGGCCTCGGCGCCGGCGCCGCGCCCGTAGAAGAGCGTGGGCCCGACCGCGTCGCCCTTCACCAGCACCGCGTTCATCACGCCCTCCACGTTGGCGATGAGGCGCCGGGCGGGAATCAGCGTCGGATGCACGCGCAGCTCGATGCCCTTCGGCGTGCGCCGCGTGAGCCCGATCAGCTTGATCCGGTAGCCCAGCCCCTCCGCATACTTCAAGTCGATCGCGGTGAGCTTGGTGATGCCCTCGGTGTACGCCTTGGCGAACTGCATCGGGATGCCGAACGCGATCGCGGCGAGGATGGTGAGCTTGTGCGCGGCGTCGATGCCGTCCACGTCGAAGGCGGGATCGGCCTCGGCGTAGCCCAGGCGCTGTGCTTCCGCGAGCACCATGTCGAACGGCAACCCCTTGTCGCGCATCTCCGAGAGGATGTAGTTGCAGGTGCCGTTGATGATCCCCGCGATCCACTCGATGCGGTTGGCGGTAAGCCCCTCGCGGATCGCCTTGATGATCGGCACGCCGCCCGCCACCGACGCCTCGAAGGCCACCATCACGCCGGTCCTGTGGGCGGCGGAGAAGATCTCGGTGCCGTGCTTGGCCAGCAGCGCCTTGTTGGCGGTGACGACGTGCTTGCCGCTTTCGATCGCGCGCAGCACGAGGTCGCGCGCGGCGGTCTCGCCGCCGATCAGCTCCACCACGATGTCGATGTCCGGGCGCTCGATGACGTGCCCCGCCGTAGGGACCAGCTCGATGCCCTCGAGGGAGACCGCGCGCTCCTTCTTGAGGTCGCGCGCGCTCGCCACCGTGATCACGATGTCGCGCCCGGCACGGCGCGAGATCTCCTCGCGGTTGCGGCGCAGCACCTCGATGGTGCCGCTGCCGACCGTGCCGAGGCCGAGCAGTCCTACCTGGATGGGTTTCACGAGAACTTGACGCCGGTGGGGATCTTGCCGATCTTCTTGTCGAAGTGGAACGAAGTGATGGTCATCCCCTCGCGGAAATAGAACTTGTGCGCCTGCTGGCGCTGCGCGCCGGAGTCGAGCGAGAAGGTGTCGCAATTGCGCTCGCGGCAGACGCCCTCCATGTACTGCATGAGCGCGCGGCCCACGCCGGTCGAGCGCTTCGCCTCGTCGGTGACGAGATCGTCGCAGTAGAGGTCGCGGCCCGAATGGGTCTTCTCGAGGATGCGAAAGACGGTGACGCCGCGCACCTCGCCGCCTTCGACCGCCACCGCCATCTGCGCGCCGCCCGCGAGCACCTCGCGCAGGCGGCCCGTGTAGTCGGCCAGGTGCGGGCGCAGTTGCCGATGCACGCGTTCGGCCGCGGCGAGAAGCCCGGGATCGGTGATCTCGCCCTTCTCGTTGGACACCGCGACCACCTTCATTTGGCCGGGTCTTTGCGCAGCATTTCCTTGATCCCCCGCAGCGCTTGCCTGAGGCGGCTCTCGTTCTCGATCAAGGCGAAGCGCACGTGCTCGTCGCCGAAGTCGCCGAAGCCCACGCCGGGCGACACCGCGACCTTGGCGTCCTTGAGGAGCTTCTTCGCGAACTCGATCGAGCCCATGGCGCGGTACTGCTCGGGGATGCGCGCCCAGATGTACATCGAGGCCTTGGGCTTTTCCACCATCCAGCCGGCGTCGTGCAGGCCCTTCACCATGACGTCGCGGCGTTTCTCGTACTTGGCGCGGATCTCCTCGACGCACTCCTGCGGGCCTTCGAGGGCCGCCACGGCCGCCACCTGCAGCGGGGTGAAGGTCCCATAGTCGTGGTAGCTCTTGATGCGCGCGAGCGCGTTCACGAGCTCGTGATTTCCGACCATGAAGCCGATGCGCCAGCCCGCCATGTTGTAGCTCTTCGACATCGTGAAGAACTCCACGGCGACTTCGCGCGCGCCCGCGACCTGCATGATCGAGGGCGCCTTCCAGCCGTCGAAAGTGATGTCGGCGTAGGCGAGGTCGTGCACCACGAGGATGCCGTGCTGCTTGGCGAGCGCCACGACTTTCTCGAAGAAGTCGAGCTCGACGCACATCGCCGTCGGGTTCGAGGGGAAGCCGATGATCATCATCTTCGGCTTGGGGAAGAGCTCGCGGATGGCGCGCTCGGCCTCCGCGAAGAAGTCCACGCCGGGCGTCATGCGCACCGAGCGGATGTCGGCGCCGGCGATGATCGCGCCGTAGATGTGGATCGGATAGCTCGGGTTGGGGACCAGCACCGTGTCGCCGCGGTCGAGCGTGGCGAGCATGAGGTGCGCGAGGCCCTCCTTGGAGCCGATGGTGACGATCGCCTCGCGGTCCATGTCGAGGTCCACGTCCCAGCGGCGCTTGTACCACTGGCAGATCGCGCGGCGCAGCTTCGGGATGCCCTTCGAAACCGAGTAGCCGTGCGTGTCCTCGCGCTGCGCGACCTCCACCAGCTTGTCGACGATGTGGCGCGGCGTGGGGCCGTCGGGATTGCCCATCGACAGGTCGATGATGTCCTCGCCGGCGCGGCGCGCCGCCATCTTCAGCTCGTTGGTGATGTTGAAGACGTAGGGCGGCAGGCGCTTGATGCGCGAGAATTCGGGGACCATGGGCTTCGCGGTGTCGTTCAGGTTCATTTTCGTTGTGATGCTGCGCTGCAAAACGCTATGATTCTAGCGTGAAATTCGAGCGCGACGACGCCCAGGGCCGCAACACCTTCACCGGATACGGCGAGGGCCATGTCGTGGTGAACGGCAAGCGCCATGCGTCGAGCCTGGTGGTGAGCGCCGAGCGCCTCATCACCGATTGGCCCGCGGCGCGCATCGAGTCGCTCACCGCCGACCATCTCGCCGCGATCGTGGAGTTGAAGCCCGAGATCGTGCTGCTCGGCACGGGTGCCAAGTTCACCTTCCCCGAACCGTCGCTCCTCGCCCCGCTCTACAAGGCGGGAATCGGCGTGGAGGTGATGGACACCCCCGCCGCGTGCCGGACCTACAACATCCTTCTGGGCGAGGGGCGCAACGTGGTCGCTGCGCTCATCGTTCCCTGAGCAAAAGTGGTGTCAGGTACGACTTTTCGCTGACGGAGTCTTCCTCGAAAAGTCGTACCTGACACCACTTTTGCGTTCAGGCCAAGGCCCTGAGCTCGCGCAGCAGAACCGAGAGCACGGCGAGGTCGAGCGTCGGCGCGCGCTTCAGCTCCTCCACCATGGTCTTGTAGCGCGTGATCGCCGGCGCGTAGCGCTCCTTCCAGGCGGCGAGCATCTGCGCAGCCTCGGTGGAGTCCGGCGAGAGCTTCGCGACGGTCGAGGTGAGCGCGCGTTGCTGGCTCGCGAGGTCGTCGCGCAGCGCGTTTCGCGCGAGCGCCTGCCACGAAGTATCGGTCGGCAGCTGGGTGATCTTGGCCGAGATCCAGCGCAAGTCGAGCTCGCCCACGAGGGCGAAATAGAGCGCGCCCACGAGCTCGATCGCCTTCTTCTGCTCCACCGCGACCTCGGTCGCGTCGAGCACGGCGTACAGGCCCTCCAGCTCCGCGTAGCGATCGGCGAGATCCGCGGGCACGCCTTCCGACGTGAGGCGCTGCACCGAGGCCTCGAAGGCGACGCGATCGGCGGGCGCGAGGATGCCGGGCAGGAGCTCGCGCAGCGCCACCAGGCCGGGCCGGAAGATCTCGATCACCTGCGCGATCGGCATCTTCTCGCGGCGCCGGCGCAGGAACCAGAGCGTCGAGCGCACCACGAGTCGGCCCACGTCGATCAGCATCTCGTACTGCAGCTGCGCGGGGACCTTGTTGTCGAGGGTGTCGATCTCGAGCCACAGCGGGTCGAGCCCGAAGATGTCGCGCGTGAGGATGTAGGCGCGCGTGACTTCGTCAGGGGTGGCGCCGGTTTCCTCCTGCATGCGGTGCACGAAGATGCTTCCCGTGCGGTTGATCATCGTGTTGGCGACGACCGTCGAGACGATCTCGCGCTTCAGGCGATGACGCGGCATCGCGGCCGCGTAGCGCTTCTGCAGCAGCGCCGGAAAGTAGGCGACCAGCGCGCGCGCCACGTACTCGTCGTCCACCAGCGGCGCCGTGGCGAGCTCGTCGGAGAGCACGATCTTCGAGTAGGCGAGGAGCACCGCGCGCTCCGGGGCCGTGAGGCCCTGCTTCGCGGCGCGCCGCTCGGCGATCTCGTCGTCGGCGGGCAGGAACTCCACTGCGCGGTTGAGCTTCCCGGCCTTTTCGAGGGCGCGGATGAATCCCGCCTGCGAGTCGAGGAGCTTGTCGGGCCGGATGCCCGCGACCGAAAGCGATTGCGTCTGGTAGTAGTTGTCGGCGAGCACCAGGCGGCCCACGTCGTCGGTCATCTCGGCCAACACCTGGTTCCTCTGCTTCAGCGTCATCTCGCCGTCTTCCATGACGACGCCGAGCATGATCTTGATGTTCACCTCGTGGTCGGAGCAGTCCACGCCGGCGGAGTTGTCGATGGCGTCGGAGTAGATGCGTCCGCCAAGCATGGCGTACTCGACCCGCCCGAGCTGGGTGAATCCCAGGTTGCCGCCCTCGCCCACCACCTTGCAGCGCAGGTCGCGGCCGTTGACGCGGATCGCGTCGTTGGCGCGGTCGCCGACCTCGGCGTTCGACTGGCGCGCGGCCTTCACGTAGGTGCCGATGCCGCCGTTGTAGAAGAGGTCGGCGGGCGCCTTGAGGATAGCCCTGAGCAGGTCCGGCGGCGCGAGCTCGCCCGCCTCGATGCCGAGCACCGCCGCGGCTTCGGCCGACACCGCAATGGCTTTCGCCGTGCGCGGGTAGACCCCGCCGCCCTGCGAGATGAGCTTCCTGTCGTAGTCGTCCCACGAAGAGCGCGGCAAGGCGAACATCCGCTCGCGCTCCCTGAAGCTCGCCTCCACGTCGGGCGCGGGATCGAGGAACACATGGCGGTGGTCGAAGGCCGCGACCAGCTTGATG
>Ga0209131_1001174_pt1 | contig 18161 bp, 18 predicted proteins | sample GraSoi_2013_40cm_FD_185826 | JGI IMG/M metagenome (GOLD analysis project Ga0209131, IMG submission 185826) | Grasslands soil microbial communities from the Angelo Coastal Reserve, California, USA - Sample 9_17_2013_40cm (SPAdes) (version 2) | ecosystem: Environmental > Terrestrial > Soil >... | reverse complement strand
GATCCGCGAACTGCTGTGCCCGGCCTGGCTGCTGGAGAGCTCCCGGCTTGAGGTGCGGGGCGGGTCCGCGCGTGCGGCCGGGACGCGCTGGATGTCGTGGTGACCAGACGGCCGAGTCTGCGGGGCAGATCCGTGCCGGCTGGCTTGTGGTCAGGGCCGATCGAGGTCCTCGTCGATGCCGAGCTTGGTTTCCTGCTCCGCGTGGCCGAGATGGCCGGCGCCGCGGAACCGGAGGTGACCGAGCTGGTCAGCGCGGACTTCGACCCGGTCATCGACCCGGCGCAGTTCCGGCCGCCGCCGGGAAGCCTGATCGCCGAAGGCTTCGGCGACGCCCTCGGCGCCGGCGGCCCGGTCTGGTGGGCCGCCAAGAACGCGGCCGGGCTCGCCGCGGGCGGTCTCGGCGCGTGGATCAGATACGGGCCGCCCCGCAACCGCCAGCCCGCGACCGACGCCATGGACTTCGAAGCCGCGATCCCGGCCGAGGATCCGGCGCCGGACCTGACGCCCGACGGTCGGCCCGCCGGGCCGCCGGTCAGCGACCACGTGCTGGCCCTGCTGCATCAGGGCGGCCCCGCCGCGTTCACCGCGACCCTGCACGAGTGGATGGACTTGGGGGCTATGGCTTCGCAGGCACCGGCCGCGGCGCGGCCCGAAGACGATCGCCTGCGACGGGCAGCACCGCTGGCAGGTCTACGACGACAAGATCACGACCGGCCCGGCCCAGCCGCTGCCCGGCGACATCGCCGACCTCGCGGACCCGTCCTGGCTGCTGGGATACCGGCTGTCCGGCGGCACGCCGGTCATGGCCGGCGACCGCCCGGCTTACCGAGTCAACGTCGCTCGCGGCCAGGCAGAGTGGTCGTTCTCGCTGATGTTCCCTGCCGCAGTAGCGGTTGTCGACGCCGAACTCGGAATCGTGCTGCGCCTGACCTACTACATCGGCGCGAAGGCCGTGCAGCGGCACGAGCTCCGGGACATCACCAGCGAAACCGGCGGCTTCCAGGTCGACCTTCCCGCGGGCCTGCCGACCGTCGAAGAAACCGGACCCTTCGATGACTTCAAGCAGGCCGGCGCACCGCGCCCGGCCAGCATTCCCCTCAACCTCGCTGGCCTCGTCGCACGGCACGCCGCAGCCGAAGCGGCGCGGGCCGCCCGGAACCTGTGGCGCCGTGTCGACACTCGCGGACCACACAACGACGTTTAGCGATCTTGCCGACGGTGCCTGATGCACAATCCGCCCGGCTGCTCCGGTGTTAGCGTCTGGGGTCATGAGCGGCAGCGAGCCTCGCGCCGGCTGGGAGCCGCCGGGCCGGTACCTGCCCGCGGCCGGCTGGTACCCGGACGCGGCTGGGTCCGGGGTCCTGCTGTGGTGGGACGGGCATGGCTGGACCGCCCCGACGCTGTGGCCACCACCCCCTCAGGTGCCCGCGCCGCCCCCCGGGCGGCTGGCGTCCTGGCTGGTCAGCCCGGCTGCGGCGCCGCTGCTCGTGGCCGTGGCCGCCGTGACGGCCGCTGGCTGGGTCACCGCTGCCGCGGTCATGGCCGCCACCGTGGCCGCCGGGCATCCCATCGCTGCAGCAGCGGCCGCGCCGAGCGTCTCGGCGTTCGTGCTGCCAGCTCTCGACCTTGTGACAGCGATAGCCTCGCTGGTCTTCAGGGCCAGCCGGCCTGCGCCGCCAGCACGACCAGCCCGAGCCGTGAGAAGGGCGGCCCAGCGCGGCCGCAACGCCACCCTCCGCAAGCCCGTGGGGAGACCAGCCATGAGCCGTTGGCTGCGCCGGCTGCGCAGCCCAATCTGGTTCGGTTCGCTGCCGCGCCCGGTCGGCCTGGCGTTCACCGCAGCATGGTCATCGAGCGTGCTCGTCTTTGTCTGGCTGACAGTTTGGGCCTTCCTGCACGGTGGCTTTTCTGCCGGGGTGACGGTTCGCGGCCAGCAACTCGTCGCCGCGGCCTGGATGATGCACTTCATACTTTGGTGCGGCATCGCCTGCAGGCGGCTGAACCGCAACCGCGCCGCAGCGGGCATGTGGTGGTCGGGCCACGCGAGCACCCGCACGTAACAGGGCAGCGCGCGAGGCCCGGCCAAGATCATCACCTGTCAGCACGACACCCACGTGATCGACGACCTGGCAACCGGTCTCGGCCCTTGGCTGTACGTTCCAGAGGTTGCGGACTGGCGTCGGCCGAGGTGTAGGCGTACCGGATCGCAGAGTACGAGCGCGAGGACCATGAGCGCGCCTTTAACAAGGAATGCACATATCCCCATCTAGTTCTGCAAGACAACAAGGTCAGTGCGTCCGAGTTCAGCGTCGGCGCGATTGCTCGGCTGTCCTGCCGAGCGCAACTGTCTGGAGGGCGGGGCGAAACGTAGAGGACGAAGTGTCAGATGCTCAGGATGAGAGCTTGGCGAAGCAGTTCCGGATCACCCGCTGGGCCGGACGATCCAGGAACGTCATCCGGTCGGACTTGAACGGGCCGGGCTCGGCGGGATTTGCGTCGAAGTTAACCTCCCACCAGTAGATCCCTCCGCCGATCTGCTGGTCCGAGACGGCGTTGCACGCCGCCTCGTACCAGGCGGCCTGCACGCGCGTGTTAATGGGCGCGGTCCTTGTGTTGCGCCAGGCCCAGGGCTCCTTATATGACCCGGCCACCGCGTCAATGCCGATCTCGCTCAGGGTCAGTTCTCGGCGCACTGACAACGGATGGGCTCCGAGCCAGGCCTCCCAGGACGAGGTCAGGCGCGCTACCAACGCACTGTCCGGGAGGCTGAACTGCGGGTAAGCGTCGACGTTGTGGCCCGGCACCGGCGGGTTCGCAGTGTACGAGCCGAACTCGTCGTGGTTCTGGTCATAGGTCAGCTGGCCGCTGTAGACGGACCTGAGCGAGCGGACGAGGCCTTGCCACTGCGGGGCACCTTCCAGCGAAACGAGCTCCGTGCCCAGCACGAAGGTCGCCGCATGGCCTGCCTGCGCCGCAGCGGCGTAGGGCAGCAGCAGCTTGTTGTAGCTCCGGAACCAGGCGGCGCGATTCTGCGGCTCGATCGAGCCGCGCCAGGCCTGCGGGTTCCGCGCGACCAGCGCATTCTCGTTGAGGACCGGCCGCAGAGTGACCCGGATGTGAGCCTTTGCCGCCACGGCCAGGAAGATCGCGATGTGCCTGGGGCTGGGCGTTACCTTCGGCTTGGCATACACCGTCTCTGAGGCGAGGCCGTAGGTAAAGAATGGGAAGGTGAGGGCTACCGAGTTCGCGTTCAGGCTGATTGCGTAATCGATGATCCGCCGAGCCTTCGCCTGGATTACGGCATCTGAGTCACTGCGGTTGGCCGCCCAGTACACGTGGATCCCGAGCTGTCGCATGCCCTGGTGCCACGGATTCCGCACGGTCGGCACGCCGTGTGCTGCGTGCTTCGGATGCGGCCACCACAGCGGCCTGGCCGGGATCGAGCACGCCGCCACGAGCGTGAGCAGGAAGGCCGCGCCGGCCAGCAAGACGGGGGTCAGGCGTCTGGGCGTGGTCATGACGGCTTCGCGATAACGACGAACTTGTTCTCGACGCGCCGGGCGAACTTCACGAATCCGCGCAGCCCGCCGAAGCCCTCCATCATCCCGAAGACCGGGATCAGCAGGATCACGGCCCATGGCTCCCACCACTTGCGCCGGCCGCCACCGGATACTCCGGCATTGATCCGCAGGCCCTCCCAGTACATCCAGATCACGTACGCCATGTTTAGCGCCCAGAGCGGAACGATGAAGGGCGCCACCGGGGATGTACTGCGATCTCCGACAAGAATGGCGACAAGCGCAACTACTCCGACATTCTGGATGGGGCCGACTACCCATGACATCACCGAATAGCCGAGTAGGAGCCGGTTCCGCAGTTGCAGCGACCGGTTGAATACCAGGGCCGCCAGGCCCCAGGACCAGCGCTCGCGCTGCCGGACGAAATCGCGGAGGCTGGCGGGCGACGCGCCGTAGGACCGCCCCGCGAACCAGGCGCTCCGGCCCCCGTAGCGAGCACTGAAGATCAGTGCGAACTGGGCGTCCTCGACAATACTCCGAGGGCCGAAATCCCAGCCTATAGTCGCCTCGATCGAGGCCCGCACCAGCAGTAGTTCGCCATGCAGGCCGGCCCGCGGGGTGCCACTGCCGGTCCAGGCTGAGAAGCGCGCCGCGTCTTCAGCGGGCCGGGCCGAGTCCGCGAGCCAGGTGAGCCTGTTGCCGGCATACTCGCGCGGGTACGTCAGGATGCCCTGTGCCATGTGCTTGGCATGGCGGCCAGCCTGAAACTGCTCCTCGATGAACCTGGCCATGGCCAGGGCGGTATCAGGGCCCACACCAGTGTCGTCATCCATGTGCAGCACCCACACGTCGTCGCAGTCCTCGTGCTCGCGGATCCGCAGCTCATGCGAATAGTGGCTGGCGCGCGCCTTAAATCTCGTTCCGTTAGCAGTGCGATACCGCATCGGCACTGTGACAAGCCGGATCAGCTCGCTTGCGGCGGCCAGCCTGGCGATCCGGCCCGTTGCCTCGCAGCCCTCGTCGATGACGATGTCGATCCTGAGCCGGGGGAAACACCTGGGGAGATAGCCGATGTAGGACAGGACCGAGCGCTCGAGCGCGGGGTAGGTGTCGTGGCGGCCGATGGTAGAAACAACAACGATCAGGAAATCATCGCTTCTCGTCAGCCCGTAGTCAGACCAGCGAGCCGCTGACTTGCGCAGTGTCCTGCGAGTTCGTCGTATGCCGACGATGCCAATGAGCGAAGTGAAGACTGGCCATGTCCACAGCACCGTCAGCGGCCAGCCAAGAGCGCCGCCAAATGGTTCGGTGAACCAGCCGACAACCACCAGATCGACCAGAAAGAAGAGGACCAGCGGCCAGTACGCCGGCCTCCAGCGGGCGAGCCTGCGGTGCAGTTCTCGCGCCTGCCGCGAGCCGAACGAGGTCGGCGCGACCTGGAACTGCCCCGTGCCGTCCGACCAACCCGGCTCGCGCAGTGCCCGGGCCGGCTGTTCCTGCAGCCACTCTGCCGCCGTCGGCTGGGGAGAGCAATCGCTGGCGATGACCTCACCGCCATGCGCCCCGCTGGCACCCTGCCGCTGTGACCCTGCCAGCGCTTCCGCGCCCGCAAGCCGGGTGTCCCAATGCGGAGGCATACCTGTCGGTTCTCCCCTGCCTGCTAAGGTACGTCGGTCAAGGGCGATTCACGAAATAGTAGTGCAACGGACAGTCGCCGAGCGACGACCGTGAGTAGGCGACGACCGTGACTAGGTACCCGCAGACCGATCGGCCAATCCGGGGTGCGGCCGCCGCGCACCGCACCTGCCATGCCAGCGTTCAGGTCGGGTCGCCCGTTGCAGGGGACAAGCTGCAACCGTCGTTGTGCAACAACGTGAAGCTTCCGGCCTGAGCCGAACCGGATCCTGTTGCCCTGGCCCGGCACAATCAGTGCTCAGACGGGTGGAATGAAGTGAAGCCGAGTTGGTCGATGTCGTGCTTCCGCAAAACGCCCAGATCGGCAATGTCAGAGGGTATTGCGAGCGCCCGATTGCATATCGCCATATCGGGCGTCACATCCATGCGCCTACGGGTTCGTGCAAGTTGGGCCTACGACGGGACGTATGGCCGGGCGCCATGCTCGCGTCCCTGCTCCCTGCATGGTCATACGGCCTCGTCGGGGACGTGAAGTCGGGTGGGCGCATCAGCTTGGCGGTGGCGTGCCGGCGGGTGCGGATGGTGGCCGTGGCGTGGCCGAGGGCGGCCATCCAGTCCTAGCCATTGCATAACTCATCGAGAAGATCCGATGGAGCGCGGGAAGGATCAGTTATGGCGCGGTGATGCTGGCCACGTTGGAGAAGGCGCCGCAGTCGGCACCCTTGCACGCCTGGAGCTTGAAGGCGTAGGTGTCGCCCGGGGTCAGCAAGCTGACCGTCCACGGGTTCTGGGCTGGGGACAGGGGCCAGGGCAGTTGCCTGAACTTGGTTTCCCCCCGGGTCACGTCCTTCAGGTAGACGTTGTAATCGTTCGCGCCGGGCGCGAGCGACCACCACAGCGTTGCGTCGCCGGCGGTACCGGACGGCGTCACCAACAGCCGTGTCCGACTCAGCGGGCCGGTCGGCAGGACCGGGAACGGCCTGGGGTAGACGCGGCCGAGGTGGAACCTGCCTGCGAGAACGTCAGCGAATGCAGCCGCGATCTTGACCTCGCCGTTCGCGTTGGGATGAGTGCCATCCCATAGATCGGCGGCTATGTTGATGCCGGTTCCGTCCCGCGCGACGGCGACCGGCGACCCGATCGTGGACAGCTGCGAGGCAGTCGAGGAGATCGTGTGATTGTAGCTGGCGATTCTGGCGGCGAACGCGGGATCGGTCTGCTGGTGGATATCCGGTGGTACGAGGCCGAGCACGATCCGGATGTGCGGCCGGGCGGCCCGGGCGGCGGCGATGAAGCTCGCCAGGTTCGCGGCCATGTCGGGCTGGCTGATGCCGTACCAGAAGATGTCGTCAAGGCCGAGTAGTACCAGCAGGTAGTCCGGCCGGTAAATGGCCACTTTAGCGCCGATTGCGTCTTTCTCGCGGAACAATGTCATGCCCCAGCGGGTGTCGTTCGCATGCTCGAACCTGGGATCGGCGTAGCTGCGGTCTCCGTCGACCTTAGTCACGTTGTTGAACAGCGTGTGGTGCGGGCCGACCATACGCGGGCTGACGCCGTCGGCCCGCAAGTGCTCATAGAGCCGGTACTGCCAGGTGTAATCACCGGAGCTACCTTCGGTGATCGAATCACCGACGATCATGATCCGCAGAGATCCGCCCGACGGCTGGCCCGGCGCGGTGGGGGACGGCGCGGGCCGGGCCGCCGCCGGGGAGGACGGCAAGGGCCGGGCCGCGGTCGACACCACGCTGTGCCCGGCGGCACCGGCGGCCGCCGCCTGGCACCCGGCCACCGCGACGGCCACCACGGCCAGAGCAGCCGGGCGACGCCGGCCGTGCTGCGCGGTGCCCAGCCAGCGTGACCCTGATCGCCTCATCCTGACCTCCAGTAGCACAATGGCTACCGCAGACGCGCCACCCGCCGCAAGGCATGAGATCACGACCTCCCGCGCGGAACGCTCCATGGTGCGACCGAGCACTACATCAAGCAGTAAACCCAGCCGCTGCGTGCGGAGGGTCCACTTTCTGCCACAAAAGCCGGCGGGTGTGCCTCCTCAGGCTTTCCCAGTACGAGGCGCTGCAGGAAGCCTCCGAGCGACAGCGCGCCGTCGCGGCAGCGCGGGCATCGGCGCGAGCCGAGCGGCAATCACTAACGATACGTTCGTTGTCGTCCGCGGCTTCGACATCCTTCCTCCAAACCTGAGCTGGGTCGTAGTGCCTTAGGTGAAGGCGTAGCCTCACAGCGTGATTTTCAGTCAGGAATTGCGCGACGACGTGCTGGCCGGAGAGGTCACCGTGTCGTTCCGGCTGTGGAAACGGCCCAAGGTGAAGCCCGGCGGCCGGTACCCGGTGGGCCCTGGCTCAGGCCTGATCGAGGTAGACTCCATCGAGTTGATCCCGTTCGCCGATATCACCGACGCCGATATACGGCTGGCCGGGGAACCGGACCGGGAAGCGCTGCGGCATCGCGCCGCTCACGCGGGCCCGATCGACGACGGAACGTTGCTGTACCGGGTGGAGTTCCACCCCGTCTAGAACCGGAGAGCCTCTGACGGTGTCGGCGTTTCGCTGCCTGCGACCTACTCATCAAGCAGCTCGATGACGTTCAGCCAGTTCATGCTCGGCCGGGGATGAACACGGTGGCCTGGCCGCGGTCCTGCTGGAACAGCTCGCTGGCGAACACCCCGCCGCTGGGCCCGGTGGCGTGCAGGCCCTGGGCCCGGACGGTGGCCCGCAGCTCGCCCAGGGCGCCCTGCCACCAGGCCAGGATGTCCGGCCGGTCGACCACCGCAACGATGGCCGCCCGGGCGGCGGGCACGCTGCGGTGCTCGATTGCAGTCGGGCCGTCCGGCGGGCTGCAGCAGGTTGGGGGTTACCTGCTGCCAGTCGGCACCCGAGCCTGGCTGCCCGTGCAGGAAGACCAGGGCGTGAGTTCGCGGCTCGCCCGGTGGATCCACGGCTGCCATATCAGCGGCGACGCCGCGGCCATGTTGGCGGCGCCTCCTCCGGGAGGCGGTGGCGCCGCAGCCGGAGGAAGACCAGCCACCCGGCGGACGCGACCAGCCAGAAACTGACCAGCCGGTAAAGCAGCGCCGCGGCCAGCGCCGGGCCGGGCCGGAGCCCGGCGGCCACCAGCGTGAGGCCGAGTGTTGTTTCGGCGATCCCGAACCCGCCTGGCGTGACGGTAAGGCTTTGCGACACCATCCCGGAACCGTAGATCAGCAGGAGAATATGCCAGGGCACGGCAGCGCCGACCGCCTGGATGCTTACCGCGAGCACCGCCGCGTCGGTAAGCCAGTTGGCCAGCGCCAGCCCGGTCACCGTCGCCCAGCCCGCCGGAGGAAGGTGAAGTGACCCTAGCCGGCCAGCCCAGGCCCGGGCGGTCTGGCTGGGATCCTCGGTTATCCGGCGCAGTACCCGCCCCCCGTGGCGCAGTGCCCAGGCGGCGGACTGCTCCAGTGCGCCGCGCAGCCGCGGCCGGTGCGCGGCCACGGCCACTACTGCAAGCGCCGACATTGCGAGCAGGCCGACAGGCGCGGCTGCCGCCAGGGCCACGGTGTTCCCAGACGACAGCCCGCCCCCGGCCACGACCAGGGCGCCGGTCGCCGTAGAGACCAGGCCCCCGGCCAGCAGTGACCAGCTGGCCAGGGTGGCATCCGCGCCCTGCCGGGTCAGGCGGCGGAAGGTGAATAGCGTACCCAGCTGTGGTCCGGCCAAGGGCACCGAGACCGACACCGCGTTGGCCGCCAACGTGGTGGCCAGCATCGGCCGCACGCCCACGCTGGCACGACCCGCGACCAGCAGCCGGCGTTGCATGCCTGCCAGGGCGGCCAAAGATGCCAGTTCCAGCGTCAAAGCAGCCGGAATCCAACTCCACTGCAGATGACCAAACAGGGCGGCCGACGCCGCCAGTGCGGACCGCTTGGTCACGCCAGCTCCCGCCAGCACCGCGATAGCGACCGCTACGACTACGACGCGCGCCTTGCCCGGCCACCGCTTGGCATCAAGACGCCGGCCCGGTGCGCGGGACTGCCCCGGTGCGGTTGAAGCCCGCGGCTGGCCCGCAGGCCCGGCTCGCGGTGGTGGATACGGGCCTGGCGGCCGTCTTATGCGACTGCCCGCCGTCGGCGGACACGGTGGTGCGGCGCGGCTGGAGGGGGCGGCAGGCAGGTGCCGTGCGAGGAGGGTTTCCATGTGCTCGTGACCGCTGCCCAGGTCCCTGGGGTCGCTGGGTGCGTCGCTCTCAGTTCCCGTAGCCGCCGGCTGGGGCGGGCGGGATCGTTGTGGCTGGTGCCGGGGAGCTGGTGAGTGCAGCGAGGCCGGGGGTGGCGACGAAGAAGTTCTGGAAGCCCTGGCCGGTCACCTGCCCGGCTGAGTCGCTGGTGAAGGTGTAGAGCAGGTGGCCTTTGTAGGCGACCTGGTCGCCGTGTGTGTCCTTGACGACGGTGACCTTCCCGTTCACTCCGGCGGCGGTGGGCGCAGCCGAGGTCAGCGGCGGCCAGAGCCTGGCCAGCCCGCCGGTGACCAGCGACCGGGTGGCCGTGTCGGGCCGGTAGTAATACAGCGGCTGGCCGTGCGCGTTGACCAGGATGGTTTCGGTCTTGCCCGCCACCGCCGCGCGGGCGGTGCGCACGGTTGCCGCTGCGGCGGCCCGGCCTGCGGCGGGTGCGGCGGATGCGGTACCGGCGCGCGGGGCGCTGCTGGCGGGCGATCCGGTCGCCGCCGCGGCGGTGACGCCGCCGATGGCGGCCACGGCGGCAAGGCCGGCGCTGGCGATGACGATTCGTGAGCGTCGCATGGTTGGGCTCCTTTGATGATCCCTGTCCGCTAATTGGGTTAGTAGAAGGTCGCCGTTCACTGTGCCGGTGCTTTCTCCAGCGGCGTGACGGGCAGCGGCTGCGCTGACGGTTGCCCGGCTGGCCCGTTACTCGCGGGGCTGGTCGCCCGCACGAGGGCACGCACCTGGTCGCCGCTGATGGTTTCGTGTTCCAGCAGGGCGGCGGTGAGCTGGTTGAGCGCGCCGATGTGGCGGGTGAGCAGGTCGCGGGCGCGGGTTTCGGCCCCGGTCAGCAGTGCGGCGACTTCGCGGTCGACCAGCCACTGGGTGCGCTCGGAATAGCCGCGCGGGGTGAGCGGGGGGTAGGGGCCGGCGGCATTGCCGTAGCTGATGGGGCCGAGGGCGTCGCTGAGGCCGAACTCGCGGACCATCTGGGTGGCCAGGGCGGTGGCGGAGGCGAGGTCGTCGGCGGCGCCGGTGGAGGCTTCGCCGCGGATCAGGCGTTCGGCGGCCCGCCCGCCCAGCTTGACGACCAGGGTGTCATTCAGGTAGCTCTCTGCGTACAGCCGCCGGTCGTCGGCGGGGAGCAGCTCGGTGAGCCCGAGGGCGTGCCCGGCGCCCAGGACGGTGACCCTGCTGACCGGGTCGGCATGCGGGGACAGGGCAGCGACAAGAGCATGGCCGGCTTCGTGGACGGCGACGGTCGCCAGTTCGTCGAGGGTGAGCGTGACGGCGCGGTCGCGGGTGCCCAGCAGCACGCGGTCGCGCGCGTCGGTGAAGTCGGCGGCGGTGAGCGTGGTGCGGCCGGCCCGGACTGCGGTCACCGCGGCCTCGTTGGCGAGGTTGGCCAGGTCGGCGCCGGAGAACCCGGGCGTGGCCGCGGCGACTTCGTCCAGGTCGACGCCGGGGTCCAGGTGCTTGCCGCGGGCGTGGGCGCCGAGGATGGCGTGCCGCTCGGCGCGGTTGGGCAGCGGGACGAGGATCTCGCGGTCGAACCGGCCGGGGCGGCGGAGCGCCGGGTCCAGGGCGTCCGGCCGGTTGGTGGCGGCCAGCACCACCACGCCGTCGGCCTGATCGAACCCGTCCATCTCGGCGAGCAGCTGGTTGAGGGTCTGCTCCCGCTCCTCGTTGCCGATCAGTCCGTCGCCGGAACGGCGCGCGCCGAGGGCGTCGATCTCGTCGATGAACACGATCGCCGGCGCGCGGGTGCGAGCCTGCTCGAACAGGTCCCGCACCCGGGCCGCGCCCACGCCGACGAACATCTCGACGAAGGTGGACCCGGTCACCGGCAGGAACGGGACGTGGGCCTCGCCGGCGACCGCGCGGGCGAGCAGCGTCTTGCCGGTGCCCGGCGGGCCGGCCATGAGCACGCCCCGCGGGCCGCGTGCCCCAGCCGCCCGGTAGCGGCCGGGGTCGCGCAGGTAGTCGACGACCTCGCTGACCTCGGTCTTGACCGCCGGGTAGCCGGCCACGTCAGCGAACCGGGTGGCCGGGCGCTCGGCGTCGATGACCCGGGTTCTTGCCTTGGTCAGGGCGCCCGCCCTGCCCAGCCCGCCCAGGCCCTGAGCCTGCCGGCGGGCACCGCGGATCACGGCGAACAGCACGGCGCCGATCAGCAGCAGGGGCAGGAACCCGAGCAGCGCCGCCAGCGGCGACGAAGGGGTGGCGGCGGTCGCGGTCACCTGAACGTTGGTGGGCGGCAAGCCGCCCGGCCAGGGTCCGGTCATCGAGCGCGACCGGGATGGTGGTGGTGAACGGCTGCCCGCTCGCCAGGGTGCCGGCCACCTGGCCGGCCGGGTCGATGGTCACCGCCCGGACCGTGCCGGCGCCGACGTCGGACAGGAACCGCGAGTAGCTCAGCACCATGCCCGGGGCAACGCCCAGCGGCAGGGTCAGCAGCGTGAAAATGACGGCCGTGACGCCCAGGGGCAGCAGCCACCGCCACCGTGCGGCCTGGGGCGTCTGGCCTTCCGGGCCAGGCTGGGACATGCGCATTGTGGTGCTCCTTCAAGCTTCAGGGTCGGCCCGGGCGCGACGATCAGGTGCGGGTCCGGCCGGGCGAGCGGCCGCGCTGGTCAGCCGAGACGGCTGTATTCGGGGGTGCGGCGCGGCGCGGGCCGCGCCGGCACGGCACGGGTGGTGGTGCGGCTGCGTGCCTGCCAGGCGGCGAGCAGGATCAGCAACGTCTCCACGCTGATGGCGGCCAGGCCCAGCGGGCAGCGCCAGTTGCCGACGTCGCTGTGATCCCCGAGGAAGCCGCCGACGGTGCGGGTCAGCACGTAGCCGCCCATCGCCGCGGCCGCCAGCCCGCCGGCCGCGGCCCAGACCAGCCGGTGCGACCGGGCGATCAACATCCCGCCGACCACGACCGCGGCGGCGATGATCCCGAGGTAGCCGGCGCCGACCAGCGGCAGCGGGCCCAGCGTGCCGGGCAGGTCCACCACGTGGATCATCGCCAGCGTTGCCAGGGCCACCGCGCCCACCGCCCGCGCGATCACATCGGCCGACTGGGCCGGCGATGCGGCAAGACGATCTTGCATTTCGGTGTCTCCCATCTGCGGGCTTCCGTCCCTCGAAGCCTCGCGGCCCGACGGACGTGAAGTCATGTCGCTCTCAACTACTAACACGAATAGGAGACCGGCCGGGTTCAGCGGGATGCGGCTGGCGCGATGTGACATGGATCACGGTGCCGCCAGGCGCCCCGCATCTCGCGGTCCGAGGAGAAATGAGCAAGCCATTGGGATGCGGCGGCTCAGGCCGGGGATCCACTGTGCGGTGAGCCCACTTTGAGTCGATGACCCAGCTCCTGCTGACGATTCAGAAGCTTCGGGCCTTCAAGCGGGGTGTCATCATGGTGCAGGCCGAGATGGCAGGCCAGTTCATGCTCGGTGCCCGTGACCTGGAGGCGGCCGACGGCCCGCCATCCGGCCGGGACGCAGGCCAGTAGCTCGGACCGGAAGGTGACCTCCGCGAAGGCCGCGGCGTCCGGGAAGCCGGGTCCCGCCACGAGCCGGTCCAGTGCGGGTGACCCGGTGCTGACCTCGGGCGCTCTTGCGGCCAGGAGCGCCGTGGAGCGCTCGATCGGTTCGCAACCACCACGTGCCCGGTCAGTGGCAGGCTACCCCGCACGGCCCGGCCGGCGACCCGCGCGGTGAACGACGCGCGCGACCGTGCCGGGTCGACCCGGCAGATCCCGGTGGCTGGCCGCTGTGGCCCGCCGGGCTTGAGCTGAGGGCCTGGCCTCATCCTGGTCACGAGCGCCTCCTTCGCTCCCCAGGGCGAGCTGGCTGACGGCTCGACGCCAGGTGCCAGCCGATGCCCGCAAGGCCCCGCAAGAGCCGACCTATTACTAAAACGTGTAGTAGCCGTGTGTCGTTCATGGGTGAGGCCGCCCGTTGGGCTCCCGGTCCTTCACCATCGGCGGATGACGGGCGCAATGCGTGGCAGTGGTGGCGCTTTGCTTGCCGCTAGGTTCCCGGCTGCTCGGCGCTGCCCTGCCCGGTGGAGGGTGGGTCCCGGCTGGTCTCGGTCAGGATCGCGAGTCGTTGCAGGGTAGCTGCTGGCGGCTGTCCGGTGGCCTGGTGCAGCTGATGCAGCAGCAGCTGGGAGACGATGTGCAGGCCGGCGAGGAGGTCGCCGAGGGCCGCGGGATCCGGAATCAGCATCTCCATCGCTTGCGCTTGCAGAGGCGGGGAGTCAAGGCTCGCGGTCAGCAGCCCGACGGCGAGCTGGACCGCTTCGGCCGTGGTCTGGCTGCCGGTGGCGGCCGCCCGCGGCCTGCGCGCGGCCCGGCGCTTGCCGCGCCGCCGCCGGGCCCGGCGGGGTTCGCCGGTGTTCTTCCTCATCTTGCTCTCCCAGCCCTGGCGTGGTCATTTCGTTGCCAGCATGGCCGTCTGCTCGTGTGCGGTCGGCGCGGGACTACTTCCGGCGCTCGCGGTGGCACTCGGTGCGGACCGTTTGACTGCAAAAAGCCTCCGGCCCGCGACCGGCCGCGCGTCCGGTGACCCGGCGCCCAGTAGCAGGGCCAGCGTCGCCGTACCGGCCTGCTAGGCGGCGGGAACCCGGCCCAGCGCGAGCGCCGCGACGGCCGGGGCCAAGGCCACCAGGACGGGTGCGAGGGCCAGGAGGGCAGTGGTGGCACGTAGCAGGTGCTGGCGCGGTCGGCTGAGCGGTTCGGCCGGGCCCAGCAGCCGGTGGATGCGCTGCACCGCGTCGGTGGCCGCCGCGCCAAAGGCGGGCGCCGGGGTCGGATGGCCGGGGGTGGCGAGGACGACCAGGGCGGTGGCCAGCTCCCTGGGGTCGGCGGTGCGGGTGGCGGCGTCGTCAGCGTGCAGTTCTGCCAGCCGCGCCACCTGTGCCTCGGAGTCGCGCAGCAACGGCAGGAACGGCAGCACCTGGCGGCCGATGCGGGCGGCGGCTTTCAGCGCGTGATGCCGGCCGGCCAGGTGCGCCCGCTCGTGCGCCAGGACCGCATCGAGCTGCCCGGGGGCCAGCGCGGCCACCGCACCGGCGGTGACGATCACGGTCGGGCACCGGCCAGCGACGCAGTAGGCGGCCGGCTGCGGGTGCTCCACCACCACAGCCCCCAGGGCGGGCTCAACGTGGCCGGCCAGCCGGGCAGTCCGCGCGTGCCGCAGCGCCTGCCGCCCGGCGGCGCGCAGCTGGCCGAAAGCGGTGAGCGCAGTGCGGGCCGCCACCGCCCCGGCCAGGATGAGGCCGAGCTCGGCCACGGTGGCCCCGCCCGGCGCGGCGTACAGGGCACGCAGCCGCCGCACGCATGCCCCGATCACCTGACTGAGCCCTCCGCCTAGGGCGGTGGCATGCACCGCCACCGTAAGCCCGGCCAGCCCGAGCGCGGCCAGCACCGACCAGCCGGCGGCCAGGTAGGTGAGGGCGCCCAGCAGCGGCGCCCGGGTCGTCCACCGGGCCCTGGCCAGCACCCGCGCGCCCACGGTGCCAACGATGCCCGCGTATGCCAGCAAGATCACCGCGACGGTCACTGGGCCTCTCCTCCCATGGGCTCGGGCCGGGCCTGGTCAAGCGCCTCGCGCAGCAGCGCGGCGTCGCGCGGGCTCATCTGGAGCACGAAATGCGCCAGCGCCGTGCGCCGGTCGCTGCTGGTGGCCAGCGCGTCGGTCATCAGCGCCGCGGTGTACCCCGACCGGGACCCGGCCGGCTCATACCGCCACGCGCGGCCCTCCCGCTCCCGCCGCAGCCACCCCTTGCGGTGCAGGTTCTCCATCACCGTCATCACCGTGGTGTACGCCAGCGGCCGGTCGCGGCGCAGCTCCTCGACCATCTCCCTGACCAGCATGGGCCGGCCCTGCTCCCACAGCCGGTCCATGATCACAGCCTCCAGGTCACCGAACCGCCGCATCCCTCACTCCCGGAGCTCGTCTTCGGCCAAACGCATCTATCTACTATCACGGATAGAGTCGGCCGCCCGTTCAGGCACCCGGCGGATCAAAAATCACAAGCGCACAAGAGGTTCGTTGGGCCGCGTTGGTGAACAGAACCCTCTTACTATCCGTGATAGTAGACGTGACTGCGAACACCGCTGCCCCTTGCAGCGACCTGCCTGGCGACACCGACGCCGCGATCCGCCAGCTCTACTCCGACCACGCCGAGGCTTTGTTCAGCTACGTGCGGCGGTTCTGCCCGGACCAGGCCAGCGCTGATGACATCGTTCAGGAAACCTTCATTCGCGCCTGGCGGCACCTGCCGCAGCTCCGCGCCGATAGCCGGCCCATCCGGCCGTGGTTGTTCCGGGTCGCGCGCAACCTGCTGACCGACGCCGACCGGGCCGCCCGGTCCATGCCGGTCATGGTCCCGGCATCGTCGGCCGAGGACCCGGGGGACGAGTCAACACTGGGCCAGGTCCTCGACCGGCAGCTCCTCGGCGACGCCCTCCGGCACCTGTCCCCCGCGCACCGGACCGTGCTGGTGGAGACCTTCTACCACGGCGGAACCACGGCCGTCGTCGCCCGCCAGCTCGGGATCCCGCACGGCACGGCCCGGTCGCGGCTGCACTACGCGCTGCACGCGCTGCGCGCGCACCTGCAAGATCAGTGCGCGGCTGCGTGCCCGTGAAGCACCGCGGGCCCGGGCCTGTGCCGAACGTGGGCGCTGATGCCGGACCGAAGCCATCGTGGGCCGAAGGCCGGGCCGCGCGGCGCCTGATCGCTGTGCTGCTGCTGGCCGCGGCGGCCCTGGACCTGACCCGCTGCTGCCTGGTCATGGCGACCGCCCAGCACCCGGCCCCAGCCGCGGGGGTGGTAGCGGCCGGGCTCGCCGCCGCCGCACTGAGCATCTGGACCGCGCGGGGGCATCTGCGCGGGCGGCGCTGGCCGGCCTGGGCCGCCGTCCTGATCGGCGCGGCGTCGGCGCCGCAGGCCGCCGCATCCGGCTTCGGCGCCCCCTACACGATCCCCGACACCGCCACCGCCGTTCTCGGGGTCCTGCTGGCCGTCACGGTTCTGGCCACCGTCGGCTCCACCACGCCGGGCCTGCACACCGAGAACCCGTGCGCCACCGACAAGGCGGCACGCTGATGCCCCGGCCAGCCGCAGCAGCGGGCGACGCCGAAGGAACCGCCCCCTCCCGCCGCACGCGGCCCGGCCCGGCTGATGAGATCCATGCCAGCCGGGGCGACCACGAGGGCACCGCGCTGGCGCCCGGCGACTACGGGCTGTTCGGCCCGCGGTCGGCGACCTGGCAGCTTATGGGCGAGCCGATCCTGTGGGTGGCCGGGATCCGTGCCCTGTACCTGCATTCGCTCGATCCCAAGACGATGCTCGGTACCTGGCAGAACTCGGCGCTGGTAGACCGTCATGAAGGATGGGCACGGTTCCTGCGCACCACCGAATTCGTCCGCATCCGCACCTACGGGACCACGGCCGAAGCGGAACGGGCCGGCCGCCGGGTGCGCAAGATCCACGCCTCCCTGACCGGGACCGACACCGACGGCACCGTGTTCCGCCTCGACGACCCCGAGCAACTGCTGTGGGTGCACTGCGCGGAGGTCGACTCCTACGTCAACATCTGCGGCCGCTGCGGCATCGGTGCTACGCCAGACCAGCTCGACGAGTTCGTGAACGAGCAGCGCCACTCGGCCGCCCTGGTCGGGCTCGACCCGGCGAACGTGCCCGCGTCCGTCGCTGAGCTGGACGCCTACTACGCCAATGCCCGGGACCGGGCCGGCGCCGTCGCGGAGGCGAGAAAGAGCCTGTTCATGACCTTCAACCCGCCGGTCCCGCCCGCGCTGCTCCCGCTGAAACTGGTCGCCCCGCCTGTGAACATCCTCGCCTTCGCGGCGCTGCCGCGCTGGGCCCGCAAACTGTACGGGGCGCCCGGAAGCCCGGTGACCGATTCGGTCACCACCGTGGCACTCAAAGGGCTTTACCAGGCCACGCGTGTCGTCCCGGCCCGGCTTCGCTACACCCCCACCGTCCGGCACGCCAGGCAGATCATCCGTGAACACGAGCGACACCAAGACGCGGCACCGTGAGCCTGGCGCATCCGGGGCCTGCGCACATTCGGGCGGCGCTCGCCGACGGCCATCAACCTTGCAGCCCCGGATCACCATGCGAAACCGCATCCCCCGCGGCGAGTGACAGGCCCCAACGGCCGGGTTTCGCCACGGCAGCCAGCTGGCCTGCCCGGCAGGGCCGGCCGGTGCCGGCCGCCGGCCTGCACGCGAGGCGAGCGGACTACCTACGGTCACATGCCCGCAGCGCCGATCGCTTGCTGCTGGTGTGGTGCCGGGACGCCACTCAGCTCGGGCGCCACGCGACTGATCAGCATCGCGGTAAAACTCGCCGGACCGCCATCAGGGCCCAGGCCCTGCTCGCCCGGGCCAGCCAGCAGCTCTACCTCCGCAGGGACCGGCTTCTCGGCGGCGTGTTCGCCTTCGAGCGGACCTGATCCGCCGCCGCGGTGGTCCTTATGCACTCCATCGCTGCATCGCTGGTAGCCGTCAACCGAGGGCAGCTGGCGGGCCGTCGCCGGGATGTCGGCGAGCTGCTGTTGCTCCCCGCTGCCCTCCGCCGTTGTGGGGAGTGGAGGCCGCGCGGCCTTGTAACTGACGGTCCAGATGATCGTTGCCACCTCGCGGCTGGCGCTCTACCGGGGCATGCGGCGTCGCGCCAGTTAACAGGCTCCATGACGCCGCAGCCGTAAATGCTTCCATGACTCGGGTCTGAGCAGGGCCTGGGCGGGACGGTGACGGCGGGCCCC
>Ga0209131_1001172_pt1 | contig 18174 bp, 19 predicted proteins | sample GraSoi_2013_40cm_FD_185826 | JGI IMG/M metagenome (GOLD analysis project Ga0209131, IMG submission 185826) | Grasslands soil microbial communities from the Angelo Coastal Reserve, California, USA - Sample 9_17_2013_40cm (SPAdes) (version 2) | ecosystem: Environmental > Terrestrial > Soil >... | reverse complement strand
CACCAAGCCAGCCCGGCGATGAAGGCCGAGCAGGGGATGGTGAGGATCCAGGCCCAGACGATGTTGCCGGCGAGGCCCCAGCGGACGGCGGACACGGACTGGGTCGAGCCGACGCCGACGATGGAGCCGGCGATGGTGTGCGTGGTCGATACCGGAATCCCGAACCCGGTGGCGACGAAGAGCGCGATCGAGCCGGAGAGCTCGGCGCAGAAGCCGCCGACCGGGCGGATCTTGGTGATGCGCTGCCCCATCGTCTTGACGATGCGCCAGCCGCCGAACAGGGTTCCCAGGCCGATCGCGATGTAGCACGCGATCACCACCCACGTCGGCACCGGGGCATTGACGCCCGTGTAGCCGCTCGCGATGAGCAGCATCCAGATGATGCCGATGGTTTTCTGCGCGTCGTTGCCGCCGTGCCCGAGGCTGTACAGCGACGAGGAGAAAAGCTGCGCCTTGCGGAAAAGCCGGTCGACGCGGCTCGGCGTCCATGCCCGAGGCTGTACAGCGACGAGGAGAAAAGCTGCGCCTTGCGGAAAAGCCGGTCGACGCGGCTCGGCGTCCAGCGGGCGAACAGCCACGAGATCGCGAGCAGGAGCAGCGAGCCGATGACAAATCCGAGCAGCGGCGAGAGGAAGATGAACGCAACGGTCTTCAGCAGCCCCGCGGGAATCAGCGCCCAGGTGCCGGCCTTCGCCACGCCCGCGCCAACGAGGCCGCCGATCAGCGCGTGCGAAGACGAGGAGGGGATGCCGTAGTACCACGTGATGATGTTCCAGCTGATGGCGCCGATCAGCGCGCCGAGCACCACATAGTGATCGACAATGCCCTGGTCGATGATTCCCTTGCCGACAGTGGTGGCGACACTGAGGTGGAACACGAACACCGCGATCACGTTGAAGACCGCGGCAAGCAGCACCGCCTGGTGGGGCTTCAGGACGCGAGTCGAGACCACGGTTGCGATCGAGTTCGCGGCGTCGTGAAAGCCGTTCATGAAGTCGAAGGCGAGCGCGACGAGCACCAGGCCGATCACGATGCCCAGGCTGAGCTGGGAGGCTTCCATCAGCGCTGCCCTCCCGGCGAAACCCTCAACATCAGGAGTTTTCCAGGACGATGCCTTCGACGATGTTGGCGACGTCCTCGCAGCGGTCGGTGATGGTCTCGAGGAGCTCGTAGACCACGCGCAGCTTCATCACCTGCTTGAGGTCGTTCTCCTCGCGGAAGAGCTTCGAGAGCGCCGAGCGCATCACCCGGTCGGCGTCGGACTCGAGCCGGTCGATCTCCTCGCAGCACTTGAGGATCGCCTCCGAGCGCTTCACGTCGGTGAGCAGGCCGACGGTGGTCTTCACCCGCTCGCAGCACCTCTGGCAGATCTCGGCGAGCTGGCGCGCCTCGGGCGTGACGCTGCGCAGGTCGTAGAGCGCGACCGACTCGGCGACGCGCGCCTCGGGCGTGACGCTGCGCAGGTCGTAGAGCGCGACCGACTCGGCGACATCCTGGATGAGGTCCAGGATGTCGTCCATGGTGCTGATCAGCTGGTGGATCTGGTCGCGGTCGAAGGGCGTGATGAAGGTCTTGTGCAGGAGCGTCATGCACTCGTGCGTGATCTTGTCGGCGGCGCGCTCGACCGCGTCGATGCGCTGCGCGTGCGCGTCGAGATCCTTGAAGGTGCCGATCATCGCCGCAAGCTCGTGCGAGCCCTCGACGATGCGCTCGGCGTGGGCGTTGAACAGATCGAAGAACTTCCCCTCGCGGGGCATCAGGCGACCGAGCATTGGTGTTTTTCCGTGGTTAGGTTTTCGTGCCCAAGCCGCGCGATCTTAGCTCTTTCGCCTCGGCCTCTGTGAAACCCCAGTCCTTCAGCGCCTGCGCGCCGCCTTCGCCGCGCTCCGGCGGCGGATGGATCACCTCCGCCGGGGTGCGCGAGAAGCGCGGCGCCGGCGCGGGCTGCTCGACGCGCTTCACGCTGATATAGGAGCTGCGGGCGCGGTTGTGCGGATGCCGCGGCGCCTCGGACCAGGAGAGCACCGGCGCGAAGCAGGCGTCGGAGCCCTCGAAGGCCCTGACCCAGTCGTCGCGGGTTTTCGATTTGAAGATGATGACGAAGCGGGCCTTCATTTCCGGCCAGCTGACGCGGTCGTGCTGCAGGCTCAGGAATTCCACCGCGCTCAGCTTTACGAGGAGCTCTTTGTAGAACCGGTCCTCGATCGCCCCGATCGAGACGTGCTTGCCGTCCTTCGTCTCGTAGACGTTGTACCAGGGGGCGCCGGTGTCGAGGATGTTGGCGCCGCGCTCTTCCGACCAGGTGTTCGCCGCCAGGAAGCCGGAGAACATCGCCGCGAGGAGCGCCGCGCCGTCGGTCATCGCGGCGTCGATGACCTGGCCCTTGCCGGAGCGGCCGGCCTCGAGAAGGCCGCAGGCGACGCCGAAGCCGAGCAGCATCCCGCCGCCGCCGAAGTCGCCGACGAGGTTCAGCGGCGGCACCGGCGCCTCGCCTTTGCGGCCGAACGCGTTCAGCACGCCGGCGAGCGCGATGTAGTTGATGTCGTGGCCGGCGCGCGCCGCGAGCGGCCCGGTCTGCCCCCAGCCGGTCATGCGGCCGTAGACGAGCTTCGGATTGCGCTCCAGCGCCTTGTCGGGCCCGAGCCCGAGCTTCTCCATGACTCCGGGGCGCATTCCCTCGATGAGGGCATCGGCGCGCGCGATCAGCTCAAGCGCCACGTCTTTCGACTGTCCCCGTTTCAGATCCAGCGTGACCGAGCGCTTGCCGCGCATCATCACGTCGTACCAGCGCTCCCGCTTGAGCCCGAGGTCGGTATTCTCAGGGCGGTCGATGACCAGCACGTCCGCGCCCATGTCGGCGAGCAGCATGCCGGCGAACGGCGCCGGGCCGATCGACTCGAGCTCGAGGACTTTGATGCCGGTGAGGGGGCCCGCCATAAGGTGCGTAGTCTATGGTTACGGCTGGTGCGCGTAGTCTACATTCAGGTTGGCGCGTAGTTTATATTCAGGCGGCGATGCCGGCACGCTATCCCGAGCGAATCGTCTGCCTCACCGAGGAAACCACTGAGACTTTGTACCTCCTCGGCGAAGAGCGCCGTATCGTCGGCATCTCCGGCTACACCGTGCGCCCGCCGCGCGCGCGCCGCGAGAAGCCGAGGGTCTCGGCGTTCCTCTCCGCGAAAACCGACAAAATCCTCGAGCTGCGGCCCGACCTGGTCCTGGGCTTCTCCGACCTGCAGGCGGATATCTCCAAGGACCTGGTGAAGGCGGGCCTGAACGTGGTCATTTTCAACCAGCGTTCGGTGCAGGAGATCCTGAACATGATTCTGGTCCTGTCTTCTCTGGTGGGCGCGACGGATAAAGGCCTTCAGCTTCTCGCTTCTCTTGAAAAGAATCTTTCAGGGATAAAGGAAAAGGCGAAAAGCTTCAAACGCAGGCCGAAGGTCTATTTCGAGGAATGGGACGAGCCGATGATCAGCGCCATCCGCTGGGTGAGCGAGCTCGTGGAGATCGCGGGCGGCGAAGATGTTTTCAAGGAGAAATCATTTGAGAAAGCAGGAAGCGGGAGAACGATCGCCGACCCCACGGAGGTTATCAAAAGAAATCCCGACGTGATCATCGGCTCCTGGTGCGGCAAGAAATTCAGGCCCGAGCGCGTCGCGGCCCGCGCCGGCTGGGACGGAATTTCGGCAGTGAAGGAGAACCAGCTTCACGAGATCAAGTCCTCCGAGATCCTGCAGCCGGGGCCCGCGGCGCTGACCGACGGGGTGAGGGGAATCCACGAAATTCTCAGGGCATCGCTGATAAAGTCCTGAGCACGCAGAAATGGAAACGCTCTTACGAACGTAGCGATCGCCGGTGGCGGCCCCGCGGGCATGATGCTCGGGCTGCTGCTCGCCCGCGCGGGCATCGAGGTCGTGGTGCTCGAGAAGCACGCCGACTTCCTGCGCGATTTCCGCGGCGACACGCTGCATCCCTCGACGCTCGAGGTGCTCGCCGAGCTCGGCCTGCTGGAGGAGCTCCTCGCGCTGCCGCACGACAAGGTTGCGCAGATCAGCGGCCAGTTCGGCGACGAGCAGATCGCCATCGCCGACTTCAGCCGCCTGCCGACGCGCTGCGGCTACATCGCGATGATGCCGCAATGGGATTTCCTGAATTTCCTCGCGCGCGCGGCCGAGCGCTATCCGAATTTCAGGCTGATGCAGCAGGCGCAGGTGAGCTCGCTTCTCGAGAGGGACGGCAAGATCGCCGGCTGCCGCGCCGCCTCGATGGAGATCGAGGCCGATCTCGTGGTCGGCGCCGACGGGCGCCATTCCACGGTGCGCGCGCTCGCCGGCCTCGAGGTGCGGGAGCTCGGCGCGCCGATCGACGTGCTGTGGTTTCGCATTTCGAAGAGCGCGAAGGATCCCGAAGGCAGCATGGGCCGCTTCACGCCCGGCGCGATCTTCGTGCTGATCAACCGCCGCGAGTACTGGCAGTGCGGCTACGTCATTCCGAAAGGCGCGGCCGACGCGGTGCGCGCCGCCGGCCTGCCCGCCTTCCAGGACACGATCCGGCGGCTGGTGCCGTTCGCCGCCGGGCGCGCCGGTGAGATCGCGCACTGGGATCAGGTGAAGCTCCTCACCGTGCAGATCGACCGCCTGAAGCGGTGGTACCGGCCCGGCCTCGTGTGTATCGGCGACGCCGCGCACGCCATGTCGCCGGTCGGCGGCGTCGGCATCAACCTCGCCATCCAGGATGCCGTCGCCGCGGCCAACATCCTCGCCGGGCCGCTGCGGCGAGGCAGCTTGTCGAGCGCCGATCTCGAAAAAATCCAGGCGCGGCGCGAATGGCCGGTGCGGGTAACGCAGCGCCTACAGATCCTCGTTCAGGACCGCGTCATCGCGCGGGTGCTGCGCAGCGACCGGCCGCTCAAGCCGCCGCTCCTCCTGCAGCTGCTGTCGCGCTCGGCGCGGTTGCGGGGCATCCCCGGAAGGCTCATCGGCATGGGCGTGCGCCCCGAGCACGTCGCCCCTCTCTGAATAATGTTAGCCGGGCTTGCCCGTCGGGAGCCGTGAGCCGGGCCCGGGAAAACGTGGTCTGTCCCTGATTTCGCTACGGCGTCTTGACGCCGTGGGACTCGAAGGCGCCGATGAGGCGCTTCAGGAACTCGCGGCGGACGGTGTCCTTTTCGCGCGGCAGCACCTTGATGCGCCCGCGCAGCGCGATCCCCCAAAGCTCCCAGCGGTCGACGCCCCAGACTTCCAGGTCGGCGAGGATGCTCGGCCCGATCTTCGGATCCTTGCGCATCTCGTCGCCGACCGCGCGCATGGCGGCCAGGGCCGGCTCGATGTCGTGGTGCCCGGCGATCGCCGCATCGACGATCGCGTACGCGAAGCCCCGCGTGCGGTTGACGACCAGCTTGATCTCGCCGTTCGGCACAAAGTAGACGGTGCCCTCGGCGTCGCGCAGCCGGACGTAGCGCAGCGTCACCTCCTCGACCTCGCCGGTCTTGCCCGCCACTTCCGCCACGTCGCCCTCGCGGATCTGGTCCTCGAGGAGCATGAAAAAGCCGCTGAGGTAGTCCTTGATGAGGCTCTGCGCGCCGAAGCCGATGGCGACGCCGGCGACGCCTGCGGTGGCGAGGATCGGGGCGATGGAAATGCCGAGCTCGCCGAGGATCAGCGTGCCGGCGACGAGCACCACGAGCACCGTGGCGAAGTAGCGCAGCGCGGTGCCGACGGTGTCGATGCGGCGCAGGTCGTCGGGCGCGCCGGTGCGCCGCTCCATGTAGCGGCGGAAGAGGCGCACCAGCCGCCCGGCGAGCGCCTGCAGCACCCAGGCGACGAGCAGGATGACGACGATGCGCCCGGCGCGCGTCAGCGCGAGGGTCGCCTCGTCGTCGAGGCTGTACAGGTACGAAAGAAGATCTTTAATGGAGACCCAACGATGCTTCTATGTTGCGGACCACGGCGACCAGGCGCGGGCCGAGATCCTCCTCGAGCTGGCCTTTCTTCGCCATGAACGCGGGCACGCCGCAGTTGAAGGCGACGATCTCGCCGTCGACGGTGCGGCGCATCGGCACGCCGACGGCGTAGATCTCGCGGCGCAGCTCGCCCATCGAGGCGCAGAAGCCGCGCGCGCGGATATCCTCGAGCGCCTTGTCGATCGAGGGGCGGAATTTGCGGTGCGCCTCGGGGTCCTTCACCTTCATCTGGTTGAGCACCGCCTCGCGCTCCGGGGGCGTGCAGGCGGCGAGGAAGGCGCGGCCGATCACCGACTGCGAGATCGCCACCGCGGTGCCGATGTCGGGCAGCGTCGCCATGCTGTTGCCGCTGCGGCAGGACTCGACGTAGACCATGTTCAGGCGGTCGCGGACCCCCATCGACACCGAGCCGTTGCAGTAGTCGGCGAGCTCTTTCATCATCGGCTACGTACACCATGTTCAGGCGGTCGCGGACTCCCATCGACACCGAGCCGTTGCAGTAGTCGGCGAGCTCTTTCATCATCGGCCGCGCCACCTGGCGCACGTTCATGGAGGCGAGCAGCGGGTAGCCGATCGAGAGCACCGCCGAGCCGAGCTGGTACTTGCCCAGGCGCATGTTGTGCCGGAGGTAGCCGAGCTTGGTGAGGGTATAGGTCAGGCGCGAAACCGTCGGCTTGGGCAGGCCGGTACGCACCGAGATCTCCTTGTTGCCGAGCAGCGGCTCGAGCGGCGTGAAACAGCGCAGCACTTCCAGGCCGCGGGCCAGGGTCGTCGCGAACTGCCGGTCCCCCTCATGCTCGTAGCTGAAGGCTCCGACGGGTGGGGAAAGCGGTGCCGCGGGTTCGGGGGCGCCCATGGGAAGCTCCTCTGGTAGTTTTTTCTAGTTGGGGTGCAGCGGATTGTTTCGCGTTTCGATATTCTGTCGGAGACCCTTCCGCTGTCAACTTAGTCGTACCAGATTTCACATAGTGAAATGGCCATCTGACATGACATCCAGTCTCTTCGATCTGAGCGGCAAGGTCGCCCTGGTCACGGGCTCCACGCGGGGCATAGGCAAGTCGATCGCGGAGGAGCTGGCGCGCGCCGGCGCCAAAGTGTGCATTTCGAGCCGAAAAGCCGAGGCTTGCGAGGAAACGCGCGCGGAGCTGGCGCAAAAAGGCTTCGAGGTCATGGCGAAGCCGTGCAACGTCTCGCGCAAGGAGGAGCTGCAGGCGCTCGTCGACGCGACGCTCGCGAAATGGGGGCGGCTCGACATCGTGGTGGCGAACGCGGCCACCAATCCGTACTACGGGCCGCTCACGGGGCTGCCGGACGACGCCTTCGACAAGATCTTCGCCAACAACGTGAAGAGCTCGTTGTGGCTCGCCGCGATGACGCTGCCCGGAATGGCGCAGCGCACCCAGAAGGGAGAAACTTCAGGCAGCTTCATCGTGATCGGCTCGATCGGCGGCATCCTCGCCAACACGGTGATCGGCGCCTACGGCATGTCGAAGGCCGCCGATCACCACCTGGTGCGCAACCTCGCCGCGGAATGGGGACCGAAGAACGTGCGCGTCAACGCCATCGCGCCGGGCCTGGTGAAAACCGAGTTCGCCCGGGCCCTCTGGGAGGACGAAAAGCGCCGCACCGAGCGCGAGCAGGCCACCCCCCTGCGGCGCCTGGGCGAGCCCCGGGACATCGGCGGGATCGCGGTATTCCTCGCCTCCGACGCGGCGGCGTTCATCACCGGGCAGGTCATCGTCGCCGACGGGGGCGTTTCCATACTGTAAAGCGCGTTTCAAACATGGAAAAGGATTAGACTTTTTTCATGGATCTCAACTACTCGGCGGAAGAGCTCGCGTTCCGCGACGAAACCCGGTCGTGGCTGGAGAAGAACCTGCCGGCCGAGCTGCGCGACAAGGTCGCCAACTACGCGCATCTCTCGCGCGAAGACCTGCTCAGCTGGCATCGCATCCTCGCCAAGAAGGGCTGGGTCGCGCCCTCGTGGCCGAAGGAATGGGGCGGCACCGGCTGGAACGTGGTGCAGCGCTACATCTTCGAGGAGGAGCTCGGCTACGTCGGCAGCCCGCCGCTGATCCCGTTCGGCCTCACCATGTGCGGCCCGGTGCTGCTGCGCTTCGGCAGCGACGCGCAGAAGAAGAAATTCCTGCCGCGGATCTACAACGGCGAGGACTTCTGGTGCCAGGGTTACTCGGAGCCGGGCTCCGGGAGCGATCTCGCGTCCCTGAAAACAAAAGCTGTCAGAGAAAATAATTCTTATATCGTGAACGGCCAGAAGATCTGGACGACGCTCGGCCATTACGCCGACTGGATCTTCTGCCTGGTGCGCACCGACTCGAGCGCGGAGAAGCGCCAGGACGGCATCTCCTTCCTGCTGATCGACATGAAGACGCCGGGCGTCACCGTGCGGCCGCTCATCCTCATGGACGGCGCGCACGAGGTGAACGAGGTGTTCTTCGACGACGTGAAGGTCCCGGCCGAGAACCTGGTGCACGAGGAGGGCAAGGGCTGGACGGTGGCGAAGTACCTGCTCGGCCACGAGCGCATGAACACCGGCCGGATCGGCGGCTCGAAGCGGGAGCTCGCAAAACTCAAAGATTTTTCTATTGATAGAAAAAATGATGTGAGGTTTCGCGATCGCCTCTCCCGGCTCGAAGTCGAGCTGATCGCGCTCGAGATCACCAACCTGCGCTTCCTCGACCAGATGCGGCGCAGCGGCCAGCCGCCCGGCGCCGACGTCTCGATGCTCAAGATCAAGGGCACCGAGATCCAGCAGGGCCTCACCGAGCTCGCGCTGCAGGCCGCCGACCCGGCGGCGAGCGACGCGTTCTCGAAGGCGCTGAAGAAGAACTACCTGTCGATGCGCAAGACCACGATCTACGCCGGCTCGAACGAGATCCAGCGCAACATCATCGCGAAGATGACCCTGGGTCTATGAACTTCGACTACAACGAAGAGCAGCAGCTCCTCGCCGATTCGGTGCGGCGTTTCCTGCAAAAGGACTACGACTTCGAGACGCGCCGGAAAATCGTCGCCTCGGACGAGGGCTGGAGTCCGAAGGTGTGGTCCACCTTCACCGAGATGGGCCTCACCGGCCTGCCGTTCTCGCCCGACCACGGCGGCTTCGGCGGCGGCGCGATCGACCTGATGGGCGTGATGGAGGCGTTCGGCGACGCGCTGGTGGCCGAGCCCTACCTTGCAACGGTGATGGCCGGGCAACTGATTGCAAAAAGCGCTTTTCCCGAGAAAGACAAAATTCTTTCCGGGATTGTCGAAGGCAGGCTGAAGCTCGCGTTCGCGCACACCGAAAAGGGCGCGCGCTATCGCCTCGACCAGGTCGGCGCGACGGCGAAGAAGGCCGCAGGCGGCTGGATTCTCGAAGGCGAGAAGAACGCGGTCCTCGGCGCGCCCATGGCGGACAAGCTGGTGGTGTCGGCGCGCGGCCCTCAGGGTCTCGGCCTGTTCATCGTCGACAAGGGCGCTCAGGGCGTGGCGCTCAATTCGTACAAGACGCTCGACGAGATGCGCGCGGCGGACGTCACCCTCAAGGGCGTGAAGGGCGAAGCGCTCGGCGACAACGCGAGCGGTGCGCTCGGGCTTGTCGAGGAAGCGACGGACTTCGCCACCGCGCTCGTCTGCGCCGAGGCAGTCGGGGCGATGAAGTTCGCCTGCGACACGACGCTCGAGTACCTGAAGACGCGCAAGCAGTTCGGCGTACCGATCGGCACCTTCCAGGCGCTGCAGCACCGCATCGTCGACATGTTCATCGCCTACGAGCAGGCGAAGTCGATGGCCTGCCTCGCCTGCTCGAAGGCCGATTCCGCGAAAGACGCGAAGGACCGGATGCGCTCGATCTCGGCGGCGAAGATCAAGATCGCCGACAGCGCGCGCCACGTCAGCCAGGAGTCGGTGCAGCTGCACGGCGGCATGGGCATGAGCGAGGAGCTGAAGGTGAGCCACAGCTTCCGCCGCCTGACGGTGATCGCGCAGCAGTTCGGCGATGCGGACCATCACCTGGAGCGCTTTGCGTCGCTTTAGGAGTCTGCTGCTCGCGGTCCTGCGGAGCGCTTGTGCGACCGTGCTGCTAGGTGCCTGCGCGCAGCAGCCCGGACGCGCGCCGGAGGCGCCCGCGCCGCTGCCCGTGGCGGCGCTGCCGCCGCTTCCCGCCAGCTTCGAAAGCGTTCCGGCGTGCCCGAGCTGCGGCAGCGTCGCGCTCATCCTGCGCAAGGACGGCGGCTTCCTCCTGCGCGAGCGCGTCGGGCGCTCGGACTTCTCCGATTTCGGCCGCTGGACCCTGCTTGCCGACGGCACCATCAGCCTGCAGGGCGGGCGCGAGAAGCGCCGTTACGCGCCGCGCGCCGACGGCTCGCTCGATGCGCTCGAGGGCGGCGACGGCAGCCTGAAGCCGAAGGGAACGATCGAGCCGATCCGCGGGCCGTTCCGCATGACCGGGCTCTACGACGGCAGAACGTTCAAGGATTGCCGTACCGGCATCGCGTGGCCGCTCGACGATTCGCGCGCCGGCGGCAGCCTGCGGGACGAGTACCTCAAGAGCGCGCCGGGCCTCGCCGGACAGCCGGCGCTGGTGGCGATCGACGCGCGCTTCGATGAAGAAGACCCCTCGCGCGAAGAGGTCCGGATCCTGCGGCTTCCTGCGATCCTGTCCGCCACCGCCTGCCCCGCGGCGCAGTAAACTCGCGCTCCCATGGATAACAAGCGCATCGTCCTGGCCAGCCGTCCGAAAGGCTGGGTGACCCAAGACAACTTCCGCCTCGAGACCGCGCCGCTGCCGCAGCCGAAGGACGGCGAGGTGCTGGTGAAGAACCTGTGGCTCTCGCTCGACCCGTACATGCGCGGCCGCATGAACGACACGAAGTCCTACGCCGCGAAGCAGGAGCTGGGCGAGGTCATGATCGGCGGCACCGTCGGCGAGGTGGTCGAATCGAAGAATCCGAAGTTCGCGGTGGGCGACAAGGTGCTCGGCATGTTCGGCTGGCAGCAATACGGCCTGTCGAGCGGCGCCGGGCTGAACAAGATCGACGCGAGCCGCGTGCCGATGCAGGCGTTCCTCGGCGTGCTCGGAATGCCCGGCGTGACCGCGTGGGTCGGCCTGCTCGACCTCTGCCAGCCCAAGACGGGCGAGACCGTCGCGGTGTCGGCGGCCTCCGGCGCCGTCGGCAGCGTGGTCGGGCAGATCGCGAAGCTCAAGGGCTGCCGCGCGGTCGGCATCGCCGGCGGCAAGGCGAAGTGCGACTACGTGGTGAAGGAGCTCGGCTTCGACGCCTGCGTCGACTACAAGGCGGGCAAGCTGAGGGACGATCTCAAAGCGGCCGCGCCGAACGGCATCGACTGCTACTTCGAGAACGTCGGCGGCGAGATCCTCGACGCGGCGCTCGCGCGCATGAACGCGTTCTCGCGCATCGCGGTATGCGGCCTGATCTCGCAGTACAACGTCACCGAGCCCTACGGCGTGAAAAACTTCGGCTCGATCCTGACGAACCGGATCAAGGTTCAGGGCTTCATCGTTTCAGATCGCATGGAGCTCTGGGCGAAGGCCCTGCCGGAGCTCATCGGCTGGGTGGCGGGCGGCAAGATCAAGTACCGCGAAAGCGTCGCGCAGGGGCTGGAGAACGCGCCGAAGGCGTTCATCGGTCTCCTCAAGGGCGAGAACTTCGGCAAGCAGCTCGTCAAGATTTTCTGAAAGGAAGAACGTGATCGACCTTTATACCTGGCCGACCCCGAACGGCCACAAGATCCACATCATGCTCGAGGAGACCGGCCTCGAATACCGCGTGCACGCGGTCGACATTGGCGCGGGCGACCAGTTCAAGCCGGAGTTCCTCGCCATCTCGCCGAACAACAAGATCCCGGCGATGGTCGACCAGCAGGGGCCCGACGGCAAGCGCTTCGCGCTCGCGGAATCGGGCGCGATGCTCTTTTATCTCGCCTCCAAGACCGGCAAGTTCCTGCCGAACGACCTGAAGAAGAAGTGGCAGGTGATGCAGTGGGTGATGACGCAGATGGGCCACGTCGGCCCGATGCTCGGCCAGGCGCACCACTTCCTGCAGTACGCGCCGGAGAAGATCGAGTACGCGATGAACCGCTATCGCAACGAAGCGAGCCGTTTGTATGGCGTTATCGATGCCCAGTTGAAAAAATCGGAATGGCTGGCGTGCGACGAGTACACCATCGCCGACATCGCCACGTTCCCCTGGCTGCGCGCGCCCGAGCGCCAGGGCGTGAACATCGACGACTTCCCGCACCTGAAGAAGTGGCGCGAGCGCATCGCCGGGCGCCCGGCGGTGAAGAAGGCGGTCGAGGTGCTCGCGGACCGGCGCCGGCCGACGCCGAGCTTCAACAAGGAGCAGGCCGAAGTCCTGTTCGGCGCAACCCAGTATCAGAAGCGGTAGCGGACGTACCAGAAGCGATAAAACTTCCAAAGACAAAAACAAGAAAGAGACCTATGCCAAGCGAGATGGCGCTCAAGGGAAAAGTCGCCTGGATCACCGGCGGCGGCTCGGGGATCGGGCTCGCGGGAGCGATCGAGCTCGCGCGCGCGGGCGCGTACGTGGTGATCTCCGGAAGGAGCAAGTCGACGCTGGCCGGCGCCGAGAAGCAGCTCAAGGCGGCGGGCGGCGGCGAGGCGATCGCCGTCGACGTCGCCGACCAGAAGGAGGTGGCCGACGCGGCCGCGGCGATCCAGCGCCAGCACGGGCACATCGACATCCTCGTCAACAGCGCCGGCATCAACACGCCGAAGCGCAATTTCCGCGACGTCTCGGTGGAGTCCTGGAATCAGATCGTGGCGATCAACCTCTCGGGCATGTTCTATTGCTGCCACGCGGTGCTGCCGGCGATGCGCAAGCGCAAGGACGGCCTCGTGGTCAACGTCGCCTCCTGGGCCGGCCGCTACGCGAGCACGCTGACCGGGCCGGGCTACAACGCCACCAAGCGCGCCGTCATCGCGCTCACCGAGTCGATCAACATGGAAGAGTGCATGAACGGCATTCGCGCCACCTCGATCCTGCCGGGCGAGGTGGCGACCCCGATCCTCGAGAAGCGCCCGGTGCCGCCGTCGCAGGAAGAGCGCGCCCGCATGCTGCAGGCAGAGGATCTGGGCAAGACGGTGCTCTTCGTGGCGACATTGCCGCCGCGCGCCTGCGTCACGGAGCTGATCATCGCGCCCACCTGGAACCGCTTCTACCTCGGCGGACTGGAAACGCCGAAGAGTTAATAAATGGGGTCAGATCAACATTTCCGGAACCGCTGCCGCGACTCGAGTGGCTAGAGGAAATGTTGATCTGACCCCATTTATTCGGGTCGCGCTGCCGTTCATCGCGGGTTATTTCCTCTCGTACGTGTACCGCATGATGAATGCGGTGATCGGCCCGACGCTCGCCGCGGAGTTCGGCCTCTCCTCCGGCGGCCTCGGCCTGCTCTCCGCGGTGTACTTCCTGTCGTTCGCTCTCTTCCAGCTGCCGCTCGGGCTGCTGCTCGACCGCTTCGGGCCGCGGCGCGTCAACGCGACGCTGCTGCTCGTGGCGGCGGCGGGGGCGCTGTGGTTCGCGTTCGCCCATTCCGCCGTGTCCGCGATCGGCGCCCGGGCGCTGATCGGCCTGGGCGTCTCGGGCTGCCTGATGGCGTCCTTCACTGCGTTCGTGCTCTGGTATCCGGCGGACCGGCTCGCGACGATGAACGGCATCACCTTTTCCGCCGGCGCGCTCGGCGCGATCACCGCCACCGTGCCGCTGGAGCTTCTGCTGCGCGTGGCGACTTGGCGGGAAGCATTCCTGACGCTGGCGGCGGCGACCGTCCTCGCCAGCCTGATCCTCTGGTTCTGGGTGCCCGAGCGCGCCGGGCGCGGCGGCGCATCGTTCGGCGCGCAGCTGCGCGAGCTCGGCACGATCTTCCGCGATCCCGCATTTCGCCACGTGGCGTTGTGCCTCGGGGCGAGCCAGTCGGCGTCGGTTGCATTGCAGACGCTGTGGGTCGCCACGTGGCTGCGCGACGTCGCGGGCTACGACCGGCAGGGCGTCGCGCTGGGGCTGCTCGTCGTCAACCTAGGCATGATCGTGGGCTACCTCGGCTTCGGCCGCGCGGCCGATCGCTTCGCGCGCGCGGGCCGCAGCGCGTTTCCGCTCATCGTGGGCGGCGTCGCCGTCGCTTCGCTGTGCCTCGCGCTGATCGCGTTCGGACCTGCCTTTAAGACGACGGCGGGCATGGGGATTGCGGCGCTCGCGCTGTGGTTCGTGTTCGTCGCGGGCGGAAGCTCGGTGGTGCTCGGCTACGCGCTCCTCTCGCGCCGCTATCCGAAGGAAATGGCCGGGCGCGCCAACACCGCGATCAACGTGATCGGATTCGTCGGCATGTTCGCCGGCCAGTGGGGCATCGGCCTGGTGCTCGGTCGCTGGCCGCAGTCGCCCGCGGGTTACGCGCCCGAGGCCTACCCGTGGGCGCTCGGCATGGTGTGGGCGGTGCAGCTCGCGGGCCTGGTGTGGCTCCTGACCGGGCGCGACCTGCTCGAGGAAGCCGCCGCCCCGCGTCCTAGCTGAAGTAGATGTCGCGGTAGGCGGTATAGATCGACGCGACCAGCACCGGGCCGAGCACGAGCCAGCCGAGGCCGAGCGGGATAGAAGCGACGATCGACGCCACGAGCAGGATCACGCCCTGCACGAGAAACGGCACGATGTTCTTCAGGCAGCCCGCGAAGCTCTGCTTCAGCGCTTCAATCGCTCCCTGCTCATGGAACACCACGAGCGCCGGCGCGAACCAGATCGCCATGATGACCGGGACCATGAGCGCGAGCATGATCAGCAGCGCCAGCAGCAACGACAGCGCGGCGGACATGACGGCGCCCGGGTCGCTCGCGCCGCCGCCGCCCATGAGGCTGAAAAGCTTCACCCCGGTGACGAGGCCTGCCACGAGCGCGATCACGATGACCGCAGCGAGATAGAGCAGGCCGACCGACAGCAGCGTGCCGAAGCGCTCGCGAAAGCCCGCGAACAGGTGCTCGACTTTCAGCTCGCCGCCTTCGTCCAGCGCGCGGCAGCCGATCATCATCCCGGCGGTGAAGATCGGGGTGAGCACAAAGCTTGCGATCGATCCCAGGACGGGAATGAACGCGAGCACGATGGAGATCACGATGAACACGACCATCAGCGCGATCCACACGCCGGGCGCCCGCTTGAACAGATTCCAGCCCTGCACGATCCACTTCCAGCCGTTCTCGGCCGGCACTGTATGACCTGCGGCTACGAACTCGGCCATGGCGGCCTCCCCTTGTCTACGTTCCCTTCGGACGGCCGGCACTGTATGACCTGCGGCTACGAACTCGGCCATGGCGGCCTCCCCTTGTCTACGTTCCCTTCGGACTGCCTTCTTTTTCTTTCAGCCGGACCCGGACGGTCCCGATCGCTTTCGCCACCAGGCTGCCGTCCTCGTTCTTCGCTTCGCCCTCGACGAAGATCATGCTGCGCCCGTCCTTCAGGACGCGCGCCTCGGCGATCAGCTTCGAGCCGGTGCCGCCGCCGATGAACGAGGTGCTCAGGTCGATGGTGATCACGCCGATCGAATCCGGATGCAGCGTGCGCGCCGCCGTGCACAGCGCCACGTCGAGCAGCGACATGATCACGCCGCCGTGCGCGGTGCCGAGGCTGTTGGTGAAATGCTTCGGCAGCGGCATCGTCAGGCGCGCCGTGCCCTGGCCGAGCGCTTCGGTGGTGAGGCCGAGATGGGTGACGAACGGAATCCTGCTTTGATATTCGCGGGTGAAGGCGAGCTTGGCGTCCATTCCTGCGGGCGAGGGATTGTTCATCAAATGATCGTCGCGCCGCCGTCGACCGCGATCGCCTGCCCGGTGATGTGGCGCGAGGCCTCGGAGGCGAGCAGCACCGCGAGGCCCTTCAGGTCCTCGTCGTTGCCCAGGCGCCCGGTCGGCGTCACCTCCATCACCATCTTGCCCGCGGTGTCGAGCGTGGCGCGCGTCATCTTCGACGGAAAGAAGCCCGGACAGATCGCGTTGACCGTGATGCCGTGCTCGCCCCATTCGGCGGCGAGCTGGCGGGTGAGGCCGACGAGGCCGTGCTTGGTCGCGTTGTAGGCGACGGTGCGCACCACGCGCGGATCGCTCGCGGTGAGCCCGGCGACCGAGGCGGTGTTGATGATCCGCCCCCACTTGTTCGGGATCATCGAGCGCTTGGCGATCTGCTGAGACAAAAGGAACGCGCCGGTGAGGTTCACGTTCACCAGCTTGTCCCAGCCTTCCACGGGATGGTCCTCGGCCGGCGCGCCCCAGGTGGCGCCGGCGTTGTTCACCAGGATGTCGACCTTGCCGAACTTCTTGAGCACCGCGTCGGCGAGGAGAGGGATCTGCTCGCGCTTGCCGATATCACATACGAATGAAAAACATTCAATCTTTTGAGAAGCGAGATGAGATACCGCTTCGTCCAGCTCGTCCATCTTCCGCGCGGTAATGGCGACCTTTGCGCCCATCTCGCCGAGCGCCTCGGCCATCTGCAGCCCCAGGCCGCGCGAGCCGCCGGTGATCAGGGCCGTCTTGTTTTTTAAGCTGAGAAGCTCTCGAACCGTGGCGGACAAAGGATCAACCTTTCAATTGCAGGGATTTATACTCCAGAAACTCTTCCAGGCCGAAAACGCCGGCCTCGCGGCCGTGGCCCGACTGCTTGAAGCCGCCGAAAGGCGCGTTCATGTTGAAGGCGCCGCCGTTGACGTCGACCTGGCCGGCGCGGATGCGGCGCGCGACGCGCTGCGCGCGCGCCTCGTCCTTGGACCACACCGCGCCCGCGAGGCCGTAGGGGCTGTCGTTGGCGATGCGGATCGCGTCTTCCTCGTCCTTGTAGGGAATGATGGAGAGCACCGGCCCGAAGATCTCCTCCTGGGCGATGCTCATGCTGTTCTTCACCTTGCCGAACACCGTGGGCCGCACGTAGTAGCCGCCGGCGGGCACGCCCTCGGGCGATTCGGCGCCGCCCGCGAGCAGCTCGGCGCCTTCCTGCTGCCCCTTCTTGATATAGCCGCGCACGCGCTCGAGCTGCGCCTGCGAAGTCAGCGGCCCGAGCCGGGTCGTCTCGGCGAGCGGATCGCCCACCGTGAAGCCCTTCGCCGCTTCGGCGGCCAAGCGCGCGGCCTCGGGATATTGAGCTTCCGAAACCAGCATGCGCGTGAGCGCGGTGCAGGTCTGGCCGGAATTCAGGTAGCAGCCGTTGACCGTGCCCTTCACCGCGGCGGCGAGGTCGGCGTCATCGAGGATGACCGAGGCGCTCTTGCCGCCGAGCTCGAGCGCGACGCGCTTTACGCTTTGCGCGGCGAGCTCGGAAATTCGCTTGCCGGCGCGCGTGGAGCCGGTGAAGGAGATCATGTCCACGTCCGGGTGCGCGACCAGCGCCTCGCCGGCCGCGGTGCCCAGGCCGGTCACGAGATTGAACACGCCCGCGGGCAGGCCGGCCGCTTCGATCACCTCGGCGAGGACGAAGGCGTTGAACGGCGCCACCTCCGAGGGCTTGAGCACCACCGTGCAGCCCGCGGCGAGCGCCGGCGCGACCTTCAGCGTGATCTGGTGCAGCGGATAGTTCCACGGCGTGATGGCGCCGACCACACCGACCGGATCGCGCACCACGAGCGAGTTTCCGACTTTCTGCTCGAACGAAAATTCCCTGAGGAGCTTCGCGTAGTTGGCGAAATTCGCGATCGGCAGCCCGGCCTGGATCCTTCCCGCCATCTTGAGCGGCATGCCGACTTCCTGCGCGATGAGCTTCGCCAGCTCGTCGCTGCGCGCCTTCAGGCCGGCGGAGATTTTCTCGAGGAGCTCGGCTCTTTTTGCGGGTTCTGTTTGTGACCATGCCGTGAACGCGCCGCGCGCCGCGGCGACCGCGGCGGCGACGTCCTTCGCGCCGCCCGCCGGGACGCGGCCCATCACTTCGCCGGTGCCCGCGTTATGGACATCGATCGATCCGCTGCCGGAAGGGGCGACCCAGCGGCCGCCGATGAAGAACTTGTCGCGCGAGAGCATGCGATTCTCCTATGAGCCGTCGATTTTAGCCGCGCATTTTAGCCGCGCTATACTGCACCGATGTCTCGCAAAGCAAAAGCGGTTCTATGCCGTGAGCTCGACAAGCCCGTCGTGGTCGAGGAGATCCTGGTCGACGGGCCCAAGCGCGGCGAGGTGACGGTCCGGCTGGGCGCCTGCGGCG
>Ga0209131_1001171_pt1 | contig 18176 bp, 17 predicted proteins | sample GraSoi_2013_40cm_FD_185826 | JGI IMG/M metagenome (GOLD analysis project Ga0209131, IMG submission 185826) | Grasslands soil microbial communities from the Angelo Coastal Reserve, California, USA - Sample 9_17_2013_40cm (SPAdes) (version 2) | ecosystem: Environmental > Terrestrial > Soil >... | reverse complement strand
CGGTTCGCGCCCGCGGAATGCCGATCCTTCGAGTTTGAATTCCCCCGCGATATAACCCAGCGTCACCACCCCGTAAGTGATGTGCGTGGAATCGAGCCAGTGATGGGAAATGGGCGCTTCGGGATTGTCCGCGCCGGAAAAGCGATGCATGAACGCAGGCGGGCCCAATGCCGGTTCGCCCGGCAATCCCGCGTAGATGAACGCGGAACTGCTGGTGGTGATCGGCACGCTGTAGCTCGCCGCCAGTTCCATGAACAGATCATGCGGATGCTGCCGGTCGATCAGCGGCGTTTGGCCGTCGGCCGTCTCGCCGGTTTGCAGCAGCAACGGGTAGCCGTCCTTGCCCATCAGCGGGTCGGCAGACACCATGCCGCGCAAGCCGAGCGTGCCTTCACCGAGCGGCCGCTGGCCCATCATCATCAGCATGCTGGAACTGAAGGTCTTGGTATCGCCTCTTGGTCCGCCCTGATGGTCGTAGATCAGGTTGATGTCTCCATGGATCATCGTCATCCATTCGCCCGGCATCGCCATGATGCCTTCGTGGGGCGAAGATTCCGGCTGCCAGCTCGTGCCCGAAGCTTCCCGGGTCATGGAATAGGGGCCGTACATGCCCTGCATGGTATGGCTCATACCGGAATGGTCCATGGGGTCGGCCGGATCTTGCGCGCAGGCCTGTCCCGCCGCGATGACCAGAGTCATGGTCAAAAAGGAAATACGAAACGGTTTCATTGAAACCTCGCCAATAGTCGGATCGTCTGCGCACCGCAGCGTGAACGCCGCGCATGCTCGATGGAACGGCTGCCGGACAAGCCGGAGCCGTTGTAACTAGGCGAAGATGTTTCGAGGGGGACGGTAAGGTCCGTCGAAGCCCGGACTCGGAAAAGAGACCAGCGCGAAAGATGCGGGCTGAACGTCGCTCATCACGAGCGGCGACAATGCAAATAACGATGGAACGATGAAGGTTCCTGCGCAATAGGCCATGCATCCGGCACATGGCGATCCGTGCGTGGAACCGTGACAATTATTTTGCGCGTGCTGATGCGCCGCCGTCGAATCTCCAGGACCCGCTGCGGGATCGCCTGCAACGTGATGATGGTCGCCGGACATGACTGTCCCGGCGCGGGGCGCCGCTTCGCAAAACAACATGGTGGCCGATGCCAGGCCTTGCGTCGGTAACGCAAGGAGCAAGAGCCAGAAGAGCGTTGTTTTGAAACGACAGCGCATGGTCGCGATGATCGACGAGGACAGTTGACAAGTATTCTACGACGGTGCTTCAGGCGACGCCACAGCCCTGGAGACGTTTGTCACGGCATTTCACGCATCGCGCTACGACTGCTCAGGTCATCGGGACGACCAGGAAGCCTGCGCGGGGAAAGTGCACGACCACCTCGCCTGCGCGCTCGTCCTTGCGGCGGATGGCGATGTGCTGCGCCGACAGGGAAACGATGGTCCCTTCCACCGGAATCTTGCCGTAGTCGTCCGGAATCACCTGCACGCGATCGCCCGGTTTGCGCCCGTTCAGGTCACCGGCATCCGCAATGGTCTGGGTCTGCGGTATTGCATTTCGCGCAATCTCGAGAGCGTCGGCGGGAGTCAGCTCGCGTTCGCGTGAGCCATGGCCGATTCCTTTCACACGCTGCTCCCACGCCAGCATGTTCGGGAAGCGCTCGAACAGCTTTGCCGCGTCCGGCAGGTTGCCGCGCACATACCAGATGTTCATATAGGCATGGACGTCGCCCAGGCCCGGATGCGGACCGCCGAGGAAAGCGCGCCCGTCACCGAGCTGCGTTTCGATCCAGTCGGCATGCGCGCGCAGCTGGTCCCGCATTTGCGGGATCGCTGCTTTCATCGCTTCCACGTCGAATTTCTGGCCGCGCAACCGTTCGCGATCCTCGCGAAATTCCCGCGGCACCTGGTCCGCCAGCGATCCGAACACGAGGTTCACCGTATTCTGGAAGAAAGACCGGTCCGTCCACATGCCAAGGCCCCACGCGATGCCCGCGTTGCCGGCGGGATACAGTGTGGGCTGCGGGAAACGGCGTTCGAGCTCGCGCAGAATAACCTGTGTGTCGCAATAGATATCCGCGCCGATTTGCAAGGTCGGCGTGCGCCGGTAGCCGCCCGTCATCGGCATCAGATCCGGGCGCGGCATGATCCGGGAGATCAACACCGAGGTCCAGGCTATTTTCTTGATGCCGAAAGCGACGCGGATTTTCTCGGAGAACGGCGATTTCTCGAAGTGGTGCAGGATGACCGGGGAGGGGTTGCTCATGGGTCTTCAGGCAACGAAGGCCAGTACATCGTCGGGTTTTTCCGCCATCAGCGAATGCCCGACGCCGTCCAGTGCGACGACTTTGACGTCCGCCAGTTTCGAGATCACTTCCCTGGCCACTTTCATCGGCGTCATCAGGTCTTTCTTTCCGAGAATCAGGAGCGCGGGGCATTTCACGTTCTGCGCGGCCTCCAGGCCGGAAACGTAGTCGTTGCAGGCGCTGAAGTCGGCATGCAACACCCCGTCGCCGGAACGTTCCATCAGGCGCATTGCCGAGCCCATCATCCACATGCCCGGCACGCGGTTGCCGCCGATCTGTGCCGTACTGCTGTGCGCATAGACGTTGATCATTTCGTATGCAAGGTGATCGTTCGCCCTGGACGCATTCAGCAACGGGTCCGAGACCTGGATGGGCACCGACGTCCCGACCATGGCCAGTTTGCGGACGCGTTGCGGATGACGTGAAGCAGTTTCCAGCGCGACCAGCGAACCCATGCTGTGGCCGACCAGGGCGGCGGTTCCGACAGCGGCGGCATCGAGGAAACGGGTGATCCAGGCCGCGAGCTCGCCGATCGTGCGCAGGGCGGTCCCTGCCGACTTGCCGTGGCCGGGCAGGTCGACCGCGAAGGCATTCCAGCTGTGATAACCGTAGTAGCGGCTTTGCAGCGCCCAGACACTGTGGTCGTTGGCGGCGCCGTGGATGAATACCACCGTCGGCTTGCCTGCATCGAAAGCGCGGTTGGCCGTGTAGGCATAGATTTTTTTGCTGTCGACCGTCAGGTGCATTGCCGTCTCTTCATCCGCCGCGGCGGCGGGTTGCGCAAGGATATACACTGATACCGGCCGCGTGCAACCGGGAGACACTGGAGCGCCCGGCGCTCTGCGAACGCGCCGGGGATTGCAATCCGGCGCATTACAAATAGTCCACCATGGAGGAACCCGTCATGATTCAGAAGCGCGTTGCAATCGCTGTGGCATCGGGAATCGCATTGGCTTTCGCGGTCGGCGTGGCGGTGGGCCAGAATGCGCCCACCGAAAACAAAGGCGTCTCGGTCAGCGCACCGACTTTCGTCGATCTGAGCAACGAAGTGGACAGCGTCGCGGGAAGGCAGTTGCGCATGCGCACGGTGACGATCGAGCCCGGTGGGATCGTGGCCATGCACAGCCACAAGGGGCGGCCGGCGGTCGCCATCGCGCAGGGCGGCACGCTGACCGAGCATCTCGAGAACGGCGATGTCCACGATCATCCGCAGGGAGAGGCCTGGACGGAAGCGAACGGGATCAGCCATTGGGCGGAGAACAAGGGCAGCGCGCCGATCAAGGTCGTCGCCTGCGACCTCTTCAAGCCGTAATTCGTACTGCGCACTACGCGCCGCGAGCGGCACACACCCCTGCGGGTGCATATGAGTGTTCCCTTGAGGCACGAAGGACACGAAGGGTCACGAAGAAAGACAAGGACGATATTAGCGATTGTTCTTTGGGAATAGTGGCGCTGTCGGAATGCGTGCATCAACTAGCCATCCATCGACAAAACCTCGTTCAAGATACTTTTCCCGTTTTTCTTCGTGTTCCTTCGTGACCTTCGTGCCTCAAGGGAACACTCATATGCACCCGCAGGGGTGTGTGCCGCTCGCGGCGCGTGGTGAGATTTACAATCAGGCCGTCGCGATCGCGACGGCCACGTCCTCGACGCTTTGCTCGAGGACTCTGACGTTCGGGCTCATCTGCGTCATCTGTGCCGTGCCGAAAATCGTGGCAAAGGCGACGTCCGTCGCGTCGCGGCCGGTGCCGATGCGCGTCACCTGGTTGCGCGGTGCCAGTTCGGTCGGATCGAACAGGTACCAGCGCCCGCCAAGGAAAGCTTCGAACACCGCGTGGAAATCGGGCGGCGGGTCCGGAAAGTTGGCGTAGGCGGCGATGAATCGCGCCGGAATATTCAGCGCGCGGCAGAATGCAATGGCCAGATGCGCGAAATCCCGGCAGACCCCGGCACGCTGGACGAGGACGTCCGCGGCCGATGTGTTGGGATTCGAACTGCCGATCTGATACTGGATGTGTTCGCGTATCCACCGGCAGATGGCTTCGACGCGGGAGTAGCCTGGTGCCAAGCCGCCGAATTCGCGCTGCGCCATGCGCATCAGAAGATCCGACTGGCAATAACGGCTCGGAAAAATGAAGGGAATGGCTTCCATTGGCAGCATGGCGATCGGCGATTCCTGGATGACCGCGGGATCGCTCACCATGTAGTTCAATCCGACCGTCGCGCGATAGGAAACCTTCAGCGGTCCGGGATTCGCGCGGAGGCGCACGAAGCGGTTTTCCAGGACCGGATCGGTAAATTGCTCGAATGGCAGTGGCGGATCGAATGCCAGGGTTTCTTCGATGATCAACTGATACTGATTCTTCGCCGCTTGGATGTTGAAGACGAAGTCGCTCGGTTGCTGGACGTTGTAGCTCAATTCGTTATCGATGCTGACGCGGATCATGTTCTGCCATCCGGTTTTTCAAAGGTCCCAGTTGGACACAGGCCGCTTCGCAGAAGTTCGGACAACGAAAACCGCCCAATTTCCGTGCGTGATCGCCGTATCACTCCAAAGCGGGGCGGCGTTCGATGCCGGGGATCCGGGCGCCCCATTCGTCCCTGATGCCCGCAATATTTCTCCTGCGACAGTTTGCCGGCGCCTTCGTCGTCGTCATGAATCTTCATTTCTTCGGGCCGCATCGCGTCGTACCATATAATGTAATGAAGTTCGATTTCCCGCAGGAGAGGTGATGCACAAGGTTTTTGTCGATGGACAGGAAGGCACGACGGGACTCCAGATTCGCGACCGGCTTCTTGGCCACGGCGGCGTCACGCTGATCGAGATCGACCCCGCCAGGCGCAAGGACTCCGCGGAACGCCGGCGGCTCCTGAACGAGGCGGACATCGCCTTCCTGTGCCTGCCCGACGCCGCTGCAAAGGAGTCCGCGACGCTGGTAACGAGCGCCCGTACGCGGCTTATCGACGCAAGCACTGCGCATCGTACCGACCCCGCGTGGGTGTATGGCCTGCCAGAACTGAGCAAGGCGCAGCGCGCAAAGATTCGCAGCGCCGGGCGCGTGGCCAATGTCGGCTGTCATGCGGTTGGCTTCATCCTGCTGGTGCATCCGCTGGTCGCTGCCGGCGTGGTACCGAAGGACTATCCGATGACCTGCCATTCGCTCACGGGCTACAGCGGTGGCGGCAAAAAAATGATCGCCGAGTACGAGGTGCACGGGCGCCCGCGCTTTCCGCTCGGCGCGCCGCGCCACTACGCCCTGGGCATGAGCCACAAGCACCTTCCCGAGATGCAGAAATATGGCGGCCTCGACTTCGCTCCCGCGTTCAACCCGGTCGTGGGCGACTTCTACAAAGGCATGGTGGTCGTGGTTCCGCTTGCGCGCCGGCTGCTCGCGAAGAAGCTGTCGCTGAAGGAAGTGCACGACCTGTTGGCGGATTACTATGCGGGCGAGCGCTTCGTGGGGGTCATGCCTTTTGATAGTGACGCCAATCTCGACGCGGGCAATCTCGATCCGATGGGATCGAACGACACCAACCGCAATGACATCTTCGTCTTCGGCAACGACGAAAACATGCTGCTGGTTTCGCGGCTGGACAATCTTGGCAAAGGCGCTTCCGGCAATGCGGTCCAGAATATGAACCTGATGCTGGGCCTGGATGAGGGGACGGCGCTGGGGAACTAGAAGCCGTTTCACCAGGACGGGATTTCATCCTGTCCATCCTGTTCATCCTGTCTAATCATTTGGAGAAAAAGAGCGGGACAGGATTAACAGGATGGACGTCAAGAGCAAACCAATAACGTCAGACAGACTCTAGTCATTGATCGCGGAGTACACGAGCTGCTTGAACAGCTTCCGGTAGTAGGCACGAATGGGGCTCGGCGCCTGGGTCATGTAGACGGCGACGAGTTGTTCTTTCGGGTCCACCCAGAAATACGTTCCGGCATAGCCGCCCCACATGAATTCGCCGGGCGAATCCGAGTCCGAAGGTATAGCCCGGCGTGCTCAGCAGGATTTCACCCGGGGTCATCGGCGATATCGCCTGGATGCGTGTTCCGAGATGGTCGGTGGTCATTAGTTCAACCGTGGTCCGGCTCAGGTAGCGTTTGCCGTCGAGCTGGCCGCCGTTCGCCATCATTTGCGCGAAGCGCAGATAATCGGTCGCAGTCGACACGCCGCCTCCGCCTCCCGAGTCGTTGTTGGGAACCGCGGACACATCCCACAATTTGTTCGGCTTGCCGCTTGAAGTGTCGATCGGCAGGGCTTCGGCGAGCCGGGACATTTTCTCCCGGGGCACCCAGAACCCGGTGTCCCTCATTTCAAGCGGCTTGAACAATCGCTCTTCCATGAAATCCGCCAGGCGCTTGCCCGAAACCGCTTCAATCACGCGTCCCAGCATGTCGGTGGACAGGCTGTATTCCCAGACTGTTCCCGGCTGGTGGATGAGTGGGGCCTTGGAGAAACTCTCGATCTCCTGGGCCGGCGTCAAACCTCTGGGGTCATCGTCGATACCGCCCCTGGCATAATTTTCCTTGACCACCGTATTCTGGGTCAGGTTGGCATAGGCCAGGCCCGATGTATGCCGCAACAAGTCCTGCACGGTCATTTCACGGTCTGCCGGTACCAGCGTGTAAGTTACCTTGGCGAACTCGGCATCCGCTTTGGCCGCGCTGACCTGCGGACCTTTCACGGCGGGAATGAATTTCGACACGGCATCGTTGAGCTGCATTTTGCCGTCTTCGATGAGCATCATCGCCGCAACCGACACCAGCGGCTTGGTCATCGAATAAATGCGGAAGATCGCGTCCTTCGACAGCGGTTTGCCGGCGTCTTTATTCTGGAATCCCACCGTTTCCGAGTAGACCAGCTTGCCCTTGCGCGCGACCATGACCACCACGCCGGGCAGGTTGCCCTTGTCGATCTCCTGCGCGAATGCTTCCTTGATGTGGGCGAGCTTTGGCGCGGACATGCCCACGGATTCCGGCGTGGCGGTCGGCAGGCTTTGAGCCTGCACGAGCGCTGCCGAGAAAACAGTTGTTGCCGCGAAATAAAACGTCGCAATGCGTTGCAGTGTCATGGAGCTCCTCCTCTGGAGTTTGTTTATCATACGCAAGGTCATAGCCGTGTCACTTCTTCTTGCTGGGATCTTTCAGATAGCACTTCCATCCCGTCGATGTCGAGTTCTTCGGAATGGCCTGGGGCAGATTGGCCATGATAGCGGGCAGGGAGGCGGCAAAGGCCGCTTCACATTCCTCGATGGTCTTTATGTTCGGATTGAAGACAACGTACTTGTCGATGTCCGTATCGTTCTTGAGGGAGATTTCGACGTACACGCCGGGCGCCTGCTCCTGCTTGCATCCGGCAAGCGCGAGTGCCGATGCGACGAAGGCGCAACTTGCAAGATTCTTCATTGACTTCCTGATCTCCTAGTTAACCATTGCAATCGCGCGGGAGGATCGCCGCTGCGCGGCGATGGTTTTCAAAACGGCCGGTCACGCGTCACCGTTACCACCAGTTTTGCCGGTGGCAGGCAGATTTCGCTATTGCACGCCTGGGTCGAAACGATCGCGTCGATTGGCGAATCCGTTCCGACTGTCCCCTTGCGAAACGACGCTGCGAGTGCAACTTTTCCTTCGTAAACCTTTAGGCCGGCCGGAGCGAACGAGGGCTTGAACAGCGTTGCCTCGGGGTACAGAACTTGCGTCGGCGTAAGCCTGTCGAAGGCGAGGCTCGTCGCAATCAGATAGTCGTAGCTCGCCGGATTGGCGTTGACGTGGTAGCCGTCATCGATCTGCAGCGTCACTACGACTTCGTCCCTGTCCGTTCCTGTTTTTAATACTGCCGAGACCCGCACCACGGCCTGGGTAAGGAGCGGAACCGCCGCGGAGCGGGCGGAGGGCGCAAAGTCATTCTCGTCGAGCGCCATGAGCAGAGCCGGCCAGGATTCTGGCGCGTCTTCCAATCGGTGGCCGAGACGGTCGACGATTCCTCGCGCCGCATCGCTGTATCGCGTTGCCCCCGTGGATCGTCCCAGGCGCAGCAGGAGATCGACTGCCGCGGAGCTTCCGGACGGATAAATATTGTCGCCGTCTTCGGGCGGTGGCAGTGGCAAGTCCTTTTCGGCGGTCGTCGTGGCGAGACTGCCGTCGGTCCGCAGAAAGCGTGCGAGCAAATCGTCAGCGAGTCGGCTGGCGCGCTGCCGCCATTTGTTGTCTCCGGTTGCGTCGTGCAGTGCGAGGAGGCCCAGCCCAAGCAGGGCATAGTCGTCCAGAAAGGCGTCGGTCTGCGGCAGGTCGTTGAAAATCTCGTGCCTCAATCCGCTGTTCTGATCGTAAGCCACAAGCCACATGTGCTCCGCACTGCGGCGGGCCGCCTCTATGTACTGCGGCATCCCGAGCAATTGGCCGGTGCGCGCGAAAGCCTGAATCGCGAGGCCGTTGAGCGCTACCACCAGCTTCTCGTCGCGCGCCGGCTGGAGTCGGTGGTTGCGCACCTCCAGGAGCTGCCGCCGTGCTTCATTCCGTTCGCCGGGTTCGCGCGTTTCGTCGATCGGCAACCGGCGACGCAATACCCCCGGATATTCGCCTTCCAACGTCTGCGCTTCGGTTCGCAGACTCTCCTGGCCGGCCAGCGGCGTCAGCTCATAGGCGCCGAAGAAGCGCGCCGCGGCTTCATCCCCGAGCACAGCTACGATTTCCTGGCGGGTCCGCCGCATCCTGCGCGGTGTAGAAACCGCCTTCGGGCGCCATCATTTGCGTCGTCAGATAGTCGGCTACTTCCGTTGCGACTATGCGGTAGTGCGGGTCACCGGTGAGGACAAACGCCTTTGCGTAAATCGCGAGCAGCTGTGCGTTGTCGCAAAGCATTTTCTCGAAATGCGGAATCGACCAGGTCGGCTCGGACGCGTAGCGATGAAAGCCGCCGGCGAGATGATCGTAAATGCCGCCCGCCGCCATGGCGTCGAGCGCGCGGGTAAGCAAGCCGATCTGATTCCCGCCCGGGTCGGCCATCAGCATCGACAGCACCGGTTGCTGAGGAAAACGCGGCCCCCTCGCTGCGCCGAACCCGCCGCGTTCGCTGTCGGCGCGTTTTACCCAGGCCACGACTGCCCGCCCGAACAACGCCATCGAGTCGATCGGCTCGCCTGCGGTCGCTGGCGCCGCCTGCCGGTCCCGCAGAGTGGCGATCAATTTTTCCGCGGTATCACGCATACGCGCCGGGTCTTCTACCCAGGACGCGTGGATCGACCTGATGATGCTGTCGAAGCCGGGCCGGCCGAATTCATCGTCATGCGGTGGAAAATAGCTTCCGGCGAAGAAAGGCTTGAGGTCGGGAGTGAGAAAAACGTTGTTGGGCCAGCCGCCGCGCCCGGTCATCGCCTGGGTTGCCGCCATGTAGAGCCGGTCGATGTCGGGTCGCTGCTCGCGATCCACTTTGATGTTCACGAACCATGCATTCATCGGATCGGCGAATTCCTGCCTGCTGTATATGGTTTCCTCGGCGACGCGGCACCAAAAGCAGGTGCTGTAACCGATCGACAGAAAAATCGGTTTCTGCTCGCGCTTCGCCTTTTCCAGTGCCTCCGGTCCCCACGGGTACCAGTCCACCGGATTATGGGCGTGCAGCAGCAGATAGGGGTCGTTCGAGTCGGCCAGCCTGTTCGTGTGCCGTACTTCGGTCGAGGTGGCGTGTTCTTCAGCGCGCGCCGGGCTGTGGATGCTGCAAACGCCGATCACGGCCGTGAACAGCGCAATGCCGAGCTCATGGCAATAATCGGATAGACGCGGGCAACGCAGGTAAATCGGCATGGTTGCTTGGCGATCGGGAAGGCCGGCCCGCCTTTTCAGGTTTTCTGCGAAGCGTACAAGGCCCGGCTCAGATCCTCGATCAGGTCGTCCGGATTTTCGAGGCCGACCGAGAGTCGCACGGTGCCCTCGGTGATACCTGAAGCGCGTAGCGCAGCTTCGTCCATGCGGTAGTGCGTGGTCGTGGCGGGGTGGATCACCAGGGACTTCGCATCCCCGACATTCGCCAGGTGTGAAAATACCCTGAGCGCCTCGATGAAGCGGCGTCCCGCGGCGCGGCCGCCCTTCAGGCTGAACGTAAAAACGGCACCGCAGCCACCGGGAAGGATTCGTTTTGCCAGCTCGTGGTCCGGATGCGATTCGAGTTCGGGATAAGAAACAGTTTCGACGGCCTCCTGTTTCGCCAGGAACTGCACTATGGCCCGGGTGTTGGCGATGTGCTTCTCCATGCGCAGGCCGAGCGTCTCCATGCCTTGCAGGATCTGGAAAGCGTTCATCGGGCTCATCGCCGCGCCAAAGTCGCGGATGCCTTCGCGGCGCGCGCGCAACAGAAAAGCCGCAGTCGTGGACTCTTCGCTGAACACCATGCCGTGGAATCCTGCGTAAGCTTCGGTCAGCGTCGGGAATTTGCCTGACTTCTCCCAGTCGAATTTGCCGCTGTCCACCACCAGGCCGCCGATGGCGACACCGTGCCCGCCGAGGAATTTCGTCGCAGAGTGGAAGATCAGGTCGGCGCCGAGGTCGAAGGGCCGCATCAGCCACGGCGTGGTGAAAGTCGAATCGACCAGCAGCGGTAACCCCGCAGCATGCGCGACGTCGGAAACCTTTGCTATGTCCAGCACGTCGAGCCCCGGGTTGCCGAGCGTCTCGCCGAACAGGAGCCGCGTGTTCGGACGGATCGCCTTGCGGAAGGCGTCGACGTCGCGCGGATCGACAAAGGTGGTCTCGATACCGAAACGCGGCAGGGTGTATTGCAGGAGGTTGTGCGAGCCGCCATAAAGCGAACGCGACGCGACGATGTGCGACCCCGCTCCCATCAACGTCGCGATCGCAAGATGCATCGCGGCCTGGCCGCTGGCGGTGGCGATGGCGCCGACGCCGCCTTCCAGCGCCGCGATGCGTTCCTCGAGCACCGCGTTGGTCGGATTCGAGATGCGCGTATACACATGTCCCGCGCGCTCCATGTTGAACAGCGAAGCCGCCTGGTCGGTGTCCTTGAAGACATACGACGTCGTGAAATACACCGGCTGCGCCCGCGCGCCGAACTGCGGGTCAGGCTGCTGCCCCGCGTGCAGGCTCAGCGTGTCGAACTGATAAGTCTTCGGTCCCGGCATTGAAATCCCCGTAAATCAGTCAAATGATGAACCACGGAGGACACGGAGGACACGGAGAAATGCAAAATCGACAGGATGATATGTCGGTCAACCCAATCCGCAGCACGCGACCATGTCAGGTTTCTATACTGTCCGTTTGCCTTCTGGTGTCCTCCGTGTCCTCCGTGTCCTCCGTGGTTCAAGGGATGGGTAGTCAGTAAAAAGCGCCGCGCGCGGTGACGGGCCAGACGGATTCGACCTTGTCGCCGCGCACGCCGACGATCCAGTCGTAGAGATTCACGGTCGGGTCGCAATGGCCGGGGACGAGCCGGATCTTGTCGCCGACGGTCAGCCGGGAACCTTGCGCCAGTTTCAATACGCCGTGTTCGTCCGAAGCTTTCAGGAATTCCACTCCCGGCAGGTCGGCGACCAGCGGCATGCCGGAATCGACCGACAACGCCTTCAAACCGGCGTCCACGACGGCGCGCTCCGCGGTGGCGTGGCTCATGACGGTGGCCCAGACGTACAGGCTTTGCTCGAAAGTATGCGCCGGCCTGCCATCGTCGCCGAGATTACGGTTGTAGTCCGCATCCATGAATATATAGGAGCCGGGCTGGATCTCGTTGTACACGCCGCTGCTCGCCTCCAGGGGATAAGTGCCGGTGCCGGCGCCGGTGATGATTTCCGGTTTGAGTCCGTTGGCCTGTAGCGCTTCGATCGTGTTGCGTACGTGCTGCACGGCTTTGGCGATCGCGGCTTCGCGCTCGACCGGTGTGCGCGCATGTTGCGCCGCGCCCTGGTAGGCATGCAGGCCGGCGAAGCGCAGGTGTTTCGCGGCCGCGATGCGTTGGGCGAGATCGACGCACGCCTGGCCGGGTTCGACCCCGCAGCGATTCGCGCCGACGTTGACTTCGACGAGCACATCGATCTTCGTGCCCGCCGCCCGCGCCGCTGCGTCCAGATCGGCAATGTTCTGTTCGTTGTCGACGCAGACGCTGACGCGCGCGCGTTTGGCCAGCCCGGCCAGGCGCGCAAGTTTGGGCGCCCCGACCACTTCGTTGCTGACCAGTACGTTCATCACGCCGCCTTCCACCATGGCCTCGGCTTCGGAGACCTTCTGGCAGCACACGCCGATGGCGCCACGGGCCATCTGCCGCAACGCGATTTCCGGACATTTATGCGACTTGGCATGCGGCCGGACGCGTATGCGGGTTTGCGCAAGCGACCGGTCGAGCCGGTCGAGGTTGCGCTCGAACGCATCGAGGTCGAGCAGGAGCGCGGGTGTATCGACTTCGGCGAGCGTCATGCCCTGACGCGCGGGGGGAGGGAGGCGAGTAGTCATTTGTCTTATTCTATGCCGGCAGCGCCGGCGATCAGGGTAAAAATGCGAAGCTGCGCGGGAAAATCACCGCGCCGGCCAGTCCCGCGAAAAACAGCGCGAGTCCGATGCTCAGGGTCCATCGATAATGCCCGGCAAGTTGCTCGGGCAACATCGTGGAAATGACGAACTTCCTGCCATCGCGCGAAGGCGAGAGGGTGTTCATTCCCGCTTCCTCCAGAACGGATTCTCGGTGACCTCGACCGAAGTGACGGTATAGAACAGATTGAACGGGAATTCGCGCAGAGACGAAGCCCGCTGGCGCGTGGCGACCTGTGTTCGCTTCCACAGATAGAATTCCGCGGCTTCCGGAAAATAACGCTTCGCGCTGGCGGCACGCCCGGCCAATTCGACGTAGCCCTGGGGCGCCGACGCGATTTTGCTCGTCGGCACGCCCAATACGAGGTTGCGCAACTGCATGCCGTGCCACCACAGAAAGAAACCGGCCGCGGAGGCGGCCGTCAGCCAGGCTTCGGTGCTCCAGAACTGCAGCCGGCGCGGCAGGGCGTGGCTCCAGACGAACACGACCCAGAGTGCCGCGAGAAACAACATCCCGCAGACCAGGCCGATCGGGTTGGAGCGGTGCATGCGCCGAGCGGGTGCGGGCCGGCTACCGGTTTGCCGCGCCTAGCGCCCCGTCTCGCAATCGGTGCGCAGGACGTTGCCGGCGCTCTCGACGCTCCAGCTGCGGCCGTAGGAACCGAATACCAGGTCGACGATCATCGATAGATTCTTCTTTTCGACCGGATCGTTGTAGCTGCGCTTCTCCAGCGCGGCGAGCGCCTGGTCCTTCGACTGGCCTTCCTTGCGCCAGCCCATCGCCTCGGATGCGAATTTGCCGATGTCGGCGCAAGTCATGGTGCCCAGCGGGTAGGGCGCGGCCATGGCTGAGGTAGAACAGGCCAGCAGGCCAATCAGGAACAATCTCGACATACGGCAATCCTATTTAGAGGTGATGGCGCGTTGGCGGCCGGGTAGAATTTGATGGCGTCGGATCGACCCGACGCATTTTAGGCGTTTGGACAGGGGATTGCCATGACGAGCCGGAGATTGCCCGGGAAAACGCGAACGCGGTGCATGATGGCGGCGCTGGCGTTGCTGCTTGCATGCGGCTGCGCCTCCGCCTCCGCGGCCCGCCCGGGCGACGACGAAACCCGCAAATCGGCGCTGACGCACGCACAGAGCCGGGACGCCGACGAGCGCCTCGCGGCATTCACGGTGTTGATGAAAGTCGGCAGGCAGGAGGATTTGCCCCTGGTTCAATTCCATCTTTTCGACGAAGACGATCGCGTCCGCGACACGGCCGAAGCGGCGATCTGGGCCATCTGGAGCCGTTCCGGCGACGCCGCCACCGATCGGCTGTTCGTGCAGGGGGTAGAACAAATGCGCGACGGCCGCCTGAAGATGGCGGTGGATACCTTCAGCCAGGTGATTGCCGCGCGGCCGGATTTCACCGAAGCCTGGAACAAGCGGGCCACCATTTATTTTCTGCTCGGGGAAGACGAATTGTCGCTGAAGGATTGCGACGAAGTCCTCAGGAGAAACCCGCAGCATTTCGGCGTGCTGGCGGGTTACGGGCAAATCTATCTGCGCAAGGGCGAGCTGCAACGCGCGCTTGACTACTTCGAGCAGGCAATCGCGATCAATCCAAACATGACCGGCGTGCAGGCTTCGATCGATGCGCTGCGCGAGCTCATGGTCAAGCGCGGGCGCCGCTTCATCTGACCAACCATCCCGCTTTGCCTTCCCGGCGAAAAATCGAAGCCGGCGGTAGCGGCGCGGTTATCGAAGGCCGATCGACAGGCAGCATGGACGCAAACGAACCGACGCAGACAAAGACCGGAAAAAGTCCCGCGAAGGCCTGGCTGGAGAATATGGCGCAAGGCGTGCGCCTGGCTTTTTTCCGCCGTCCCGCCGCGTTTCAATTTCACGTCAGCGCAAATCACTTCATTGCAATCGCGGCGAGCAGTCTCGCCGTCAGCTTCGTGTGCGCATTTGCCCCGATCGGTTTCGGAGGATTCTTCAACCTGCAGGCACTGCCATCGGAGTTGTTCTGGGTGCCGCTGGCGTTGTTCGCCGGCTACCTTGTGAGCTGCACGATGAAAGACGCCGGGAATGTCTTGCTTGTTCCGGTTGCAGTGGCTGCGATCGGCATTCCCTTCACCATCGCGTCGAGTGCGGCCTGGTTCGCCGTGGAGCATCGCTGGTTGCGCGCGCCGCCGCCGGTCCTTGGCGTACTGGGCATCTATCAGCTTTTCTTTGCCTGGTGGGCCCTGGCGACACTGGTGGCGATCAGGCGGCTGATCGGCCCGGCACCCCGCGGGGCGACTTCGCCGGCCGCGATCGTGGCGTTTGTCGTGCTGCTCCCTTCCTATTTCGTGCCATCCGAGCCATTGTGGGAGCCATCCTTCGACACGGAGGAGGCCTCGGGCCAAGCTGGCCAGCACCGGCTGGCGTTCAGCGAAAGCGCGCTCTATGCGCAAACGGAACTCCTGGATGCAGCCGTGCAACAGTTAAAGCCCGAGCGCGCGGGCGTGGAGGATCTTTACTTCGTCGGCTTTGCGCCCTATGCCTCGCAGGACGTGTTCACGAAGGAAACCCTGTCCATCGGCAAACTGCTGGAAGAACGCTTTGACACGAACGGGCGCAGCATCAGCCTCATCAGCCATGCCAGCCTCGTCGACAAGTATCCGATCGCCACGCTGACCAGCCTGCGCGAGGCACTGCAGGCGGTGGGGGAGCGCATCAACCCGGAAGAAGATGTGGTCCTGCTTCACCTGACGACCCATGGTTCGGAAACCCATGAACTGAGCGTCGACTTCTATCCGCTGGCTCTGCAGGCGATTCGTCCCGGGGATCTGCGCTCGGCGCTCGACGATGCCGGAATCAAGTGGCGCATCGTCGTCGTTTCGGCATGCTATTCCGGCGGATTCATCGATGCGCTGAAGGACGCGAACACCCTGGTCGTCACGGCATCCGACGCAAAGCACACGTCCTTCGGTTGCGGCGATGCGTTCGACTTCACCTATTTTTCGAAAGCTTATTACGACGAAGCCTTGCGCAAGACCCGATCCTTCGAGCAGGCGTTTACGCTGGCGAAGGAATCCATCCGCCGGCGCGAACAGACGGAGGGACTGGAGGCTTCCAATCCGCAGATGTTCCTGGGCGAGGCGATGAAAGCAAAGCTGTCGAGCCTGGAAAAACGACTGTCGGCGGGAGATGCAATTGCAAAGTAGCGGGATCGTTGCGCTCATCGTGCGGACATCGCTCGTGTTCGTGGCCGTTTGCTCTTCGGCCACCGCGGGCGACTGGACCCCCATCAGCCGCGAACAGGCGCTCGAGCAGACGCGCAGCACCCAGCTCGACAAGCGCCGCCTCGCCTACGGCCGCCTCGCGGAAATCGGGACGATGGACGATATCCCGGTGCTGCTGGCGGCCTTGTGGGACGACGAGGAATTGATCCGCGGCATCGCCGAACAGTCCATATGGGGAATCTGGATGCGAACCGATGATCCGGTGGCGGACCCGTTGTTCCAGACCGGCATGCAATTGATCGTCGAGGATGAGGCGGACGCGGCGATCGATAAACTTAACCAGGTCATCGAACTGAAGCCCGATTTCGCCGAAGCCTGGAATCGCCGCGGCGATGCTTATGCGACCCTGGGCGACGAGGATCGGGCGCTGGCCGACTATGAGCGTGCGATCGCCCTGAACCCCTATCAGTTCGGCGCGATGACCAGTTGCGCCGATATCTGGATGACGCGCAGCAATTATCGGAAGGCCGCGGACTATTTCCGCCGCGCGCTCGACCTGAATCCGAATCTATCGGAAGCGGCCGACGCGCTGCAATCTTTGGAAGAGAAGCTGGAGAATGATCGCATCTGAAAGGCCGTGAATGTCGTGAATGCGTGAATATCGTGAATGTCGTAACAGCCTCAGCGGGCTCTTTACGTATTCACGGTTTCATCTTGTCACGATATTCACGACATTCACGGCCTTTGCGACATTCACGTTATTCACGGCCCTTCACGGCTTTTCTTCTTCCCCGGCAGTTTGATTCCCGACATGGCCTGATACATCTTCACCACGGCGATGTCGTCCTCATAGCCCAGTCCGGCACCGGCGGCACCGAGGAATAGCTGGTGTGCGGCGGCGGTCAGGGGCAGCGGGAAGGTCATCTTCTTCGCAGAATCGAGCACGATGCCGAGGTCCTTGACGAAAATATTCACGGCGGACAGCGGCGTGTAGTCGCCGTCGAGGACGTGCGGCACGCGGTTCTGGAACATCCAGGAAGAACCGGCGCTGTTGGAAATCACTTCGTAGACGACTTTCGGATCGGCGCCGGTGCGAATGGCGAGCGCGATCGCTTCGGCTGCGGCGGCGATGTGCACGCCGGCCAGCAACTGGTTGATCATCTTCACCTTCGAGCCCGTGCCGGCATCGCTCCCCAGTTCGTACACCTTGATCGCGATGGCTTTCAGCACTGCATCGGCTTTCTTGAAGGCGGCTTTGGAGCCGGAGCCCATGATGGACAACTCGCCCTTCGCGGCGCGAGCGGCGCCGCCGGAAACCGGCGCGTCGATCAGCAGCAGGCCTTTCGCGTCGAGGCGTTTGCCCAGGTCGGTGGCAAATTCCGGCGCGACCGTGCTGCTGGCGATGACGACCGAGCCCTTGGCCAATGTGGAGACAGCCCCGTCCATGCCGAACAGGACTTCGCTGGTCTGGTCGGCATTGACGACGAGCACGATGACGACGGGAACATTGCGGCCGACATCGGCGGGATTTTTCGCGGCGATGCCGCCTTCCTTGGCGAAGGCTTTCGATACTTCCGGCCGCACGTCATAGGCGTGCACTTCGAAACCTTTCTTGAGCAGCGTGCGCGCCACGCCCAACCCCATCGAGCCCAGTCCGATCACGCCTGTCTTCTGCTTCTTGCCTGCCGCCATTTCCTCGCTCCCAAGTTGTCGTTGACCGCGTTCTTTGCATCGCCGCCGCTTCTTTACATCGCCTTCGGCTGACCGCTACACTGAACCGAACCGCTCACCTACGCACGATGAAAATCAGATCGATCATGATCCTATGCACCGCCTGTGCGCTGTTGCTGGCCGCCTGTCGCAGCAATCCTCATTATAATCCGGCGAAGTCGCACCACACCGAGGCCGGATTTCGCAACAACTATCCGCAGCCTCCCCGGCAAAGTTTCTGGAAATGGCAGTGGGAGCGGTGGACCAAAGGCGTGCCCGAGGATCCGAAGCAGGGTTACGGATTTGCGCTGCTGAAGCCGGATACTGCATTCCTGGCTGCCAATCGCGACGAGCCTACGCTGACCTGGATCGGACACGCCTCCTTCCTGTTGCAGATCGGCGGGG
>Ga0209131_1001169_pt1 | contig 18195 bp, 16 predicted proteins | sample GraSoi_2013_40cm_FD_185826 | JGI IMG/M metagenome (GOLD analysis project Ga0209131, IMG submission 185826) | Grasslands soil microbial communities from the Angelo Coastal Reserve, California, USA - Sample 9_17_2013_40cm (SPAdes) (version 2) | ecosystem: Environmental > Terrestrial > Soil >... | reverse complement strand
TCCGGCCGGCCTGGTACGCGGGCTGCCGGTGGGCATACAGGTCATCGGTCCGCGCTTTCGCGATGCCGCCGTGCTGCGCTATGCGCGCCACGTCGAATCGCTGGCAGCGATTGCGGCCACCAGGCCGCCGCCCGCGGGTCCCTGATGCTCGGCACCGCCGGAGACGAATATCCTGCCATCGCCGAGCACTCCGGCGACCAGGCCGCCGAGCGCGCCGCGGATGTGCCGCTGGGCATTCATGTCGCCGTCGATCAGCATGGTGTGCCGGTGGCCGCGGATACGTCCGGTGGTGTCCGGCTCGCCCTTGACCATGGCGGCGCGCACGCGCGCGAGGCCGGCGGGCGTTCGCTCGATGCCCAGGTCAGCGAGCACGCCCAGCACCGCATCGAGGTCGAGGGCGTCCTGCATCGGCCGCGACGCAATGGACAATGGTCCGCTCCACGCCGCGGAGTTGCCGAGCACCATGACCTCGTTGACCCTCACCTCGACGCCTGACGAAACGCTCGCGCGGCTCGAATAGCGGGTCGCATCCTTCAGGAAGTCGTTTTCCGAGAAGCCGGCATCGATTTCGCCCAGCGCCACGCCGACCCCGAAGGCTCCGGCGGCGCGCGAGTACGCCATCGATGCGGGTGTGACGCAGGGTCCCTTGACCTGGACGAAGCGCACGTCGCCCGCCTCCATGAGGGCCGAGCGCATCGCCTGCTTCACCGCCTGCGAAACCATGTCCGCCTGCGCGCGCGTGCCGATTTCGTCCGGCTGCAGCTCGCGGGTCACGGCACAGCCTACTGCGAGCGCCTTTCCGGAAGGATGCGGCGCGATGGCCTGCGGCTTTGCGCTGAAGACTACGTAATGCGGCGACAGCACGCCCTCGGTGCCGCCAGAGAAGATGTAGAGCGGCCGCTCGGCGTGCTCGCCGAGCAGCAGCTTCAGCGATTGGGTGAAGTAGCCGCGCGTGTAGTCGTTGACTAGACCGTTGCCCTCGGTTTTGCCCAGAATCGCGACGATCTGCTGCGGATCGATCTCGCGCCTGGCGAGCAGAGCCGCCAGCGCGGACACATCGCCCGGATCGCGCATCGCCAGGCGGTGCACGGTGGCATGCATCGGAATCAGTATTCCCTAAGCCGCTCGCCGCGGCAACGTGCACCAAAACAGCGCTGGGCGGTGCTGCGATGTACCACTACGGTTCGCTTGAGGCGTCCAACACCGTAGGACTCGGCGCCGCTGTGCGTGGCACGGAATCTGCTGACCGCATTGGGGAAAATATTCGGGAGGCAAGCCATGACGTTGATGACCGTTCCGGTCATCGATATTTCGCCGTTGTACTCCGGGTCGAGCGACGAGAAGAATCGGCTGGCCGAGGCGGTCGACCGCGCCTGCCGCGATATCGGATTTCTGGTCGTCACCGGGCATCGCGTGCCGTCCTCGCTGATCGCGCGGGTCGAGGATTCGGCGCGCGCCTTCTTCCGTTCGCCGGTGCAGGAGAAGCAGCGGCTGAAGCGTCCCGCCGACGACCAGGTGCGCGGCTACAGCGCGGTCGGCGACGAGGGACTCTCCTACAGCCTCGGCAAGAAGACGCCGGGCGACCTGAAGGAGTCGCTGACCATCGGGCCGATCGATCCGCCCGACGAGGCCTATTTCACCGGCCCGGCTGCCGGCCCGCACTTCGCACCCAACCTCTGGCCGTCGAGCGTGGCCGACCTGCAAGAGAGCTGGTCCGAATACTTCGCCACCATGTCGGCGCTATCGGCGGACCTGATGCGCATGTTCGCGCTCGCCCTCGAGCTGCCCGAGGATTTCTTCGACGACAAGATCGACCGCCACATCAGCATGTTCCGCGTGCTGAGCTACCCGAGCCAGCCCGGCCAGCCCGAGCCCGGGCAGCTGCGCGCCGGCGCGCACTCCGACTACGGCAGCCTCACCATCGTGAAGATCGAGGACCGGCCCGGCGGCCTGCAGGTGTGCAACAAGGCGGGCGAGTGGGTCGACGTTCCGGTGGTGCAGGGCTCGTTCGTGGTCAACATCGGCGACCTGATGATGCAATGGACCAACGACCTGTGGATCTCGACCCTGCACCGCGTGGCAAACCCGCCGCGCCCGCGCGCCGCGGACAGCCTGCGCCAGTCGCTGGTTTTCTTCCACCAGCCCAACTACGACGCGATGGTCGAGTGCCTGCCGAGCTGCCTCGCGTCGGGCGCGGCGCCGAAATACGCGCCGATTTCCTCGGGCGATCACCTGCGCAACAAGTTTCTCAGGCAAACCACTTTCGGCGGCAGCGAGCGCGCCGCTGCCTGAGGAATGAACACGCTGTCGTACGTGAACCTGTTCGCGCGCGACATCGTCGCGCTGAGCGGCTTCTACGCGGGCGTGTTCGGCTTCAAGGAGATCGAGGCTATCCGCTCGCCCATCTTCCGCGGCCTGGACACCGGCAGGAGCGCGATCGGCTTCAACGCGCCGGATGCCTACGAATTGCTCGGCTTGTCGGAGCTCGCCGACCCGCGCGGCGTCAAGTTCCTGCTCAACATCGAGGTCGCGAGCCAAGCCGAGGTCGATCGCCTGACGCCGCTCGCCGTGGCGGCCGGCGCGCGCCTGGTGAAGGCGCCGCATCGCACCTACTACAGCTGGTACCAAGCCGTTCTGCTCGATCCCGAGCAGAACGTGTTCCGCATCAATTTCATGATGTGACAAGGGAGACGAGCATGCACAAGAAACTAGTCCTGGCGCTGTGCGCCGCATCGACGCTGGCGCTCGCGCCGGCCGCGGCATCGGCCGAGGGATTCACCCTGAAGAAGCCGCCGCAGGTCGCGATGCTGTACTTCGACGTCAAGACCGACGGCGGCTGGACCCAGGCCTTCGACGAAGCACGCGTCAAGATCGAGAAGGCCATCGGCATGAAGGTCCAGTACGTGGAGAAGGTGCCGGAGAGCGCCTCCGCCATCAAGCCGGCGGCCGAGCGCTTCATCCAGCGCGGCGCCAACGTGATCATCGGCACCGCCTTCGGCTATTCGGACACGTTCAAGGAGCTGGCGGCGAAGTATCCCGAGGTGGCGTTCCTCAACGGCTCGGGCACCACCAACGGCCCGAACCTCGAGTCGTTCTACGGCCGCACCTACGAGAGCCAGTACCTTTGCGGCATGGCCGCCGGCGCCGCTTCCAAGACCGGCAAGCTGGGCTTCGTCGCCGCCAACCCCTTCGGCGTGGTGAACTGGACCGTCAACGCCTTCGCGCTCGGCGCGCAGCAGATGAATCCCAACGCCACCGTGACGGTGATCTATACCGGCGCCTGGAACGATCCGGTCAAGGAGCGGGCGGCGGCGAGCGCGCTCATCGACCAGGGCGCTGACGTGATCGGCCAGCACGTCGACACGCCGACGCCGCAGATCGTGGCGCAGGAACGCGGCGTCTGGGGCACCGGGCACCATCGCGACATGCGCCAGTTCGCGCCCAAGGCGACGCTGTGCTCTTCCGTGTGGGTGTGGGACCGCTTCCTCGCCCCCGAGCTGAAGAAGGTCATGGCCGGCAACTGGCAGCCGAGCCCTTACGGCGCGTTCATACCGATGTCCGAGGGCGGCACCGACATCGCCTGTTGCGGCCCCGCAGTGCCGAAGGAAGCCGCCGCCAAGGTGATGGCCGAACGCGACGCGATCATGAAGGGCAAGCACGTGTACGCCGGTCCGCTCGCAGACCGCGAAGGCAAGCAGCGCGTGGCCGCCGGGCAGGTGCTTTCCGACGCCGACCTGTGGAAGATGGACTGGTACGTCAAGGGCGTGATCACGCAGAAGTGAGATGCGCGCGGCGCTCGAGCTCGCCGGGATCCGGAAGTCTTTCGACGGGTTCGTAGCGCTGGACGGCGCGGCGTTCTGCGCCGAGTGGGGCGAGATGCACGCCCTGCTCGGCGAGAACGGCGCCGGCAAGTCCTCGCTGATGAACATCGCCGCCGGCCTCTACGCGCCGGAGGCGGGCAGCATCCGCGTCGGCGGCCAGACCGCGCGCCTCGCCGGTCCGCGCGACGCCGCGGCGCTCGGCATCGGCATGGTCCACCAGCACTTCAAGCTGGTGCAGCCCTTCACCGTCGCGCAAAACATCCTGCTGTGCAACCCGCTGAGCCGCGACGCCGGGGGCTTTGGCGCCAAGCTGAAGCGCATCGAGGGCGAGATCCGCGTGCGCGCTGCCGAGCTGGGCTTCGAGATCGATCCGCTGCAGCAGGTCCACCGCCTGTCGATCGCGGAGCAGCAGCGCGTCGAGATCCTCAAGGTGCTGCTCGCCGGCGCGCGCATCCTGATCCTCGACGAGCCTACCGCCGTGCTGACGGATAGCGAGGCCGAGCGCCTGCTGCAGACCGTGCGCCGCCTGGCCCAGGGCGGCGCGGCGGTGATCCTCGTGACTCACAAAATGGCCGACGTGCGCGCCTACGCCGACCGCGTCACCGTCATGCGGGCGGGCCGCACCGTGCGCACGCTGGACCCGAAGCAGACCTCGACCGACGAGCTCGTCAAGCTGATCGTCGGCGACGCGGTGACGCCGCCGCAGCGGCGAGCGCGCCTACCCGGGGAGGTGCAGCTGCGCATTCGCGGCCTGCAGCTTGGCATCCTCTGCGGGATCGACCTCGAGGTGCGCGCGGGTGAGATCTATGGCCTGGCGGGCGTCGGCGGCAACGGGCAGCCGGAGCTTGCCGAGGCGATCATGGGCCTCGCCGCTCCGAGTGCCGGTGAAATCCATCTCGAGGCGAACGGCAGCATCGCGGCGATTCCCGCGGACCGCTACGGGATCGCGCTCGCAGGCGCGCTCTCGGTAGCGGAGAACTTCGCGATCGGTGAGGCAGCTTCTGGGCGGTACGGCTCGGTCTGGCGGCTGCGGCAATCAAGCATCGGCGCCACGGCGCAGGCCGCTATCGGCGCATTCAACGTCCAGGGTGTGCGCTCGGTGTGGCAGAAGGCAGCGCTGCTCTCGGGCGGCAACGCGCAGAAGCTGGTGCTCGCGCGCGAGTTCAGCAAGCGGCCCCGCTTCGTGCTGGCGCACAGCCCGAGCCGCGGGCTCGACGTGCGCGCGAGCGCGGAGGTGCACGAGCGCCTGCTCGCCGCGCGCGACGACGGCGCCGCCGTGCTGCTCATCAGCGAGGACCTCGACGAAGTGCTGTCGCTCGCCGACCGGGTGGGCGTCATGTCGCGCGGGCGCATCGTCGCCGAGCTGGCGCAGCCCGCCGATCGGCAGGCGATCGGCCGCGCCATGGTCGATCATGCCTGAGCGCCGCTTCGCGCTCGAGATCCGCCAGCGCACCTCCTGGCAGCAGCAAGGCGCGATCCTGGCTGCGGCGGTCCTCACCGGTGTGCTGATTTCGACGGCCATCCTCGCGCTCGCCGGCGTGTCGCCCGCGGATCTCCTCAAGGAATTCGTGGTGCAGACGTTCTTCGACAAGCAGAACCTCCAGGCGGTGCTGTTCCAGGCCGCGCCGATGATCATGATCGGGCTCGCGGCTTCGCTCGCATTCCGCGTGCGCTTCTGGAACCTCGGGCTCGAGGGCCAGATGATCTGGGGCGCGATCGGCGCGACCGCGATCTCGATCTTCCAGGTCGGTCCGGAGACCACGCGTCTGCCGCTCATGTTCATGGCGGCGGCCGCGGCGGGCCTCGCCTGGGTGGCGTTGCCGGCCGCGCTCAAGCTGCGCCTGGGCGTCAACGAGATCATCTCCACCCTGATGCTGAACTACCTGGCGAGCAACTTCCTCCTGCATCTGGTCTATGGCGCCTGGAAGGACACGCGCACTGCCTTTCCGCACTCGCCGCAGTTCCGCGCGTTCGAGCGGCTGCCGGAGTTCGCGCCGGGCTTCAGTGTCGCGATCCTCCTCGGAACCGCGATCGCGCTCGCCGTGTGGTGGCTCACCGACGTCAGCCGCGGCGGGCTGTACATGCGCTTCATCCACGCCAACCCGCGTGTCGCCGAGGCAGTGGGCGTGCCGGTGCGCAGGATGCTGCTCGCTGCCGTGCTGGTTTCGGGGGCGCTCGCCGGGATCGCAGGCTTCGTCGTCGCTGCCGGCCAGGAGGGCCGTCTCACGCAGGGATTCTTCCAGGGCTACGGCTTCTCCGGCATCCTCATCGCCTTCCTCGCGCGCAACAATCCGCTGGCGGCGGCGGCCGTGGCGGTGCTGGTGGCGGCGCTGTTCGTCACCGGCCGCAGCCTGCAGGTGTTCTACCAGGTGCCGTTCTCGATGGTGCAGCTGATCCAGGCGATCATCGTCATCTGCGCCGCGGGCTCGGAATTCTTCATCCGCCACCGCGTGCGGCGCATCGCGCCGGCATGAACCTTGTCCTCCACTGGCTTGCCAGCACGCCCGACTTCGCGGTGCCGTACGCGCTCGCGGCGCTCGGCCTGATCGTGTGCGAGCGCGCCGGCGTGCTCGCGTTGGGCGCCGAGGGGCTGATGCTGGTGGGCGCGCTCGCGGGCGTCGGCGCGCAGCTCACCTTCGGCAACAGCGCGCTGTCGCTGCTCGCGGCGGCGCTCGCGGCGGGCGTAGTCTCGATCCTGTTCGCCACCATGGTGATCGTGCTGCGCATCAACCAGGTGATCTCGGGCCTCGCGCTGGTGTTCTTCTGCCAGGGACTCACGAGCCTGCTGGGCACCGCGTTCGGCTGGGAGAACCACACCTTCGCCGGCCTGGGCACGCTCGCGCTGCGGCAGAACGCGATGGTGTACCTCACTGTGCCGGTATTCTTCGCCGTCGCCTTCGTGCTGTCGAATTCCGCGCTCGGCCTGCGCTTGCGCGCGGTGGGCGAGAACCCGCAGGCTGCGGACGCCGCCGGAATCAGCGTGCCGCGCTACCGGTTTGCCGCGGTGCTCGTGGGCTCGGCGATCGTCGGCCTCGCCGGCGGCTACCTTTCCGTGGTGAGCACCAAGCTGTGGGTCGACGGCATGACCGCCGGGCGCGGCTGGATCGCCGTCGGCCTGGTGATCTTCGCGCGCTGGTCGCCGTGGCGTGCCCTCGCGGGAGCGCTCCTCTTCGGCTGCATCGAGGCGCTGATCCCGCAGCTCGCGGCCGCCGGCGTGCGGTTGCCGCAATACTTCGTGTTCATGACGCCGTATGCCGTGACGCTGGCGGTGATGATCTGGGCGGGTCTCGCGAGTACCACGGGCAGGCGCAGCGGCGGCGAGCCCGGCGCGCTCGGCGAGCCGTTCGTGCGGGAGGAGCGAAGATGAAGGCCTATGTTTACGGGCAGCCGAAAGAGATCGGCAGCGAATTCGCCGACTACCTCGATCCCGCCGCCACCGCCGTCCTGTCGATCGACATGCACCGCGGCCACCTGGATGCGGGGCCCGACTGCCCATGCCCCGCGCCGCGCGCGAGAGAGCTGGTCACGCCGATCGACGCCTTCCATGATCGGGCGCGCGCTCTCGGCGTGCGCATCATCCACGTCAAATCGGTATTGCGCCGCGGCGGCGTCGACGACATCAACGGCATTGCGTCGGCCTGGCGGCGCACCTTTCCGCTGTACCTCGGCTCCATCCCGAACGCCGACGCGCACGCCATCGAAGGCTCGCGCTGGACCGAGCTGCTGACGAAAGTCGAGCCGCAAGACATGCACGTCGCGGCGAAGCGCAGGTTGTCGGCCTTCTATCCCACCGACCTCGACTTCCTGCTGCGCAACCAGAAGATCCAGACCGTGGTGCTCGACGGCGGCTTCACCGACTGCTGCATTCTCAACACCGCCTTCGACGCCGCGAATCGCGACTACCGCGTGATCGTGCTAAAGGATCTGGTGCGCGGCACCGATGAAGCGCTGGAGAAGGCGGCGCTCGCCATGGTGTCCTTGCACCTCGGGCTGGTGGCGGACGCTAGCGACCTGTTGTCGGAGTGGCGCACGCGATCTCCCACAGCCGCGACGGGCTGAGCGGAATCTCGAGGATCTCGATCTTTTTCGCAGGCAGCCCGAGCGCGTTCTCGAGCGCCTGCGCGAAGAGCGGCCCGACCGGGATCGCGCCGGCCTCGCCGGCGCCCTTGATGCCGAGCGGATTGAGGGGCGAGGGCGTGACGGTATGCGCGAGCGTCATGCGCGGCACGTCGAGCGCAGTAGGCAGCAGGTAGTCGGCGAGCGAGGCATTGAGGAGCTGGCCGTCGGCGTCGAACACCAGCTTCTCGTAGAACGCGTTGCCGATGCCCTGCGCCACGCCGCCGTGGATCTGCCCTTCGAGGATCATCGGGTTGATGACTGTGCCGCAGTCGTGCACCACCACGTACTTCTTCACCTCGAGCATCATGGTTTCGCGATCGACTTCGACGATCATGGCGTGCACGCCGCTCGCGGTGGCGCCCATCTTCGGGCCGAAGTAGCTGGTCGCCTCGAGGCCGGGCTCGGTGCCGGGCTCGACCGCGCCGCGCATCGGATTGGCCTTGCCGGCGAGCTCACCCAGGCGGATCGACTTCTGCCGCACGCCGACCACATGCACAGCGCCGTCCTCGACCAGCAGGTCCTGCTCGGCGCATTCGAAGTGCTCGGCGGCGGTGCGCAGGATCTTGCGGCGCACGACCTTCGCCGCCTCGTTGACGGCATTACCGGCCACGACCGCGCCGCGGCTGGCGAAGGTGCCCGCGCCCCAATAGAACTGGTCGGTATCGCCGGTGATCACCTCCACGTCGCTGACCTTGACGCCGACCTGGTCGGCGACGATCTGCGCGAACGCCGTGTAATGCCCCTGGCCCTGGGTGCCGATGCCAGTCACCACGCTGACCTTGCCACTCGATTGCACCTGCACCTTGGCGCCTTCATAGGGGCCGATACCGGTTCCTTCGACGTAGCAGACCACGCCGATGCCGACGCGCCTGCCCTGGGCGCGCAGCTTCGGCTGCTCTTCGCGGAGGAAATGCTGGTAGCCGACCAGCTCGAGCGCCTTGTCGAGGATCGGCTCGTAGTTCCCGCTGTCGTACTCGAGCGGCTCGAAGTCCTGATAGATGATCCCGTAGTTGTACGGAAAGGCGTCAGGCGGGATCAGGTTGCGCCGGCGGATCTCCACCGGGTCGAGGCCGAGCTCGCGCGCCGCGAGATCGAGCAGGCGCTCCATCACGAATATGCCGTGCTGGCGCCCGGCGCCGCGGTAAGGCGTGACGATCGGCAGGGTGGTGAACACCGCGGTGAACGTGCTGTCGTAGTGCGCCACGTCGTAGACGTTGAGCAGGGTGCACTGGCTGTTGATCGGCACCGTAAGGCCGTACGGGTCGTAGGCGCCGCCGTCGTGCAGGAACACGTCGCGGATGCCGAGGATCTTGCCGTCGCGCGCGAGCGCCATCTCGGCGTCGTGGATCTGGCCACGCTCGTGCGTGGTGGCGAGGAAATGCTCGGCGCGGTCCTCGATCCACTTCACCGGGCGCTCGAGGCGCATCGCGGCCCACGGCACCAATGTTTCCTCGGGATAGAACATCATGATCTTCGGGCCGAAGCCGCCGCCGATGTAGGGCGCAACCACGCGCACCTGGCGCTCGGAGAGGCCGAGCATTGCGGCGAGGCCGTCGCGGATGCCCACCGGCGCCTGCGTGGTGTCCCAGACGGTGAGCCGATCAGATTTGGCGTCCCACTGCGCTACCACGCCGCGCGTCTCGATCGGCGAGGAGGTGCCGCGGTCGTATAGGAAGCGGCGCTTGATGACGAGATGCGCGCCTTTCGCCGCCCTGGCGTAGTCGCCGCGGGTCTGGCGGCAGTGCGCCGAGACATTGCTGCCCACGTCCTCGTGCACGAGCGACGCGCCGGGCTTCAGCGCCGCCTCCAGGTCGACCACCGCCGGCAGCGCCTCGTAGTCCACCGCCACCTCGGCCGCGGCGTCCTCGGCGACATAGCGGCTCTGCGCGATCACGAGCGCCACCGGCTCGCCGGCATGGCGCACCTTGTCCTTCGCGAGCGGCACCTGGCAGCGCTGGTTGAAGACGATGCCCGCGATCGGCGGCGGCGGCACCAGAAGCGGCCCGGGCTTCCAGTAGTCGCCAAGATCGGCCGCGGTGTACACCGCGATCACCCCCGGAACGGCGCGCGCGGCCGCGGTATCGATGCCGCGGATGCGCGCGTGGGCATGCGGGCTGCGCACAAACGTCGCGTGCAGCAGGCCAGGCAACTCTATGTCGTCGATGAACAGGGCCCGGCCGGTGAGCAGGCGCGGGTCTTCGTTTCGCCTGATCCTTTCACCGAAGGAACGGGTCGTCATTTTTTCGATGCAAGCATTACGGCATCGACGATGTTCTGGTAGCCGGTGCAGCGGCACAGGTTGCCGGAGAGCGCCTCGCGCACCTCTTCCTCGGTCGGCGCTGGGTTCTCCTCCAGGAATGCCTTCATCGTCATGAGAATGCCCGGCGTGCAGAAGCCGCATTGCAGCGCGTGCGACGCGCGGAATGCTTCCTGGAGCGGATGGAGCTTGTCAGGCGCCGCGGCCAGGCTTTCAACGGTATGGATCTCGTGCCCGCCCGCCTGCACCGCGAGCATCAGGCACGAGCGCACCGGCAGGCCGTCGAACAGCACCGTGCACGCGCCGCACACGCCGTGCTCGCAGCCGACGTGGGTGCCGGTGAGCCCGAGGTCGTGGCGCAGGAGGTCGGCGAGTTGCAGCCGCGGCTCCACTTCGCGCTCATAGACTTTGTTGTTCACGGTGGTCTTAATTCTCATGACCGTGAAACTGCGATCCGCAAAGCCCTCTGCGTCAAAACGCCTGCCAGGTGACGCTGATAGGCCTTGCTTGCGTGCACGCTGCCCAGCGGATCGATGCCTGCCTGCACATCCACATCCAGGGAGTCGCTCTCGACCAGCATCGGCGTGCTGCCCGCGCTGCAGTAGCCCAGGCGCACCTTCCGTCCGTCGGTGACGACGGCGGCCACGCCCATCATGGCGTAGTCGCCGCGGCGGCGGGCCACCTCGAGGAACGCGCAGCCGGTGCGCGGCGGCAGCGCCGGGACCTCGATCTCTGCGAGCAGCTCGTCGGCGGCAAGCGCGGTGGAGAACACGCCAGTGAAGAAGTCCCGCGCCGCGATCCAGCGCTCGCCCTTCGCCGAGCGCGCCTTCATGCGGGCGCCGAGCGCGAGCATCACCGCCGGCATCTCGGAGGCGGGATCGGCATGCGCCAGGTTGCCGGCGAGCGTGCCGCGGTTGCGGATCTGCGGATGCGCGACGTGCACCACGGCCTCGCGGATCAGCGGGCAGTGTTTTGCGACCAGCGGGTCGCGCTCGAGCGTACGGTTGCGCGTGAGGGCGCCGATACGCAGTACGTCCCTTTCCGTTTTTATATAAGAAAGGTCCTGCGCAGGATTGATATCGATCAACACCGCGGGCTGGGCGAGACGGAAATTCATGGCCGGGATCAGGCTTTGGCCGCCGGCGAGGAAACGGGCGTCCTCGCCGTGCTCGGCCTTGAGCGCGAGGGCGGCGGCGGCCGAATCGGCGGCGAGGTATTTGAAGGGCGCGGGCTTCACGCGGCGGCGAGCGCCTTCATCCGCGCGGCATCGACCAGGCGGCCATGGCTCACCACCGCGAGCGGCGCGGCATGCTCGCGCAATGCCTCCAGCACGTTCGGCGCTTCCAGCACCACCAGGTTCGCCGGCGCGCCGGGCTCGAGCGCATGTTGCGTAAGGCCCATGGCTGCGGCGGCGCGGGTGGTGACCATGTCGTAGAGCGTCTCCATCTCCGGCCGCAGGGTCATCCACAGCAGGTGCGAGGCGAGGAACGCGACCTCGAGCATGTTGTTGCGGCCGTACGGATAGTAGGCGTCCGAGATGTCGTCCTGGCCCAGGCAGACGTTGGCGCCGCCGGCGAGCAGCTCCTTCACCCGCGCGTGCAGCGGGCCGGTGTGCGGGTCGCTGACCAGCGACAGGCCGGCGCGCTTCATCAGCTCGGTGAGCCGCGCGAGGTACGGCGACGGGTAAAGCGCCATCGCGCGCGCGTGGTGCGCCAGCACGCGCCCCTGCCAGCCGCGCCCGATCGCAGCGAGCGCCATCTCCTCGAGCGTGCGCAGGCCGGCGTCGCCAGCATCATCCACCAGCATCGACACGTCGGCATCGTGCTCGGCGGCAAGGTCGAAGCAGAAAGCGATGTGCGCCGACATGTCCGCCGCGCTGTATTCGATCCAGGGGATGCCGCCGACCACGTCGGCGCCCAGCGCCATCGCCTCGCGCATGTACCCGGCGGCGCCGGGCTCGCGCACGACGCCGTCCTGCGCGAAGGCGACCACCTGCACCTCCACCACGCCGCGGAACTCTTCGCGTGCGCGCAGCGCCGCCTTGATGCCCTCGAGCTTCGCCTTGCCGTCGACGTCGATCAGCGCGCGCACGTGCGTCGTGCCGTAGCGGGCAGCGAGCGCGAGCGCGCGGCGCGCGTTCTCGAGGATCCAGCCTTCGGCGTAGTTCTCCTTGACGCGCGCGGCGAGCTCGATGCCCTTCATCGCCTGGCCCATGTCGCCGCCGCTCTGGTAGGCGCGCGCCGCCTCATCGTCCATCATCGAGAGCGTGTACACCTTGCAGAGATGAAGGTGCGGATTGACGAATGATTCCGTGGCGAGACCGCCGCGCGCGTCGATTTCCACCGGCGCGGCGCCTTCGAGCCGCGGCCCCAGCGCGGCGATGCGACCGCCCGCCACGGCGATATCGCACAATTCTCCGGGCCGGCGGCGCAGGCGCGCCCGCCTGACCACGATATCGAATCGGGCGACCATCGCTTAACGGTAACTTGCGAGCGCGCAAGCCGCAAGGCAATGAAATGGTGCAGAAGCTGCGCTGTCGCGAACGGACTGCGCCGCTTTGGTGCCACGCCCGCAGCCCCTCCGAAGGTCGGAGAGCGAGCCGGTTTGCATATGACGGGTTGGCGGAGTGAGAGAGATTCGAACTCTCGATACGGGTTTAAGCCCGTATAACGCCTTAGCAGGGCGCCCCCTTCGGCCACTCGGGCATCACTCCGGAGGAACGCGGATTGTAGCGGATTAGAGCTGCGGTCCAATGCGCCGGTACGCCGATTGCTCATCAACGACTGTGCCGAGCGGATCAAAGCGCGTCGTCTATGCAGCGCTGGCGGGAAATCTCGCCATTGCGCTGACAAAGTTCGTCGCCGCGGGATTCACCGGCAGCTCGGCGATGTGGTCCGAGGGGATCCATTCGCTGGTCGACAGCGGCAACCAGGGCCTGCTGCTCTATGGGATGAAGCGCGCCGCACGGCCGGCCGACGCGCGCTTTCCGTTCGGCTACGGCAAGGAGGTCTATTTCTGGAGCTTCGTGGTGGCGCTGCTGGTGTTCGCCACCGGCGCCGGGCTCTCTCTCTACGAGGGCATCCGGCATCTGCGCCAGCCGGCCGAGATCGAGAATCCGCTCATCAACTACATCGTGCTCGCGGTCGCGCTGCTCCTCGAAGGCGCGCCCTGGCTCGCGGCGTACCGGCAGTTCAGCCGCACGCGCGGCGACCGCGGTGTCGTCGAGGGGGTGAAGCGCGGCAAGGATCCGGCGGTGCTGGCGGTGCTGTTCGAGGACAGCGCGGCGATAGCGGGCCTGGTCGTCGCCTTCGCCGGCATCGCGCTCTACCAGATCACCGGCAATCCGCTGTTCGATGCCGCAGCCTCGGTGGTCATCGGCCTGATCCTCGCCGCCACCGCGATGTGGCTCGCTTTCGAGACCAAGGGCATGCTGATCGGCGAGAGCGCAAACCGCGAGGTGGTGAGCGAGATCCGGCGCCTCGCCGAGCGCTACCCCGAGGTCGAGGGCGTGAACGAGGTGCTCACCATGCACATGGGGCCGGAATACATCCTCGCCAACATCAGCGTGAACATTGCCTGCGACGTGCCGCGCACCCGGGCGCACGAGATCATGGACGAGCTCGACAGCCGCATCAAGAAGTCCGACCCGCGCGTGAAGCGCGTGTTCATCGAATCGCAGAATAACTGCGCGTAAAATAGGCGCGTGCGATATCTCATCGTCTGCCTGGTGCTCGCCGGCTGCGCCGGCCTGAGCGAGAACGAATGCCGCAGCGCCAACTGGTACGAGGTGGGCGACCGCGACGGCCTGAATGGCAATCCGCCGCGCATCGATACCTATGCCTACCAGTGCGAGCGCCATAACGCCCAGGCTTCGCGCGAGCAGTACCTCGAAGGCTGGTGGATGGGCAATGCCACCTACCGCGACCGCACCGCCGGCTCCGAAAGCAACTAGAAGGAAACGATCGCTTTGATGGTCCAGCGATCGGCGGCGCCGCTGAAGCCGCGGCCGATGCCGAAGTTGAGCCCGGGCGATCCTTCGGTGTCGGCGATCAGGTAAAGCGTGTGCGCCTGCTCGGCGCGCGGCGCGAAGTGCGACAGGCGGCCGAGCTCGGCGTAGTACTCGATGCCGAGCGCGCGGCGCTCCCCCACGCTGCGCGCCAGCTTGAAGGCCGGCGCGAAAAACGCGACGCCCTTTTGTTCGCCGGCGAGGTCGAAGGCGAGGATCGGATTGAACGAGACGAGCCAGGCGTCGTTGCGGTAGCCGAGGATCGGGCGCAGCTCGGCCGTGCGCCGCGCCTCTTCGAAGCGCCGCTCGACGAACGAGAGCTCGCCGTTGACGCCGAGGAAGTAGCCCGCCGCGCCTTCGGCTGGACGCAGCGGCATCCACTTCAGCCGAAAGCGCGGCCCGGCGAAATAGAGCGTGCCCTCGGCGCCGCGCACGAACGGCAGGTAGAGCCCGCCGTCCCAGTCGCGGGCGATGCCGTACGAGATCTCAGGCGTCAGCCGCAGCCCGTGGTGCGGTGCCAGCTCGCCGGGATAGTCCGGCCGTGAGCGCCCGTTCGGCGTCGTGTTGACGTGCAGCTCGATGCCGCGGGCTCCCACGGCTTCCACATCGTCCGTGTAGACCTGGATTTCGTCGGGCAGAACGGCGTACGCATTGGCGGCGGCCAGCGCCAACGCCGCCACGGAGCTACGCTTGATCGAGCTCAAATGCCTTGTGCAGCACGCGCACGGCGAGCTCGGTGTACTTCTCCTCGATCACCACGGTGATCTTGATCTCGGAGGTCGAGATCATCTGGATGTTGATGCCCTCCTCGGAGAGCGTGCGGAACATCTGCGCCGCGATGCCGGCGTGCGAGCGCATGCCCATGCCGACGATCGACACCTTGGCGATGCGCTCGTCGCCGCTGATCTCGCGGCACTTGATGTGCGGCTGCACCTGGGTTTTGAGGATCTTCACCGCCTTGGCGTAATCGTTGCGATGCACCGTGAAGGTCATGTCGGTCATGCCGTCGTGGCCGACGTTCTGCACGATGACGTCGACGTCGATGTGCGCGTCGGCGATCGGCCCGAGGATGGCGTAGGCGATGCCGGGACGGTCGGGCACGTCGTGCACGGTGATCTTCGCCTCGTCGCGGTTGAAGGCGACGCCGGAGATGACTGCCTTTTCCATGGCCATGTGGGGATCGTCCTCGAAAGTGATCAGCGTGCCGGCCTGCGCTTCCTCGACCACCGCGATCGCCGGATCGGTGAGGCTCGAGAGCACGCGCGTCGGCACCCGGTACTTGCCGGCAAACTCGACCGAGCGGATCTGCAGCACTTTCGACCCGGCGCCCGCCATCTCGAGCATCTCCTCGAAGGTGATGGTGCGCAGGCGCCGCGCCTCGGGAACGATGCGCGGGTCGGTAGTGTAGACGCCGTCGACGTCGGTGAAGATATGGCATTCGTCGGCCTTGAGCGCCGCCGCGAGCGCCACCGCGGAAGTGTCGGAGCCGCCGCGGCCGAGCGTGGTGATGTTGCCGGCTTCATCCACACCCTGGAATCCCGCCACCACCACTACGCGACCCTCGCGCAGATCCTGCCGGATCTTCGCTTCGTCGATCGAGGTGATGCGCGCTTTGTTGTGCGCCGAGTCGGTGACGATCCTCACCTGCCAGCCGCTGTAGCTGCGTGCCTTGACGCCGAGCTCGAGCAGCGCCATCGCCAGCAGGCCGATGGTCACCTGCTCGCCGGTGGCGGCGACCACGTCGAGCTCGCGCGGATCGGGGTGCGCCTGGATTTCCTTGGCGAGCGCGATCAGGCGATTGGTCTCACCCGCCATGGCCGAGGGCACGACCACGATCTCGTGGCCGGCGGCGCGCCACTTCGCGACACGGCGCGCGACGTTGCGGATGCGCTCGACCGAGCCCACCGAGGTGCCGCCGAATTTTTGAACGATCAACGCCATCGTGCTGCCAAGTACCGGAAAAAGCGGTGGATTTTACGCGATTACGGCCACCGACCGGTTCCCGGATAATCTCGAGCAGCATTTCAACGTACCAAGAGGAACTCGCCCGCAATGAACGCCGCGAAGGTTTCCTGCCTTGTGATGCTGCTGCACGCAACGACATCCTGGATGTTCGTGCACGCGGCGGACCCCATTCCAGTAAGCGATTTCTTCCGCTCGCCAGTCCTGTCCCGGCCGGTGATGTCGCCTTCTGGACAGTACGTCGCCGCGACGATGCCGGGCGAGCGGGACCGTCGTGAGCACCTGGTCCTGATCGATCTCAAAGACCTTGCAAAGTGGAAAGTGCTCGCGGCTTTCTATGACGCCGACATCGCCCGCGTGCACTGGGTCAACGACCAGCGCCTGGTCTTCACCATCGTCGACAAGCAGCAGCCCCTGGGCAGCCAGCCCGGCTCAGGTCTGTATGCCGTGGATCGCGACGGCAAGTACCGCGAGCGCCGACTCATCAAGGCGCGCTATCACGCCTTTGCCGAGCGGCAGATGATGGATCGCGAGCTTTCGGTCGAGCATTACCTGCGTTCGCTGATCCGCGACGGCTCGAACGATGTAGTGGTCGCCAAGCCGAACTACGACGTGCGCGGCGAATTCGTCAGCCGGACCTTGCTGCGCCTGGACACCGAGTCGGGGCAGAGCCGCGTGCTGACCGAAGAGGCTCCGCCGTACGCGACATACTGGGCACTCGATCGGCAGGCTCGGCCGCGCGCGGTGTTGACCTGGCGTAACGGCAAGTCGGTGCTCCATTGGAAGAGCACGGCAAACGCAGCCTGGCGAGCGGTCAAGGAATACGACGTTTACGCAGACGCCGTTCCAGCGCTGCTGGCGGTAGACGCGCAGGACACTCTGTATTTCGTGGCGCCGGGGGCCGAAGCCCCGGAATACCGGTCGCTGATGCGCCTCAATCTCGCGAAGGACGCCCTTGAAGGCGAAGTCGTCCTGTCGACGCCGGGTTATGACTTCTCCGGAGGCATCGTGCTCGGCTCGCAAGGCGAGCTGATGGGCATTCGTTACCTGACCGATGCGCGCGGCACGCATTGGTTCAAGCCGGCCCTCAAGGAGATTCAGAAGAAAGTCGACGCCCTGCTGCCGACTACGGTCAATCAGATCGACTCCGGCGATTCCCGCGACCTCGCCACGGTGCTCGTGACTTCGGAGTCGGATCGACAGCCGGCAGTGTTCTATCTCTACGACACGAAATCCGGATCGCTCAGCGTCCTGGCGAGGTCGCGACCGTGGATCAAGCCCGAGACCATGGCGCGCAGAGACATGAGCCGTTTCAGCGCGCGCGACGGGCTGAGCATCCCGGTGCACATCACCCGCCCGGTGGGACAGAAGGCACCGGGGCCGACGGTCGTGATGGTGCATGGCGGACCTTGGTCGCGCGGTGGCGAGTGGCGCTGGTATGCGGCGTCGCAATTCCTGGCGGCGCGCGGGTACGTCGTGGTCGAGCCCGAATTCCGGGGCAGCTGGGGCTATGGCAGCAAGCTGTTCCGCGCCGGCTGGAAACAATGGGGTCTCGCCATGCAGGACGACATTGCGGATGCGACGTTGTGGGCGATCAAGCAGGGCTATGCCGATCCCAAACAAGTCTGCATCGCCGGGGCAGGTTACGGCGGCTACGCCACGCTCATGGGCCTGATCCGGTATCCGGAGCTCTACCGCTGCGGCATCAACTGGGTCGGCATGACCGATATCGAGTTGATGTACACCATCAACTGGAGCTCCCTGGGCGAGGCCACGCTGCAATACGGCATGCCGGCCATGGTCGGCGACCGCGAGAAGGATGCGGCGCAGCTGGCGGCCACCTCGCCGTTGAAACTCGCCGCCAAGCTCACCCAGCCACTGCTCATGGCCTATGGCGGCGATGACCGGCAAGTCCCGATCGATCATGGCACCCGGTTGCGGGATGCGGTGGCGCCGCACAATCCCCGTGTCGAGTGGGTGGTTTACAACGGCGAGGGTCACGGCTTCATGCTCGAGGCGAACCAGGTCGA
>Ga0209131_1001167_pt1 | contig 18212 bp, 17 predicted proteins | sample GraSoi_2013_40cm_FD_185826 | JGI IMG/M metagenome (GOLD analysis project Ga0209131, IMG submission 185826) | Grasslands soil microbial communities from the Angelo Coastal Reserve, California, USA - Sample 9_17_2013_40cm (SPAdes) (version 2) | ecosystem: Environmental > Terrestrial > Soil >... | reverse complement strand
CTCCTCCACCGTCATGTGCGGGAACACCCGCCGGCCCTCCGGGCAGTGCGCGATGCCCCGGCGCAAGATCTCCTGGGGGGCCAGCTGCTGGATCTCCTGCCCATCGAAGACGATGCGGCCGGCGGCAGCCCGCACGAGCCCCGAGATGGTCTTGAGCGTGGTGGTCTTGCCCGCCCCGTTGGCGCCGATGAGGCACACGAACTCGGCGGCACCCACCGTGAGCGACACCGAGTGGAGCGCGGCGATCCGGCCGTAGCCCGCGGAGAGGCCCTCAAGGGTGAGCATGGGCTCCCGCTCCCAGGTAGGCGCGGATCACCTCGGGGTCGCGCTGCACCGAGGCCGGATCGCCGTCGGCGATGAGCCGGCCGTAGTTCAGCACCAGCACGCGGTCCGAGATGCCCATCACGAGGCGCATGTCGTGCTCGACCAGGAAGACCGTGATGCGCTCGTCGCGGATGCGGCTGATCAGCGCGGCCACCGCGACCTTCTCGGAGGCGCTCATGCCCGAAGCCGGCTCGTCGAGCAGCAGCAGCCGGGGCCGCGCGGCGAGGCCCACCGCCAGCTCGAGCAGCCGCTGCTCGCCGTAGGAGAGCGCGGCGGCCGCCTCGGCGCGGCGCGCGCCCAGCCCCACGAAGTCCATCACGCGATCCGCCTCCACGCCGAGCCGGCGCTCCTCGTCGCGCACGCGCCCGCGGGCCAGCAGGGCCGCGGTTACGCCCACGCGCCCGCGCAGGTGCAGCCCGGTCAGCACGTTCTCCCGCACGCTCAACCCGGGGAAGAGGCTCGTCTTCTGGAACGTGCGCACGAGGCCGCGCGCCGCGATGCGATGCGGCCGCCAACCGGTGATCGGCAGGCCGTCGTGATGCACGGTGCCCTCGGTCGGGCGCTGGAACCCGGTGATCACGTTGAAGGCGGTGGTCTTGCCCGCGCCGTTGGGGCCGATCAGGCTCGTCACCGTGCCCGCGGCGACCGCGAAGCTCACCCCGGTCAGCGCGGCCACCCCGCCGAAGCGCACCGTGAGATCCCGGGCCTCGAGCGTCACGACGGCCGCCACCGCCGGCGTAGCGCGGACCAAGCCGTCCGCAGGGCCGGGACAACCCCTTCCGGCATGAAGAACAGCACCGCGACGAGCAGGACGCCGTAGAGCAGCATCTGCCACTGATAGGACGTCAGCTCGCGCAGCGCCTCCGGCAGCACCGTGAAGAGCACGGCGCCTACCACGGGGCCCGCCAGCGTCCCCTTCCCGCCCGCCACCACCATGATCACCATCGTGACCGTGTAGGTGAAGAGGAACACCTCCGGGCTCACGAAGCGCGTGTAGTGCGCGTAGAGGCCGCCCGCGAAGCCGGCCATCGCGGCGCTCGCCACCGCGGCCAGGACCAGGTAGTGGGTTGCGTCGATGCCCACCGAGGCCGCGAGGGTCTCGTTCTCCCGGAGCGCCACCAGCGCGCGGCCGACCCGTGAGCGGATGAGCGCCAGGCAGAGCAGATAGGCGCCCACCACCGCGGCCAGCACGAGGTAGTAGTAGGCGCTCTTGGTCCGCAGCGAGAGCGGGGGGAGCCCGGGCAGCGCGATCTCGACCGGGGGCACGCCCGGGATGCCGAGCGGGCCATTGGTCAGGTCCATCCAGTTCACGCTGACCAGCGAGACGCAGCCCGCGAACGAGATGGTCAGCAGCACGAAGTAGGCGCCGCGCAGCTTCAGGGCCAGCCGGCCGATGACGTAGCCGGCCAGGCCGGGCAGCACGATCGCGGCGAGCAGGCCGAGCCACGGCGACCACTCGAGCTTGACGGTGAGCAGGGCGGACGCGTAGGCGCCGATGCCGAAGAAGGCGGCGTGGCCGAGCGAGAGCTGCCCGGTGTAGCCCAGGAGGAGATTCAGGCTCAGCGCCAGCACCGCGAAGATGCCGGCCATGATGAGGGTGTGCAGGTGATACGGGTTCCACACCCAGGCGGGCGCGGTCAGGGCCACGGCCAGGCCGATCGCGGGGGCGAGCCGCCTCATCCGACGCGCTCGGCGCGGGCGAAGAGGCCCGAGGGGCGCAGCAGCAGCACCCCCACGATCATCAGGAAGCCGACCGCGTCGCGGTAGCCGGAGGAGATGTAGCCGGCGCCCAGCTCCTCCGCGATGCCCAGCACCACGCCCCCGAGCGCCGCGCCGCCGAAGTTGCCCAGGCCGCCCAGGATCACCACCGAGAAGGCCTTGAGCGAGGCCAGGTCGCCCATGGACGGGTAGAGCAGGAAGACCGGGCCCAGCAGCGCCCCCGCCGCCGCGGCCAGCCCCGCCCCGAAGGCGAAGGTCACGGTGTGGATGCGCTCGATGCTCACGCCCATGAGGGCCGCGGTCTCCCGGTCCTGGAAGGTCGCGCGCATCGCGCGGCCGAGCTTGGTGCGGCTCAGCAGCAGGTGCGCCCCCAGGATCAGGAGGCCCGAGATCACGAACACGAAGATGCGGAGCGGCGCCACCGACACCGCGCCGAGCACCACCGGATGCGTCGGAAACGGAGTAGGCACGCTCTTGGCCACTCCGCCCCAGCCGAGCAGCTCCGCGTTCTGCATGGCGATCCAGAGACCGATCATGACCAGCATGACCGTGTCGATGGATTGCCCCCGCAGGGGCCGCAGGAGCACCCGCTCGCAGACCGCGCCGGCGAGAGCGCCGGCCACGATGGCGAGCGGGATCGCCAGGAAGAAGTGGACCGAGGCGAGCGCGAGCGCGGCGAACGCGGCGTAGGCCCCGAGCGTGTAGAACTCGCCGTGGGCGAAGTTCACCACGTTCATCAGCCCGAAGACCAGCGTGAGGCCGATCCCGAGCAGGCTGTAGGTGGCGCCCAGCAGCAGCCCGTTCAGCAGGTGCTGGAGAAGCTGGTCCAAGCGCCCGCGATCGCCGGTCGCGCTACTTCTTCGCCGAGAACGCGGGCAGCGCGATCTTGCCGTCCTTCACCTGGACGATGAAGATGCTGGGCTTGCTCTGCCCGCTCTCCTTGCCCGCCGGACCGTCCTTCTCGAACTTGATCGGCCCGTTGAGGCCCATCACGCTCACCTGCCAGAGGGCGGCCTGCACCGCCTTCGGCTCCGCCTTGCCCGCCAAGCGGATGGCTTCCACCGCGGTGAGCACGCCGTCGTGGCCCCGGAAGCCCTCGGTCAGCCCCTCGAAGGGGTGCCCACGCTTGGCCCACTCGTCCACGAAGGCCTTCGCCAGCTTGCCGTCCGGCATGGCCTCCGGGAACCACGGCAGGAAGAAGAGGATGTGGTACGTCCCCTCCGCCGCCGCGCCCGCCTGCTTGATGAGCTGCGACGGCGACGAGCTGCCCCCGGTGGTGATCACGCGCCGGACCAGGCGCTGCTCCTGCGCCTGCTTCAGCACCAGGGTGATCTGCTCCACGCTCGTGGTGAGGAAGAGCGTGTCGCCACCGCCCGCCTTCACCTTGGTGATCTGCGCGTTCATGTCGGTGGCCGCCTGCTCCATGAACTCCGCGCTGCCCACCTGCGCGCCGGAGCGCTTGAGCAGGTCCCCGAAGGCGCCGACCGCCCCGCGACCCCAGTCCGTGTTCACCGCGAGAAAGTCGGCCTGCTTGATCCCCAGGTCCTTCATGTACTTCTCGAGGCCGAGCGCTTCCATCTCGCTGGGCGGGCTGATGCGGAAGATCCACGGATTCCCGCGCTTGGTGATGGTCGAGGCGCTGGACGTCTCCACGATCATCGGCACGCCGTACTCCTCGAGCTTCGGCATCGCCGCGAGGGTCATCGAGCTGCCCCAGGCGCCGACGATCACCGGCACCTTGTCGCGCACGATCAGCTTCTCGGCCGCGGTGGCGGCTTCCTTCGGGTCGGACTTGTTGTCCTCGATCAGCAGCTCGACCTTGCGCCCCAGCACGCCGCCCTTGGCGTTGATCCAGTCCCGCTCGATCTCGGCGCCCATCCGGACGTAGTTGCCGGACGCGGCGACCGAGCCCGAGAGCGGCTGGATGACGCCGACCTTCACGGCCTCCTGGGCGGGCGCCGGCGCCGCGAGCGCGGCGACGACGGTCAGCGCGACGAAAAGGGCTCGGATTGCCTGCTTCATGACGCCCTCCTCTGACCCTTACCTGGTTAAGGTGCGTCCGCCACGCTGCGGAACCTGGAATCGCGTACTTATCCTACGTTTCATGTCTCATGTCAAACGAAGACCCGATTGACATTGGCCCGGCCCGCCCCAAGAATACGGCACCATGCCACCCGCGAGATCCTCTGCGCCCCGCGCCCCGATCGCCCCCCTGCTGCACGAGAGCCTCGGCGAGCGGGTCTACCGGACCGTTCGCGACCTGATCCTGAGCCAGGTCTTCCCCCCCGGCTCCAAGCTGAACGTCGAGCAGATCTGCCGCGACCTGGGCGTGAGCCGCACCCCGGTCTGGGACACGATGCGCCGGCTGGAGAGCGAAGGCCTGGTCAACACCGTGCCGCGCCACGGCGTCTTCGTGCTCAACTACGGGGCCGACCAGATCCGCGATCTCTTCGCGGTACGCGGCGCGCTGGAGGCGCTCGCGGTCCGCCAGGCCGCGCAGAACCTCGAGGACGACACGCGGGCCGGGCTCGAGGCGACCATGAAGGAGCTGGAGCGCGCCGCGGGAGCCGGCCTGATGGAGCCGTACTCGCGGGCGGCCATCGACTTCCACGACCAGGTCCTGGTCGCGGCGCGGAACCCGGTCCTGAGCCGGCTCCTCGAGAACGTCTACGCCCAGATCCTGGTGCTACGCCTCCGGTCCCTGTACCTGCCCGAGCGGGTCGAGTCGAGCGTGGCCGAGCACCGCGAGATCTTCCAGGCGGTGCTGGCCGGCGACGCCGAGCGCGGCGAGCGGCTGGCCCGCGCGCACGCCGAGCACGTGCTGCAGGACGCGCTCGAGTTCACGCGCCGGCGCCCCGAGCACGCGGGGCCCACGTCATGAGCGCGGAGGCCCGCACTCCCTGGGATCGCTACGCGGCGGCGCTGCCGGGCATCGCGGCCGCGGTGGGCCGCACCCCGCTCGTGCGCCTGAACCGCATCACCCGCGACGTGACGCCCGCGATCTACGTGAAGGTGGAGTGGTACGGGGCGACCGGCAGCCTCAAGGACCGCATCTACCTGCACATGTTCGAGCGGGCGGAGGCCCGGGACGATCTCAAGGCGGGCATGCAGGTGCTCGAGTGCTCGACCGGCAACGCGGGGATTGCCTGCGCCTGGGTCGCGGCGGTCAAGGGCTACCCCTGCACGATCGTGATGCCGGAGGGCATGAGCGACGAGCGCAAGAAGATCATGCGCGCCTACGGGGCCGAGCTGGTCTTCACCCCCGGCGGCGAGAGCGACGTGGATCTCTCGCTCGACCGGCTGCGCCAGATCCGCGACGCGGCGCCGGGCCGCTACTGGGTGCCCGGGCAGTTCGACAACCCGGACAACGTCGAGGCCCACATCCTCACCACCGGCCCCGAGCTGTGGGAGCAGTCGGGCGGCCGCATCGGCGCCTTCGTGGATTCGCAAGGCTCGGGCGGCCTCCTGACCGGGGTCGGCCGCTACCTCCGGAGCCGCGACCCCCAGGTGAAGCTCTACGCGGTCGAGCCCGCTGAGTGCGCGCTGCTCTCGCGCCGGGCGTGGGGCCACCACGGCATCGAGGGCATCGGCGACGGCTTCGTCCCCCGCAACCTGGACGTCTCGCTGCTCACCGGGGTGATCACCACCACCACCGAGGAGAGCGTGGACATCGCCCGGCGGCTGGCGCGGGAAGAAGGCCTCTTCTGCGGGATCTCGAGCGGCTGCAACGTGGCCGCCGCGCTCAAGCTGGCCCGCCGCCACCCCGAGCTGCCGTCGGTGGTGACGATCCTGAACGACACCGGCCAGCGCTACTTCACCACCCCGCTCTGCGGGGAGGCCAAGCACGTGGACATCCCGGAGCGGGAGCATCCGCTCGATCCCTACACCGTCGAGCAGCTCGACCGGTACCAGAAAACCTGGGAGGTGCTGGCGTGACCATCGCGCCGCGCGAGTACGACTTCGTCGCCGCGCGCGAGCGCCTCGAGGCCAAGCCCAAGTCCCCCGGCCCGAAGCTCGGCTCCCTCGAAGACGCGGTCGCGCGGGTCAAGGACGGCGATCACCTGGCCATCGGCGGCTGCCTCTACTCGCGCACCCCGCTGGCGCTCGTGTGGGCGCTGCTGCGCCGCCGGCCGACGAACCTCACCCTCTCGCGCAACCTCATGTGCTACGAGGGCGAGTGGGGCATGGTGTCGGGCGCGGTGAGCAAGGTCGTGACGTCGTGGATGGGCATCGGCCTGCCCTGGGGCCTCTCGCGCATCCAGCGCGAGTTCGTCGAAGCCGGGCGCGTGGAGTTCGAGGAGTGGAGCCACCTCGGGCTCGGCCTGCGCTACCGCGCCGCCGCCATGGGCGTGCCCTTCCTGCCCGCGCTCACGATGCTGGGCTCGGACCTGATGGGCGTGGGCGGCTCGAAGACGATCGAGTGCCCGTACACCGGGGAGACCCTCCACGCGGTGCCCGCCCTGTTCCCCGAGGTGGCGCTCCTCCACGTGCAGAGGGCCGACCGCCTCGGCAACTGCCAGATCGACGGCTACCCGCACATGGACGGAGACATCGCCCGCGCCGCCGCGACCGTGCTCGTGACCGCCGAGGAGATCGTCTCCGAGGACGAGATCCGGCGCCACCCGGACCGGACGGTGATCCCCGGCTTCCTGGTGGACGCCCTCGCCCACGACCTACGTGGACGGCATCCTGGCGCGCGGCGCGGCCGGGGTGGCCGATTACCTCGAGCGCTACGTCTATGCCCCGGCGAGCCACGCGGACTACCTCGGCCTCTTCGGCGAGCCGCGCCGGGCGGACGCGGCCGCCCGCGCCCGGATGCTGACGACGTGACGGTCAGCGCGAACGAGCTGCTCGCGGTGATGGGGGCCCGGGAGCTCCGGAACGACACCACCGTCTTCACCGGCGTCGGTGCCCCCATGATGGCCTCGGTGCTGGCCCAGCGGACCCACGCCCCGAGGCTCACCATGATGGTCGAGGGCGGCATCATCGGGCCCACCTGGAAGCCGGGGGAGCTGCCGATCTCCACCAACGAGATGCGCGCGGCCTACCGCGCCCAGATGCTCCCCGCCATCACCGACGCGTTCCTGCTCGCCCAGCGCGGCTTCTTCGACGTGGGCTTCATCGGGGGCGCCCAGATCGACCGGCACGGCAACCTCAACACCAGCGCGATCGGCGGCTACGCGCGGCCCACGGTGCGGTTGCCGGGCAGCGGCGGGGCCAACGACATCATCTCCCTCTGCCGCGAGGTGATGATCCTCACCGTCCACGAGAAGCGGCGCTTCACCGAGCGCGTGGACTTCATCACCAGCCCCGGCTATCTCGAGGGCGGCGACGCGCGGCGGCGCGCCGGCCTGCGGTTCGGCGGCGTCTCTCGCGTGGTCACCACGCTCGGCATCTTCGGCTTCCACCCCGAGAGCCGCCGCATGCAGCTCCTGGCCCTGCACCCCGGGACCTCCGTCGAGCAGGTTCGCGAGCACACCGGCTTCGAGGTGCTGGTGAGCCCCGAGCTGACGACCACGAAGCCGCCCACCGACGAGGAGCTGTCCATCCTCCGCATGCTCGACCCCAAACGACAGTTCATCGGCTAGAGGCCCCATGACCGACTTCGGCCTGGCGATTCGCAACTTCGTGGGACCCGGCGAGGTGCCGGACATCCAGGGCGTGTATGCCTACTCGGAGCGGGCGGAGACGCTCGGCTTCGAGTCGCTCTGGGCCTGGGATCACGTGCTCCTGGGTGTCGAACCCTCGTTCCCGATCGTGGACTCCGTCACCATGCTGGGCGCGGTGGCCGCCCGCACGCGGACGATCAAGCTCGGGACCGGGGTGCTGGTGCTGCCGCTGCGCAACCCGGTGGTGGCGGCCAAGGCCCTCGGCAGCCTCGACGTGATCTCGGGCGGCCGCCTGGTCCTGGGCGTGGCCGCGGGCTGGTACGCGCGCGAGTTCGACGCGGTCGGGGTGCCGTTCAAGCAGCGCGGCCGTCAGTTCGAGCGCAACCTCGACATCCTGATGCGCCTGTGGACGCAGGACCGGGTGACGCTCAAGGTGGACGAGTTCAACCTGCGCGAGGCGGTGATGGTGCCCCGCCCCGCGCAGCGGCCACGCCCGCCCGTGCTCATCGGCGGCTACGTGGACGCGGTGCTGAAGCGGGCGGGCACGGTCGGCGACGGCTGGCTCACTTACTTCTACACCCCGGAGAGCTTCACCAAGTCATGGGAGAAGGTGAAGGCCTTCGCCCGCGAGGCCGGCCGCGACCCCGCGACGCTCACCGCGACCAACCAGCTCGCGGTTTACGTGGGACGCTCGCGCGAGGAGACCACCGCGGACATGCGGCAGTGGCTCTCCACCGAATGGGACACCGCGGCCTGGAGCGAATCCACCATCGACCACGCCATCCACGGGTCGGTGGCCCAGTGCATCGAGCAGCTGCGCGCCCACGTGAAAACCGGCGTGCACCGGATTATCCTGATCCCGTACCGCTACCGGCCCGAGCAGGTGGAGCGGATCGCCAAGGAGGTCTTGCCCAAGCTATGAGCCAGCCCATCCACATCGACATCAACTGCGACATGGGAGAGAGCTACGGCCGCTGGACGCTCGGTCACGACGAGGAGGTGATGCCCAACATCACCTCCGCCAACATCGCGTGCGGCTTCCACGGCGGGGATCCGCACGTGATGCGCCGGACCGTCGAGCTCGCCATCCAGCACGGCGTCGCGGTGGGGGCGCACCCGGGGCTGCCCGACCTGATGGGCTTCGGCCGGCGCCGGATGGACGTCTCCCCGGCCGAGCTGAAGGACATCCACCGCTACCAGGTCGGCGCGCTGGCCGCCTTCGCCCAGGCCGCGGGCACCCGGATCCAGCACGTCAAGGCCCACGGCATCCAGTACCACATGTTCGAGGAGAACCTGCCGCTCGGGCGCGCCAGCGCCGAGCAGGTCCTCGAGCTGGATCCCCAGATCATCCTGATGACCATGGCCATGACGAAGTACGACGCGGAGGCCCGCAAGGTGAAGGGCGTCCGCATCGCCGCCGAGGGCTTCGCGGACCGGGTCTACGCCGACGACGGCCAGCTCGTCACCCGCAAGCTCGGCAAGGACGCGCTGATCACCGACCCCGCCCGGGCCGCGGAGCAGGCCGTCCGCATGGCCATGGAGGGCAAGGTGCGCACGATCACCGGCAAGGTGATCGACGCCAAAGTCGAGACCATCTGCATCCACGGCGACAGCCCGGGCTCGGACAAGATCGTGGCCGCGGTGCGCGAAGGCCTGGTAAAGGCCGGCGCCATCGTGAAACCGCTCAGAGACTGGCTGCCCCGGTAGCATTTTCCGACGCAGATCCTGCGGGGCGGGGTCGGACCGTCCGAAATGGGTACACTGTATTCCGTTAGTCGTCACCCGCCTCCGGCGGCCCCGCCGGGCGGTGTTCCGTAACTCATCATCGCAGCGAGCCTTTCTCCCCTCCCCGAAATGGCACCGAGTTTGCCCTAGGGTAGATCGGCGCAACCATGGCGGACTACGCGGACGGCAGCAGCGTGAAGGGCGAGAGGCACGGCGGATGCCGGCCCGGCGAAATCAAGTCGGGCGCGGGCTCCCGCGGGCATCGTCTCTCGAACGCTCACGGCCCCCGCGGAACCTTCCGGGAGCGCCATATCGGCCAGATCGCGCGGGCTCACCGGCTCCCGCATCACCAGCGTGGTCTGGACCGATGAGTCAGGCGGAAGCCGGGAACGCCATAGGGGAGGAAATCATGTCAACCACCACGCTGAGACTGCTGAGCGGATCGGGTTACCGGCGCGAGCCGAGCGCGATGCCTTCGGACTCGCAGATCGCGCATGCCCTGTATGACGCGCAGAGTGCCCAAACGCAGCGAAGCCTCGACGAGATCCTGGCCATGGCGCAGCAGAGCTCCGGCTGGACGCAGGTCTTCAAGCAGCTCAAGACGGAAGGCCTGATCGAGGAGCAGACGCTCGGCCACGTGGTGGCCCGCTGGACCAATCGCACGATCCGTACCCGGCGGCCCTCGCTGGCGCCGGTCGAAAACATCTCCGCCTAGCTTCCCGCATCAACCGCTACCGCGCGGCCAGGATCGACTCCAGCCGCGCGGTAGCGCGTTCCCAGTCGAACTGAGTCCCCACGAAGTTCTGCCCCTGCCGCGCGATCCGGGTTCGAAGCTCCTCATCCTCCACCAGCCGGGTGAGCCCCCAGGCCAGCGCGTCCAGATCGCGCCGGGGCGACACCACCGCGGTGCGGCCGTCGATCGCGTAGTCGCGGCAGCCCCCGTTATCGTAGGTGCACAGCGCGGCCCCGCAGGCCATCGCCTCCATCGCGGGCATGCCGAGCCCCTCGTCCCATGAGGGGCACAGGTAGATCGGGCAGCGGCTGTACAGCCACGCCAGGCGCTCCTGGGCCAGGTTCTCGTGGAACTCGGCGAAGGGCAGCTTGCGCGGCGGCGCCTTCACGCCGAAGCCCACCAGGGTGAGCTCGGGGTGGCGCGCCCGCACGCGGGCGAAGGCCTCGAGACCGTCGGCCACGCCCTTCCAGGGGTACTCGTGGAAGAGCATCAGCACGCGGAGGCGTCCGTCGTCCTCGACCGGCACCGGGCGGAAGAGCGCGCCGTCCACCGGGGTGACCACTACCGCGGCCGGGGTGTCGAAGCGCTCGGCCATGATGTCGGCGAGCCACGTGGAGATCACGATCTTCCGCAGCGGGACCCGATAGGTCGCGTCCACCCGCGCGGCCTCCCCGTGATAGAGGCTCTCGTAGTGCTGGATGAAGTAGAACTTGCGCCCGCAGCGGGTCGGCGCCGCCGCCACCGGCTCCACCGACTGCCAGGAGGTGGCGATGACCGCATCGCCGTCGGGCAGCGCCGCTGCGCTCCACTCCGTGACCCACTGGACGCGGGCCTCGAGGACCGGCATCCAGTCCGGGGCGCGCTGGAAACGATTGCGCCACCACGCGGTCACCGCACCGCGGGCCGGGACGACCAGGGTCACCTCGTGGCCGCCCCGGGCGAGGCGATCGGCGTGGATGAGGATCGCCCGCACCCCGCCCGCGATCCGCAGATGCGGGCAGAGGAACGTGATCTTCATATCGCCATGCTGACCTGCCCGGTGCGCCGGTAGGCGGCCGGGTCCAGTACCACGTTCACGCAGTAGACCTCCCCAGAGCCCAGCGCGCGCTCGAGCGCGGGCCGGAGCTGGCCCGGCTCGGTCACGTGGAGCCCCTTGCCGCCCAGCGCCTCCACCATCCGCTCGAAGCGCGTGAACGGCAGCGAGGTGCCCACCGCCCGCTCGGCCCCGAAGAAGGAGAGCTGTGGGTTGCGGATCTGCCCCCAGCCGCCGTCGTTGCCGATCACCACGGTCATGGGCAGGCCGAAGCGCACCGCGGTCTCCATCTCCATGCCGTTGAGCCCGAAGGCGCCGTCACCCGCGACGAGCAGCACCCGCTGGGCCGGCCGCAGCAGCTTGGCCGCGATCGCGAACGAGGGCCCGACGCCCAGGCACCCGAACGGCCCGGGGTCGAGCCACTGCCCCGGGCGCGACAGCGGCACGATCTTGGACGCGCAGCCCACCACGTCGCCCCCGTCGCCCACCACCGTGGTCTCCGCGTCCACCACCGCGGCGATCTCGTGCGCCAGGCGATAGTGGCTGATCGGCACGTCCTCCGAGCGCCGCTCGGCCATGAGCCGGGCCTGCGCGTCGGCCTCCTTCGTCCGCACCGCGGCCTGCCAGGGCTCGAACCGCGAAGCCAGCGCGCGCGGCAGCGCATCGGCGAGCACGCGCAGCGTGAGCCCGATGTGGCTCGCGAGGCCCATCGCCAGGGGACGGTTGCGGCCCAGCTCCACCGGGTCGCAATCCACCATCGCCACCTGGACGTTCTCCGCGAAGGACGGCGGGCGGCCGTAGCCGAGGCGGAAGTCGAGCGGCGTGCCCAGCACGAGCGCGACGTCCGCCTGGCCCAGCGCGAAGCCGCGGGCCTGCGCGAAGGCCTGCGGGTGATCGTGCGCCAGGCTGCCGCGCCCCGCGCCGTTCATGAACACGGGCACACCCGCCCGCTCGGCCAGGGCCGCGAGGTCCTTGGCCGCGTCGTCCCAGTAGACGCCGCTGCCCGCCACGATCACGGGCCGCTCCGCGCGGGCCAGCAGCGCGGCGAGCTCCTGGACGGACTCGGCATCGGGCGCGGTCGGGCGCCGGTGCGCGTAGGCGGTGGGGATCGGCGCCATGCGGTCCTCCACCACCGTCAGCAGCAGGTCCACCGGGATCTCGACGAAGACCGGGCCCGGCCGCCCGGTCAACGCGTGCCGGATCGCGGTGGTGAGCACCTCCGGGATCTGACGGGTCTCGCTCACCGTCCACGAGCCCTTGGTGATGGGCCGCAGCAGGTCCACCTGCTCCACCTCCTGCAGCGAGCCCAGCCCGCGCAGCCCGAGCGGGGCGGCCCCGCCGATCAGGAGCACCGGGCTGCGCGCGGAGTACGCGTTCGCGATCCCGGTGACCGCGTCGGTGACGCCGGGACCGGCCGTCACCACCGCCACGCCGATATTGCGGGTGAGCCGCGCGTAGGCGTCGGCGGCGTGCGCGCAGGCCTGCTCGTGGCGCATGTCCACCACCTGGACGTCCTCGGTGATGCAGCCGTCGTAGATCGGGAGGATGTGGCCGCCGCACAGCGTGAAGACGTGGCCCACGCCCGCCTGCTTGAGCGTGCGCGCGACGAGGTGCCCCCCATTCAGCTCTGACATGCTAGGCGAGATCCGCCATCGCTAGGCCGGCGACGCGGTCGGGAAGTGCACGATCTCGAGCTTCAGCCGGTCCGGGTCCTCGAAGAACACCGCGTAGTAGCCGGGCCGGTACTCGGGGAATTCGCGCGGGGTACCGTAGAGCGCGGCGAGCTTGCGCGGGGCCATGAACTCGGCCTGGAAGCGATCCACGTCCTCGCGCCGGTCCACGCGGAAGGCCAGGTGGTTGAGACCGGCCCGCTTGCGGTGAAAGCCGGGGCCGGTGTGCTCATGGGCCGCCGCGCCCACCCAGATGTCGGTCCCCCGGCCGGAGAAGCCGGCCATCGCGTCGGCCTCATGGACCGTCCGATACTCGAGATAGCCCAGGAGCGCCTTGTAGAACGGCAGCGACCGCGCCGCGTCGGCCACGTTGACCTGCAAGTGGTAGAGCTGGGCCTTCACCAGAACTTCTCCCACTTGACGCTCTTGCGATCCATGCCCTTCTTCACGAGGACATCGCGCACCTTGTTGATGGTCTCCGCGCCCCCGCACACGTAGACGACCAGCTTGTCCACGCCGTACACGAGGCGCTCCACCGCCTGGGCGGGCTCGCCCTTCTCCCCCCGCCAGGTCGCGGGCGGCTCGCGCAGCACCGGCAGGTAGGAGAAGCCCGGGTAGCGGCGCGCGAGCGAGCGGAAGTCCGCGTCGTAGACGAGCCAGCCGGGGTTGCGCGCCCAGTAGATCAGCGCGGTGGCCCGGCCGTAGCCCGTCTCGTAGAGGTGACTCAGGATCGAGCGGATCGGGACGATCCCGATCTCCTCGGCCACGAAGACCGCGCGGCGCGGGTCGGCGCGGGTGAAGACGAAGCCGCCGGTCGGGCCCTTGAACTGCACCGGGTCCCCCGGCTTGAGGTCGCGCGCCCACTGCGAGCCGATCCCGCCGGGGGCCACGTCGATCGAGAGCGTGAATCCACCCCGGCGGGTGGGGGGCGAGACCATGCTCCACGCGCGCACGATCTTGGGGCCGAAGGGCACCGAGATCCACTGTCCCGCGTCGAAGGTGAACTCGGCGGGCTCGAGCACCCGCAGGTCCACCTCCATGATCTCGGGCGTCACCGCGCGCACCGCGGCGACCTCCGCCTTGCACTCGCGCGGCTTCATGCCACCGTCTGGAAGCGCGGGATGACCTCGCTCGCGATGGCCTCGAGCTGCTCCCGCTCGTCCTGGGGATCGCCGATGGGGTTCATCACGAAGTAGTGGCAGCCCGCGCGCGCGAAGCGGTCGAGCTGCTCGGCGCACTGCTCGGGCGTGCCGATCACCCCGTACTTGCGGGCGAGCGGCCCGAAGTCCTGCGCGTAGCGCCGCGAGAGGATCCGCACCCAGCTCCGCTCCGCGCTCTCGTAGTCCCGGCCCACCGTGATGAACGTGAGGTGGGCGGCCACGAAGCCGTCCAGGCGACGGCCCGCCTGCTCCGCGGCTTCGCGGATCTTGGCCAGGCTCTGGCTGTACCGCTCGGGCTGGACGACGTAGGACACCCAGCCGTCGCCCTGGCGCCCGGCCCGCTTCAGCGCCGCGTCGGAGCGGCCCCCGACCCAGATCGGCGGCCCCGGCCGCTGCACCGGCTTGGGATCGATGCTCACGCCCTCGAACTCGGTGAAGCGGCCCTTGAACGAGGCCGGGGTGTCCCGCCAGAGCGCCCGCACCACCTCGATGCCCTCGGTGACGCGGGCCCCGCGCTCGGTGTGGGGAATGCCGCAGGCCTCGAACTCCTTCGGGTTCTCGCCGCCCACCCCGACCCCGAAGATCAGCCGGCCGCCGGAGAGCGCGTCGAGCGTGGAGGTGATCTTGGCGACCATCGCGGGCTGGCGGAGGGCGAGCAGGTAGACGCCGCTGCCCAGCTTGATGCGCGTGGTGATCCCCGCGTAGGCGGCCAGCAGCGTCAGCGACTCGTAGATCGGGCCATGGAACGACACGTGGTCGCCCGTCCACAACGAGTCGAGGCCCAGCTCCTCGCAGCGCCGGGCGAGCGCGAGCTGCTCCTCCGGCGGGTGGAGCGAGAGGAACGCGCCGAAGGTGGCTTTGCGAGGTGCAGCCGAAGGCGAGCCGAGCGGATTCGTGGCTCTGCGATGTGCAGTCGAAGGTGAGCCGAGCGGATCCATGCTCCGGCTAGCGGGGGAAGGCATCCTTCACGCCGCCGTCCACCGTGATCGTGCAGCCCGTGGTCTTGGCCGAGCGGTCCGAGGCCAGGAAGAGCACCGCCTCCGCGACGTCCTCCGGCAGGATCGGCCGCGCGAGGATATTGCGCTTGCGGTAGAAGTCCTCGAGGTCATCCACCGAGATGCCCTGGGCCCGCGCGCGCTCACGCCGCACGTCCTCGGACCAGAGCTTGGAGTCGCGAAAGACCGCGTCCGGGTTCACGATGTTCGACCGGATCCCGTGGGGCCCGCCTTCGAGCGCCAGGACCTTGGCCAGCTGGGCCTCGGCCGCCTTGGACGCGGAGTAGGCCGAGAAGTCCTTGCCGGGCGACATCACGTTCTTGGTGGCCACGAAGACGAACGCCCCGCCCAGGCCCTGGGCCTTCAGCACCCGCATCCCCTCGCGCGCCACCAGGAAGTGCCCGGTGGAGTTCACCGCGAAGGAGCGCTCCCAGTCGGCGAGCGCCATGCGGTCGACCGGGGAGGAGTGCGCGGTCCCCGCGTTGGAGACCACGATGTCCACGCCGCCGTAGGTCAGCACCGCGGTCTCGAAGGCGTCGCGCACCGAGGCCTCGCTGGTCACGTCGAGGCCGAGCCCCACCGCCCGTCCGGAGCCCACCGCGCCGACGATCTCCTCGGCCGCCTTGCGCGCGCCCGCCGCGTCCAGATCGGTCACCACCACGTGCGCACCCTCGGCGGCCAGCCGCTGGGCCGCCGCGCGCCCGATGCCGCTGGCCCCGCCGGTGACCAGCGCGATGCGGCGGGCCAGCTCCTTCTCGGGCGGGGCCAGCGAGAGCTTGTAGAGCTCGAGCGGCCAGTACTCGACGTCGAAGGCGTCCCGGGCGGTGAGCGAGACGTAGCCGCCGAACGAGGTGGCCGCCCCCAGGACCGAGATCGTGTGGTGGTAGATGTCGTTGACGATCCCGGCGGTGCGCCGGTCCTTGCCGGTGGCGAAGAGACCGAGCCCGCCCACCACGACGACCCGCGGGAACGGGTCCGTGAGCTTCGCCCCGCCGGTGTTGTGCGCCTCGAAGTAGGCGGTGTAGTCGGCGACGAAGCGCTCCACCGCGGCGGTGACGCCGGCGCGCACCGACTCCGGATCCGCCGGGTTCTCGACCGGCGCGAAGCAGGGCAGCCGCTTGGTGAAGATCGTGTGGTCCGGCGTGGCCGGCCCGATCCGGCAGAGGGCCTCCGCCTCCCGCGAGCCTGCGAACTCCAGCAGGTCCGGCGCATCGTCGAAGAAGAGGACCTGGCGCCGGTCCCGCCCGACCAGCCCGCGCAGGTGCGGGGCCACCGCGAGGGCGACTCGGCGCCGCTCCTCGGCCGGCGGGCTCGCGAGCGCGGCGCCGCCGAAGCGCGCCCGGCCCCGCGCCCGATGGGCGATCGCCTCCTCGGCGCGGCTGATCAGCTCGATGGTGGCGAGGTAGGCCTCCTTGACGGTGGCGCCCCAGCAGATCGTCCCGTGCTTCTCGAGCAGCAGGGCGCGCGCCTTCGGGTTCGCCGCGAAGGTCTGGGCGACCTCGCGCGAGATCAGGAACCCGGGCCGGCGGTACGCGAGCGGGATCACCTCGTCACCGTAGACCTCGCGGAGCACGTCGCGGCTGCGGTCGTTGTTGGTGAGCGAGACGACCGCGTCCGCGTGGGTGTGGATCACCGCGGTCGCGGGCAGGAAGCCGTGGAGCAGGGTCTCGATGGACGGACGCGGGCTCGAGGGCTCCTGCAACGCGTGGGCGAGATAGTCCACCATCTCCTGGTCGCCCATGTCCTGCCGCTCGAGGAGGGCCAGCACGTCGTCCATCCGGACGCCGGGGAAATCCTTCGTCGCGATGGACTTGAGGTCGGAGCCGCTCCCCTTCACGCGCAGCACCCGCGTCGGCCGGTTCCGGTGATCCCGCTCGTCCTGCTTGACCGAGGTATTGCCCCCGCCCCACACCACGAGCGTGGTCTCGGCCCCGATCAGGCGGGACGCGTAGACGAGGAGATCGAGCTCGCTCCTGCCCTGCGCGTCCGCATCGCTCCATCGGGAGTTCATGGCGCCATCACCATACCCGAAACTTCCCGGCAAATCACCTGGCGCCGCGCCGAGGGGCGGAGCGCGGATTGACACCCCCGCGCGCGCCTCCTATCGTAGCCGCGTGACCGCGTGGACGCGGCGGGGCCTCGCGCTGGGCGCCACGCTGATCTTGATCGGGCCCGGCGCGCCCGCGCCCCGGACCGCCCGCGCCGACGGGGTCATGCTCATCCAGGCCGGCGCGTTCTGGATGGGCCGCGACGACGGCGCCCCCGACGAGGGGCCGCTCCACCGCGTGTTCGTCCGCGACTTCTGGCTGGATCGGCACAAGGTCACGAACCGGGAGGTCGCGCTCTTCCTCGAGGCGCGCGGGCTCCGGAGCGCCGAGGGGGCGGACTACTTCGACGCCGGCGACCCCGACGCCCGCATCCACCGCCGCGACGGCCGCTTCATTGCCGACCCCGGTTTCGAGGACCACCCGGCCGTGGAGGTCTCCTGGTACGGAGCCCGCGACTACTGCCTCTGGCGCGGCCGGCGGCTGCCCACCGAGGCGGAGTGGGAGAGGGCGGCGCGGGGGCCGGACCGGCGCCGCTATCCCTGGGGCGAGGACCCGCCCGGACCGGAGCACGCGGTGTTCGGACGTCCCTACAACGCGACCGAGCGGGGCGACCAGCGCCCGGCGGGCACCGGACCGACGGGGGGTCCAGGACCTCCTCGGCAACCTGCGGGAGTGGACGGCCAGCGAGTATCGCCCCTACCCCTACCGCCCGGATGACGGCCGCGAGACGGCCGAGCCCGGTGCGAGGCGGGTGGTACGCGGGGCCAGCCACGACGATCCCGAGGAGACGTTGCGGGTGACGATCCGGCGCTTCTACTCGTATGATGGACCCCATCGCGGCCTGGCCCGTGGGCACCACCACGTCGGGTTCCGCTGCGCGACTTCGGAAGACCTGGGAGGATACTGACGCGATGAAAGGCCTGATGATGGACTACCCGCTCACCCTCACCCAGTTCTTCGAGCGCACGCGCCGGCTCTTCCACCGGAAGACCATGGCGACGCGGGTGCCCGGGGTGGGGCTGCAGTGGTACAGCTACCGCGACTACGCGGACCGGGTCTGCCGGCTGGCGGGAGCCCTCGAGGGCTTGGGTCTGGCCAAGGGCGCGCGCGTCGGCACCTTCGCGTGGAACTCGCACCGGCACATGGAGGTGTACTTCGCGGCGCCGCTCATGGGCATGGTGCTGCACACCGTGAAC
>Ga0209131_1001166_pt1 | contig 18215 bp, 14 predicted proteins | sample GraSoi_2013_40cm_FD_185826 | JGI IMG/M metagenome (GOLD analysis project Ga0209131, IMG submission 185826) | Grasslands soil microbial communities from the Angelo Coastal Reserve, California, USA - Sample 9_17_2013_40cm (SPAdes) (version 2) | ecosystem: Environmental > Terrestrial > Soil >... | reverse complement strand
GGGAGCCGCCAATTATTTTTGACTCGGCTCATAATCAAGATTCGTTTATTCGACTGCGCGAGGCGCTGGAAGAGTATTTTCCGGGCAGGATGGTTTATCTCATCTTCGGCGCATCTGAGGATAAAAATATTCCTGGTATGTTTGTCGAGATGAAACCAAAGATCAAGAAACTCATCGTGACGCGCGCCGACCATCCACGGGCGTTGGAGCCAGAGAAAATTATAGAGTTGGCAAAGCAGGCTGGGCTAGAGTCTGAGGCGGTGAGTCCAGTCGAATCCGCGTTTGCGCGCGCGTTGGATTTATCCGCAAAAGATGGTAGCATTGTCCTATCCGCTGGTAGTATGTTCGTGACCGCAGAAGTAATGCGAGCCTGGCAAAATAAAAAATAATCTGTGCCACATTCGTGGCAAAAGAAATAAAGAGAATCAATGAGTCACCCTAAAGAGTGGAACGAAGAAGAAGATAATTTTGACCTGACCCTGTCGCAGCGCACAGAGGAGTTGTATCGCATTCCCAATCGCGAGCCGAACGCCGAGGGCTTGATCGAAGCTGCGGTATTGCCATTGCGTGATCTGGTTGTTTTCCCGCGCATGGTCTCACCGATCTTTGTGGGCCGTGAGGCTTCCTTGCTCGCGGTGGAAGAGGCGCAGCGCAAAGAGCAAACGATTATCGGGCTCACGCAAACCGATGCCGACCTTGATACCCCGGGCGTTGGAGATTTTCTGCCGGTGGGTGTGGAGATGGCAGTGGGGCGGTTGCTGGCGATGCCGGATGGCTCGCACTCCGCGCTCGTGCAGGGACGCCGCCGTGTGGAAATTGTGGAGTTCATTCGGACGACTCCGTATTTGATGGTGCGAGCCCGCGTCGTTCCTGAGCCTCAAACTGCTGACCGCCAAACGAGCGCGCTCATGCGTTCAGCTTTGGACCTCTTCGATCGTTGCGTGGAGCTTGATCGTACGATCCCCGAAGAGGCGCATCTGTTCGCGATGAATATCTCGGAACCGGGCTGGCTCGCGGATATGCTCGCCACGTCGCTAGCGCTGAATTATGAAGCGAAGCAAAGTCTGTTGATGTTGCTCGATGTGCGTGGACGTTTGCAGGCGTTGAATAAGATTCTTGCGCAGGAAGTAGATGTGCTGGAACTCGAAGACGAAATTCACTCGCGTGTACAAAGCGAAGTGGATAAGAGTCAGCGCGAGTTTTATCTGCGCGAGCAGATGAAACAGATCCAAAATGAATTGGGCGAAGGCGATATTTTCTCGCGTGACGCCAATGACTTAAAGACCAAAGTAGAAGCGGCGAACTTACCTGCTGAGGCGAAAGCCGTCGCACTCAAAGAATTGGATCGTTTGAATCAAATGCCGCCAATGGCGCCTGAAGTGGGCATCATCCGAACCTACCTTGAATGGATCGTTGACTTGCCGTGGGCGAATAGTTCACCGGATAATCTCGATGTGAAGAACGCCGCGAAGATTTTGGAGCGTGATCATTATGGACTCAAGAAAGCCAAGGAACGTATCCTTGAATATATTGCTGTCCGTTCGTTGAAACCGAAGAAGGAACGTCAGCCAATTTTATGTTTTGTAGGACCTCCTGGTGTTGGTAAAACTTCACTGGGTCGTTCGATTGCCGACGCACTGGGACGCAAGTTCGTACGCGTGTCATTGGGTGGCGTGCGTGACGAAGCCGAGATTCGTGGTCATCGCCGTACTTATATCGGCGCGTTGCCGGGCAGAATTATCCAAACTATGAAACGCGCTGGAACATCCAATCCGCTGTTTATGTTGGATGAGATCGATAAGTTATATTCTGATTTCCGTGGTGACCCTGCATCCGCAATGTTGGAAGTTTTAGATCCTGAGCAGAATTATGCGTTCAGTGATCATTATTTGGAAATGCCGTTTGACCTTTCCAAGGTCATGTTTGTGACTACAGCGAATAACCTTGGGAATATTCCCGCGCCGTTGCTTGACCGTATGGAGGTCATTGACTTCCCCGGCTATATCGAAGAAGAAAAACTGGAAATTGCGAATCGCTATTTGATTCCACGTCAGATCGAAGAGAATGGTGTGGATGAACTCAACCTGATCTTTGAAGCAGATGCGATTCGTCGCGTTATCCGTGAATATACCTACGAAGCAGGCGTCCGAAATTTAGAGCGTGAGATTGGGCGCGTGAGTCGTAAAGTCGCTCGTATGAAAGCGGAAGGGAAGAAATATCCTACCACGATCAATGCAGAATCGATCGAGAAGTTTTTGGGTCCGCAGCAGGTCTTTCAAACGGAAGCCGAACGTTCGGATGAAGTGGGCGTGGTCACATCTCTTGCCTGGACGGAGAATGGCGGCGAGATCATGCCGGTGGAAGTTGCTGTGTTGGAAGGCAAAGGAGCCATGCAAATGACCGGACAGATGGGCGACGTGATGCAAGAGTCTGGTCAGGCGGCATTGACTTACATCAAATCGCGCGCTGCGACTCTCAATATCGATTTGGATGTCTTCGAGCGCATGGATATCCATATCCACATGCCAGAAGGTGGCATCCCGAAAGATGGTCCTTCGGCTGGTATTACGATGGCAACTGCGATCATCTCTGCGCTGACGGGACGTCCCGTGTTCAAGCATATTGGCATGACGGGTGAGATCACTTTGCGTGGACGCATTCTGCCTATCGGCGGCGTGCGTGAAAAAGTGTTAGCTGCTCATCGCGCTGGCTTGAAGACTGTCCTTCTGCCCGAAAAGAATATGAAGGACCTCGTCGAATTGCCGAAGACTGCAAGATCTGAATTGAAGATTATTCCTGTCAAACACATGGATGATGTCTTGAAACTTGCTCTATCAACCGAAGTAGTAAATGAACCGCCTAAACCACGCAAACAAAATAAAGAGGAAGCTCAGGAAGACGGCGAATAAAATTACGGATAACGCAAAATGTTTTGCGTTATCCGTAATTCGTAGCAGGCGGATTTGATTCTCATGACCATTGATCTCAAAAACAAAGTTGTTCTCATCACAGGCGCATCATCGGGGTTTGGAGAAGATGCCGCACGTCTCTTTGCGCGTGAAGGCTGTAAGGTCGTGCTTGCCGCGCGCCGACTCGACCGCTTACAAGCGCTTGCGGCTGAGATTCAAAATGCGGGCGGTGAAGCGCTTGCGATTCCCGTAGATATCAGTCAACCTGCCGAAATTGAAGTGATGGTGCAGACCGCGCTCGATCTTTACGAACGCGTGGATATCCTTTTCAATAACGCCGGTTATGGCAGCATGGATTGGTTTGAAAAACTTGATCCTGAACGTGGAATTGAAACGATTATTCAAGTTAATCTCACGGGAACCATGCTTGTCACACGTGCTATTCTGCCGCACATGCTTGAACATGGTGAGGGGCATATTATCAATATGTCATCGGTTGCTGGTCTCATTGCCGCGCCGCTGATCACTACGTATGCCGCAGGCAAATCTGGTGTGCGTGCATTCACTGATGCTCTGCGCCGTGAAGTTTCACCGTTTGGTATCAAAGTCTCTGGTATTTACCCAGGACCTGCAACTACAGAATTTGGTAAAAAACTTCAACGCACGCGCTCGCGCGAAAAGGTTAAGAAACTCAAATATCCGCATCTCACTTCTGAATATGTTGCGAGCCGCGTGGTGGATGTTGCCAAACGTCCTGTGCGCAGTCTCGTCATTCCATGGTGGTATCGCATCATTACCACATTCGACATGCTTTTCCCTGTGGTTGTGGATTGGATTCTTTATTTCTTCTCGAAGAAAAATCATACGTTGGATTAAGGAGACTCGCATGACTCATTCCCGCTTTGACAAACTCAACGCCTCACTCCGAACCTCTGACTTGGATGCGGTTATTCTGAATCCGGGTCCCACGCTAACGTATCTTTCCGGCTTGCATTTCCATTTGATGGAACGCCCGGTCGTTTTGCTTTTCGCGAAAGATCAAGACCCTGCGATTGTGTTGCCAGAGTTGGAGTTGCAGAAGGTTTCGTCATTGCCATATAAACTACAAGTCTTTGCTTACTCTGAGAATCCGTCAGAGTGGGATAATACTTTTCGGAAAGCGGTGCAGGCTTTGGGCTTGGATGGGAAGCGGATCGGCGTCGAGCCTCGTCAATTGCGTTTGCTGGAATTTCGTCATGTCAAAAATGGCGCGCCCGAAGCGGATTATCCCGATGCGAGCAATGTGTTATCTGATATGCGTTTGAAGAAAGATAAAGCTGAAGTGGATGCAATGCGTCATGCAGTGAAGATCGCACAAGACGCGCTCGAAGCGACCATTCCGTTCATCAAAGTTGGGATGACTGAAAAAGAAGTCTCGTCTGAGTTGGTTGTGCAATTGTTGAAGCACGGCTCTGAACCCGAAATGCCATTTTCGCCCATCGTCTCTGGTGGACCGAACGCCGCGAACCCGCATGCTACACCGAGTGATCGTAAATTGCAAGCAGGCGATTTACTCGTCGTTGATTGGGGCGCGGCGTACAATGGTTATATCTCTGATCTCACGCGCACTTTTGCAGTGGGGCAGGTAGATGAAGAATATTTGAAAATTCATAAGATCGTACAGGAAGCGAATGCGGCTGGTCGCGCCGCAGGCAAACCCGGCGTGCCCTGTGCGAATGTGGATAAAGCCGCGCGCGATGTGATCGAACAGGTTGGCTATGGCGTATACTTCACACATCGCACAGGTCACGGCATTGGCATGGAAGGTCACGAAGAACCCTATATGCGCGGCGACAATATGCAACTACTTGAGCCTGGCATGGCATACACTGTTGAGCCTGGAATCTATCTCCCCGGCAGAAACGGCGTGCGTATCGAAGATAATGTCGTCGTCACCGAAACAGGTGTGGATGTATTATCCGATATGCCGCGCGAGATCCGTGTGGTAGGCTAATGTCTTTTCAGGATGCAAACGAAAAATACGGGAAAGTTTTTTTGGTTGCATCCAGCCTTGCAATTGGGTTGGTGATTCTTTTATTGTTCAAAGTATACGGTTATGATGAGACCTGGAAACTGTGGCGTGTTCCGGTTGAACATCCACAGTTTTCTGATTTTCGGTTGATACCCGGCAGCGCTGAATCTTTTCGGAAAGGGATCGAACCAACCCAAAGGAATCCTGGTGATCCTCATAAACGTATTTTCAACTACCCTGCCTTCTGGCGTTTGTTTTTTTATACAAACATCACTCAGAATGATACGGTTTGGATTGTCCTGGTGATGTTGGTGTTGTTTTTTATAAGTGTTTTTTTATTCCCCCAAGACATTACGATTATGGATTCGATGGCGATGTTGTTTGTGATCTTTTCGCCCGCCTCCATGATGTTGTATGAGCGCGGCAACGTGGATTTGATCGTCTTTTTTCTGTGTGCCGCGATCGTACTTTCGACAGATTATTCTCCTTATATCACCTCTGCCTTGGTGATATTTGCAACGATCGTAAAGCTATTTCCATTTTTTGGGGTTACGGTTTTGCTCAAAGAATCGAAATCAAAATTTATCGGGTTTTTCCTAGGTTGCCTGGGGGTGCTGGTTACCTATTTGTTTGTGACATGGAAGAGTGTGCGAGCTTCATGGGATTTGACCATGCGGGGAAATGAAATCTCTTATGGCGCAAACGTATTGTTTCTTCGATATAGCCAGTATTTTTCCCGGCTTCTTGGAGTTTTACAATCCAGCCCGATATTGAAGTATGGACCAATTATTTTGGCATTTGTTTTGATAACAATTGCTGGATTATTTGGATTAGCCAACCCCATGTCTTTGACCTCTTCATCGGCAAGAAATTTGGCAGCTTTTCGGATGGGCGCATCCATTTATATCGGAACGTTTTTACTCGGCAACAATTGGGATTATCGGCTAGCGTTTCTGATCCTGGTTATGCCTCAGATTTTGCATTGGTCAAAGAACACAGATAAAAGTCACATTTTTACTGCGAGAGGGGTGTTGGCTTTGGTTCTAGTTTCTTGTTGGCATTTTGTATTTTGGTTTGCCCCGTCATTGGCGGGCGTGAAAGAGTATGTGTTTGTTATTGATGAGATCACAAACTGGATGCTGGTTGCAGGGCTTACTTATTTGCTTTCTATATCCATGCCTGATTGGATGAAAGAGCAATTTTTGTTTCTTCGCAAAAAATCCAGTTTAAGTGATTCAATTGGATGGTTCAAATAGATAATATCTTGATTCGAATCGCAGAGCCCGAAGAAGCGGATGTGTTGACTCAAATTGCCATCTCTGCCAAAAGTTATTGGGGATATCCCGAACATTGGATGAAAATTTGGACTCCACAATTGACTTTCACCCCTGATTATTTCAAGGCAAACGAAAGCAGGGTTGCGGTTGACGGAGATCAACAAATCGGTTTTTATACTTTGCAAGATAAAAGCGGAAATGCGTGGCTGGATAACTTATGGGTTTTGCCTGAATATATCGGCAAAGGGATTGGAAAGCAGTTGTTTGTCCATGCGCTTGAACTTGCCCGTCAACGCGGATATAAAACTTTGCAACTCGAAGCTGATCCGAATGCACTTGGTTTTTATGAGAAAATGGGGATGTATAAAATTGGCGAACGCCGATCCGAAGTGGATGGCGAGCCGCGTATCCTTCCGATCATGGAGATGATATTGTGACAACCTACTGCGATTACTGTAATTCTCACCCGGAAGATACTTTCAATAAGACCTATCACGATACACAATATGGCTTTCCGCTCGATGATGACAATCTACTTTTCGAGCGGCTTGTGCTTGAAATCAATCAAGCTGGTCTTTCATGGATTACGATCCTGAAGAAAGCCGATAACTTCCGCCAAGCCTATCACGGATTCAAAGTTGAAAAGATAGCAAAGTATAGCGAGAAAGATCGTGCGCGTTTGCTTGCTGATGCCGGAATTATTCGCAATCGGCTTAAGGTCAACGCGGCGATTGTCAACGCGCAGAAGATTTTAGAGCTGCGCAAAGAGTTTGGTTCGTTCAGAGGTTGGCTGGATACAAATCATCTATTGACAAAGGATGAGTGGACGAAATTATTTAAAAAGACTTTTATCTTCACAGGCGGTGAAATCGTGAATGAGTTCCTGATGTCTACAGGATATTTGCAGGGCGCGCATCAAACAAATTGTCCGGTTTATAAGAGAGTCGCTTCATTGCGACCTGCCTGGATGCACAAGTAGTCTATAATTCGGGGTATGCCACAGATCATTCCAACTGCAGAGCCCTTTTTCTTTTTAGGCGACCGGTCCAAACCTGCTTGTCTTCTAATACATGGATTCACTGGAACACCTAAAGAAATGCGCTGGATGGGGGATTATTTATTTCAACAGGGTTATACCTGTCTCGGAGTACGACTTGCCGGGCACGCTACGAATCCAGAAGATATGATTCGTTCAAACTGGACCGATTGGACTGCTTCTGTTGAAGATGCCTTTGCCACCCTGCTGGGTATCACAGATAATATTTATTTGATGGGGCTTTCGATGGGCGGCGTATTATCTTTGTTCATCTCTACTCGTTTAAAAGTTAAGGGTGTGATTGCCATGTCAACGCCTTTTAAGCTGAGGGATGATCCACGCTTGAAATATATTGAGTTGATCAGCAAGTTTATTTCCTATATGCCAAAAAGTACGGAGCCACCTGGGACTGGTTGGTTCGATAAAAGCGCCTGGCAGGAACATGTTTCGTATCCTCAGAACCCGGTCCGTTCGATTGGTGAGTTGAATAAATTGTTGATCGAGATGCGTGCCGCTCTTCCACAGGTCCATGTGCCAGTGTTGTTGATCCATTCGAGGGATGATCATTATGTTTTGCCCGAGAACATGGAGTTGATCGACTCGGCGCTCGTAAATGCTTCAGACAAGACAAAGCTTACTATAATGGGATCAGGCCACGTTGTCACGCGTGACGCGGCTCGTCAGCAGGTTTTTGAGTCAGCGTTGCGATTCGTCCAGCGAGTGGAGTCTACATCCAAATGAATCGTTCATTGATCTGGTTGGGCATAGCGTTGTTCACGTGGGGAATTGGTGAAGCCATGTTTATAATCTTTCAGCCAATTTATTTACAGCAATTGGGTGCTGACCCTCGAACCATTGGATGGATTCTCGGCGCGGCTGGCTTGATGATGACACTGGTGCCGATCCCGGCGGGGCATATTTCTGACTTATGGGGTCGCAAACAAATGCTGCTTGCGGCATGGATCTTCGGCGTTTTGGCTACAATCATCATGGCGTCGGCGAAAAGCCTGGTCGTGTTTGTGATCGGTGTTTTGATGTATGGGCTTACGTTGTTTGTGGTTTCACCGCTGGATAGTTACCTGACTGCGGCGCGTGGCAACTGGTCGGTGGGACGTGTGATTACATTTAGCGGTATTGTATATAATGCCGGTGCAATGATTGGACCCGTGATGGGCGGCTGGATAGGAGATCACTTTGGTTTGCGCACAGTATATGTGATAGCTGCATGTATTTTTATGTTTTCCACAATTTTTATTTTTCAAATTGAGTCGCAGCCGCGTGATCATCATGACCCTGATTCGCCGCCTGCGGGTTTGCTAACGAACCGACGTTATCTCGGATTTCTGGCAGTCTTTTTTATCGTGGCGCTCGTCACCTATTTGCCGCAACCGCTAACGCCGAACTTTTTGAGAACCGAACGTGTCTTGTCACTGACCCAGATCGGTACACTGGGTTCAATTGGCGGCGTCGGAAATACAATCTTTAATTTTCTGTTGGGCATGTTGGAAGCGCGCACCGGATTTTTATTCGGGCAATTGGGTGTGATCGCGTATGCCTTCCTTTTGTGGAAGGGCACGGGCTTTGGCTGGTTTGCGATTGCCTATTTTATGCTTGGCGGTTTCCGTGCTTTGCGTGGACTAGGCGTAGCGCAGGTGAGACCGCTCGTGCATGAATCGCAGATGGGACTGGCATATGGTATTGCTGAAACCCTCGGGGCTGCAACGACTTTGTTGATCCCTCCGCTGGCAGGTTATATATATTCGTACAATCCATTTTTGATTTATCCGATTGCTTTGGTTGCCATCGCAATTGGTTTTGTGATCAGCATGTTGTTTACTCCACATTCAAAACATCTAACACCTGAACATTTAGAGATCACTCATATCCCATAACACTTATGCTTGAAATTGTTTCCTTCACACTCGGTCCCGCGCAGACGAATGCTTATCTCGTTGCAGATTCTGAAACGAAAGAAGCTGTTGTCATTGACCCATCCTGGGATGGGCAGCTTATTTTGGAAGCCGCGCAAAAACGTGGCTGGCGGATTGGTCATCTTTGGTATACCCACGCGCACTTCGATCACATTGGCGGCGCGGGTGCAATTGCAGATGCCTTGAATCCGTTGCCGTTGGTGGCGTTACATCCGAATGATCATGTGTTGTGGCGTGCAGGTGGTGGCGGTTCGTTATTTGGTTTTGACATTGACCCCGGACCTGAACCGACAATTGATTTTGTGCACGGGATGAAGCTGCGACTCGGCAGTATGGAATTTGAAGTCCGCTTCACGCCTGGACATACAACTGGTCATTGCATCCTATATGTTGCCTCAGCTCACGTCTGCTTCTGCGGCGACCTAATCTTTGCAGGTTCTGTTGGTCGCACTGACTTGCCGGGTGGTAATTGGGATGCACTGGTAAAAAGTATCAAGGAACAAATCTATACATTGCCTGATAACACGCGTCTGCTTTCGGGTCATGGACTGGAAACGACAGTGCATGAAGAGAAGTTAAACAATCCTTTTGTAAGTAGTTAACAAAAACGGGCTACGGCACACCGTAGCCCGTTTTTGTTTAAAACCCATTTTTCTTAATAACGCCTTTATACCACTTGGCGCTGTCTTTCAAAATGCGCTGCTGCGTTTCGTAATTCACCCAGACTATGCCAAAGCGTTGACTGTACCCGAATGACCACTCGAAGTTATCCATCAACGACCAGACGAAGTAGCCAGCTAGTGGCACGCCCGCCTGGATCGCACGATGCATGGCGGCAAAGTGAGTTCTGAGATAATTTGTGCGATGCTCATCTGGCACGTTGCCTTTTTCATCGGGCAGCGTGGAATAACTTGCGCCGTTCTCAGTAATGTAAATCTTGCGCGGGTTGTAATGGAAATAAACTCTTCCAAGTGAACCAGTTAGACCTTCGGGATAATTTTCCCAGTCCATTTCAGTCCAGTTTTCGGGAGTCTTGGGTTTTGGGAAATCAATTTGCGGGTCGTTGTTTGAAACGTTTGAACGATGTAGATTGCGGGAATAATAGTTGAGTCCGATAAAGTCTGTGGGCACGGCAATTGCATCCATATCACCGGCTTGTACAAAATCCAAACCGTTCGGCAGCCCGCCAAATTTCAAGAAGTATTCAACCATGTCAGACGGATAGCTACGACCATAAACCGGATCAGCGAACCAGCGGAACCATTTGCCATCATCTTCACGCGCGCTCTTCATATCAACTGCGCTATTGGAAGCGGCAACCTTCCAACCGATATTGAGCGTAATGCCCACTTCTGCGTTCTGACTGTTGCTGCGGATAACAGATACAGCCTGCCCGTGCGATAACAAAAGATGATGAGCGGCACGCAGAGCGAGTTTGTAGGTTGGGTCAACGATCCCTGGCGCATGGACGCCGGTCTCATAACCCAGCCAGGCTACCACTGATGTTTCGTTGTGCGTGATCCAATTTTTTACACGGTCGCCAAGTGTGCGCGAGACGACATCTGCATATTCAACAAAAGCCTCAGCCGTTGAGCGCACGGGCCAGCCACCCTCATCTTCCAGCTTCTGCGGCAGATCCCAATGATACAGTGTGACGAACGGCATGATGTTCGCTTCGAGCAAGCCATCCACAAGCTTGCTGTAAAAATCGAGTCCCTTTTGATTAACCTTCCCGCGGCCTGCTGGCAAGATGCGGGGCCATGAAATCGAAAAGCGATAAGATTGCAGCCCAAGTTTCTTCATCAAGCTGATGTCTTTTTTCCAAAGCCGGTAGTGATCGTTGGCGATATCGCCGGTGTCATTATTCCTGATTTTGCCGGGGGTATGTGTAAAACGATCCCATGTAGACTCGCCTTTGCCATGTTTGTCCCATGCGCCTTCGATCTGATAGGAAGCTGTCGCCGCACCCCAGATGAAATTATCAGGAAATATGATTTTGTTTGCCATTTTGATTCTCCATTTATTTTTATGATCGAGATAAAAGCCGATTGGACAGAACTATCCCATCACTACTTCAACATGTACTTCGCCTGTACCCGCGTCCGCGCGGATCAGACTCCTTTCAACCTGCTTTCCGTTCACGATAACCTTTTCCACGCCTTTGCTGACGTGCTTTGGATTCTTCACAGTAATATTGTAAGTCACGCCGCGATATTTGCGAGTGACGGTGAAGCCATCCCAACTTGATGGAATCACCGGTGAGATTTCTAAACCATCCAAGGTGGGTTGAATCCCAAGAATGGATTGTGTGATGGCGGCGTAATTCCATGCGGCTGTGCCAGTGAGCCACGAGTTCTTGGCTTCACCGTGAGTCGGTGCATCCTTGCCTGCGATCATTTGTGCATAAACGTATGGCTCGCATTTATGCAGTTCGCTGATCTCTTCACGCGACGAGGGGTTAATGCGCATGTAGTAATCGAAGGCTTTATCGCCGCGCCCGACCATTGCCTCCGCAATCATGATCCACGGGTTGGAATGACAGAAGATGCCCGCGTTCTCTTTATATCCTGGCGGGTAGGATGAAATCTCACCGAGATGCAAATAATACTGGCTGAACGCCGGTTGTTGCAAAACAATCCCGTGTGGTGTGGCGAGATGTTCAGCAACCGAGTCGAGTGCTTTTACGGCATTGCCATTTTCCACGCCAAGACCTGCCATAATGCAGATGCCCTGCGGCTCAATGAAGATTCTTCCTTCAATGTTTTCCTTTGAGCCTAACACATGACCATAATCATCATACGCGCGTCGGAACCAATCCCCATCCCAGCCCGCTTTCCAAACAATCTTTTCCATCTCTGCCGCAGCTTGGGTTACTTTTTCCAACTCGACGTTATCGCCACAATATTTTGCCAACCCAGCCATTTCCTTGCATGCCAATACGAACAAACCAGCGATGAACACGCTTTCTGCAACGGTACCATCTTTATTGGTTGTGGTTTGGAAGGATTGCCCTGGCGTATCGGAGAAACAATTCAAGTTCAAACAATCGTTCCAGTCTGCGCGACCAATGAGGGGGAGTTGATTGGGTCCGAGTCTTTCGAGCGTATATTGAATGGAGCGCTGCAAATGTTCGTAAAGCGGCCTCTCACTTCCAGATTCATTTTCATATTGAACAAGTTCATCAAGAATTGACCAGTCACCGCTTTCCTTGATGTACGCTGAAACGCCAAGCACCAACCAGGCGGGGTCATCATTGAAACCGGAGCCAACATCGTTGTTCCCGCGCTTGGTCAGTGGTTGATATTGATGGAACGCGCCACCGTTCTTTAATTGTGTTGCCGATAATTCAAGAATACGTTCACGTGCACGTTCGGGGATCATATGAACGAAGCCAAGCAAGTCTTGATTCGAATCACGAAAGCCCATACCGCGTCCGATACCGCTTTCGAAATAAGATGCCGAGCGGCTCATGTTGAACGTCACCATGCATTGATACGCGTTCCAGATATTCACCATGCGGTTGGTATGTTCGTCGGGCGTGTTCACTTGGAACTTGCCGAGCAGCATTGTCCAGTAATCGCGCAGGTCATTGAATGCTTTATCTGCATTGGCAGCTTGCAGATATTTTTCAATCACCAACTTTGCAGATTTCTTGTTGATGATTTGTGAACCGGGCGGATCAAACTTATCATCTTTGGGATTCTCTTGATAACCCAGAATAAAGATGATTTGCTTTGACTCACCAGCCTTCAAACTGACTTTGACATGGTGTGAGCCAATCGGCTGCCAGCCATGCGCTTCAGTATTGAACGATTTGCCTGTTTCAACAACTTGAGGCTCGTTCCAGCCTCGATATTGCCCCAGAAAATCTTCGCGGATGGTGTCGAAGCCAGCAAGTTTTTCAGAGCAGGCAAAGTAGGCAAAGTGATCGCGGCGTTCGCGATACTCAGTTTTGTGATAGATCACCTCGTCAACGATTTCCATTTGACCGATCGAGTAATTGCGTTGAAAGTTGGTGGAGTCATCATTGGCGTCCCACAGACAAAACTCAATGGCGGAGAACAGGCTCAAATCCACGGATGAAGCGTTCTCGTTGGTGAGAGTCGTTTGCCAGATTTCGAGCGATTCCCCAAGTGGGACAAAATATCGAGTGGAGGATTTAATCCCATTAAGTTTGGATGTGATGATTGTGTAACCCTGCCCATGACGGCATTCGTATTCATCGAGTTTGCTTTTGGTAGGCATCCATGAAGGCGACCAATATTTACCGGTAGTGTTATCGCGCAGGTAAAGATAGCGACCGCCCATATCGAGCGGGGAGTTGTTGTAGCGATAACGTGTGAGGCGGCGCAGGCGCGCATCTTTATAAAATGAATAACCGCCCGCGGTATTTGAAATCAAGCCGAAGTAGGCTTCACTGCCGAGATAGTTGATCCACGGCATGGGTGTGTCGGGCTGGGTGATCACATATTCGCGCGAGGCGTCGTCGAAGTATCCGAATTTCATAAAAGATTCCTTTTCAGTAGATTTTGTTTAATTGCAATTCAGGATTTCAGGCGAGGGTTCGCCATAAGTTAAGCCATAACCAAATGGGAAGAGCGGTGCATCACAGCCGGTTTTATTTGCTGCGTTGTTAATATTGATGGGCAGTTGCTCATTCGAGCGGGGCCATGAATAAGCGGTCTTTCCGGTAAAGGGATAATCGCCGAACAACACATCGGCGATGCCTTCACCCTCGGTGCCAGGCAGCCAGGCAGCGACCCAGGCTTGAGCCAGCGGTAGCCCGGCTGTGATCACACGTGGGCGACCCGAAAGTAAAATAACCACGACAGATTTACTTTGCCTTTTCACATCGGTCAATAATTTGATTTCTGTTTGATTCAAGGAAATATCAGCGCGGTCGCCAACGCCTTCCGCATAGGGATCTTCGGCAAGGACGACAATACCAACATCCATGATCAAAGGCTTACCGGCTGAGTCTTTAAATTCACTGAAATCACCATCGCGATTGAACTCGATCTTTGTACCCGCACTGACTGCGGATCTGAGCCCACTGAAGATGGTAGTGCCTGCGTTATCGTTGCCTTTTTTGCCCTGCCATTCAAGCGTCCAACCGCCAGATTGCAGACCGATGTCATTCGCGCCTTCGCCTGCAACAAAGATGACAGGTGTGTCCTTCTTCAACGGTAAAACATTATTCTCATTCTTGAGCAGCACCAATGATTCGCGCACTGCTTGACGGGCAAGTTCCAAATGTTCAGGCGATCGAATGGTGGCTTGATACTTTTTATCGGGCATCGGATGTTCGAAAAGCCCCAAGCTGAATTTAACCCGCAGGATGCGGCGTACAGCTTCATCGACGCGTGATTCGGGAATATCTCCGTTGCTAACCGCCTGTTTCATCGCGTCAATAAATTTGACGTAGTCAGACGGCACCATATTCATATCAATGCCGGCGTTGATAGCCGTAACCACGGCGGTGTAATAATCCGGATCGATCTGGTCAATGGCTTGCCAATCTGAGACGATGAAACCTTTGAAGCCGAGTTCGTCTTTGAGAACTTTGGTCAACAAGCCTTGCTGGGCATGCATCTTGGTGCCCTGCCAGCTGCTGAAGGATGCCATGACGCTCATCGCACCTGAATTCACTGCGTTTTGATATGGCGGCAACAATAATTTGCGCACCATGTCTTCAGGGAACTGCATATTCCCCTGATCAAGCATATACTGTTCGCCCATGAGGTTTTGTCGCGAAGAACCCCAGATCGTTGCACCGTCACCAATGAAATGTTTTGCCGTAGCTAATGCCAGAATGGTTTGACCCTGTGAAGCTGGATCGCTGGCTTCAAGAGCTTGCATGCCTTTAATATATTCTGCGCCCAGCGACGAAACAATATCGGTGTTTTCACTAAAGCCTTCATAGGTGCGTCCCCAACGTACATCCTGTACCACCGCAACAACAGGCGAAAAACTCCACGGAATGCTGGTTGCCAGAATTTCTTCCGAGGTTGCGCGCCCGATCTTCTCAGTGAGTGCTGGGTCATTGGCAGCGCCAAGCCCAATGTTGTGCGGAAAGATCGTCGCATTTTTCAAGTTGCCGTGGCCGTGGACTGCATCGATACCATAGATAAGCGGAATCTTCAAATGTGTTGCCAGCGCCGCGGCCTGGAGTTTACTGATCAACTCATACCAGCCCTGCGGTGTATTATCGGCGGGCACATCGCCGCCGCCACTCAAGATCGAACCAATATAATATTTGGTGATATCGTCGGGCTTATTTTCAATGACCGATTTTTGGACCTGTGTCATCTGCCCGATCTTTTCATCCAAGGTCATGCGCTTGAGCAGATCTTCCACGCGCGCTTCAGTGGGTTGTGATGGGTCAGTGTAAATAGCCGGACCTAGGTTCGCGCTTTTTGTCGGTTGAGCCACTACAGTAGGCGTGGCTTGATTCGCTCCGCACGCGGAGAGAAGAAAAGAAAGGAGTAGAAAAAAAGAGAATATTCGTTTCATGTTTTATCTATAGACCCTAAAGGTTTTAAAAACCTTTAGGGTCTCCCTTTATTGAATAACACCATCTTTCAAAGTCAACACTTGGTGGACATACGAATCCACCAAAGCATCATGCGACACCATCAGCATTGTGATATGTTGCGTTTCAACCAATTCACGGAAGAACGCCAACAACTCGCGGGTGGTTTTACTATCAAGTTCTCCGGTTGGTTCGTCTGCGAGGATCAATTTAGCATGATTGGCTAAAGCCCGTGCAATTGCCACGCGTTGTTGTTGCCCGCCAGACATTTCATAAGGTCGATGATCCTTCCACTTGCCAAGCCCAACGATCTCCAAACATTCAAGTGCGCGTTGATGCCGTGCCTCATATTCATCGCCTTTGATACGCAAAAGCAATTCAATGTTTTCATATGCCGAAAGTGTCGGCAGTAAACCAAACGATTGAAACACTAGCCCAATCTGTTCACGTCGCCAGACCGTCAACTCTTCATCACTCATTTGTATGATGTTGTGTCCCAGTACGAGCGCTGAACCTGAAGTCGGCGTATCCAAACCAGCCAAACAATTCAAAAGCGTAGTCTTACCGCTACCTGAGCGACCCTTCAACACCACAAATGAGCCTTCATCTACATTCAAATTCACACCGCGCAATGCTGGCACCTCAGTACCCGTCTTTGATTGGTACACGCGCCAGAGGTCTTTGGTTTCAATCACAAGACTCATTTCTTGATGCCCCTCATCACATTGGATTTTAGTCTCGCCCATATCTTTGACCAACTAGATGGGACTTGCAACGCCTCTGCCTCAGCCGAACCCTGCTCATTGGACGATGTGCCTTGTTCGCTGCTGTAATGTTCGCCCTCCGGTTTGCGGATGAGAATCCCTGCGGTGATGGTTTCGATAGCCACACGACGTTTGATGTTAAACTGTTCTAAATATTCACGCGGAAGTTGCAAACGGCCGGCGGCATCCACTACACCCAATTCCACGTGATGCTCCATGCCGTCTGATTTTTGCACGCGGACAGTTTCACTCGCCAATTTGCCATCACGCACAGCGACCACACGGTCCACGTGTTGGGCAATGCCTGGGTCATGGCTGACAATTACCATCGTAAGTCCGAGGCGTTTGTTCAAGTCACGCAAAAGATCATAGATGGTCTGCGCAGTGGCAGTATCCAATTCGCCAGTAGGTTCATCTGCTAATAATAATAATGGACGATTTGCCAGTGCAATTGCGATGGCGACGCGCTGTTGCTCGCCGCCAGACAACTCTTCCAGCCGATGTTCTATGCGTTCACGCAAACCAACCAGCTCGAGTAATTCCAATGCGCGTTCGCGTGTGGGCTTGCCCACCTGACCTGAGAGGGTGAGCGGCAGTTCGATATTCTCGACCGCGGTTAAATACGGGATGAGATTACGTGAACCTTGTTGCCATACAAAGCCAACTGTTTTGCGACGATACTGATCAATGGCGCTTTCGCTCAAGCGACCCAGATCTTGTTTGCCCACGAGAGCACGCCCACCCGTGAGACGGTCCAAGCCGCCGAGCACATTGAGTAGTGTTGATTTGCCACTGCCACTTGCGCCCACGACGCCCAGCATCTCGCCATTTGCAACGGAGATATCCAAACCCTGTAATGCCTGCACTTCTACAAGTGTGTCGCCCTCTTGATTCAGGCGATAGATCTTCACCAGGTTTTCGCAAACGATCAACGGTTCGGAGTTCATTAGGTTGTCTCTCCGAGTTTAATTGCCTGGAAGATTTTCATTCTGAGTAATAGCGCTGATAAGATGCCCAACGCTGCGATGAAAAGCAGGGCGAACAACACATAAATTTCGACAATCGATGACCACGCAATTTGAATTTGGAAGGGCGGATATTGTGATTGTGCGCTGGCTCCAATTTGCAAAAATGGAACGAACAACCGGCTTGCAAACACACCGAGTGCAGTGCCAACTCCAATGCCAAGTAACACCAGAAACGCAAGTTCGGCTGCTAGCAAGGCTATCATCTGTTGAATGGATAAGCCGATTGCGCGCAACATACCCATTTCAATATAGCGGCGTCTAAATGAGAATAAGGCGTAGAGCAGGAAACCTAATACAGTCAATAAAGCCGATGCGATAAAACCCATCGAGAGCAAGCCAAATAAACCTTGTCGTTCGGGTCGACGCTGTTCAGCGCGGATATTAAGATCAGCTGACGTCCAATCTTTGACAATTGTGTTCAAGCCATTTTGCACCAACTTGGATTGATCAGCGCCCTGATCGAGCAAAATGCTGTAACCGCGTACCGCGTATGCAATCGATTCAGGATCTGCTCTGGATGTAGTTCCCAGCCAAACCTCATGAGGATATTCTCCTCCGGCATTCAAGAATAAGTTGTCAAGATTGCCAACAAGCAGCATGCCCTGTTCTGGATTCCAGGTTGGGAAGAGTGTGAACGAACCAACGACCTTGGCTTGTATGGGAATGGATTGCCCCGGAACTCCCGTGGCAACGCCAAGTGGAACTATATCGCCGATTTTGAGTCCCT
>Ga0209131_1001165_pt1 | contig 18218 bp, 16 predicted proteins | sample GraSoi_2013_40cm_FD_185826 | JGI IMG/M metagenome (GOLD analysis project Ga0209131, IMG submission 185826) | Grasslands soil microbial communities from the Angelo Coastal Reserve, California, USA - Sample 9_17_2013_40cm (SPAdes) (version 2) | ecosystem: Environmental > Terrestrial > Soil >... | reverse complement strand
ACGTGGGAAAGAACGTCGCGCTCTGGCTCAGCCGCTCGAGCGACGGCGGTCGCACCTGGACCGCCGGCGGGCCCAATCATCCGCTCACCCTCGTCAGCGCATTCCAGGGCGAAGGCAAGGCGCGTGGCTCGAACGGGCAATTCCCCGATCACGAAGCCATCACGGTCGCGAATGACGGAACGATCTACGTGCCCTGGGCGCACTTCACGGGATTCAGCGCGCACTCGCCGATCTTCATTGGGGTGTCGCACGATGGCGGCAACAGCTTCGATCTTCCGGTGAAAGTCTCCAGCGGCTCGGTCCGCAATGACCAGGACGCGCGCGTCGTTGTCGATCCGGCGACCGGCTACGCCTACCTCACGTTCGATAACTCGGTCCAGGGCGGCAAAGGCACGGCGATGTTCGTGAGCGTGTCCAAGGACCACGGCACGACGTGGAGCAATTCGTTCAAGTTCGCCACATTCCAGAACCCGGTGTGCCTGTATCCGCCGTACTGCTTCAACATCTCCGGCGGGCAGTTTCGCGCTCCAGGGTCGTACCCCGCGCCGGCATTCGACCCGACGACCGGCCGCCTCTACGTCGCCTACACCGACATCGTGAATGGCGAGGCCCAGGTCCTTATGACGTACGCGAACGTCAGCGACATCACGAAGTGGAGCGCGCCCGTGATCGTCGCACCCGCATCAGGTGATCGGATCAATGTCGAGCTGAGCGTTGAGCCGTCGAGCGGCCGGCTGGATCTGATGACCAACGATCGCAGCTACACGGGCAACACCCTGTTCGATGTCTCCTACATCACGAGCGCGGACGGCGGCAGCACGTGGTCCACCACGCGCGTCACGAAGACGAGCTGGGATCCCTCGGCCTACGGCGTCCCCTGCTCCGGGTGCACAAACGGTGTCCGCCCGTTCATCGGCGACTACGACGGCATCATCTCGCTCCCGACGAGCGCGGCGATGACGTGGACGGGACCGGGCAAGACGTTCGGGACCTACCCGACGAATCTCGAGGTCTACTTCGCTAGCGTGACGCCGTAGTCATGCCCTCTCGCCGCGATTTCCTCGCCAACCTCGCCCAAGCGGGCGTCGCGCTCTCGGCGCTCCGGCTCCCGCAGCATCCGCCCGTCTTGGCGTCGCTTTTCCCGAGGCCCGAACCACCAGCCCCCAGCCCCCAAGACTGGCGCATGCTCGGCCCGTTCCGCGGCGGCCGCTGCGACGCGGTGTGCGGCGTGCCCGGCCGGCCCGACGAGTTCTACTTCGGCCACGTGAACGGCGGCGTCTGGAAAACCAAAGACGCCGGCAGAACCTGGCTCCCCATCTTCGATGACCAGCCCGTCGCCTCGATCGGCGCCCTGACAATCGCACCATCGGCGCCCGACGTGATCTACGTCGGCTCGGGCGAATCCACCCTGCGCGACTCCGTGGGCTTCGGCAACGGCGTCTACAAGTCCACCGACTCAGGGAGCACCTGGACCCACCTCGGCCTGGCCGACACGCAGCACATCGGCAAGATCGCCGTCGATCCGAAGAATCCCGATGTGGTGTTCGTAGCGGCGATCGGTCACCTCTACGCCGCAAACCCGGAACGCGGCGTGTTCCGCTCGAAGGACGGCGGCCGCACCTGGCAGAAAGTGCTTTACAAAGACGAAAACGTCGGTGCGGTGGAGGTCGTCATCGATCCCACCGATTCGCGCGTCGTGTACGCGGGGCTGTGGAATACGCGCCGCCCCCCGTGGTTCACCTATGCGCCCACCAATGGCCCGGGGGGCGGGATCTACAAATCGACGGACGGCGGATCGACGTGGAACCAACTGACAGCCGGACTACCTCCCGCGGGAATCGGACGGACCGGCATCGCGGTCGCGCCGTCGAATCCTCGGCGCGTGTACGCCGTGGTGGACTGCCTCGTGCCTGATGCGAGTGCGCCGCCCTCGGCGCCGCAGGCGCCGGACCGCCCCGCGCCGCCGCCTTCGGGACAAGGCGGGGTCTTCCGCTCGGACGACGCCGGCGCAACGTGGCAACGCGTGAGCGCCGATCAGGCGCTGTGGGGCCGAGGCTGGTACTTCGAGAAGATTGCGGTCGATCCGCAGAACCCTGACATCGTGTACGTGCCGAACGTCGCCGTGAACCGGAGCCGCGACGGCGGCGCCACCTGGGACGTGATCCGCGGCTCGCCGGGCGGCGACGACTACCACCAGGTGTGGGTCTCGCCCGACAACCCCGACATCCTGATCGTCGCGAGCGACCAGGGCACGATCATCACGCGCAACGCGCGTACCGCCGATCCTCGCGCCATGACCTGGAGCTCGTGGCTGAACCAGCCCACGGCGCAGATTTATCACGCCTCGGTCGACTATCGCATGCCGTATTGGGTCGTCGGCGCGCAGCAGGACTCGGGCGCGGTCGCGGTGCGCTCGCGCGGCAAGTTCGCGCAAATCTCGCAGCGCGACTGGGAGCCGATCGGCGCGGCGGGCGAAAGCGGCTACGCGACGGGCGACCCGCTGCATCCCGGGATCATCTATGGCGGCGAAGGCAGCCGCTGGGAGCTCGACACCAACCTCTCCGTCCCCAATACGTCGGCGCCCAAGGGCACCGAAACAGATCGCGGCGACTGGACGCAGCCGCTCGTACTCTCGCCGGCCGATCCGCATGCGCTGTACTACGCGAGCCAGTTCCTGTTCAAGACGACGGACGGCGCGCGCACCTGGAAGCAGATCAGCGGCGACCTGACTCGCCCCGATCCCGGCATCCCGCCGAACCTCGACGCCACCGCCGCGGCGGCCACCGATCGCAACAGCAAGCGCGGCGTCATCTACGGCGTGGCTCCCTCGCCGCTGCGCGCACCCCTGATCTGGATCGGGACCGACGACGGGCTGATCCAGGTCACGAGCGACGACGGCACGACGTGGCGCAACGTCACGCCGCCGGTCATGACGGCGTGGAGTCGAGTCACCGGTGTCGAAGCCTCGCATTTCGACGCCGACACGGCGTACGCCAGCGTGGACCGCCACCAGCTGCAGGACTTCGCGCCCTACATCTACCGCACGCGCGATCAGGGAAAATCCTGGCAGCGCATCACGACCGGGCTGCCCGATGGGGTGTACGTCCACGTCGTCAAGGAAGACCTGCTGCGCCGCGGGCTGCTCTTTGCCGGGACCGAGCGCGGCGCCTTCGTGTCATTCGACGACGGCGACCAGTGGCAGCCACTGCAGCGCAACCTGCCCGTGACGTCAGTGCGCGACTTCGTCGTCTACGGCAACGACCTCATTGTCGCCACCCACGGCCGCGGCTTCTGGGTCATGGACGACATCAGCGCGCTGCGGCAGGTGACGGACGAAGTGCTCAAGGCCGACGCCTGGCTCTTCAAGCCGGCGGACACGATCAACGTCATCCCGGGCGACGACAACGGCACGCCGTACCAGCGCGACGAGCCGCAGGCGATGAACCCGCCGGACGGCGCCCATATCGATTTCTATCTGAAGGCGGCGGCGCCGGTGACGCTGGAGATCCTCGACGGGGCTGGCAAGCTCCTACGGAAGTGGCCTGCCGAGCGGGCAGCCGAAACGCCGACACGCGGTGCCTTGCCGCGTGTGTCACCGCTGTGGCAACCTGTGCCAGACGTGTTCTCTGCGACGGCAGGGATGCACCGTGTCGTTTGGCGGCCGGTCGAACCCCCGGCGCCGCCGGCTCCGGGCGCCGCGGCGTCTGGCGGCGGAGGACGACGCCGCGGCGGCGCGCGCCTCACCGGGACCTTCACGGCGCGATTGACCGTCAACGGCCGGGCATACACGCGAGACTTCGCGGTGCGCCCAGATCCGCGGAGCGACGTCCGCCAGTGAAGCACTCACAGCGGCGCCTGACGTTCGCTGCGCTCGCTCTCGTCGTCGCCTGCGAGCCGCAACGCCCCGCCCCCGCCGGCCGTGGCGTTCCGCAGGCGGGGCACGTCTTCATCGTGACCGAGGAGAACCACGACTACGCCGTCGTCATCGACAGCGGGTCGATGCCGTATCTCGATAGTCTCGCGCGGCAGTACGGCCTGGCGACGCAGTACTACGCCAATACCCATCCGTCCATCGGCAACTACTTCATGCTGGGGACGGGACAGATTATCACCAACGACGACAGCTATTCAACGATCGTGGCGGTGGACAACGTCGTACGGCGGCTGCGCGCGGCGGGAAAGACGTGGAAGTCGTACGCCGAAGAGATTCCGTCCGTCGGCTACACCGGCACCGACGTGGGCGGCTACGCCCGCAAGCACAACACCTTCGCGCTGCTTTCCGACGTGGCGAACGACTCGGTCCAGCGGCGGAATCTCGTCCCGTTCACCCAGTTCGCGACCGACCTGGCCAACGGCACGCTCCCCGATTACTCGAACATCGTGCCCAATCTTTGCAACGACGCGCACGATTGCCCGCTCGCCACCGCGGATTCGTGGCTCCGGACCCACATCGCGCCGCTGCTGGCCAGCGCCACGTTCCAACAGGACGGCCTGCTCGTCATCACGTTCGACGAGTCGGACAGCGACAACGCGCACGGCGGCGGCCGCATCGCCTGGGTGGTCGTGAGTCCAAAAGCCAAACGTGGCTACCAGTCCACGACGCTCTATCAGCACCAGAGCACGCTGCGGCTGACGCTCGAGGCACTCGGCATCACGCTGTTTCCGGGGGCGGCAGCGGCGGCGCCCGCGATGAGCGAGTTCTTCGAACCGTAAGCCCCGGTCTACTGTCCCGCCGCCTCCCACTGCTGCCGGCTCATCACGGCGATCGGCTCGAGCTTCTTGCCCCGCAGCGCCGTATTGATGCCGGCCAGCTCGCGCGCCGTCCACGCATCGAAATCGCGTACCACGTCGGTCAGCTCCCGCGCGATCGCGTCCGCCCGCTCCACCTGCGTCTGCGCCGGCCCGCCATCGTAGAAGATGATGCTGCCGTACAGATCGGTGATGTTCTCGCGCAGCCGTTCCTCGCCGGTGATCATGCCGCCTTCCTTCGTGGCCACGATCTTTTTTCGCATCACGTCCACGGCGGCCGAGGCGGCCCGCAGGCGCTTTGCGACCGCATCGCTCGCCGGCAGCCGGCCGGCGCGATCCTCCAGGGCCTGGCGGACGCCGTTCATGCGTTCGACCGCAAACGTCATGTCGGTCAAGGTCGCCGACATCTTGATCGCCAAATCGAGAGCCGCCCGGCGCTCTTGATCGGTGTGCGTCCCGCGCGGGTCGGGCACGAGGACGAGCTGGGTCGTGTACGTCGCCGTGTCCTTCGTCATCTTGATCGTGTAGGTGCCCGGCAACACGCGCGGGCCGTACGCCGCGCCGAATGCCGCGCTCGCCGCCGGCGGCACCCGCGCCGCCGCTTGCTCGTCGGCATCGTGCCGAGGAGTTTCCCGCCCGCGTCGAACACCTCGAGCTTCATGTCCCCGAAGATGTGACGGCGCCGCTGGTAGTACGTGATCACGGCATCGCCGGGCGGGTTCGCCCCGACGAAGACCGCGTCGCCGTTCGCCCAGCCGCCGCCCGACTGCAGGCGCTGCACCGTCGGACGGTCCGCGAGGAACGCGACCGGACTGGCGAGCACCTCGGGCGTCAGCGCCCGGAGCGGCGAAATGTCGTCCACGATCCAGATGCCGCGCCCGTGCGTCGCGATCACGAGGTCATGGTCGCGCGGGTGGATCGCCAGATCGCGCACCGCGACGGCCGGTAAGTCGCCACCCTTGTAGTGCGCCCATTGCTTGCCGCCGTCCACCGAAACCCACAACCCGAGCTCGGTTCCCAGGAACAGCAGGTTGGGATTGACCGGGTCTTCCTTTATTACGTGCGCATAGCCGCGGACCGGACTGTCCGGTGCTACGAGCGGCGTCCACGTCGCGCCGAAGTCGGTCGACTTGTAGGCATACGGCCGCATGTCGCCGAACGTGTGCACGTCGAACGTGGCGTAGATCGTTCCGTCCGCGAAATGCCCCGGCTCGACGGACGAGACCCACGCGTTCTTCGGCAGGCCCGTGATGTTGGGCGCGACGTTCGTCCACGTTTTGCCGCCGTCGCGCGTCACCTGCAGGTTCCCGTCGTCAGTCCCCACCCAGATCACCTGGCCCCCCCCGGCCCGCGGCGACTCCGCGATCGCGTAGATCGTCGTATGCATCTCGGCCGCCGAGTTGTCGACCGTGATGCCGCCGGACTGCTCCTGCTTCTGCTTCTGGGGATCGTTGGTCGTCAGATCGGGAGAGATGCGCTCCCAGGTCTGGCCGTAGTCTTTTGACCGGAACAGGACCTGGGCGCCGATGTACACCGTGCCCTTCTGGGTCGCGCTGATATGAATCGGGGTGTTCCAGTTGAAGCGCAGCTTCTTTTCCTGATAGTGCGGCAGCGGCTGGATATTGCGCGACTCATGCGTGCGCCGGTTCACGCGGCCGATCGCGCCGCCCTGGGCTTCCGCGTACAGGTAATCGGGGTCGGTCGGATCGGCGAACATCCAGAAGCCGTCGCCGCCGTACATGTTCTCCCACTGGTGATTGGTGATCCCGCCCGGAAACTCCGACGGCCCCACCCAGGAGCTGTTGTCCTGCAGGCCGCCGTACACGTTGTACGGCCGCGCCATGTCGACGCTGACGTGATAGAACTGCGACACGGGAAGATTCTCGTTTTTCACCCACTTGTTGCCAGCGTCGTAAGAGAACCACAGCCCGCCGTCGTCGCCGGTAATCACGTTGTCGGTGTTGTTGGGATCGACCCACACGTCGTGGAAGTCGCCGTGCGCCCCGCCCGCGATGCCGCTGAAGCTCTTCCCGCCGTCGGTACTGACGATGAGGCCGCCGTCTGGTTTGTACACGCGGTCCGGGTCGCGCGGATCGACGATCAGGTTCGCGAAATAAAACGGCCGCCAGATCATGTTCTGGCTGCGATCGAGCATCTGCCACGTCTTTCCCGCGTCACTAGACCGGTTCAGCGGCGGGACCGCTGCGATGAAGGCGTAGACGATGTCCGGCTTCGATGGCGCGACCGCGACTGCCACCCGGCCCCACGGTTTGGGAGGTAGTCCCGCGGCGCTCGGCGACGTGAGCTCGGTCCACGTCGCGCCGCCGTCCGTACTCTTGAAGAGACCGGAAGCGCTTGGCGCCGTCGCGCTGTCGCCGCCCGAGCGGAATGTCCAGCCGCGGCGGCGGAAATCCCACATCCCCGCATAGAGCGTCTTGGGATGCGAAGGATCCATCGTCAGCAGCGAGCACCCCGTCGACAGATTGCCGCCCCGGAGCATCTTGCTCCACGTCTTCCCGCCGTCCGTGGTCTTGTAGACGCCGCGCTCGTCGCTATCGCTCCACAGCTTTCCAGGCACGCACACGTACACCGTGTTGGTCTCGGTAGGATCGACGAGGATTTTGACGATGTGTTCCGAGTTCCGGAGCCCCATGTTCGTCCAATTCTCGCCGCCATCGTCCGAGCGGTAGATTCCGTCGCCGATCGACACGCTGTTGCGCATCCACGACTCGCCCGTGCCCACCCAGATCACCTTGGGATTCTTCGGATCGATCGTCACGGCGCCGATGGACTGCACCGGCTGCTTGTCGAAGACCGGCTTGAAGGTCGTGCCACCGTTCGTCGACTTCCACACGCCGCCACTCGCCGCGCCGACATAGATCGTGAGCCGCGCTCCTTCATGCACGGCATCGATCGCCGCGATGCGCCCGCTCATCGCGGCCGAGCCGATGTTGCGCGCGCCCAAGCCCGAAATCGTTTCCGAATCCACTTTGACCGCGGGTTGCTGGGCGATCAAGAGCAGCAAGAGAACGTTCATGGGCGTGCTCCGGGCCGGGTGAACCGCGCATTTTCGAGCGAGACGTTCGCCTCGATCTTGTCGTAGGTGATCTTCGAGCGGTCGGTGCTGCTCGAGCCTTTGGGGCCGGACTCGTACGCGAACGGCAGATAGACGCCGGCCACCTGTTTGTAGTCGCCGAGCGACGTCTCGTATTCCTGCGGGGCGCCGCGGATCATGCGCTGCGTATCGATTCGGATGGGGACATAGTACTCGGTGTCCAGATAGTAGAAGCTGACGTCGCCATTCGGCCGCGTGACCTTGAGCTTGTAGGCATCGCTGCCCTCGATCTGCTCGACCCCCTGAAACTCGACGCGATTGCCCTTGGCCTGATAGTTGACGAGCGGACCGTCGAAATCGGCGTCGTCGAGGATGCTGTGCATTTCTTCTTCACCAAGCGCCTCAGGATCGCGCTTGCCGTTCCAGGGCTCGATCTTCCAGCCGTCGCGCCCGTCGTAGGCGTTGATGCCGGTCATCCCCTGGATCGAGAACTCCTCGCGCACGCTGCTCGGGCGCTTGTTCTCCTGCACCACGACTGCCTCGAACCCGCCGCCGCCCGTGAATCGTCCGGTGCGCCGCAGCGACTGCAGCGCCTGGATTTTGGCCAGGCCACCGGACGCCTGGATGTATTTGGCGACGAGGCTGTCGACCGATTGCGCGGTCAGTGGCGTGGTGCACACCGCCAGCGCGGCGAGATTCAGCAGGGTCTTTCGCATGATCATTCTCCGAGGCTGCGGCGTAGGGAGGGTGAAAATACCCGCCGGTCGCGCCCCCGCAACCGGACGCGTAGCTTCTCCGCTCATGGCGTCTCGCGCTGCTCGCGACTTCCCCAACCTCACGGTGCTGTCGCACCCGCTGATCCAGCACAAGCTCACGATCTTGCGCGACAAGCAGACCAGCACGCGCGACTTCAAGCAGCTCGTGAACGAGATCGCGACGCTGATGGCGTATGAAGTGACAAAGGACCTGCCGCTCGAAGCCGTGGAGATCGAAACGCCGCTCGAGAAGACCACCGGCAGCCAGGTGGCTGGCAAGAAGTTGACGTTGGTGCCGATTCTGCGCGCCGGCCTTGGCATGGTGGAGGGGATCTCGCAGCTGATTCCTTCGGCGCGCGTCGGCCATATCGGCTTGTACCGCAACCACGACACGCTCCAGCCGGTGGATTACTACTTCAAGATTCCCTCGGGGGAGGCGGACCGCGCGTTTTTCCTGCTGGACCCCATGCTGGCGACCGGCGGGTCCGCAGTCGCGGCCGTGAGCGCCCTGGTTCGTGCCGGCGCCCCGGTGCAACGAATTCGGTTCCTCTGCCTCGTGTGCGCTCCCGAGGGCGTGAAGGCGATGCTGGACGCCCACCCCAAGGTGCCCGTCTACACCGCTTCCCTCGACAGGGAGCTTAATTCCAAGGGCTATATCCTGCCCGGCCTGGGGGATGCCGGCGACCGGCTGTTTGGCACCAGGTAACCCCCGCCCACGTAACCCTTTTGTCGTCCCCCGTGTCCCATCAGTAGTTACGAGCCCAGCCCGTCACCTCGGAGCGCCGTGGACGAATCAACGCTGATTGCCCGCGTCCGCGCCGGGGACAGCGCTGCAGAGCGCACGCTGTATGACGCGCATGTGGACCGCGTGTACCGCCTGGCTTTCCGGCTCGCGGGCGACGACGCCCTCGCGCAGGACTTCACCCAGGAAACGTTCATTCGCGCGTTCGACCGGCTCGGCTCGTTCCGTGGCGATGCCGCGTTCTCGACGTGGTTGCACACGATCACGACGACGGTCGTCTTGAACGGCTTGCGGAAGGTAAAGCGGTTTCGGCAGCGGGAAGCGGATATCGACGACGCGCACGACATCGGTGTCGCGCAGCGACATGCCGAACCGGATTTGAAAGTTCGGCTCAAGCAGGCGATCGATGATCTACCGGAGGGTTACCGCACGGTGTTTTTGATGCACGACGTCGAGGGTTACACACACGAAGAGATCGGCGCCGCGTTGGGCGTCGAGACCGGCACGTCGAAGGCACAGCTGTCGCGCGCGCGAGCCAAGTTGCGCGTGGCGCTGTCAGACTTCGCAGGAGAATGGGTGCAATGATGCAGGAACACGAAGATCCCAAGTTCGAGCAGTGGCTGCAGGACGCGGCCCGTACCACGTACCACGCACCACGCACGCCGCCGCGCGAGGAGATGTGGGCGCGCATCGAGGCCGCTCGGCGCGACAAGCGCGTCATCGTGCTGCGCCCCTGGTTGCGCTGGGCCGTTGCGGCCGCTGCGGTGCTGGTGCTTGGCATCGGTATCGGTCGCTGGTCGGCGCATCAGGTGTCGGAGCCGGTCATCGGCACGACAACGGCCGAGGGCACGCGGACCACGAGTGAGATCGATTCCCTTGCCAGCGTCGCCTACCAGGTCGCCGCGACGCAGTACCTCTCGCGGACCGAGGCGTTCCTGACGTCGTTCCGCACGGACGCCAATCGTTCGGCGAACACCGCCCGGCTCGCGCGCCAGGCGCGTGACCTGCTGACAACGACACAACTGATGCTCGATTCACCCGCGGGTGATAATCCGCGCCTGCGCTCGTTGCTCGAGGATCTGGAGCTCGTGCTGATGCAGATCTCCCTGCTCAATCCGCTGCAGGATGGTCACGACCGCGATCTCATCACCCAAGGCATGAACCAATCGAACGTGTTGCCCAAGTTGCGCTCGGCGATTCCCGCCGGGCCCGTACCGGTGCGCACAGAAGGAGCACTCTGATGTTGTCTTCGTTATCCCTCTTGCTCGCCGTCACGACCGCCGTGCCGCAGGCTGCCCCGGCGCCGGCTCCCCACGCGCGCGCCCATAAGCGCGCGCGCGCGATCTCGGTCATGCCGTTCGTCGCTCCCGTTGCCGCGCTCGAGGCGAGCGCCCAGGCGCTCGTCATGGCGCAGCCCGACCTCGACGCGCTCACGGTACAAGCACCCGTGCTCGCCATGGTCGCGAGCGACCTCCAGATGGCCGCCTATTCGCTGGCGGCGGCGCCGGTTGCGTTGGCCGTACCGGCATTCGCCTGGGACGGCGATGAGGACGAGGAGGTCAGCGAGCCCAGGTGGCCGGATCCGGCGCAGGCCGATGTGGCCGACTCGCTCTACCGCGCCGCGCGGCAAGCGCTGAACCAGAATCAGTACGACCGGGCGGCGGAGCTGTTCCGCGGCATCCGCGATCGCTACCCGCGCTCGACGTACGTTCCCAACACCTACTACTGGCAAGCGTTCGCGTTGTATCGGACAGGGTCCGACGACAACCTGCGCGATGCACGCACCGCGCTGCAGACACAGGCCGATCGCTACCCCAAGGCCACGACGAGCCGCGACGCCCGGGTGCTGCTGCGCCGGATCCAGGGCGAGCTGGCGCGGCGCGGGGATTCCGACGCCGCCGAGGACGTGTCGCGCGACGCCGACGCCGTGGCGCCATCAACGCCTGCCATCGCTGGCGTGCCCGGGACGCCGGCGATCGCCGGTGCCCCCTCCACCCCTTCAGCACCCATGGCCATCGCCGGCACGCCCGGCGTGCGCAACGGGGCCTGCGATGATGACGACGATGACGACATGCGGATCGCAGCGCTCAATGCTGTGCTGCAGATGGACCCGGATCGCGCCGTGCCGCTCCTCAAGACGGTGCTCGCCCGGCGTGATGCGGGGTCGGCGTGCTTGCGGCGCAAGGCGGTGTTCTTGCTGTCCCAGAAGCACACCTCTGAAACGTCGTCGCTGCTGCTCCAGATCGTTCGCTCCGATCCCGACCAGGAAGTGCGCGAGCAGGCGGTGTTTTGGCTGTCGCAGGTGCCGGGCGACGAGACGGTGGCCGCGCTCGACTCGATCCTGCGCGATCCCAAGACGCCCCCCGCGATCCAGGAAAAAGCGATCTTCGCGCTGTCGCAGCATCGCAGCGCCCGCGCGGGCGCGGTGCTGCGGGATTTTGCCATGCGGCGTGATGTGAACACCGATCTGCGGGAGAAGGCGATCTTCTGGATCGGACAGAGCCGGTCGCCCGACAATGCGCAGTTTCTCAAAGACCTGTATGCCAAGGTGGAGAACGCCGATCTCAAGGACAAGATCATCTTCTCCCTCTCGCAGATGGGCGGCGCGGATAATTACCGCTGGCTGATGGACATCGCCTTGAACCAGGCCGAGGACATCGAGATCCGGAAGAAGGCGCTGTTCTGGGCGGGCCAGGGGCACAACGTCGACGTTGCCGACCTGGTGCGGCTCTACGACAGCATGAAAGACCGTGACATGCGGGAGCAGTTGATCTTCGTCTACTCGCAGCGTCGTGAAGACGCCGCGCTCGACAAGCTGTTCGACATCGGCAAGAACGACCCCGACCGCGAGCTTCGCAAGAAAGCGATCTTCTGGATCGGCCAGTCGCGGGACCCGCGCGCGGCGGATTACCTCCAACAATTGATCAACCAATGAAAACTTGTGCGTTGTTACTCGTGCTCGCGAGCAGCGCCGCAGCACAGACTGTGGAGCAGCGCGTCGCGAAAGCTCCAGATGGAAGCGTCCGGTTCAGTTTCGCAGCGAGACCCGGCGTCTACGGCAACGGCGGCAACATGATCAGCTGGGATGGCCACAACCGTCAGATCGACGGGAATTGGGAGGACCGCGCCGACTGGAACGCGCCGTGCGACTCGGGCCCGGTCCGCGTCGCGCTCACCAAGAGCGGTGGGCGGATCACCGACCTCCGCGTGTACGTCGGCGGCGAGTGGCGCACCAGCACATCGGCCACGGACCTCGGCACCGTCAGTGCGAAAGACGCGGCCAGCTACTTGCTCGCATTCGCAATGCGCGACGAATCGCGCGCCGCCGAGAAGGCGATCTTCCCGGCCGTCCTCGCCGACAGCGTCACGACCTGGCCCGACCTCTTGAAGATCGCCAAGTCTGATCAGGTCTCCCGCAAGGTACGGCGCTCCGCCGTCTTCTGGCTGGGACAGGCAGTCGGGGATGCCGCGACCAAGGGACTGACAGACCTGGTGGATGATGGGAACGCCGACCGCGACGTCCGGGAATCAGCGGTCTTCGCCCTGTCGCAGCGCCCGCATGAAGAGGGTGTGCCCGCACTGATCCGGATCGTGAGGGAGAACAAAGACCCCGAGCTGCGGCGCAAGGCAATCTTCTGGCTGGGGCAATCGGACGACCCCCGTGCGCTGAGTCTGTTCGAGGAGTTGCTCACCCGGCCCTGAGTATCTTGTGGCATGCCTTTTTGGACCGCACGGCGTGCCTTTGGCGGGATAGTCGTTGCAGTCATCCTGATGGCGCTGGGATGGGCGGCCGTAGTGGTCGCGGTCGCGGTCCAGGCTGCTCATGATCAGGCCACCGGCGCCGACGCCATCGCGGTGCTCGGCGCCGCCCAGTACAACGGCCGGCCCTCCCCCGTCTTTCGCGCTCGCCTCGACCACGCCGCCACCCTGTACCAGCGCGGCCTCGCTCCCACGGTGCTCGTGACCGGCGGCGTCGGCGTCCACGACACGCTCAACGAAGCCAACGTCGGGCGCAGCTACCTGGTGCGCCTGGGCATTCCCGACGACGCGGTGATTCCGCTCGCCGGCGGCCACGACACGTTTTCGTCCATCGATCAGGTCCGGCGCTGGTTCGATGGGCGCGACAATCGCCGCGTCCTGCTGGTCAGCGACGGCTTTCACATGTTGCGATTGCAGATCATCGCGAGACGCCTCGGCCTCACCCCGTACACCTCGCCCGCCGCCGGGTCACCGATTCACGCCAACGTACGACGCAACACCGGATATCTCTTCGCCGAAGGGTTCAAGGTGCCGTTCACCTGGTTGTTCCAGCGCTAAACAGGAGCGGTTGATGCAGCTCGACAGCAAACGAATCCACTCCGGCCGAGTCATCGACCTGGACGTGGATACGGTGCGGTTTCCCGACGGCACGAGTGGACAGCTCGAAATGATTCGCCATCCGGGTGCCGCGGCCGTGGTTCCGTTCGCCTCCGATCCGTTCGGGCCAGATCCGACCGTCCTGTTGATTCAGCAGTACCGCTACGCGACGAACGGGACGCTGATTGAGATCCCCGCGGGACGGCTGAATCCGGGGGAGGACCCGAAAGCGTGCGCCGAACGGGAGTTGCTCGAGGAGGTAGGTGTGAAAGCCGGGCGGATCGAGCGTCTTACTACCATATGGACGACCCCCGGTTTCACGGACGAACGCATTCACCTTTTTTGGGCGACGGACCTGACCGCGGGCCAACACGCGCGGGAGCCGGATGAATTCATCGAGGTGACGCCAAGGCCCCTATCGGAGGTCCTCAAGCAGATCCGAAGTGGCGCAATCTCAGACGCCAAGACGGTATTGGCGGTGCTTTTTGTGGCGGGTTTCCTCCTGGAGCATTAGCCCACCCGTTCTTCGGATCTAGATCGAATGTGGAATTGCGACGTCCACAGGCTAGGACAATATTCTCCTTTCGCATTTCACTGCCAGTCGCAATTCATTGTGCGGTATGGAGTTACGCCGGTAGCTGGGGAGGCACGGTTTGTGCCAACTGCACACAAGGTGAATCACCACAACGTTTTTCGTGTTCCTGTCCGAAACACAAAGGTGCCTATGCGGACCACGCTAAAGCATCCCACGCCGGCCATCGAATCGCAGCGCGCGCTCGAGCGCGAGGCGCTGCATGAGCTCGACGACGGACAGATCGTGATGCGGCATCTCTCGGGCGAGCCGCAGGCGTTCGGGACTCTCGTCGATCGCTACCAGACACGGTTGCTCAATTTCGTGAACCGGACCATCGGCGATCGTGAGCGGGCAGAGGATCTGGTCCAGGAGGTTTTCATCCGGGTCTTCCGCCACCTGCATCGCTTCGATCAAACCAAGAAGTTCTCGACCTGGATCTATACGATCGCGTCGAACCTCGCGAAGAACGAGCTGCGTAATCGTAGCCGCAATCCGTTGGTTCTATTTCAAACGATCAAGAAGAACTGGGAAGCCGACCATCGGCCGCTGCAGTTCGAGGATACGACCGCACGGCCCGACGATCTCTATCGCAAGCGGTTCTTGAAAGACGCCGTGGATCAGTGCGTGCACCGGCTGCCTGAGCACCACCGTGAGGTATTCGTGCTTCGGGAGCTCGAAGGGAAGAGCTACCAGGAAATCGCCGAGATCACGGGGTGCAACCTCGGGACCGTGAAAAGCCGCCTGAATCGGGCACGAAACAGCTTCGCCCAGCTCATCGGTCCCATCCTGGTTTAGCTACAACTTGCCGCTGGGAAGCACCGGCTGCGGAACACCCCGTGGCCGGAGTGGTACATTCCCCCCATGCTGTGCAACGAGTTCCTCGAACGCCACAGTGAGTTCCGGGACGGACTGATCACGTCGTCGCGGGAGCTGCGCCGCTTCTCGCGACATTTGGCTCATTGCGCGGTGTGTCGCCGCTATGACGTGACCATCCGTAAAGCCGTACTCGCGCTCCACTCCGCCACACCCATTACTGCTTCAGCCGATTTTCGCGAGCGTCTCGACGCGAGAATTGCGGTCGAGCGCCGGCGCGTGCCGCGCCAGCCGGCAGAGGCTGGTGTGTCGGCGATGATGCTGGTGATAGCCGCCGTCGCGCTCTTCTGCTTCGAGTTCGCAGGGCGTCCGCGCATCGCGCGCACGCCGCTCCTCCCGCCGGTCGCGTTCCCCAAACCGGTCGCCGGTGCCGCCCTGCCCTTCGTCTCTTTCCAGGACCCTCGCGCCAGTGTCGTCAGCGGCAATCCGTATCCGAACGGCACCCTGCTCTATCAGCCCGCATCAGCGTCGCGGTAAGCAGCTTTCCGACCTTTCTCCGAGCACAGTGGCGCGATAACTTCGCTGAATGGCGGCGCTCACCCTCGACGTGCTCCTTCGCAGCCTCAAGAAGGGCGCTCGCATCTCCGAACCTGTCTATCTGCTGTACGGCGACGAAGATGTCCTCAAGGACGAGGCCATCCGGGCGCTCGTCGATACCGCCGTGGGAGCGAACAGCGACTTCAATCTGGATGTTCGGTTTGCCCCTGATCTGACGCCGGAATCGTTTCACGCGCTGGTCAATACGCTGCCGATGCTCGCCGACCGGCGCGCCGTCGTCCTGCGAGGCGTAGAGCAGCTCGGCAAGCGGAAGACGAAGCTGCGCGACGAAGTGGTGCGCTATCTGGCGGCCCCGAATCCGACCACAGTCCTTGTGCTGGTCGTCGCAGCGGGCGAAGAGCCCGATCCCGATCTTGTGCGGGCCTCGGCCTCCGTTGCAATGGAACCGCTCGCCGCCGAGCGTGTGCCGCGCTGGATACAGCATCGCACGACCACGCTGGGCATTACGCTCGCCCCGGACGCGGCGGAGCTGCTCCAGAAGGCGGTCGGCAACGACCTGACCACGCTCAGCCGCGAGCTCGAGAAGCTCGCAGGCCTGACGGCGGGGACAGGCCGATCCGTGACGGCCGAGGACGTGTCCAGCCTCGTTGGCGTGCACCGCGGCGAAACGGTGTTCGACCTCGTTGAGGCGGCCCTCGAGCGGCGGGTGGCGCGTGCGGCCCAACTGGTGGAACCGGTGCTGGAGCAGGCCGGCATGAGCGGCGTCAGGATTGTTTCTCTGCTCGGTACCCATCTGGTGGGGACCGCGCTGGCCCGCTCGGAGCGCGATCGCGGACTGCAACTTGCTCGCCTGCCGGACGCACTGTACCGCCAAATCCAGAGCGTCAGGCCATACGGCCTGCGGAGTTATAAAGAGGAAGCGGCGCGGTGGACCGCCTGGAGCGGCCTCTGGAGTGCGCGGGAGCTCGGCCACGCACTGCGCGCCGCGCTCGCGGCGGATAACGCACTGAAGACCGCTACCTTGTCGGACGATCGGGGGATCTTGACGCAATTGGTGCTGGGATTCGCGGCGACAAAGCGAGCAGCCGCATGAAACGACTGTTCGTGGTGGTGATGCTGTTGGCCGTCCGGCCGTCCGGCCGGCTGACCGCCCAGACCGACAGTCGTCTCGTCGAAGCGCTCCGGCTCGCGCAATCGGGGCAGGTGGATTCGGCTCGCGGTATCGTGCGCCGGCTGCTCGCGATCCTGCCCCCTGGCGACTCGGCATATCCACAAGCGCTGCTTGCGGCGGCGAAGATCGCCCCCGACGCGCCGACCGTCGCTCTCTATCTCAACCGCATCGTGGTCGAGTACGGCGCAGGACCCTGGGCCGACGACGCGCTGTTGCTTCTCACGCAACTGTACTTCGCGCAGCACGATCCGACGCAGACCGTCCAAGCCGCCGAACGACTGAACCGCGACTATCCGGACTCGCCGCTGCGCGCGCGCGCCAACTTCTCCGCCGGGCGGGCTTACTTCGAGCTCAAGAACGAGACCCGCGGCTGCGAGTTGATCCAGCAGGCGCTCGACGGCTCCGGCGACGACGTCGAATTCAGGAATCAGCTGACGTTTTACGCGTCGCGCTGCAGTCCGCCCTCGAGCACGCCTCCGCCTCCGCCCGATACAGGGGCCAAGACGACGCCGGCGCCGCCCGCGGGACCGCATGCATACGCCGTCCAGGTGCTCGCCGTGAAGAGCGCCGCGCAGGTGGATGAGATGCTGACGCGACTCAAGGTGATGGGCTTCGACGCCCGTGTGTTGCGGGACTCCACCGGCTTTTTCAAGGTCCGCGTCGGCCGCTACGCCACGCGTGAAGAAGCGCAGCGGGCGCAGCTGCGCCTCAAGCAGAAGGTCGGGGGCCAGCCTTTCGTGGTGGATGAGCCGTGACCGCGGTGACTGAAACGCCATTGATGCAACAGTATCGCGACATCAAGGCCCGCCATCCCCAGACCATTCTGTTTTTCCGCATGGGCGATTTCTACGAGATGTTCGAGGACGACGCGAAGCTCGCCGCGCGCGAGCTGGGCCTGACGCTCACGTCGCGCAACAACGGCGGCGCGGCCGAAGTCCCGCTCGCCGGCGTGCCCGTCAAAGCGGCAACCGAGTACCTGCGCCGTCTCATCGCGAAGGGACACCGCGTCGCGATCTGTGAGCAAGTCGAGGATCCGAAGCTGGCCAAAGGCATCGTGCGTCGAGCGGTCATCGAGACCATCACCCCGGGTACGGTGCTCAGCGATGATTGGCTCGTTCGGAACCGCAACAACTATATCGTCGCCGTCGATCCGCGCGGCGCGGCGGCCGGGCTCGCCACGCTCGACGTCACCACCGGCGAGCTGATTCTCGAGACCGTGCCCGCGAGCGACACCGCAGCGGCAGTCGCACGCTACGAGGCGCGGGAGCTGGTGGTGCCGGCCGAGGTCTCTGTTTCCGCCGACGTGGGAACGGTCACCGCACGCGAGGCATGGGAGTTCGACCCGGAGCTCGCGCGTGACGACCTGATGCGTACCTACGGCATCGCCTCGCTCGACGGCCTGGGCGTCAGTGCCGAGGACCGGCCCGCGATCGGCGCGGCGGGGG
>Ga0209131_1001164_pt1 | contig 18248 bp, 16 predicted proteins | sample GraSoi_2013_40cm_FD_185826 | JGI IMG/M metagenome (GOLD analysis project Ga0209131, IMG submission 185826) | Grasslands soil microbial communities from the Angelo Coastal Reserve, California, USA - Sample 9_17_2013_40cm (SPAdes) (version 2) | ecosystem: Environmental > Terrestrial > Soil >... | reverse complement strand
GCGCGAGCCGATGATGACGGCCTCTCCCGCGCGCGCCCAGCGCAGCGCAAGGCCCGTGCCCGCCGGACCGGTGCCTCCGATGATTGCGATGGCGCGACTCAATCGAACTCCGAAACAAGGTCCCATTCAGAAGAAACCGATTCGACGGGCAGCTTGATTTTCATGCGCGAATATTTTGTGTTGCGCTCCGCCGGAATGCGACCCATCTCGAGAATCAATGCCTGGAAATCTTCTGGACTGGTGTACTGTCCCGCCGTAGCTCCAGCCTCGCGCGAGATATTTTCTTCCATCAGCGTACCGCCGTAGTCGTTGGCGCCGGCATGCAGGCAAAGCTGCGAAAGTTTACGGTTCAGCTTCACCCATGAGACCTGGATATTATGGATCGAGCCGGCAAGCAGGATTCTCGCGAGCGCATGAATCTTGAGATGCTCGGCGAGCGTCGGTCCCGAGCGCGCCAGTCCCTGCTGGAATAGAAGAGTGTTCTGGTGCACAAAACCAAGAGGAACGAACTCGGTGAAGCCGCCGGTCTCACTTTGAATCTGCCGGAACAAAGACAACTGCCGCACCCAGTGGCCAGGCGTTTCCATGTGCCCGTACATCAGCGTTGAAGTGCTCCGGATTCCACACGCGTGCGCTGTGCGGATCACCTCTTGCCATTGCGCCGACGAAAGTTTGTTGCGCGACAATACGTGACGCACTTCGTCATCCAGAATTTCGGCGGCTGTGCCCGGCAGCGTGTCCAGTCCGTTATCGCGCAGCATCGTAAGATAGTCGCGCAGTGTCATGCCGGTCAACTCCACGCCGTAAACAATTTCCATAGGAGAAAAGGCGTGGATGTGCATGCTCGGCGTCGCGTTCTTCACAGCGCGCAGAATGTCGCGGTAATAAAACGGCGGCAGACCATGCGGCAGACCGCCTTGAATGCAGACTTCGGTGGCGCCGAGTTCCCACGCTTCTTTACTCTTGCGCCCCATATCTTCGAGCGAATGAAAATAGGAGTCGGCCTCGCGCGGCCCGCGGCTGAACGCGCAAAACTTACAGCCCACGAAGCAGACGTTCGTGAAATTGATGTTGCGGTTCACCACGTAGCTGACGATATTGCCGACCAGGTCGCGTCGAAGGGTATCCGCGGCTACGAGTAGCGCCAACAAGTCTGTACCGTCGCAATTGGCCAGGGCGTAGCGCTCGTCGTCTCGCAGACATGCTCCGTCTTGCGTTTCCAGCACGCGCTCTAACGCGTTGCGAATCGACATCGAAGCTTGGGCTGCGATCTGGTCCCAGGTCAGCGCGGGGAATTGCTCGAGTTCAGAAGCCTGCAATGCCATGGCCTTCTCCTATCAAACCTCGGTCGAACTCCTACCGAAAGAGATCGTTCTGCGCGGGGCGAATCAGTTCCCGCGCCCCTCCGCTTCCTCGACGATTTTCGCGGCGATACGAATAGCCGCGAATGATGCACGCCGGAGTGCCTGCCAGCTTGCCGCAGACCAATCCCGCCGCGCAAGCCAGTTCGTCCGCTACCGCGTCAATCGTCGCGTGCAGCGGGTAGCCGTGCGGATCGCGGCGTCCGCGATAGTCAACAAGAGGACGTATTCCGGCGACGCCGATCGCGACTTCCGTCAGGCCTTCGCGCCACGGGCGCCCAAAACTATCGCTGATGATGACCGCAATCTCGATCCCAAGCTGCTTCTTCAACTCTCGCCGCAACCTCGTCGCGGAACCATCGGGATTCACCGGCAGTAACACCGCGTGCTTTCCCCCATCGACGTTCGACACATCCACACCACTGTTCGCGCAAACGAACCCGTGCTTCGTCTCGGTGATCAGCACTCCGCGCTTTCGCCGCACGATTCTTCGACTCTCACGCACCGCCAACTCACTGACGCGTGCGTCGAGCCCGTAGCGTCGGGCCCAAACCCGTGACGCCGCCGAGGGCCGAATCTCATCGAGCGCGACCACCGCACCTTCCGCCTTCGAAACAATTTTGTGCTTTACCACCAGGACGTCGCCATCCTGAAAGCACAGCCCCAGGCTTCGTGCCGCCGCCAACAATCTGGGGCACAGCGATTCTCCGGCACGGATTTCTCCACTGACGGCGACCGGAAGAATACGCACTTCCCCGGTCGCGCGCTTACCCGCGTGGCTAGTGCTGCTGGACGGCATGTTCGATCTGACAAAGTTCGACCAGATTACGGCTGTCGAGATTCCAGCTTCTCACCAACTTCTGCGATCGTCGATCTCCACTGGCAGCCGCCAGTTCGCGGAGATCTTCGGGACGATCGACATCCCGCGCAATCCCCGGCAGTTCGAGCACAACGCAAGGCAGGCCTGTCGCCTTCGCTGCGGCCAAGTGCGGCAGGAAGCTATCGTTCCCGAAACGAAGAGGGAACAGGTCACCAGGAGATCGCCACGCTGCATTCGTGCCGCGCCCCGCCGCGTCCGGCACCAGCACCGCACCGCCTTGAGAGTGAGGAGCGCAATCCACGATCTTCTGCAGTTCGGAACTATCGATCAAAGGAATATCCGCCGGAACGACTAGTGTGCTTTCCGCTCCACGCTTTTTGGAGAACGCCGTTGCCGTCTCGATGGCGCCAGTTTCTCCGGAGTTGTCGTCGGCAACGACCTCGAAATGTAAGCGTACCGCCAAGTCGCGTGCAAACGGATCACTCGTCACCACCGCCACGGCAGGCCGGTTTTGCCAGCGCGCCAACGCCTGCAGAACGTCCTCGCACATCGCCCGCGCCAGCGCGAAGCGTTCTTCCGGACTCAAAACAGACGACAGCCGCTGCTTGGCATTAACTAGATTTTTTACCGGAACCAGAATCATGACCGCTCCAGCGCGGCTTGAGCGGATGGAGGTTGCGTTGCCGCATTCAGCACGCTTTTTGCCAGCGCGATTCTATCTTCATATTTGCGCATAATGGTTGGCGTGCAATGCACACGCATTCCGGTCGTGCGCAACGATTCGGCAGCGGGCGCGTCCTGCGAATCGACCACCAGCAGATCGAGGAAATCGTGATAGAAGTCCGCAACGCCGGCAATCGAAACTGCGAAGCCTTGCGCCGCCATGAGCGTTCCCGCGGGCCCAGAGACCGCTTTGCCGCCGACGATCGGGCTCACGGCCGCAATGCGGGCGCGGCTTTCGCGCAGCGCTTCGCGAATTCCCGGCACGGCGAGAATGGGCGCGATGCTGCTTACCGGACTACTCGGCGCCAGCAGCACAAGATCTGCCGATCGGATGGCCTCTATCACCCCGGGCGCGGGCTCCGCATCGGAGGCGCCGGCGAACCGAACCGATTCGACTGGGTCCTGGTACCAGCGCTGGACAAAATATTCTTCAAAGCTCAAGTCTCCCGCCGGAGTCAAAACCCGAGTCTCGACGCGCGAGTTGCTCATCGGCAGCACGCGCGCCTTGACGCCAAGCCTGGTCGCGATCTCGGTGGTCGCTTCACTGAGCGTCTGGCCATCGGCAAGCAGCTTGGTGCGAAGAATGTGCGTGGCCAGGTCGCGATCGCCGACGTGAAGCCACGCCGGCTGTCCCAGTTGCCCCATGGCATTGAGACAAAAAAAAGTGTCGCCCTTCACTCCCCAGCCGCGCTCCTGGCTGAGTTTCCCAGCCAGCATGTAAGTGATGGAATCCAGATCGGGCGATACATATAGTCCCCACCAACGCAGATCGTCGCCGGTATTAACGACAATCGTAAGCTCCTCCGGGCGAATGATTTGCCGGAGTCCATCCACGAATTTGGAGCCGCCCGTGCCCCCGGTCAGAACCGTGATCATGCCGCCCTCCGAGCGTAGCCCTCAGCGTCTGCGGCGGCCCTCAGGCGCTGCGCCAGCAAATCGCTGTGTGCCGCTGCTTGTTCCGCAAATTCCGGATAAACCGGCAACCTCTGTCGCAACTCGAATCCCCTCGCCTCCGTGCGCTGTTGTAACTGTTCCAGATGCGGCCACGGCTTTTCCGGATTGATAAAATCCGGCGTCAGCGGCGAAACGCCGCCCCAGTCGTTGATACCGGCATCAAGCAGATCGGCATAGTGCGGATCGGAAAGATTTGGCGGCGCTTGAATATTCATCTTCGGCATCAGGAGGCGCGCCACGGCCACGGTGCGCAGCATTTCTTCGCGATCCGGTTCAGGCCAGTGTGCCATCGGCGTCCCACTCTTGGCACGGAAATTTTGCACAATCACTTCCTGAATGTTTCCATACTTTTCGTGTAAGTCGCGGATCGCGATCAGCGAATCCACGCGCTCTTCCCGCGTCTCGCCAATTCCAATCAGAATTCCCGTGGTAAAGGGAATTTTACGCCGCCCCGCATCCTCGATTACGCGCAGGCGCCTCACCGGATCTTTATCGGGAGCGTTGTCGTGAGCCGCGTCTTTCGCGAGCAGCCGCGCACTGGTCGTTTCAAGCATAAGCCCCATGCTGGGAGCTACGCGTGACAGCCGTTCCAGCCATTCCGCGCTCATCAGCCCGGGATTGGGATGCGGCAGCAAACTCGATTCGCGAAGCACTTTCTCGCACATCGCTTCCAGATAATGAAGCGTGGATTTGTACCCGAAGCGCCGCAGCGTATCGCGCATCTCGGGGAAAAGCAATTCGGGCTTGTCTCCCAGGCTGAACAATGCCTCAGTACATCCCATGCGCTCTCCCGCGCGCACCACTTCCATCACTTCGTCAGGCGTCATGGTGTGCGCCCCGGGCTCGCCGGAATCGCGCCGGAATGTGCAGTATCCGCAATAGTCGCGGCAAAGGTTCGTCAGGGGGAGAAACACTTTGCGGGAATAAGTGATGACTGCCGGTTTGAATCTCGCGCGGGCAACTTGCGCCGCCGAGAGCAGGGAAGGCAGCACCTCAGCGTCGGTTCGCAACAGGCGGCAAGCCGCTTCACGAGAGATCGGCGTCTCGTCGGCGGTCGCCAAGTCAGCAGGCGTCGCGGACAGCGCATCTGAAAAAAGGGTGGCCATACGTCTCTAACTTCTTTACTTCGAAACTTGCTCGGTCCGAACCTACGTCAAATTCTGTCCGGCGCTGGCAACGATCATACTGGCGATCACTGGCAACGATAATAGCGGACCCGGGGAATCCCTGCCTCGGCAGCTTTCGCGAGAATAATCGAGCGCTTAAGGAGTGACCGCACGGGACCACCGTTCCGCTTCCGCAAAATACCGCTAAAGTGCTGAACATTTCAACACTTGACAACGTGAACAGTTGGGAGCAAAATTCCGCCGTTTAGCCAATCGACAAAAATTCGACATGGATCAAACGCAGATCAACCGCGTAAGTGTGGCGGATCAGGTGGCCACTCTCCTCCGCCAACGTATCCTCGAAGGTGAGTTCCGGCCTGGCACTCAACTGCAAGAATTGCCCCTGGCCTCTTCTCTGGGTGTCTCCCGCAACACCATGCGGGAGGCAATCCGGATCTTGTCACTCGAGGGCCTCTTGCGGCGCAGCCTCCATCGCGGCGCAGCGGTCTCTCAACTCTCATTGTGCGATGTGCAGGAAATCTACCAGTTGCGCCGGATGCTGGAATTGCCCGCCGTGCTCGCGGCGCGCGATCCGGACGCGGGTTTGTTGCAGGAAATCCGCAGCGCGGTAGAGCAATACGAACTAGCGGTGCGCGAACGGAACTGGTCCCGCGCCGTCAGTCACGACCTCCATTTTCACAGCCTGCTGATCCGCTTTCACGGCAACAAGCGGCTGGAATCGTTTTATAAAAACATGCTCGGCGAACTTCGCGTCGGCATGGTGCTGGTGGACCGCAGTCATGACAATCCCGGCGCTCTGATTCCTGTCCACCGGAAGATGTGCCAATTGCTCACGGCGGGAAAACTCAAGCAGTGTGCCGAGGTACTGGAGCAGCATCTCGAAGACTCCGAATCTAGGCTCACTCAGATCATGCACGCGCACGCTGCGCGACTGGTGCGGGCAGCTCAGTAGCTGCCCTACAACACGAGACTTATGAGGGGGAATTCGATGGCCGTTCGATGCATTGTGGAATCCGACGCCGGAATGCCCGGCTTTGTTCAGTCCTCGCTGTTCCATCGCCAGCGCTTGGGAGCGGGCGTTTGTCTTCTATTGCTCTTGGCCGCGTCGAGTTGGCTGGGAGCCCAGACTGTGACCAGCACGCTCCAGGGACGCATCTCTGACACTACCGGCGCCGTGATTCCCGAAGCCTCGGTCACCGCGTTAAATGCGGACACCGGTTTGAAGCGCACCGTCACAGCCAACGCGGTGGGTGAATATCAGATCAGCGGACTTCCAGCTGGCGATTACACCGTCAATGCCGAAAAGTCGGGGTTCCAGAAATCCGCCAAGAAGATTCACCTGGACCTGGGCGCTTCAGGCAATGTGGATTTCGGGTTGGCTCCCGGACAGGTTCAAACCCAAGTCGAGGTGCAGGACGTTGGCGAAGTTGCCGAGCCGACACGAACCATGGTGAGCGAGGTTATTGATCAGCAAAAAATCGAGAACCTCCCCGTCAACGGCCGGGAATTCATCGACTTTGCACTGCTCGCTCCCGGCATCACGATCGGAAACACGACATCCGGGAGCACCGACGTCATCGTCGAACCGGTCACCAAACTCTCCTTTGCCGGCCAGAACATTCACTACAATTTCATCGCAGTAGACGGCGCCGATGACATCTCAACCGCTTCGGGCATCCAGCGCGGCACGCCTCCACAGGAGTCGGTCCAGGAGTTTCGCGTCATCAACACCGACTACACCACGGAATTTGGCCGAGCCACTGCGGGCATCGTAAACATCATCACCAAGAGCGGCGCCAACAACGTCCACGGTTCGCTTTACGACTATCTTCGTAATAACAAACTCGACGCCGTCAGCATTCTCTCCGCGCCCGGCTTCAACGTGTTGCGGCAAAATCAGTTTGGCGGCGCCATTGGCGGACCGATCCGAAAAGACAAGACATTTATCTTCGCCAATTACGAGGGACAGCGACGCACCGAATCGCCCACCTACAATTCGACTGTGCTCACAAACATCGCGGCGATTAATAATGCCAAGACGACGGTGTTCGGCCTGCCTGCCGAGAATCTATTTGTATTGCGCAATGCCAACACGGATAACGGGCTGCTTAGGCTGGATCAGAACTTCGGCCACAGTAACCTGTACGTCCGCTATTTCATCAATGACGACCGTTTGACCAACCAGTCGCCTCTGAATAATGGCTTCGATCTGCCCTCCGCGTTTAAGAACAACAACATTCGCGACCAATCGGTAGCGGGCGGATTGACGACGGTGATTTCGCCGTCGTGGGTGAACGAACTGCGTATGCAGTATGCCCACCGCAACTTCGATTTCCCGGTGGTTTCCACCCAGCCCCACCTGGAAGTCGCCAATACTTTTGCAGTCGGCGTCAATCGCGGGAACCCGGACATTTACCGCGAGTCGCGCTTTGAGTTGGTCGACAACATGACGCATAACGTGTCGAACCACACCATCGCCTTCGGCGGTAACTTCGACCGTGTCAGCACTTACGAATCCTTCCCGCTCTTTTACCCCTTCGAGGCGGACTTTTCGAACCTCGCTGCTTTTCTGGGTACGGACACTGCGGCGTGTGGCCCGGGCGTAATCTGTCCCGATCCATTCGTGATCTTCTTCCAACGGTTCGACACCACTACAACTCCGCTCTTCAACGAGACGTCTCTGGCGGGCGGACCGGCCGTATATCAAGGTGGTCCGATTTCCCAGGCAATCCGTAACCAGTCCTCTGCGACCCTGGACCATACCTACACCGGTTTCTATCTCCAAGACAAGTGGCGCGCCTCCCAGAATTTGACGGTAAATTTCGGAGCGCGTTGGGAATTTGAGACGTGGCCTTCCGGAGTGCTGAATACGAATTGGAAGGACGTGGATCCGCGCGTGGGCTTGGCCTACAGCTTGGGAACTTCACGCAATGTGGTATTTCGAGCGGGTGCGGGATTGTTCCACGGAATTATCCCCTCACCCCTGCTCATGTGTCAGGCTCCATCGTGCGGCGGCCTAACCACCTATCCGGGGCGTCCATTTGAAGACGGTTTGAATGCCAAGACTGGCCTTTTTAGTTTCGCCAGCGCCCCATTCATTACCTATTCCGCGCTTGCTGCGCTGTTTGGAGGCGGTCCGTTTGGCACCGCGGGACAAGCAAACTATCCGAACGGAGTGTCTGCCGGGTTCTGCCCGGTCGGCATCGTTCCCGGGTATGGCCCTGCGGGAACTCTGGCGGGCTGCGGCTTCCTGCAACCCGCGACCATCGTTCGGTTCGACCAGAATAGCCAGAACCCGTACGGCATTCAGACCAGCGCCTCGTTGGAATTCCAGCCCTTCAAGGACGCGCTGTTGAGCATCACGGGAATCCACTTGCGCGGAGTCCACTTGGGCAGCTTTTACAACGTAAATCAGCCGGACCCGACCGGCACCGTGCAGTTTTACAACTCCAAGGGGCAGGCGAGTTGCAAGGACATGTACTTCAACTTTCAGGCCAGCGGCGTTGCCAACTCTCCCGATTGCGCCGGTGGAAACAACGTGAATTTCCCGGCATCGATGGTGATTCCAGGCGTACCCCATGTCAACGGAATCCCCGGCTTCCGCGACCCGAACTATAGCGTTTTCTTCGAAGCAAAGTCCGGATGGGATTCCGTCTACGACGGTCTGCTCATCAGCATGAACAAGCGGATGAGCAACAATTTTTCGTTTGCTATCAGCTACACCTGGTCACATTCCATTGACAACGGTCCCAATCCCAGCTTCGTCCTGATTCCGCAGGACAGTGCCAATTTCCACGCCGAGCGCGCCAGTTCGGCCGACGATGCCCGGCATCGCTTCGTGGGCAATGCCATCTTCTCCAGCCCCAAGAGCTGGAATGTGTTCATGCGCGACTTCAGTTTCAGCACGATCCTCACCCTGCAGTCTCCGCAATACTTCACCAAGTACGCTGGCTTTGACGCTAATGGCGACGTGTTTGGAAACAATGACCGGGTCGGCAACGAACCGCGCAACACATTTAAGGGAGACACGATGCAGACCGTTGACGCCCGCCTGGAGCGCACCTTCCCGATTCATGAAAGGTTGCATCTCCAACTTCTGGCGGAAGCCTTCAACTTGCTCAACACCGTGAATATCCGCTACTTCAATACAAGTTACGGAGCAGCGGACTTCTGTCCAACGGATCCGGGGGCGCCAGGTTGTTCAGGTTCGACCACATTTTACCGGGAGGGTTCGCCCAATGCGGCGTATGGAACGCCTAGCGCAGTATTCAACCCGCGCCAGATTCAGCTTGCTCTGCGTCTGACGTGGTAGCGTGATTACTTGCGAAGCCAGAAGCCCCCAGGTAGCCGAATGAGCCTTACCGCGAGTGACTTCCGCCAGGCCATGGGATGCTTCGCAACCGGGGTCACGATCATCACCGTCGACCAGGACGGCGAGGTTCACGGCATGACGGCGAATGCTTTTACCGCGGTCTCGCTCGATCCGGTGCTGGTTCTGGTTTGTGTGGATCACCGGGCGCGGACCCACTCTCATCTGCATTCCCGGAAACGGTTTGGAGTGAACGTGCTGCGCAACGATCAACAGACCATCTCGGAATATTACGCGCGCTCGGCGGAGACTCATCAGCATCCAGAGGAGGCGGGTGCCCGCTTCGATCGCACCGCACAAGGCACGCCTGTGCTCCAGGGGGCTCTGGCGTACCTCGAGTGCCGGTTACATTCGACGCAGACCGCGGGTGACCACACCATCTTCATCGCAGAAGTAGAGGAAGTCGTGGTCCGGGATGGCGAGCCTCTGCTGTATTTCCGCAGCCAGTACCGCGACATAGAACCAATGGGACACTAATGCCAGCAATTCCCCGACCGATACCGGACAGTGCCAGCTTATCGCCCAAGAGCTCCGCGCGCGGTTTCGAACAAATGAGCGCGCGCCGCATCTACATCTTCGGTGGCATCGCTCTGATCGCCGCCGGTCTTCTCTTCGGCGACATCTTTGCCGTTTTCATCCTCCATCAAAATGCTGGCCGGCAAGGCGAAGCACTGCTCGCTGCCTCCCGGGCAGTAGCTGCCGGAAATACCGCGGCCGTGAATGAAGCGTTTCGTCATCTCGGAAGCATATTGGAGGATCGTGGCACCAAGGTGGATGCGCACGTCCATATGATTGACGCCGGCTACCTGGCGCTGCTCCTGGCGCTGGTACAGCCGTACATCGCGCTCGCGCGGCAGACGAAAAAATCACTCGCGGCCCTGTTCATGGCCGGCGGGGTCCTTCTGCCCGCCGGCATTTTTCTAATTCACTATGTCGGCTTGGCGGGCAGCCCGTTTGCCGCAATCGGATGGGCAAGCGTGTTGGCCGATTCCGCCGGAGCCTTGCTGATCCTCGTTCTCATCGTTCAAGCGTGGGGTTTCTGGAAATACCTTGGCAGCCGCCAACTTGGCGAGCCCGAACTTCCTGACGAAGACAGCATGCCGCGTCGCGCGCTTCTCACCGGTGGCACGATTCTTGTCTTGCTCGGCTTTGTGCACGGCGCGTACTACGCGGGCACTCTCTTGTATGAGCACGAGCGAATGGAGACCGTGATTCTGCAGCGTTTGATCGACGCTGCCACTGCGGGAAATCTCGAGGCCGCTACAGCCGAGGTCAATAACTTCGGCAATTTGGCCGGCGCGCGAGCGGTGAACATCGCGGCCCACTCGCACATTATCGAGTTTGGTTTGCTGGCAATGCTGCTGTCGTTCGTGCAGCCCTTTGTGTTCCTCTCGGAAAAGTGGAAGCGGCGATGGGTGAAGTTGCTGCTCGGAGGCTCGGTGATTTTGCCTGTGTTCGTGCTCCTCGAGCTGAAGCTCGGATTGCTGGCCGGAGGCATCGCCGACGTCGGTGGCCTGATGGTCATCGTTAGTCTGAGTGGAATGCTGGTCGGCATCTTGCGCTATTCGGGCGGCCTCGATGCTGCGGAACGCGGTGCGGAGGAGGGAACATGATGACCGGCTCGCGCAAACTTCTGATCTTCGGCGGGATGGCTCTCGCCGCCTTCGGCATGCTCTACGGATTGCAATATGCGCTCTTCGTTGAGCACCAGACGCTCGATCACATGGGCGGATCGCTCACTCAGTCCTTTAGCGCAGCGGCAAACCGGAATCTCGCGCAATCTCAGGCGGCGCTCGAGCAGTATGGTGAAACCAAGTACGATTATGTTCGCCAGGTAGACGCGCACTCCCACTGGATCGGGCTTGCGATGCTCATGATCGTGTTGGGTGTGATTTTCGAACAGGTGAACTTCAGCGAAGGGATTCGGCAACTGGTTGCCTTATCTCTGCTGGCGGGCAGTGCGCTATTCCCGCTCGCTGTCATTCTTCAAACGTATCATCATGGTGCAATAGTCTTAAAAGCTCTGGCTGTGGTTGGCTCCGCGCTGGTCATCGCGGCATTGGCGGCCACGGCTTGGGGATTTGCCAAGCCCCGTACGACCGCTTAGTAGAGACGGGGCTTGCCCCGTCTCCCGCTGCGAGTCGGCGTGCGACTGAGACGCCGCAAGCCGCGTCTCTACGGGAAATTGTTCTGGGAACTGCGTATCAGAATTCCTTAACCAGGAAACACGAATGTATCCGCGATCATTTCACTATCATCGGGCAGGATCGCTGAAAGAAGCGGTCTCCATGGTCGGCCAACTAGGCGAGGGCGCGAAGTTCCTTGCCGGAGGGCAGAGCCTGATTCCGTTGCTCAAGCTTCGCTTCGCTAACCCCGAGCACCTCGTGGATTTGAACTTCATCCCGGGCACCTCCTTCATTAAAGAAGATTCGGGTGCGCTTCACTTCGGAGCAATGACCCGCCACGCCGAGATCGAGCGCTCCGCGCTTGCGAGAAAGATTCCCGTCGTGCACGACTGCGCCGCCGGGATTGCCGACGTGCAAGTGCGAAACCGTGGCACCATCGGCGGATCGCTCGCCGAGGCCGATCCAAGCGGCGATTGGGCGAACGCTTTGATCACGCTCGACACCACCGTTCACTGCCTCGGGTCGGACGGCGCGCGCACTATCCCGTTGAGAGACTTCATCAAGGACGCCTACACAACAGCGCTAGCTCCCAACGAACTTGTTACCGAAGTTGAAGTGAAAATTCCGCCCGCAGGCAGCGGCGGCGCCTACATTGCATTCAAGCGGAGCGCTCCCGTCTATCCGAGCGCCAGCGTTGCCGTACAACTAACTATGGCGGGCGACGTTTGCCGGGATGCCGCCATTGCCCTCGGCTGTGTCGGGCTGACCGCGATCCGCGCGACTGAAGCCGAGACCGCTCTCCGCGGAAAAAGCCTGAACGACAAGACGATCGCGACCGCCGCCGAAGCGGCCCGTGCCGTCGCCGATCCGCAGTCTGACATGCGCGGGTCCGCCGACTACAAACGCCAACTCGTCGTCGCTCTGGTAAAACGCGCCATCCAGATTGCTGCGCGCCGCGCCCGCGGAGAACAGGTCGAAGGAACCCATCTCTATGCCTGAAAGTATGCCGGCAATGGCAACCGCGAAAAGAATCGCCGTCAATGTCCATATCAACGTAAACGGCAAGCCGTATACGCGGGAAGTTGAGCCGCGCATGTTGCTGGTTGAGTTCCTGCGCGAAGCATGCGACCTTACCGGAACGCACGTCGGTTGCGACACGACATACTGCGGCGCTTGCACCGTGCTGATGAATGGCCTGGCGGTAAAGTCCTGCACTATGTTTGCAGTGCAAGCTGACGGATCGGAAATCATCACCGTTGAAGGTCTCGAAAAAAGCGGTAAGCTGCATCCCATTCAGCAGGCCTTTGGCGATTCCTACGGCCTGCAGTGTGGCTACTGCACCCCCGGGCTCATGCTCTCAGTGCATCAGCTACTCTCCGAGAATCCCGCGCCCAGCGAAAAGGAAATTCGCAAGGCGATCGCCGGCAACACCTGCCGGTGCACCGGATATATGAACATCTTCAAGGCCATCGAGCTCGCGGGCCGGAACATGAAGGGTGCCTGAGATGGCCATCAAGTTTTCCGGTGAATTTGAGGTCAAGAAAAAGCCCGAGGAAGTTTATGACTTCCTCACCGACCCGAATCGATTCGCCGCGTTGCTTCCGGACTTTCAAGGTCTGACCGTGCAGGACGCCAGACATTTCAAGGTCAAGTTGAACGTGGGCATTTCTTACATCAAAGGCAGCGCAGACGTAAAGATGGAATTAGCGGAGTCGGATCGCCCGCGCCGCGCTCAATATAAAGGACAGGGAGCGGTCGCTGGCGGAAATGTCACAATGGTCGCGGGGTTTGACCTGACGCCGATCGCGGATGGAACAAAAGTCAATTGGCAGGGAGAAGCCCAGATTTTCGGACGCCTGGCGTCCGTAGCCGGTGGCCTGCTCGAACCACTGGGCAAGAAACAAATCCAGAAATTGATAGACGGTCTGCAGTCGGCGCTGGCATAGCTCGTGTGACGCGGACACTCCTGTCCGCGAAATGTTTGCGGAGGCACCAAATATCGTGGCTGAAGAAGACAAGAAGAACGGCAGCGGACCATGGGTAGGCGCATCGCTCCCCCGCAAAGAAGAAGACCGCCTATTGCGAGGCCGGGGCAAGTTCGCCGACGACATCAAACTGCGCGAAATGCTCTATCTCCGCTTTGTGCGCTCTCCTTATGCGCACGCGCGTGTGGTCAGTGTCGATACCTCCGCCGTCGAAGCGCTGACCGGGGTAGTGTGCGCAATAACTGGAAAGGAAATTGCCGGGCAAACGCAGCCGTTCATCGAAATCGGTCCCGACCACGCGCAGAAAATTCGTGACTTCCCCATGGCCGTGGGCAAAGTCCTTTACCAAGGTGAGCCAGTAGCCGCTGTGGTCGCGGAGTCTCCGAGTCTTGCCGATGATGCCGCTGAACTCGTCCAGGTCGAGTACGAGCCGCTCGAACCAGTAGTCGAAGCCGAGCAGGCCCTTACCGATCACAGCATCCTTCACGAAGAAGCTGGCACGAATCGAGTTTGGAACGGTGTCTGGGAATACGGCGACGTTGACCGCGCGTTTAAGGAAGCGGCGTACGTCGTCGACATCGACCGCCTGCATTTCCATCGCTTTTCTTCGACGCCGCTCGAAAACAATGTTGTGATCGCCGAGTGGAATCCGAAAGATGACCGCATCTACTATTGGTGCAATAACTCATTTCCGTCATTTGCCATCCAGTTCCTGGCCGCGCACCTGAACATTCATATCGATAAGATCCGGGTGCAGACTTTCGATATCGGGGGCAGCTTCGGCATCAAGATCACGAGCTATCCGCAGATGGCGGTCTGCGCGCTGGCATCGAAAAAGGCTGGTGGACGGCCCATCAAGTGGGTCGAAACCCGCTCCGAGCACATGGTTTCGAGCGCTCACGGCAACGAGCGCACTTTCCGCAACACACGCGTAGCCCTCGACAAGAACGGCGTCATCACCGCCATCGACTCGCGCCATATCGACGACTGCGGCGCCTACCCGCGCTATGAGCCCCTCGGCTGCGTGATCTGGTCGCAGGTTTTCTGTGGCGTCTATCGCTTCAAGAACGCGCGAATCGATTTCTGGCAGGCAGTTACCAACAAGTGCCCCGTCGGCCCCAATCGGGGATATTCGCGCATGCAGCATCTCTGGTTCCTCGAGCGCGTCGTCGACATCTGTGCTCACGAAATCGGAGTCGCTCCGGACGAAATGCGCCTGCGTAACTACATCCGTCCGGAAGAATTCCCCTACACCACTCCCAACGGCTGCGTGTACGATTCGGGCGACTACCCGAAGATGCTTGAAGTCGCGAAAGACCTGATCGGCTGGGACAACTGGAAGAGGAAGCAGGCCGAGGCGCGCAATGAAAAAGACGGGCGGATAATCGGAATTGGCATCGGCACCACGCTCGATTCGGGGACCAACAACTTCGGTCAGTCGCAGATCATTAACCCCTACGCGCCGTTCTCCGGTAACTCGCAGGGCGCAAACTGCAAACTCGATATTTACGGTGAAGTGGTTGTGGCCGTCGGTTCGTGTCCGCAAGGCCAGGGACACGAAACCACCTCAGCACAGGTCGTCGCCGACGTGCTCAACATACATCCCGACATGATCACTGTGCGAACCGGCTTCGACACGGAGCGCAACGTCCACACCGGCTTCTCCGGAACCTACGCCAGCCAATTTGCGGTTTCCGGTCACGGCGCCTCGCAGAAGCTCAAAGCTGAAATGAAGCGCCTCGCCGCTTTTTCTCTCGGAACTAAAGAGGACGATCTCGAATTCGGAGTCGGTGCGCAAGGACCTGAGATCAAGGCGAAGAGCACCGGGAAATCCATCAACTACTGGGGCCTCGCCAATATTGTGAACGTGAATAGCGCCGTGCTTCCGCCCGAACTTTACGATGTCACGCTCAACTGCCGCTATGTATGGCGCGCGCCGTTCAAGGTTCCGGACACGAAAGCAAAATACGGCAGCCTCACCCTGACCTACGCTTCGCAATTGCACATTGCGGTCGTAGAAGTGGACCCCGATACTTTTGTCCCGAAGATTCTCGACTACGTGGCCGTCGATGATTGCGGTACAGTCATCAATCCGTCAATCGTGGAAGGGCAGGTTTACGGCGCAACCGCACACGGGATCGGCGCGGCGCTGATGGAGACGTGTGTCTATGACGCCGTCGGAAATATGATGACCAGCACCTTCAGCGATTACACGCCGATCACCTCTATGAATATTCCGAAGATCACGTACGGACACACGACAACACCTTCTCCCCACAGCTACAACGGCGCGAAAGGCATGGGCGAAGGAGGCGCGGCTCCGATCCACACAATTTCGGCGGCCTTGCAGGACGCGTTGTTTGCGCAAGGCATCTTTATCAACGACTCTTTTAATAATGGCGACAGCATCTTCCGCTCGCTCAAGCATCGCGAAGGCGGACAGCTCGATCAATTAGTAAAGTTAGAAAAGAGATGAAACACGTAGGGACGGATGCATTCGTCCGTCCGCCCGAGCGCAGCTCGGCAGGTTTCTCGACAGAACGAAAGAAAATATGAAGAAAGTTTGCATCATCGGTTGCGGCGCCATCGGCAGTCTCTATGCCGCGCACCTGGCGCGCGTCGCCGAAGTCTGGGCCTTCGTTCGCCGCGAAGATCACGCCGCCGAACTCAACCGCAAGGGCCTGCGCGTCACCGGCACCCACAACTTCGTCGTCCCGTTGAAGGCCACCACCAAAGCAAAAGACTTGCCGGATTGCGATCTCGGCATCGTCGCCACGAAAGCCACCCAGGTGAAAGAATCGTTTCGCCTGGTAGGCCGCCACTTTGATAAGGGAGCGGTCCTTTCCGCCCAGAACGGAGTCGGCAGCGAAGAAATCATTGCTACCCTCACGCGCGGCTATGTCATCCGCGCCACCACTTTCATGAGCGGCACGCGCCACAGCGATTCTCACGTGCAGTACGAGCTCGACACACCAACCTGGATGGGCCCTTTCGAGCCGACCGGCACGCCATTTTCTGTAGTCAAAGAAGCTGCCGACCTCATCATCGCGGCCGGTCTCAAAGCCGAGGCGCTCGAAGACGCCCGGCCCGCGCAGTGGTCCAAGCTGATTTTTAATTCGTCGGTGAACAGCGTGTCCGCTCTGACGGGCCTGCCGCACTCGCCGCACTTTTCCGACGAAGGGAAATTCTCCGACCTCGGCCATCTGCTGCACGCGCTGATCGATGAAGGCAAGAGAGTGGCCGAGGCAGCCGGTGTTCGCCTGCCTGAAGATCCATGGGAGATGAACCGAGTCGGCGCCATGACCAATCATCCGCCTTCCATGCTTCACGACGTCCGCCACAAGTTGACGACCGAAATTGATTTTCTCTCGGGCGCCATCGCTCGCGAGGCGGAGCGCGTCGGCGTACCGGCACCGCTGCACTCCACGGTCTACCGGCTCATCAAGGGCAAAGAAGCAGCCTGGAATTTTCAGGACGAAAATAAACCCGTAACAGTGCATTGAGATCGCGTTGCGAGACTGATATGGCCTGGCCCGCAGACAAAATAAAACTCGATCGCGTCCGCGCACTGATGAAAGAGCAGGACCTCTCCGCGCTGGTATGCCGCGCGCCTGACAACGTTCTGTATCTCACCAACTATTGGTGCATGAAGGGATATGACGCCGTCATTTTTCCGCGCGACAGCGAGCCCACCTTGATTGCCCTCGAGCCGCAGCAGGCCGACGCCGAGCGCAACTCGTGGACAAAGGACATTCTCTATTTCAAAGGCTACGACGAGCGCGATCCGCGCCCGCCGCAGTTTCGCGCCTGGGACCGCGCGTATGACGTCCTGAAGCGACGCGGTCTGACCGATAAAGTTGCCGTCGAACTGAACATGGGCACGCAGTCTGCCGACCGCATGGTGGGCGAACCGACGACCTTCATGATGTCCTATTTCGAATCGTTCAGAAAGTTTTGCGGCGAGGTCGTGGACGCGACCCCGCTCCTCAACGAAGCTCGCTCAATCAAGACCGGCCAGGAAATCGAGCGCATGCGCTTAGCCAACGAACTTGCAGCCCTCGCGATGGATTACACGCGCGAGCACATGCGCCCTGGCATGAAAGAAAGCGAGGTCGGCGCCATGTACGAGGGCTTCGTACACGGGATGGGCGTTGGCTACAAGAGTAAAGTCGAGATGGCACGCGCGTTCACGCTGGTATGGTCTGGCAAAGGAATCGCCACCTTCACCGCCACCGGTGATCGCCCGATTCAGAAAGACGAGCCCACGCTTTTCGAAATCTGGGTCTGTGTCGACGGCTATTGGACGGATCTCACCAAAAACGCCTGCCCAGGTGATTTGAAGACCGAGTATCACAAACTGCTCGACCTTCTGCTGAAAGTTTTCAACGACGCCGTTTCCTTCGCGCGCCACGGTGCCAGCTTCCCCGAACTCGACAAGCTTGTTCGCGCCCGCATCGCCGAAGGGGGATACCCCGGACAGCCATCCCACCCCATCTGCCACGGCGTCGGCGCCCGCGCCCATGAATGGCCTTACGCGCATCAAGCCGGCACCGGCACAATAAAAAAAGGAATGGTGCTGGCGATCGAGCCCGGCATTTACTGGCCCGGCGGCGGCGGTCTGCGTCTGGAAGACAATTTTCTAATTACCGAAACCGGCAACGAAAAAATGTGTACTGATCCGGACGATTTCCGTCTGGCAAAACATCACCAGGAACTGAGAACCGGGAACTGAGAACCCCAACGTGTCCAGCGCAACCACAAACTCGAAACACTCTCTCGACCC
>Ga0209131_1001163_pt1 | contig 18252 bp, 16 predicted proteins | sample GraSoi_2013_40cm_FD_185826 | JGI IMG/M metagenome (GOLD analysis project Ga0209131, IMG submission 185826) | Grasslands soil microbial communities from the Angelo Coastal Reserve, California, USA - Sample 9_17_2013_40cm (SPAdes) (version 2) | ecosystem: Environmental > Terrestrial > Soil >... | reverse complement strand
GGATCATCTGCAACGACGAGGGATACTCTCACTCACAAACGTGCGACCTCATGTCGCAAAGAATTGGACGATCTGCGATACAGCCAGTGCTGTCGGCACAACTGTTGAGCAGCCAGATTCGGCGATCCGGGCGTCATTGCTCAGCGGCGGATTTTCTTGCTCCCGGCTCCTGACAGCAGCCGCAGGATCAGGGCCGTGAACCCGAGCGCCTGGTGAGCGCCGCCGCTCCCGCTCCGCCCGATCGCCGTCAGCAGGCCTTCGAGGATTACGGCAAGGTGCTCATTGCCGATCCTGGAAAAGATCGGGATTGACCCCGGAACGCCGGATGTCATGCCGGTTCACAATCTCGCCGTCTGACCAGAAGGCTGGCATTGAGCGTTCATGTGACCGACGCGACTAGGTGCAGCAGGTCGCATTGCCCGGCCGCGATCGCCCCTGACGCTTCGCCCGGACTGTTCTGGTGGCAGTTCACTGCCGTTTATGGCGCGGGCAGGCAAGTTGGTCACGTATTCGGCAGAAGAAGCGCTCGGTCTATCGCGCGCCGGACCATGCGACTTGCGCGGCCGCGCATACGGCTCCGGAGGCTGTTGCCCTGTATCGCGCTGATCTGCGAAACATGCCCTCGCAGGTCCATCCCCGGCACGTATGGGGCACAGCTCGGCGCGCTGGTGGCACCGCCTCTATCTGGCGCCACGCCAAGGTGCAGCAGGAAACAAGACACAGGTGTATCTCATGTCGCGAAATCGCGTGTCCGCGCTGCATCCTGCTCTGCCGGGCCGGCAATCCCGGAGTCCTGTGTCACGCGCCGCCCGAAGGCCCGGTGCTCTGTGCCGGCAGCTCGCCGAGATCTGGGGGACACACCTCGTGTACCCACCGGCCGTCTGCTCGCAGCCGCGCATCCTGACCCGCGGTGATGACCGCTCCGCACCGCGCACAGACCTGCCCGGGAGCACGCGCCTCGTTATCCTCCGGATCGAGGTACGCAGGCTCCCGATCCTCGCGGTCGTGTTCCTCTATCTCGCGCTCGGGCGCATCCTCGCGATCTTGCGGCAGCACGCCCTCAGACCGCTGCCTGAGACCCTCGGACTGCTGCCTCATGCGTCAACGTCATCGTGGTCCCCGGTATGTCCGCGATCGCAGGGCGTTTCCCTGACCTCCAGTCTGACACTGCCGCTGGCCACGTCGCGAGCGATACCTTACCGCCATGACCCTGCATCGCCAGTGCTGGCCGGCATCCGTGACAGCCAGGCAGTCCGGGATCTGATCTGCGCTGCTCAGCTCGCCCAGCGTACTCGGGACACGATGCAGCCCCAGCGACAGCGAAACCCCTACTGACCCGCTCTGCGGCGACCGCCGATGCAACCAGCCTCGGCGGTCCAGGCCGCCCACGCGAAACGACTTCTGTGCGGCCAGGCGAGTCTCCCGGGTTTGATCGGAAGTCCAGGCCAGTGCAAGGTCGGGCGTGGGTGCCCGGGTGTGCTCCGAACAGGGGCGGTAGCCGCCTGCGGGACATTTGCGGGATACGCGAGCCCCGGCAAGCCGAACGCCACGAATTACTGCACGTCGGAGCCTCGGCATCGAGCCAGCGTTGATCATCTGTAAAACCGCTCCCGTTGCGAGCGTGCCCGCTGCGTACCCGATCGAGAGGCAATCTACCGCTGCTCGCGGTCACTCATGGACAGGCGCTCAGCCTCGTGACCTCGCCGGACGCAGGTTGGGATGTGGGCAGGCGAAGCCTTCCAAGCCGGGACTGCTGGGTGCCCGCGAGGACGGACGGGACTGGGACAGGCTCAGCCAGTTGCACGACCGGGCGTCCAGGGTCAACGCTGATGCCATGCGCCTCTTTCACAAATCACCACCGCCGCGCCCGGCACTACAACGTCGGGTGCCCCGGCCATGGGATCCTCCCTAGCAGTACTGTCCACTACTTCTTCAGTTCTTCGATTGTTGCGGCGGATGTTAGCGCGACTCCGCGCGGCCGGGTGAGACGGCAGTAACGTACATTCCCGCCATCAGCAGTGATCTCGGTGAGGGCTGCAAGTAGCGTGCACGTCATGGCGTCCAACTCGGGCAAGAAACCACAGCATCCGTCATGCCGTTGCCCGCCTCCATGCAGCTCTCGGCCGATATTTGGGGTCGTCGAGCCTGTCGTCATCGAGGGCCATCGGCGGCGGCCAGTCGAACCTTTGGGCTTGGCGACGGGCCACCTCCGCAGCGACCTGCTCTTGCCGGGTGCGTTCCGCGGGCGGTTCGTTCCACATGCCGCTGTACAGCTTGCAGACCGTCATGTGCGTCACTGAGCTGCCGCTCTGGGTCTGGCAATCTGGTGCTCGTCCCTCTGGGCGGCGCCGACAGCGCGCTGTCGCAGGCAGCGTGGTTCGTAGCGGCTGTGACACGCTCCTGACCCGGCCGCCGCCGAATCGCCGATCACTCGCCTCCTGGCGGACGGAATACTGGGCGCTGCCCGAGCTTTCCCCGCTCGTATTCCGCCCTCGCGGCTTGAGTCGCCGCCAGGCCGGACACCTCGGCAACAGGCACATCCCACCATGCTCCGGAGTCGGGGGCAGGCACCGCCGGGTCGGTCTCTATGTGGATCACGGTCGTTCGTGCCGAGGCCTGAGCTGCCGCGAGGCCATCCCGGAGCTCGGCGACCGAGGTGGCCCGGACGACGTGGACGCCAAGGCTGGCGGCGTTCGCCGCTAGATCTACCGGCAGGATGTCCCCGTCGAGCTGCCCCGATTCCGGGTTGCGGTATCGGTATCGTGTGCCAAATCCAGCCGCGCCGACGGAGCGGGAGAGCGAGCCGATGGACTGGAATCCGTGATTTTGCACCAGAACCACTATGAGCTTGACGCCCTCCTGGACACAGGTGACCAGCTCAGAACTGAGCATGAGGTAGGAACCGTCACCTACGAGCACGTACACATCGCGCTCGGGGGCCGCCATCTTCACGCCGAGCCCGCCGGCGATCTCGTATCCCATGCAGGAGTAGCCGTACTCGACGTGGTATCCCTTGGGATCCCTGGTCCGCCATAGCTTGTGCAGGTCGCCGGGCATGCTGCCGGCGGCGCACACCACCACGTCCTGCGGCCTGCTTGCCTCGTTGACCGCCCCGATGACTTCCGACTGCGCTGGCAGGGGACGGTGGCCGAGGTGATACGCGTCCGCCACAACTGCGTCCCACCGGGCGGCCTGCTGCCGCGCGGACGTCCGGTACTCCTGATCGGCTTGCCAGCCGCTCAGCGCCGCCACTAGTTCATCAAGGCCGACCCTGGCGTCAGCGACCAGGGGCACGGCTGACTGCTTGAGCGCATCGCGTCGGTCGATGTTTAGGCTGACGAATCGCACGCTTGGGCAGGCGAACAGGCTGCTGGAGGCGGTGGTGAAATCGCTCCAGCGGGTGCCGACGCCCATGACTACGTCCGCCTCGCGTGCGACGGCGTTGGCGGCGGCCGAGCCGGTCGCCCCGATCGCGCCCAGCGCAGACGGGTGATCGAATGGTAGCGCGCCCTTTCCTGCCTGCGTTTCGGCGACCGGGACGCCGGTCTGCTCCGCGAACCGCCAGAGCGCCCGGGTCGCGTCGCTATAGTGCACGCCGCCGCCGGCGACCAGCAGCGGCCGCCTGCTGGATCCGATGACGGCCGCGGCCCGCGCCAGCGCCTTCGCGTCCGGGCGCGGCCGCGGGATGTGCCATACCCGGGTCTCAAACAACTCGGTCGGCCAGTCGAATGCCTCGGCGGCGGTATCTTGCGGCAGCGCGAGCGTGACCGCCCCGGTTTCTGCCGGGTCGGTCAGCACCCGCATCGCCTGTAGCAGGGCGGCTGGCAGCTGCTCCGGGCGCCAGATGCGGTCGAAGTAGCGGGACACCGGACGCAGACAGTCGTTGGCGGAGATGTCCAGGCTGCGGGGATCCTCCAGTTCCTGCAGCACCGGGCTGGCCACCCTAGTCGCGAACACATCGCCAGGCAGCAGCAGAACCGGCAGCCGGTTCACGGTGGCCAGGGCGGCGCCGGTCACCATGTTGGTGGCTCCGGGGCCGATGGAGGACGTGCAGGCGAACGTCTGCAGCCGGTTCTTCATGCGGGCGTATCCGGCCGCGGCGTGAACCATCGCCTGCTCATTGCGTGCCTGGTAGTAACGGAGTTCATCGCCAGCTTCGAGCAGTGCCTGGCCCAGGCCGGCAATGTTGCCGTGGCCGAAGATGCCCCAGCAGCCGGCGACGAATCGCTGTCGGATCCCGTCGCGTTCGCTGTGCTGGGCGATGAGGAATCTCACTACCGCCTGCCCGACCGTCAGCCTCATCGCTGCTCCCGGGGGTAAGTCATCGGCAGCCTCGGATCGACCGCCTGGTCTGGCCAGGTAGCGCGGATCCACGCGTGCGCGGGGTCGTCGCAGAAGGCCATCGTGCGCTCATCGGCCGGACCCGCCAGCACGTTGAGGTAGTACAGGTCGTATCCCGGCGCGGCCATCGATGGTCCGTGATACCCGTGCGGGACAAGGACCACGTCGCCGGTGGCCACCTCGGCGAGGACGTCGATCGGGCGGCTCGGCTCGGAGCTATAGACCCGCTGGTAGCCCACGCCAGGGCCGACGGTGCCGACCCGCCCGTCCCCATCGGCCCGGCCCGATCCCACCTCGTAGTAGTAGATCTCTTCCAGCACGGCTTCGCCCGGCCGCTGCTCATCGTGCTTGTGCGGCGGGTACGACGACCAGTTGCCTGCCGGGGTCAGCACCTCGACCGAAACCAGGCGGTCCGCCTCGAACGCATCCGGAGAGCAGAAGTTGTTGACCTGGCGGCTGGCCTGCCCCGCGCCGCGGATCTCGACCGGGACATCCTCAGCGGGCCCGTAGCGAGCCGGCAACCGACGGCTGGCACGGGCACCAGGCAGTGCGAACCTGCCGCCGCCCAGGCTGTGTACCGTCACGGCAGCCTCCCTGGGCAGGTAGGCGAAATCTGTCAGCCCGCTGAACACGTGACGCCGGCCCGCAAGCGTCAGCTCCACGCCGTCAACGTTCACCGCGCAGGCCCCTGCTAGGGGCAGGACCAGCATTTCCTCCAGTCCGGTATTCAGGCCGACGGTAGTACCGGGTGCCAGTTCGAGCACCCGCAGCGAGCAGTAAGTCCAGCCGCACGCTTCCGGTGTCAGCTCAAGCGCAAAAGCGCCGGATCGGCACGTGCCGGCGGCGATATGCCAGCGACCAGGCGCACTCATCCCGGCCCTCATAACAGGCTCGCGGCGATGTCGACCGCGGCGGCCACGTCGTCGTCTGGCGGGTAGAGCAGATTGCGACCCACAACCAGACCACGGACGTTCGGCAGCCGCATTGCCTTCTGCCAGCTTGCGAACATTTCGTCTGGCCGGTCGCCGGTATCGCCACCGAGCAACAGGGTCGGGAGGGTGGATGCTTCGGCCACGCGCTCCATGTCATCCACCACCGGCAGTTTTAGCCAGCTGTAGGCCGAGGTGGTGCCGAGGCCGGACGCGATGGCAATCGACCGGATCACGGCGTCAGGCATCAGGTCGTTGCGTGCGCGGCTGTCCACCCTGCGGACCATGAAAGGCTCGATGAGCGCGACCGTCTGGTGGGATGCTAGTTCGCTGACCGCGTTCGCGCAGGCGGCCAGCGCGGCCGGAGTCGCCGGATCATCCATGTCGATCCGCAGCAGCATCTTGCCCCCGTCCAGCCCGCTGGCGGCGATGGCCTGGGCACGGTAACCGGTGAACCTGTCGTCGATCTCAAAGGCGGCCCCGCGTAGCCCGCCGCGGTTCATCGAGCCGACAGCCAGCTTGCCTTCCAGCGCTCCGAGCAGCAGCAAGTCCTCGATGACGTCAGCGGTGCCGAGCACCCCGTCGACTCCCGGCCGCCTCAACGCGGTCAAGATGCGGTCGAGCAGATCGAAACGATTGGCCATGGCCATCGGCCGGTCGCCGACGCCGAGCGACCCGCGGGCAGGATGGTCGGCCGCGATGATCAGCAAGCGCGCTGACGGGCCGAGCCATGGTCGGCGCTGCCGGGCGGCTGCCGCTGCCGCGACCGCCGCGGGAGTGTGCGCCCTCGTCTCAAGGATCGTGCGCCGCTGGTCCTCAAGCACCTGGTGTCTCCTCCAGTAGCGCCAGCACTTGGGCAGTGGTGGGCATGGCGTCTGAGCACGGAATCTGGGAAGCGACGATGGCTCCGGCGGCGTTGGCGAAGCGGGCCACTGTTGCCAAGTCCCAGGACGTCAGCAGCCCGTGGCAGAGTGCGCCGCCGAACGCGTCGCCCGCGCCCAGCCCGTTCACGACCTGGACCGGGATCGGTGGGACGCGGACCTCGCAGTGCTGGTCACGCACGAGCACCCCGGCCGGTCCCTGTTTGATAACAGCCAGCGACAAGCCAAGCTCGAGCAGCGCGTCCGCTGCCCGGTCGGGATCTCGGGTTCCGACGGCCATCTCGCACTCGTCCAGATTCCCGACGGCAACCGTAGCCGCGGGCAGCGCTGCCCTGGCCCATCTGCCGGCCGCTTCGCGCGACTGCCAGAACATTGGCCGGTAGTCAAGGTCGAGAATGGTCGGGTGCCGCCGCTCGCGGCAACGCAGTGCGGTGAGGGTCGCGGTACGGCTGGGTTCATCGCAGAGCCCGGTGACGGTAGCCCAGAACACCCCGGCGCGGATAATCGCGGCCAGGTCAAGCTCTGCCGCCGCGATCTCCAGATCAGGTGCTTTCGGGTATCGGTAGAAGTACAGCGGGAAATCGTCCGGCGGGAACATTTCGCAGAATGTGATCGGGGTGGGCAGCTTCGGAACAGCCGACACATAGCGGTCGTCCACTCCGTAGCCGCGCAGTGCGCTGTGGATGAAGACGCCGAACGGATCATCGCCAGTACGCGTAATGACGGCAGCTCGACGCTCATGGCGGGCGGCGGCGACCGCGACATTGGTAGCACTGCCCCCCAGGTACCTGCCGAACCGGTCGACTTCGGCAAGACTGCACCCGGTCCGGAGCGGGTAAAGGTCGACCCCGACCCGGCCCATGGTGATCACGTCATGCGCGGTGCGGTCGGCTTCGGTACTCGTCACAGGCCCAGCTCCCATCGCGGGCCGATTCCGGCCCTCGCTCGACGGCGCCGGGGCGCCGCAGCGGGCCTCGCCGCAGACCTGCCATGCTGCCGCGGCGCCGACGCTCTCGAAGGTCCTGGCATGTTTACACTTGTCAGATAACATCGTCAAGAGTTTGTTCTAGCAATCAGACTTTTCCTGCAGGTCGCTGACGGAGGCCCACTGGATGAAACGTCCGAGCGTGACCTTGGCGGGGAAGCTCCGTGGGATCAGCATCGACCGTGGGAGCCCGGTGCCGCTCTACTTCCAGGTCGCCCAGAAGCTCGAGGCAGCGATTAGGTCGGGTGCTCTGCCAGTGGGCACCCGGCTGGACAACGAAGTACAGCTGGCGGAGGATCTGGGCCTGTCCAGGCCGACCGTGCGCGCCGCCTTTCACTATCTCGCCGAGAAGGGCATGGTGACCCGCAAGCGGGGCTACGGAACGGTGGTGACCAGGGAAAAGATCAGCCGCGATGTTGACCTGACGAGCCTGTACGACGACCTGTCATTGGCCGGCAGGGTGCCGTCCACCCAGGTGCTGCGCAACGAGGTAGTTGCCGCGAGCGACTGGGCCGCTGAGGCGCTCGAGCTTCCAGAGGGAGCGCTGGTGATCTGCCTGGAGCGGCTCCGCTTTGCCGACGAGGAGCCGATCGCCCTCATGCACAATTTCCTGCCGGCAGCGATGATCCACCTCAGCGACGAGATGCTCGCGCAGCGCGGCCTGTACGAGTTGCTTCGCGCGTCGGGGATCCGGCTCAGCTCCGCCACCCAGCGGATGAGCGCCAAGAATGCCTCGGCTGCGGAAGCTCGCCTTCTCGATGAGCCGCGTGGCGCTGCCCTGCTGACCGTGGAGCGCATCGTTCGCGACAACCAAGATCGCCCGGTCGAGTTCGCTCAGCATGTCTACCGTGCGTCCCGGTATTCCATCGGCACCAGCCTGCGAACCAGCTAAACCCGCCCGGGCCAGCAAGGGATTCAGCTGGCTCGGACGCTCTCCGGCTGCCTGATTCGTCAGTCAGCTCAGAAGACATTGTCAGTAAGTATTGACAATATTTCATTAGGGTCGCGATACTGCTGGCTCAGTGCGGCTGACCGCTCCCAGCAACCGCCGGCCAGAAAGGAAGGCGATGCCAGTGCAGCGATGGGCGGCCACCGACCGCCCGTGCAACCAGCAGCCAGGCAGATCAGCCGGAGCCACGGCAGCGCTCCGGTACCCGACGACGGCCACTGCCCGCAGGGCCATGGTTTGAGAGGGCAGGCTGGTGGACGTCCGCTTTGAGCAGGTAAGCAAGAGGTTCGACCAAGCCCCGGTGCTGACAGACCTGAACCTCACTATTCCCGACGCGGCATTTCTCGTCCTCCTTGGGCCCTCTGGGTGTGGCAAAACCACCGCGCTGCGCATCGCGGCCGGGCTTGAACAGCCGAGCAATGGCCGGGTCTTCATAGGCGACCGGGATGTCACCGCGATCCCTCCTCGCGGCCGTGACATCGCCATGGTCTTCCAGAGCTACGCTCTCTACCCGCATTTGAAGGTGTGGGAGAACATTGGCTATCCGCTGCGGATCCGCCGGGTGCCCAAGGCACAGATCCGGGCGGAGGTCAGCAGGGTCGCCGAATCGCTCGGCCTGCACGACCACCTGGAGCGTAAACCGCGCCATCTGTCCGGCGGCCAGCGGCAGCGGGTCGCCCTCGCCAGGGCCATTATCCGCAAGCCGGCCGCATTCCTGATGGATGAGCCGCTATCCAACCTCGATGCCCAGCTCCGCATCCAGATGCGGACAGAGATCAAGCGGTTGCAGCGCGAGCTTGGCATTACCACCCTCTACGTTACGCACGACCAGGTCGAGGCCATGACGATGGCCGACCAGATCGCGGTGCTCCGCGACGGTGTCCTGCAGCAGCTCGCCGCGCCGCTGGACCTTTACTCGATCCCCGCGAACACGTTCGTCGCCCGGTTCGTCGGCTCGCCAGCCATGAACATCCTCCCGGGCAGTGTGGACGCGGGCGTTTTCCGCTGCGCCGCTGGCGCACTCGCGGTCCCGTCCAGCGTCCCGTCCGGGGACGTCCTGCTCGGTTTCCGCCCTGAAGCCGCGGAGTTCAACGGCACCTCCGCGGCTGCGCATCACCTGCAGCTTCAGGCCTATGCGGTCGAGCCACTCGGCAACGAGATGATCGTCGCGTTCCGGGTGGGCGACGAGTTCCTGAACGCTCGCGTGGCTGCGGATGCGCCGGTCAGCGTGGGCCAGAACTGCCAGGTGTCCATCGCGCCCAGGCAGATGCACTTCTTCGACGTCCGTACCGGCCAGCGAATCAGCCAGGTCGTCCCACCTCAGCGCAGCACCCCCCTCACCACCCTGAAGGAGACGCTATGACTTCCAGCGGCAACAGCTCTGCGCAGTGGTCGCGCCGTGCGCTGCTCAAAAGCGCCGGCCTCGGCGCGGCCGCAACGGTCGCCGCCCCGCTGCTCGCAGCCTGCAGCGGCTCGACCGGATCAGGCGGCGGCGCCGGCAGCAAGAAGCTTGTTATCGGCAGCTTCCAGGACCCGGCGATGCAGCCATTCCGCCATATGTACGTGAAGCAGTTCCAGCATGAGACCGGCATTCAGGTGGTCTATGAGGAGACCAACTACAACGCTTGGTATCAGGCCGCGAAAAGCGATGGCCTCAACAAGACCGGCGCCTACGACATCTACGTGATGGACGACAACTGGGTGCCGGAGTTCGCGGCAGGCGGCATCGTCCAGAACATGACCAAGCTCGGGTTCAAGCCGAATCCTGGCATCTTGGCAAAGGGCCTCGATCAGGGGTACTGGCCGCCGAAGAGCGGTCCCCGCCTGAGCGCATTCAAGAACGACACTCCCCAGCTCTACGCGCTGGTCATCATCGATGATGTCAACCTCCTCTACTACGACAAGCGGTATTTCAGCTCCCCGCCGCAGACATGGGACGAGATCTACGCGGCTATGAAGAGCAAGGCCAAGCCACCGCAGCTCTACGGCTGGTCAGCTCGCGGCGTGAAGGGCAATCCTGTGGTCCAGAGCTACCTGCCCTTCCTCAATTCCTATGGCGCCAACTTCGTCAACGACGACTGGACGCCCGGGTTCGCCGGGGCGGCTGGCGTCGCGGCGCTTGAGCGCCTGCTGAGTTTCCTGCCGTACATGTCCACCTCGACTCCCGAGTTCGACACCGACCAGGAGACGGGCCTCATGCTCCAGGGCAAGTGCATGGCCCTGAACGACTACACCGGCACGGCGGTCACGGAGATCGATAACCCGTCCAATTCCAAGGTGGTGGGACAGATCAACCTGGCCAATACCCCCAAGCAGGTTAAACACGGGCCAGCCATCGGCACTTTCATCTGCGGAATCGCATCCGGCTCTGCCAATACCGAAGGCGCAATGAAGTTCCTGGAATGGTTCACCAGCGACCGCATCCAGACCCAGTTCGCCCGCCAGGGTGGCAACGCGGCGGTCACCAGTGCCGCGCTGCACGACTCTCAGGCCGTGGCGAAGTACCGGTGGCTGCCAGCGATCGCTCAGTCAGTCGAGGCGTCGACACCTAAGCCGAGGACGCCGGACGAGCCCAAGTTCGAAGACATCCTCGGCACCCAGCTCAACTTGGCCCTGCTGGACGCTCTGCAGCAGAAGGGCAACTACGGCAAGATCGCCCAGAAGTGGCTGAAGGCGGCGCACGACCAGATGGCGAAGGTCCTGGAGCAGAACAAGAACATTTACTTCTGACCGTACGGTCAGCGAAAGAGTGAGGATGGCAGTCAATACCGCAGCCACCCGCCCACACGGGCCTGGCGTCTTTCCTCGTGGGAAGAGCCAGGCCCGCACGGACCGTGCGCTGCCCTATCTGCTGCTGCTGCCCGCCGCGCTCGCCCTCGGCCTGGTGTCGATCTACCCCATCTATGCAGGGGTCCACGCGAGCCTGACGACCTACCTCTATGGGCGCCCGGTGGCAGGCGCGGGCGCCCAGAATTACGTGGACGTCTTTCACGACACAACGTTCTGGCAGGCGATGGGGGTCACGGCGAAGTTCGTCGGGATCGCGGTGGCAGCCGAGACCGTGCTGGGGCTGGGGCTCGCCATGCTGCTGGTCCGTGACATGCGCGGGATCCGGTTCATCCGCATGTCGATCCTGGCCCCGATGACGGTCGCCCCGGTGGTGGTCGGCGTCATCTGGCGGCTCATGTACGCGTCGCAGACCGGGTTCGTGAACCCGCTATTCACCGCGCTCGGACTGTCCTCCCCTGATGTCCTCGATCACCAGTCATCGGCGTTCTACGGGCTGGTCGCGGTCGACGTCTGGGAATGGACCCCTCTGTTGTTCCTGATCTGCCTGGCCGGCCTGCAGTCGATGCCGCAGGAGCCCCTGGAAGCGGCGGCGGTCGACGGGGCCGGCCCGGTGCGGCTGTTCTTCCACCACACGCTGCCGCTGCTGCTCCCTGTGCTGTCCGTGGGCGTCACGCTGCGGCTCATCGACGCCATCGGCACCTTCGATCAGATCTTCGTGCTCACGGGCGGCGGCCCGGGGACAGCGACGCAGCTGATCAGCATCTACGCCTATAACACGGCCTTCAATTTCACCGATTACGGCCACGGCGCCGCCATGCTCATGGCGCTGCTGGCGTTCGCCTTCCTGCTCGTCATGGTGGCAGTGACGCTGATGCGGCGGGCCAGCCGGAGGACTTCATGAGGGCCTGGCTCCCGCGATCAGCCCGCTACGGTGCCCTCGCACTTGTCCTCGTGCTCTGCCTCTTCCCGTTCCTCTGGATGCTTGTGATCTCGCTGAAGCGGCAGGTCGAGATATTCGCCGGCCCTTCGCTCATACCGCAGCATCCGACGGGGCAGAATTACGCCTCGCTCTTCTCCCAGTACCACATGGGCGCCTTCCTGGTGAACAGCGTGGTGGTGGTCAGCGCTTCGGTCGCGGCGAGCCTGCTGATCGGCACGCCCGCCGCCTACGCGCTCGCGCGCTTCCGGCTGCCCTGGGGGCTCAACAACCAGGCCCTGGCTGCCGCGCTGGTTGTGCGCATGGTCCCGCCGATCCTGCTAGTGGTGCCGTTCTACATCATCCTGGCCAAACTGGGACTGCTCGATACGAGGCTGGGTCTGATCATCATCTACACCGGCATCAACACCAGCTTCGTCATCTGGCTGATGCAGAGTTTCCTGGCCGAAATACCAGCCGACATCGAAGATGCCGCGCTAGTAGACGGGGACAGCCGTCTATCTGCGCTGCGCCGGATCGTCCTGCCGCTCGCTGGCTCGGGCCTCGCGGCCACCGCGATATTCGCTGTCATTGCCACGTACAACGACTTTCTCATCGCGCTGACCATGACGTCCACGCCGTCCGCGCAGACGGTTCCGGTCGGAATTTCGACTCTCATCGGGAAAATCCAGGTCGAGTGGGGGCCGATGGCCGCCGGCGGCATCGTCGGCGCGCTGCCCATCCTCGCGTTCGCCTTCATTGTCCAGCGTCATTTCGTGCGCGGCATGACGATGGGCGCGGTGAAGTAAAGACGGAAAGGGTAGTCAGCATGCAAGTCGGTCTTTTCACGGATGCCTTCACGCACCTGTCGCTGACGCAGACGCTGGCGTGGTGCGCCGCCCACGGCATCGAGAGCGTGGAGCTCGGGACCGGCGGTTACTCACCCGCACCCCATGCTGACCTAGAGCGGCTTTCGTCCAGCGAGGCAGCCCGGCAAGAATTGCTTGGCGAGCTCGCGAGCACCGACGTGTCACTCGGCGCCCTCAACGTCTCCGGCAACCCGCTGCACCCGAACCCGCAGATCGCAACCTTGCACGACGCCCAGCTCCGCTCCACCGTTCGGCTTGCCCAGGAACTGGGGGTGACGCGGGTGGTCGCCATGAGCGGCTGCCCGGGTGGCCCGGGCGACGCGAGCTGGCCGGTATTCGCCGGGGGCGCCTGGCTGCCCGACATGGAGCGGCTGTGGGACTGGCAGTGGGCGGAGCGGATCGCACCCTATTGGGGCGAACTGTCGCGATGGGCCAGCCAGGCAGCGCCCGATGTGCGGATCTGCCTGGAACTGCACCCAGGCACATCGATATATAACGCCGAATCCTTCCGGCTGCTTCGGGAGGTGACGGGCGATAACGTCATGGTCAACCTGGACCCGAGCCATTTCTGGTGGCAGGGCATGGACCCCGTCCGGGTCATTGAGGACCTGACCGGGCTCATCGGCTGGTCGCATGGCAAGGACACGCTGATCCGAGATTCCCGAATGGCAGTCATCGGATGCATGGACTTCCGCTGGCCGCGCCCTGGCTCCGCCGATATGCCGTGGCACTTCTGCGCTGTGGGCGCCGGGCATGCCGCGAGCACCTGGGTCAGCCTGGTCAAGGCGCTGATCGCGGCAGGGCACGACCACACGATCTCGATCGAACACGAAGACCCCGACTTGACCGCGGAGGACGGGGCGCTGGCCTCACTGCGCGGGCTGCGCGAGGTGTTGTCCGGGCTGGAGCCGTGATCGGATGACGATGAGCAGGGCGGCGGTGATGGAGGCGCCGGGACGCCTCACTGTGCGCGAGTTCGCCGTCTCCGACCCCGGGCCTGGAGCCGTCCTGATGAAGGTGTCGCTGTCGGGGATTTGCGGCACCGACAAGCACACGTTCCGCGGCGAGTCGAAGCAGTACGCCGGCACCCCGCACGAGCGGGACATCGAGTACCCGCTCATCTGCGGGCACGAGAACGTGGGGGTGGTTGTCGCAACAGGCGGTGAGGTCCGCGATGCGGCAGGCCGACCGCTGCGGCCTGGCGACCGGATAGTGCCCGGCGCCAACGTCCCCTGCGGGCGCTGTTATTACTGCCTGGGCGACTACCCCTACTACTTCTGCCAGCACCTAGAGGATTACGGGAACAGCCTCACCTGCTCGCGCCCGCCGTATCTGCTCGGCGGCTGGTCGGAGTACCTCTACTTGCTGCCTGGGACGCCGATCTTCCGCGTGCCCGCCGCGCTCCCTGACGAGGTCGCGGTGCTGACCGAGGTAATGGCCGTCACGCACGGGGTCGAGACAGCTATGGCGGTGCTCGGACTGCAGGGCGGCGCGCTGGCGGGCGCAAGCGTCGCCGTGCTTGGAGTGGGGCCGCTGGGGCTGTGCCACCTGATCAAAGCGCGCCTGCTTGGCGCAGGCACCGTGATCGTCACCGATCGCCTGCGCGGTCGGCTGGAGCTAGCTGCGGAGTTCGGCGCCGATGTGATGCTGGACGCGTCAGCTACCGACGAGGCCGGACGGGCGGCCACGGTGGCGGCGGCAACTGGCGATCTCGGCGCTGACATCGTCATCGATTGCAGCGGCGTCCCCGCGACGTTCACCGAAGCCTTTAGGTTCGTGCGGACTGGCGGCGTGGTGGTCGAGGCCGGCATGTTCGTCGATATGGGGCCGGTACCGATCAATCCGAATTCCGCCATCTGCACCCGCAATGTGGCGGTGCTGGGGATCGGCGGTGAGCGGGCGACCGCTTATGAGCCGTCGATGCGGCTGATGGCCGCGAACCTCGGCCGGTACCCGCTGAACCGGGTGGTCACCCACCGCTTCGGCCTGGACTCGGCGGCCGAGGCTGTCGCGATCGCGCAGTATGGCGAGGCGATGCAAGTGGTAATCGACCCGGCTGCCGCCGGGGCTCGGAAGAACTGAACGGGGAAACGACGCGTGACTAAGCGGCTTCGAGTAGGCGTTGTCGGCACGGGCATCATCGCGCAGGTGATGCACCTGCACTATCTCGGTGAGCTGGCCGACCGGTTCGAGCTCGCAGCGGTATGCGACATCGTGGGTGACAACGCCCGGGCATGCGCGCAGCGCTACCGCGTCCCGGCTGCCTTCTCGGACTGGCGCGAGCTGATCAGGCAACCGCTGGACGCCGTCCTGGTGCTAACGTCCGGCAGCCACGCACCCATTGCGATCGCAGCGGCGCAAGCCGGCCTGCACGTGTTGGTGGAGAAGCCCATGTGCTTCTCCGTGACCGAGGGTCTGACCATGGTGGCGGCAGCCGAGCAGGCCGGTGTCACGCTCATGGTTGCCTACCCCAAGCGCTACGACGCCGCGTTCGCGCGCTTCAGCCAGGAAGCCGCGGCAGTGGAAAATCCGCGGCTGCTGCGGGTGACCACGCTTGAGTCGCCGCTGCAGCCTTACATCGCGCACTATCGGCTGCCGGCGCCCGCACCGGTGCCGGCGGAGGTCGCAGAGCGGCTGCGCGACGGCATTGACACGAGCATCCGTTCGGCCATCGGTGACGCGGACGATCTTGAACGCCACACGTACCATCTGGTGCTGCTCGACACGCTCGTGCACGAACTGAACACCGTCCGCGGCCTGTTCGGTGAGCCCGACCGGCTCGACTACGTGGATGTGCGAGAGCACAGCCTGACGGCGATGCTGCGGTTCGGGGAACTCCCGGTCGCGATCCACTGGCTCGACCTGCCCGGTATCGCTCGCTATCAGATGGAGTTCGCGCTCTACGCGCCCGATCGGCGCGTGAGCCTGTCGTTCCCTTCGCCGTTCTTGCGCAGCGAGCCCGCCATCCTCACCATCGAAGGCGGCGACCACACCACGGCCAGCTCATGGCGCACCGAGGAGACGGTCTCCTATGAAAGCGCGTTCAAACGTGAGCTTGCCGCATTCCACGACTGCGTCACCAACGGCACCAAGCCCGTCACCTCCGGCCGCGACGGGCTGGCGGATGTCGCGCTGTGCCAGGCGATCATCGAATGCCACCGGAGCGGCCGGCCAGTCCACAACCCGGCCGGCCCGGCCATGCGCCAGGCGGCGGTGGCCGGATGAGCGAGGAAGGGACACCTATGAACGCAGCCAGCAACCCGCAGGGGATCGCGGTCGCGAATGCCCCGGTCAGTTATGGCGCGTTCGAGCTGACCGTGGGCCGCGACCCCAACGTGCCCGACGGGCTGCGAGTGCTCGATCAGGTGGCCGGGGCCGGTTACGCGGGCATCGACCTCGGCCCTGTCGGGTACCTGGGCACTGGCGAGGAGATGGCGGACCGACTCGCCGAGCGCGGGCTTGGCCTATCAGGCGCCTATCTGGAGCTGCCGTATGCCGACCCCGATGCGCTGGCGCGGGCGCTGCCGGAGTTGGATGCGATGCTCAGCATTTTCGACGCGACTGCGCCCTATCTTCAGGGCCCTCCGCCTAGGCCGACGCTGGCCGACGCCGGAAGCGAGGCCCGCCGTGTCCGGCCTGGCCGGTCGGCGGGCGACCCGTCCCACGGGCTGGACGCCGAAGGCTGGAGGCGATTCGGCGAGGGCCTCGCCCGCGCGGTTGCCCGCTGCCGCGATCGCGGCTACGAGCCCACGTTCCACCCGGAGACCGGCACCTATGTCGAAGCACCTTGGGAGATCGAGCGGGTGCTTGGATTGTCTGACATCGGGCTCTGCCTTGAGACCGGCCACATGATGCTGGGTGGCGGAGACCCGGCGGTCATGCTGGCGGCCTGGGCCGACCGGATCAACCATGTGCACCTCAAGGACGTCGTGCTCAACGTCATGAATGGGATCATCGCGGACGGCGCCCCGGTAACCGAGATCTGGTCACGCGAAGCATTCTGCGTGCTCGGCCGGGGGGACCTGGATGTCCCCAACGTGCTCGACGGGCTGCGCGCGATCGGATTTACGGGTTGGCTCGTGATCGAGCAGGACATCCTGCCACAGACGGCCGAGCGTTTTGTTCAGGCCGCCCAGGATCAGCGGGATAACCGCGCGCGCCTGGCCGCACTGGGACTGTGAATGCCTGCCGTCTTCCGGCTCGGACTCGTCGGTGCGGGCCGGATGGGGCGCACCCACCTGCGTGCCCTCGCACGGCCCGGCCCGGTGGCGATCACCGCGGTCGCTGAACCCTTGGCCCGGATCAGGGAAGGGCTGACCGGGACGGGCGTGCAACTGTACGCCGACGTGGCAGAGATGCTGGACCGTTCCACCCTGGACGGAGTGCTCATCGCGGCTCCCAGCGATCAGCATCGGTCGATCATCGGGCAGATCGCCGCGGCCGGGCTGCCGATCCTGTGCGAGAAGCCGTGCGGGGTGAGCGCCGAGGAGGCCCGGTTCGCCGGTCAGGTCGCCGCATCGGCCGGGGTGCCGCTGCAGGTGGCTTACTGGCGCAGGTTCGTTCCGCCGCTGCGGGAGCTCCGGGACCGAGTTCACCGCGGTGGCCTCGGCGCTGTCCACCTCGTCACGTGTTACCAGTGGGATGAGAAGCCGCCTCCGGTGCAGTTCCGTGCACACAGCGGTGGCATCGCCATCGACATGGGGGTGCACGAGTTCGACCAGCTCCGCTGGCTCACCGGCCAGGACATCGGCAAGATAAGCGCGATGACCTCGCCGCTGGTTCAGGACCCAGACGTGACCGGCGACGCCGACAGCGCGCAGATGCTCGTGGAGATGTCCGGCGGTGCCGTCGGATTCGTCTCGCTCGGCCGCCATCATCCGACAGGTGATATGGCCCGCACGGAAGTATTCGGTACTGCCGGGACCGCCCAGTGCCGCTTCCTTGATCCAGCAGACGGGGAACTCGCTCAGCTGGGGGCACTGCGTCTGCAGGCGGAGGCGTTCGGGATGGCGGCGGCCGACGCGGTCGCCGCCATTACGGCAGCGCAACGGGCTGCCGAGGCCATTCACTGGCCGCTGGCTGGCCAGCAGTTAGCGGGCGGGGTGATGGCGACCAATCCTCGGCTGTCGGACGCGTATATCTGGCGGTGCGCCGTCTCCGTTCCATCGCGGGCCGGGGATCACCCGAGACGAGCTCCTGCCACGCGCCGGGACTATCAACCTCGAAGATCCGGGCTGTGTCCGCGACCGCGAGCGGCCACACGACAGCCTCGGCGTCGTCGAAGCCATCTTCCTGCCCGGCCAGCAGCAGCGCGCCCAGGCGGCCGACCGGCAGGCGCAGGTACTTGTTCATGCTCGCCTTGCGCTCGTCGTCCTTGAGGCCGACGTTCCGCAGCGTGTCAGCTGCCCGGCCCAGGACCGGGGCTGGCTCATCGCGCGCGGCCCACTGCACATATTCCTGAGCGGACCGGTCAATGCCTGACCACCACCACCCGCAGCCCTCAGCCCGGGCCAGCCGGGCAGCCATCGCGCGTATCGCCGGTCTCAGCACCGGATCGTCCAGCGGATCAGCGCCTGCCGGGAAGCGGCCCCA
>Ga0209131_1001162_pt1 | contig 18253 bp, 17 predicted proteins | sample GraSoi_2013_40cm_FD_185826 | JGI IMG/M metagenome (GOLD analysis project Ga0209131, IMG submission 185826) | Grasslands soil microbial communities from the Angelo Coastal Reserve, California, USA - Sample 9_17_2013_40cm (SPAdes) (version 2) | ecosystem: Environmental > Terrestrial > Soil >... | reverse complement strand
TGGCGAGCGCGACTTCGAAGGGCGCGTGGAGCGCATCAACCCCACGGCGGAAGCGGGCTCGCGCTCGATCACGCTCTACATCTCGGTGGCGAACCGTGACGGCGCGCTGAAGGGCGGCATGTTCGCTAAGGGCCAGATCGTGCAGGACAAGGCGGCACCGGCGATGATCGTTCCGGCCACCGCGGTGCGCGACGAGGCCGGCCAGAGCTACGTCTTCACGGTCGAGAACGGCAAGATCGGCAAGCGCGCCGTCAAGCTGGGCGCGACCGAGGCGCAGCGCGGCATGATCGAAGTGAAGAGCGGTCTCGAGGAGGGCGTGAGTGTCGTGAGCTCTCGCGTCCCGGGCCTGAAGGCCGGAGACCCCGCCGTGATGAAGGCCTCCGAGATCAAGCCCGCGGTCACCGCGCCCAGCAAGGCCGGCTAGGAGCTTCGCCATGTGGATCACCAAGACCAGCATCAACCAACCCGTCTTCGCCACCATGGTGATGGTGGCGTTGTGCGTCCTGGGCCTGTTCTCGTACAACCGCCTGCGCGTGGAGCGCATGCCGGACATCACGGTCCCGTTCGTCTTCATCCAGTTCCAGTATCCGGGTGCCTCGCCCGAAGCGGTCGAGAACGACATCAACAAGCCGGTCGAGGAAGTCGTCAACACGGTCAACGGCGTGAAGGTGATTCGCTCCAACGCCTGGGAAGGCCGCGGCGAGACCTACATCGAGTTCCGGCTCGACACCGACATGTCGCGCGGCGTCCAGGACGTGCGCGACAAGATCGCGCTGATCCGCCCCGGCCTTCCGCGCGAGGTGAAGGATCCGCTCATCCTGCGCGGCGACTTCGACAACGCGCAGCCCGTGGTATCGCTCGCGGTCACCTCCCCCACGCGCACGCTGCGAGAGCTCACCACGCTCACCGACCAGGTGATCGTGAAGCGCTTCCAGAACGTGCCGGGCGTGGGCCAGGTGCAGACCTCGGGCGGAGTGGCGCGCCAGGTGCTGATCAATTTGAAGCCTGCGCAGATGCAGTCGCAGGGCGTGGGCGTGGACGAGATCATCGGCGCGATCCGGGCGGCGAACATGGACGTGCCCGCCGGCAAGATCGTGCAGGGCCAGACCGAGCAGCTGGTGCGCATCGAGGGCAAGATCAAGGAGCCCGCGGGCTTCGGCAAGATCATCGTCGCGCGGCGCGCCAAGGGCCTGGTGTACCTGGACCAGGTGGCCGAGATCGTGGACGGCGAGAAGGAAGCCGATTCGCTTTCGCGCATCAACGGCAAGCCGGGCATCACCATCCAGGTGCTGAAAGTCCAGGACGCCAACATCGTCGAAGTGGGCAACGGCGCGAAAAAAGCCGCAGCGGAGCTGAAGAAGTCGCTGCCCGCGGACGTGGACCTGCAGATCGTCTATGCCGACGTCGAGTGGATCGAGAAGGCCCTGAACGGCGTGAAGGTGACGATCATCGAGGGGGCGCTGCTCACGATCTTCATCGTGTTCCTGTTCCTGCACTCGTGGCGCAGCACCATCATCACCGGGCTTACGCTCCCGATCTCGGTGATCGCGACCTTCATGGCGGTGTACATGTTCGGCTTCACGCTGAACTTCCTCACCCTGATGGCGCTGTCGCTGTGCATCGGGCTGCTCATCGACGACGCCATCGTGGTGCGCGAGAACATCGTGCGCCACCTTGGCATGGGCAAGGACCACTATACGGCGGCGCGCGAGGGCACCGAGGAGATCGGCCTCGCGGTGATGGCGACCACGTTCGCGATCGTCGCGGTGTTCGTGCCGGTCGCGTTCATGTCCGGAATCATCGGCAGGTTCTTCTACCAGTTCGGCATCACCGTGGCGGTCGCGGTTCTGGTGTCGCTCTTCGTGAGCTTCACGTTGGACCCGATGCTCTCCGCCGTGTGGCGCGATCCGCAGGAGGGCCGCTTCAAGCGCGTGCCGTGGCTGGGCAACGTGATGAACCGCGTCGAGCACGGCGTCGAATGGGCGCACGTGACTTATGGAAAGCTGCTCGAATGGGCGCTCGGGAACCGCAAGAAGGTGCTGGCGCTGGCGTTCGCGATCTTCGTTGGCAGCTTCTTCCTGCTGCCGCTCGTGGGAACCGAGTTCGTGCCCGAGTCCGACGAGGGCCGCACATCCTTCCGGCTCACCACGCCGGTAGGTTCCAGCCTCGCCTATACCGACACGAAGACGCGCCAGGTCGAGGAGATCCTCAAGGGATACAAGGAAGTCGAATTCGTCACCGCGAACGTCGGCACCGGCGAGGGCCCCAACATCGCGCGCGTCGAGGTGCGGCTCGTCGATCGCCACAAGGTGAAGCGCATGTCGCAGAAGGACTTCGAGGCCGCGGTGCGCGACCAGATCCGCCGCATCGCGGGCATCGAGCTGGCAGTGGGCTACAACCGCCCGATCTGGATCAATTTGCTGGGGCCCAACAACGACGAGCTGGAGCGCATCAGCAACATCGTTCTGGAGAAGTTCGCCAAGATCAAGGGCATCACCGACCTCGAGTCGAGCCTGAAGGCGAACAACCCCGCCATCACCATCAAAGTAGACAACGTGGCGGCGAGCGACGTCGGCCTCACGGTGCAGCAGATCGGCGCGGCGTTGCGCCCGTTCGTGGCCGGTGAAGTGATCAGCCACTGGCTGGCGCCCGACGGGCAGAACTACGACGTGAACGTGCAGCTGCCGCGGTCCGGGCGGCGCATCACCGCCGACCTGGGCGAGCTCTTCGTGGTGAGCGCCAAGGTGAATGCGGACGGCTCGCCCATGCTGGTGCCGCTGCGCCAGGTGGTCGGGTTCCAGAACTCCACCAGCCCGCAGATCATCAAGCGCCAGGACCTGCAGCGGCGCATCGGGATCTACGCGAACGTCGAGGGGCGTCCCTCGGGCGACGTGGGCAAGGAAACCCAGGAGGTCCTGAAGACGATCCAGCTGCCGCCGGGCTACCGCTTCGACGTGGCGGGACAGCAGCAGGACTTGGACGAATCGTTCAAGGCCGCGGTCGCCGCACTCGGCATGGCGGTGATCTTCATCTACATCATCCTCGCCTCGCAGTTCGGCAGCTTCCTGCAGCCGCTCGCCATCATGGCGTCGCTGCCGTTCACGCTGATCGGCGTGTTCCTGGCCCTCCTCATCACCGGGACCACGCTCAACATCTTCTCCATCATCGGCATCATCATGCTGATGGGCCTGGTGACGAAGAACGCGATCCTGCTGGTGGACTTCACCAACCAGGGGCTGCGCGAGGGCAAGAGCCGGCACGACGCGATCCTCGACGCGGGACAAGTGCGCTTGAGGCCGATCCTGATGACGACCATGGCGATGATCTTCGGCATGCTGCCGATGGCCATCGGCTCGGCCGACGGCGGCGAGCAAAACGCCCCGATGGGACGCGCGGTGATCGGCGGCATCATCACTTCCACGCTGCTGACGCTGGTCGTGGTGCCGGTGCTCTACACCTACCTCGACGCCATGGGCCGCTGGTTCGCCGCGCGCTTCGGCGGACACAAGGCGGCCGCGGGAGATGCCGCGCCCGTTCCTAGCGAGGGCGACTAGGCGGCTCGCGCTGTGAGAAGCGCGGAACGCGCAGCGCGGTCAACGCGATGCGCCGCCCCAGCTTGAGAAACGGGTAGAGCAAGCGCGACACGACGGCGGAGCGGCTCGCGAAGGCCACGAGCGAGACCCACCAGTTGCGCGGCGCCTTCGAAAGGATCGAGAGCGCGTGCACGGCCTCGGCACCGCGATGCGCCACGCCGTCGACGATCACCACCATTCCATCCTCGAGGTCCGCGCTATCGATCGCGTAGCGCGCGAGGGCCTCACGATCGCTGCGCGCATCGACGAGCTCGACCGTCTCCGCGCGCGCCTTCAAGTCCTGGTAGGCGACGTAGTCCGAGCAGAAAGGACACGCGCCGTCGTAGACAATGGTGACTTTCATGGGGCCCTGGGTGCCAGCGCCGGCTTGGCGCGCGGCAATCGCTCGCTCAGCGTGCGCCACAGCGACTCGCCGAACGCGGCGGCGTTGAGCACGATCATGATCCCCGAGAAGAGCCACAGCCCGAGGAAGACGGCGATGCCCAGGTGCAGGAGCTCGGTGGCCACCACGATCAGGAAGCGCAAGCGCGTCCAGACCAGGAATGGATAAGCCAACTGCACGACGACCGCGCCCACGCTCACCGCCTGGAGCAAGAAGGGGTACTGGGCGAGCGGGCTCGGATCGAATTGCTGGAACTGCGGCAGCGAGAGCGCCCTCCAGATCGCCTCTCCCGACCACCATTGCTCGCCGAAGGACTTCGAGATCCCCGCGGCCGCGTACATGATGCACAGGTGCAGCCGCAGGACCAGCACCGACAGAGTCGCGTCCTCGCCGGCAATGGCGCCCGTGGCGCGCCTGCGGCGATCGACGGACCACTCGCGGCCCACCGGCATCACCAGGCAATAGAAAAGGGCGATCACGAGAAGCTTGCCCAGGCCGTACGTGAATGCCACGCCGGTCCCGATGAGGATGAGGTGCGTGATCCACGCGGCGAACGCGCAGGTGCGCGTCATGAAGCCCGCGAGCAGCCCCGCCGCGGCGACGAGGTGCACGCCCATGACCAGGGTGACGGTCTGCTGCGAGGTCAACCCGAAATGCGCGAAGAAAGCCGCCAGCGTCGAAAGACGAGACAATGCCGGGTCGATCAGCTGCTCGCCGAGCGACCACGGCACCAGCCCGAGCTCATCGAGGAGAAGATCGCGATGGCTCCATGTGAGCGCACCCTGCCAGAGCAGGATCAACGCCACGCCGATGCGCAGGATCGCAAGCGGCTTGTAGGAAGCCGCTTCCGAAAGCAAGCGCGTGCGCGCGAGCTCAGCGAGCAGGGGCAGCCTCCCTCACGGCGCCGAAGCGCCCGATCTCGACCCAGCTCGCCTTGCGCCCTTCCTTCGCCTGCGCGAGCGTCGGGATGTCGAGGAACTCGACGCGGGTCTGCACCCACTGCGCGTCCGGATGCTTGTCGAGCACGTAGCGCGACCACGAATTGACGAGGAAAGGCTGGACCGTGGGGCGCAGGTAGAAATTGAACATCGCCGCAAGGCGCTGGTTCACCTCCGAGCTGGAGGTGGCGACCTCGTAGAGGCGCACCGAGCCGTCCGCCGCCCCGAGCTTGAACTGCACGCGCACCTGGCTCACCACCGAAGGCGCGAAGAAATCGAAATGCGTGGCCGCGCCGCTGTAGCTCCCGTAGACGCGCAGCGGCCGCTCGATCGCCGGCGGGATGAAATGCTCGACCGGCAGGTAGCTCGAATACACGAGCGCGATGAAGAGGTGCACGCCCGCCAGCCCCCACAGGACCTGCCTGCGCCGCGCCGGGCCGAGGATCACGTTCCCCCGCCGGTGATTCGCCCGATCGCCCCGGCGCGGTCGTGCACGTCGAGCTTCAGGAAGAGCTGCTTGATGTGGTAGGCCACCGTGTTGCCCGAGACGCCGAGGCCGTCGGCGATTTCCTGGTTGCTGCGCCCCTGCGCGATCATGAGCGCGATCTCGCGCTGCTGCGGCGACAAGGGCAGCTGCCCCATCGCCTGCACGAACCGCAGGATCATCGGCTGCTGGCGCTGGATGCGAACGCCGATGAGGGCCTCAGGCGCCTGGTGGTCGTCGTCGAGCCAGTACGCGCGCAACAGGTGCCGGCCCCACTTGGTGTCGAGCGTCATCATCGGCGGCGTGGACTCTTCGCCGCGCGCGACGGCGTCCAGGCGGGCGGCGAGCTCGCGCAGCGTCTGCGTGGCGCGCTCGATGACCGCCGTCTTCAAGCTCGCGGGGTTGATGTCGGAGGTCGTGGCGAGGAGCAGCAGCCGGCGCGCCTTCTCCGAGCCGTGGCGGATCGTCCCGGCGCGATCGGTCACGAGCATCGCCTCGTCGTCGGAGTCCTCGAACGCGAAGCCTTCCGGCGCGCCCGCCCCGGCGCGCGTCTCGTCGCCCGCGATGCCGTGCGCGACGTAGCGCATCACGCTCGCGAGGTCGGCCCTCTCGCGCGGCGTGAACGCGGGGGCATCGGGTGGCCGGTAGAGCGACAACTGGCCCAGCGCCGCGCCCTGCTCGCGCACGATTCCGTAGAGGACGTGATGCGCGTCGAGGCGCTTCAGGATCTCGTTGTAGTACTCGGTCTTGCGCAGCTCGCCGTCCGCGCTCGTGGACACCACGCCCTCGGGCGCGGCGGCGCGCTCGAGGAAGGCCCTGCGGAAGGAAGCCTCGCGGCCCTCGTAGTAGCGCTCGAAATAGAGCGACATCACGTCCGCGGGCAGCAGGCGCTCGGCGTAGAGGTTGCGCATCTCGCCGCGCGAGTCGACCCAGAAGAAGGCCGCCGAATCGCTCGGCACCAGCTCGCGCAACGCGGGCAGCAGCGACGACATGAGGAGCTCGCCCGGAAGCCCGAGACAGCACAGCTGGCGGATGCGCGCTCGTACGGCCGACTGCTTCAACGCCTCACTCCGGCATTCCCTTCAGGTCGAGCAGGCGGTAGGCGCGCACCGGCCGTTTGAACCCGTGCAGCCGCACCTCTCCCAGGTCCTCGGCGAAAACGCTCTCCTCCACCTCGGAGAAAACGCGCGGCGAGACCAGGATGTGGCCCGGGTCGGCGAGGTCGCAGAGGCGGTTGGCGAGGTTGGTGACCGTGCCGATGGCGCCGTAGTCGATCCTTCCCTCGAACCCGATCGCCCCGACGGTCGCGTAGCCCTGCGAGATGCCGATGCCGAGTCCGAGCGCGTAGCCCTTCTTCTTCCATTGCGCGGAGAGCTTGAGCACGTCTTCCTGCATCACGAACGCCATCTCGACGGCCTTGCGCGCGGGCTCGTGCAGCGGCAGCGGATCGTTGAAGAAGACCATGAGCCCGTCGCCGGTGAAGCGCTCGAGCGTGCCCTGGTACTCGAGAATGCGCCGTCCCATGGCGTGGTGGAATTCCGAAAGCGCGGCCATCACCTCCTCGGGCTCGGCGGCCTCGGCGAAGGCGGTGAAGCCGCGCAGGTCGAGGAAGACCACGGTGATGTCGCGTCGATGGCTCTCGAGCGGATCGTCGGCGCCGCCCGCGAGGATCAACTCGGCCAGCTGCGGCGAGAAGAAGCGCTTGAGGCGGCCCAGCTTTTCGACGTGGCGCACCTGCTCGTCCACTCTCGCCTCGAGCGTGCGGTTCCAGGCGGCGAGCTGCTCGGCCTGGCGCTGGACGGTGTCGTAGAGATGCCGGATGCGAAGGAGCGAGCGCACGCGCGCGAGAAGCTCCGGCGGATTGATCGGCTTGGACAGGAAGTCGTCGGCGCCCGCGTCGAGCCCCTTCACGCGCTCCTCGCGCGCCTCGAGCGCGGTCACCATGACCACCGGCAGCATCGCGAGCGCGGGGTCCGCGCGTATGGCGCGGCAGACGTCGTAGCCCGAAAGGCCCGGCATGAGCACGTCCAGGAGCACCAGCCCCGGCATGCGCTGGCGGATCGCCTCGAGCGCTTCCTCGCCGCTGCTCGCCACCTCGACCTCGTAGCCGTGGAAGCCGAGCAGGTCCTCGAGCAGCTTCGCGTTGGTGGGCGTGTCGTCGACGATGAGGATGCGCGTGGTCGAGGCCAGCGCGGATTGCGCAGTCTCCATGTCGTTGGTCGCGTTCACGATTCGTTCCTGGCGCAGAGCATGGCGACAGTGGCGAGCAGCTCGCGAATGTTGACCGGCTTGGAGACGAACGCGTCGAATCCGGCGGCGAGGATCTTCCTGCGGTCCTGCTCCATCACCGAAGCGGTGACGGCGACCACCGGATAGCGCGCCTCGCCGCCCTGCGCCTTGCGCAAACCCATCAGCAGCTCGAAGCCGCTGATGCCGGGAAGCTGGATGTCGAGCAGCGCCAGGTCGGGCTTGCGCGCCTTCGCGTGGCGCAGCCCTTCCTCGCCGTTCTCGGCCGCTGCCACCTCGTAGCCGTGAAACGACAGGACGTCGGTCAAGAGCCGGCGGCTCTTCTCGTCGTCCTCGACGATGAGGATGTGGCGCGTCACTGCTCGCCTTGCGGGGCGCGCGGCAGGCGCGCCGTGAAGGTCGATCCGCGCCCCGGCTCGCTTTCGACCGTGAGCGTCCCCGAGTGCAGCTCGACCAACCGCAGCGACAGCGACAGTCCCAGCCCGGTCCCCTCGTGCTTCGCCACCCCCGGGGTGGAGAGCTGCTGGAACTCCTTGAAGATGGCGGCGCGATCCTTGGCCTCGATGCCGATTCCCGTGTCGATGACCCGCACCACGAGCCGCTCCTGCTCGACGCTCGCCGCGAGGGTCACGGTTCCGCCGGCGGGCGTGAACTTCACCGCGTTGGAAAGCAGGTTCAGCACGATCTGCTTGAACTTGCGCTCGTCTCCCGGCCAGCGCCCGACGTTGGCGTCGACCGAGCAGGCGAACTTGAGCCCGCTCCTCTGCGCCCGCTCGCGGATCAGCGTGCAGCAGTTGTCCACCGCGGAGCACACGTCGAACTCGTGCACGTCGAGCGTCATGTGCCCCGCCTCCACCTTGGCGAGGTCGAGGATGTCGTTGATGAGCGAGAGCAGGTGCTGCCCCGAGCCATAGATGTCGCGCACGTATTCGAGCTGCTTCGCGTTCAGGTCGCCGAACATCTTCTCCTTGAGGATCTCCGAAAACCCGATGATCGCATTGAGCGGCGTGCGCAGCTCGTGCGACATGTTGGCGAGGAACTCGCTCTTGTGGCGGTTGGCGTTTTCCAGCTGCACCGTCTTCTCCGCGACCTTGCGCTCCAGGCCCGTGGTGTAGTCCTGGAGCTGGTCGGCCATGCGGTTGAACTCGGTGGCGACCAGCTCGATCTCGTCTCCGGTGTGCACGTCCATGCGCCGCTCGAAGTTTCCCTGGCCGAAGGCGGCCGCGCCCGCCTCGAGCGCCAGGATCGGGCCGCTCAGGCGCCGCGCGTACCACAGGCTCACCAGGAACGACATGACGAGCGCAACGAGGAGGATGACGAGCGCGCCGACGAGCGAGCGGCGCAGCGGCGCCGTGACCACGTCAGCAGGCTGCTCGACCACGACCGTCCACGGCGGCGCGCCGATCGGCGCCACGCTCGCGTAGCTTGGAGCGCCGTCGAGCGAAGCGGATTGGATCGCGGCGCGCGTCGGCTTGGCGTGCGAGGGGTCGGTCACGTACGCGAGGATCTTCGGATCGGCCACGCGGGTGCGGCGCAGCATGAACTCGGCCTTGGGATGCGCGATCACCATGCCCGAGGGATCGACGAGATAGGCGGTGCCGCCGCCCTCGATGGCGAGGCGCGCGACGAGCTCCGCGACGTGTTGCAGGTCGATCACGGCGCGCACCCACCCGCCTTCCCCGAACGGCCCCTCGTGAAAGGTCACGGGAATGAAAGGCTCGAGCGAGTCGCGGAATTCCACCGCGCCGAATCCGACCTCGCCCGCGTTCACGCGCTCGCCTTGGGGGAGGACGGCCGCGCCGGCATCCTTGCCGCGATCCTCGCTCACGCGCGATACGTGCAGCGTCTCCGCACCGTCGGCGTTGTAGCGCGAGAGCTCGAGGATCGCCGGAACGCGCTTGAGCAGGCGATGGAACTCGGCCCTGCGGTCGGCCTCGCCGAGCGCGCCGCGGCCCCAGGGGAGTGCCGCGACTTCGCGCACCTGCGTCTGGATCGCGAGGATCTGGGAAGCGATGCGCGAGGCGGCGGCGTCCGCATGGATCGCCTGCACCCTCTCGATCGTGCGCACCCCCTGCGCGTAGCTCAGGATCATCTCGACCGCGATTGCCGGCAGCAGGATCCCGCAGGTGCCCAGCGCGATCACGGTGAAATATCGCCGCATGAGGCGGCTGGCGGGGCCCTTGCGTAACCGCCACCAGTGCCGCCCTTCGGGCATGTGCACGTGCGCCTCCGAGATCCCGGCCGCGCTCATTCGACGGCGTCCGCGCGCGACAGCAGGTCGGGCGACAGGCGCATGCCGCTTGCGCGCGCCGCTTCGAAATTGATCGACAAGCCGAAGCGCTTCGGGCGCTCGACGGGAATATCGCTCGGTGTCACGCCCGAAAGTACGCGGTCGATCTGCCGGGCAACCACACTGTATAGATCGTCGAAGGTCGCCTCATACGCCATCGGGGCGCCCGCCCTGACGTCGCGCTGCGAGGGATAGATCGCCGGACGCTGGGCCGCACCCAATATTGCGACGAACCTCGCGCGGTGCTGGTCGAGCACCGCGACCTTGGACACAAACCACGCGTCCACCGGTTCGGCCGCGAGGACATCGCGTTCGAGTGAGTCGACGGAGCCGACCGGAACGAGCTTCCATTGCAATCCGTACCGGCTTGCGGTGGTCTCGAGGAACTCGAGCGTATGGGCATTGTTCAATTCGTCGCGCTCGATGACGTAACCGATCCGTCGCGCGCGCGGCGCCGCTTCGCGAAGCAGCTCGAGCATTTTCATATCGACACCGATGTGGAACGAGACTCCGGTGAGGTTCGCCGGAAAGCGCACCAGGGACGCGGCGACCTTGAGCTGCACGGGATCCTGGTGCGTCACGAACACGATCGGGATCGTCCCGGTCTGCCGGGACGCTTCCACGAGAACTTCCGAGGCGGGCGCGACGATGGCGACCGGCCGGCTCTCGATCCCCTTTGCGAGGGCGCCGGCAAGCGCGGCGCGATTGGTCATGTCGACGCCCACGAATCTCAATGCGGCTGCGATCGTCATCGAAGGAGAAGAACAGCACCCAATGCGTCGTGTCCCTGTGGGTCGCGGAGCAGCCCGCCGCCAATGATGCCGCGAGAACGAGCGACATGATCGTCGCCAGAACGCGACGGTTGCAAATCCTACCAACGCGGGTAGGAGCTTCGCATGGGGTCATCGTGATGAAATCCTTGAGCGCACATAGTGCGCCGGCTGCGCACGGCATCTGCCGTGACAGACAGAATACAAGGAGACACGAATGGCAACCACCTACCAATATGCATGGCTCGCCGTCCTCGACGGAAACGGCCGCAGGAAACTCAATGAAGAGCTGCTCGACATGGACGACGCCAACCCCGCACTTACGGCACAACACACGCCCGGGACGGTGTGGGTGATGGACCCGCCGGATGGAGTCGCCCGCCTTTCGACCAGCGCGTTAAGCGACAACATCGGCCGCGATCCCGACATCGAGGTCCTGATGGTGGGAATCCCGGGCTCGGAGCAGGCGATGCGCGACTGGATCGAGACGCCGCAGGGACGCACGCTGCGCTCCCACGCGCTTTCCGTCCAACCGTGGGTCTACAGCGCCTCGATCGCATAGGAGCGGCCCCAGGTGAGCGCTGTCCTGCGCCGCAACCCGGCGGAAGGCAACGGTCCTCCGCAGCGCGCGTTCGCCCTCGGCCTGGGCGAGATCGCGCCCGAGGCCGCCACGCGCCGCAAGTTCGTCCCGCTGGACAGCGTCTCCGAGACCCAGCTCGTTACCACGCCCCAGGTAATGCTGGGCCTGTTTTCACCCGAAGAATGCGAGCGCATCGTGGCACTCGGGGAATCGCGGCAGTTGCACGCCGGTCAGGTCTCGCAGGAACGCGAGAACTATCGCCGCGCCTCGGCCGCGTGGATCCGGCCGGACGCCGAGATCCTCTGGGTCTATCAGCGCATCACCACCATGATCGCGCGGCTCAATGCCTGGTACCGATACGACCTTTACGGCTTTCTCGAGCCCCTGCACTTCGTGCGCTACGACCCGGGCGGGAAGTTCGACTGGCATCTCGATTGCGGCGGCGACCGGACCTGCACGCGCAAGCTGAGCGTCACCATCCAGCTCTCCGACCCCGCCTCCTACGACGGCGGGGGACTGGAGTTCTGCCCGCAGGGCGAGCTGCACCGCTCGCGCTACCACGGCGCGGCCACCGTATTCCCCTCGACGCTGGCCCACCGTGTCACGCCCGTCGAGCGCGGCGTGCGCAGGGCGCTGGTCGCGTGGATTCACGGGCCCTCGTTTCGCTGAAGTCCTACCCTCTCGGGTGGGGACAACGCCGCCGACCCTGCCTATGCTTTCGAACATGAAGACTCCTCGAACCAGTGCCCTTCTGGGCAACGCTTCCCCCGCGGAGAGCGCCTTCGCGCGCGGCCTCGAAATGCGGCGTGTCGCCACGCGCGCGGAATGGAGCCAGGCGCGCTCGCTTCGCTACGAGGCCCTGCGCCAACGCGGCGAGATCGAATCGGGCGACGAAGCCGGCTACGGCGACAAGCACGATGCGGCGCTGAACAGCGTCACCTTCCTGCTCTCGCGCAACGACGCTCCGCTGGGCTCGACGCGTTCGAGCGTGAGCTCCGCCAACCGGCGCTGGCTCCTTCCCGCCTCGGAGACCTTCGAGCGCGAGATCCAGTCCTCGATCGGGCTCGACTCGACCATCGTGGAAGCGAGCCTCATGGTGGTCCAGCCGGACGCGACACTCGATCCGAAAAACGCGCTCTTCCATCTCTTCAAGGCCCACATGCTGCACTGCGCGATGGAGAACGCCGACTGGCTGGTGGTCGCCGTGCGCGACTCGCAGATCGGCTTCTACCGGCGCATGTTCAACATGGAAATCCTGTCGGGCGCGGAGAAGTATTCGGGCATGGCCTCGCCGCGCGTGCTGATGGGGTTCGAGTACCGGCAGCAGGCGCCGGTGGTATTCAAGCGGATTCCCGCGATGGCGGTGACCGAGGCGGACGAGCGCGACTTCGCGGCCTCCGGGGTCATCACCTTCGATGCGCGCCGCGGCGCCGCGCCTCAACGGCGCAGCGAGACCCCGCCCTACCTCGTTGCCGGCGACTAGCTAGAAACCGATCGCGCCGCCGTCCTTGCGGTGGTCGGAAGCGCCGCAGTAGCCGTCGTCGAGGCGGTGGATCAGCTGCGCCCCGCCGAAGCCGAACATCGGGAAATCGGCTCCCACGACGCGATGGCCGCGCCGCGCGAGCTCCTCCTTCACCGAGGCGCCCACGCGTTCCTCGACGCTCACCGAGTAGTCGGTGTTCACGATCCAGCGCGCCCCGTCGCTGCACGCCTGCGGATTCTGGTTGTAGTCGACGAGCCGCGTGACCATCTGGAGGTGGCCCTGCGCCTGCATGTTGCCGCCCATCACGCCGAAGCTCATGACCGGCTGGCCGCCCCGGGTGAGAAACCCGGGAATGATGGTGTTGAAGGGACGCTTGCGCGAGCCGACCTGGTTCGGGTGCCCGGGCTTCAAGCTGAATCCGGCGCCGCGATTCTGCAGGCTGATGCCGGTGCCGGGCACCACGATGCCGGAGCCGAAGCCCATGTAATTGGACTGGATGAACGAAAGCATCATCCCTTTCTCGTCGGCGGCGGTGAGGTAGATGGTGCCGCCCTGCTTCGGCATGCCCGGCCCCACGACCTGGGAGCGTTTCATGTCGATCGATTTGGCGCGTTGCGCGAGATAGGCGTCGTCGAGGAGCTGCGCGTTCGTCACTTCCATCGCCGCCGGATCGGCCACGTGGCGCCAGGCGTCGGCGAGCCCGAGCTTCATCGCCTCGATCTGCAAATGAAGACTATCGGCGGAGTCGACCGGCAGCGCGGCCACGTCGAAGTGACGCAGGATGCCCAGCGCGATGAGCGCCGCGATTCCCTGGCAATTGGGCGGCATCTCATGAAGGTGGTAGCCGCGGTACTCGATCGAGATCGGGTCGATCCAGTCGGCGCGGTGCGCGGCGAGATCCTCCTCGGTCATCGCCCCGTCGTCGGAACGGCTGGCGAGCGCGATGCGCTCGGCGATCGGGCCGCGATAGAAGCTCTCGCCCTTGGTCGAGGCGATGTCCTCGAGCGCTTCGGCCTGCTGCGGACAGTAGAAGCGCTCGCCCGGATAGGGCGCGCGGTCCTTGGGCAGGAACGTCCAGCAGAATTCCGACATGCCCTTGAAGTTCGGCGCCTGGCGCGCCCAGCTCGCGGCGGTGATGGGCGAGACCATGAAGCTCTCGCGGGCATAGCGGATCGCCGCCTCGAACAGCTCCTCGAACGCGAGCTTGCCGTAGCGCTTCGATAGCGCCACCCACGCCGACACCGCTCCCGGAACGGTGACCGAGTCCCAGCCGAGCGTGGGCATCGCGTCCCTGCCGGCGAAGCGCTCCGGCGTCCAGCCCGCGGGCGAGCGGCCCGAGGCGTTCAATCCGACGAGGCGCTGGCCATCCCAGAGGATGGCGAAGACGTCGGAGCCGATGCCGTTGGAGGTCGGCTCGACCACGGTCAGCGTGATCGCGGCGGCGAGCCCCGCGTCGACGGCGTTGCCGCCCTTGGCGAGCATGGCGAGCCCGGCCTGCGCGGCGAGCGGCTGCGAGGTCGCGATGACATTCTTCGCCAGCACCGGCATACGCTGCGAAGGGTACGGAAAATCCCAGGTGAACATCGGCGGTTCCGGATTGCGCTACGGCGCCAATGGTAGCATCCGAAAAAAGAGGCTCGATAATGACCCGCGGGATATCAGCGCTTGTATTCGACGCGTACGGCACGATCTTCGACGTGCATTCCGTCACGCGCGTCGCGGAATCGCTGTTCCCCGGCAAGGGCGCCGCGCTCTCCGCGGCGTGGCGCGCCAAGCAGCTGGAATACACGTGGCTGCGCAGCCTCATGGGCCGCTACGAGGATTTCAGCCGCGTGACGGTCTCCGCGCTCGAGTGGGCGATAGAGTCCCTCGGCCTCGAAGCCGACGAGGCCGCGCGGCGCGCGCTCGTGGACGAGTACCGGCGGCTCGCTCCCTTTCCCGAGGTCCCCGCCGCGCTCGACAAGCTCGCCCTGGCCACGCCGCTTGCGATCCTCTCCAACGGGCATCCCGACATGCTCAACGCCGTGGTGGACCACAACGCACTGCGCCCGAAGTTTCGCGGCGGCGTGCTGAGCGTGCACCCGGCGAAAGTGTTCAAGCCGCACGCGAGCGTCTACCGCATCGCCGAGGAAGAGCTCGGAGTCTCGCGCGCGATGATGGGATTCGTCTCGTCGAACGGCTGGGACGCGGCGGGCGCGAAGTCGTTCGGCTTTCGCGCCTACTGGGTCAACCGCTCGGGCGCGCCCGTGGAAAGGCTGGGCGCGCGCCCCGACGAGATCGTGAAGGACCTGGCAGAGCTCGCCACGCTGCTGGCGTAACTACTCCTGGAAGGCTTCCTCGCGCTTCTTCGAGATCTGCGGCAAGGCCACGATAATGATCAACACGGCGGAGATGATGAGCAGGACGAGGCTGATCGGGCGGGTGAAGAAGACCGCGGGATCGCCTCTCGAGAGCAGCAATGCTCGTCGCAAGTTCTCCTCCATCATCGGTCCCAGCACGAATCCCAGCAGCAGCGGCGCGGGCTCGGTCTCGAGCTTGATGAACACGTAGCCGATGAAGCCGAAGAGCGCCGCCAGCAGCACGTCCATCCACGCGTTGCTGATCGAGTAAACGCCGATGCAGCAGAAGATGAGGATCGCGGGGAAGAGATAGTCGTACTTCACGGTGAGCAGCTTGACCCACATGCCGATGAGGGGAAGGTTCAGGATCACGAGCATGAGGTTTCCGACCCACATGCTGGCGATCATTCCCCAGAAGAGCTCGGGCTTCGCCGTCATGATTTGCGGGCCCGGCTGTATGCCGTGGATGATCATCGCGCCAATCATCAGCGCCATCACCGGGTTGGACGGGATGCCGAGTGTCAGCAGCGGGATGAACGAAGTCTGCGCCGCCGCGTTGTTCGCCGATTCGGGCGCAGCCACGCCTTCGATCGCTCCTTTGCCGAAACGCGAGGGATCCTTGGCGAGTTTCTTCTCCAGCGTATAGGCGGAGAACGAGCCGAGCACCGGGCCGCCGCCGGGAAGGATTCCCAGGAAGGAGCCCAGCATCGTGCCTCGAACCACCGCGGGAAACGCCTGCTTGATGTCCTTCCAGTTGGGCCACAGGCCGGTGACGTTCTTGGTGAAGATCTCGCGCTCTTCTCCTTGCTCGAGGTTGCGGATGATCTCGGAGAAGCCGAACATCCCCATCGCGACCGTGCCGATGCCCACGCCATCGATCAGCTCCGGGATGTTGAAGCTGTAGCGCGCGACCCCGGAGTTCACGTCCGTGCCGATGATTCCCATGAGGAGCCCGAGGACGATCATCGCGATCGCCTTGATGAGCGAGCCGTGCGCGAGGACCACCGCGGCGATAAGGCCGAGGATCATGAGCGAGAAATAATCGGCGGGGCCGAACTTCAACGCGAGCTCCGCAAGAGGCGGCGCAAAGCCCGCGATGAGAACCGTGGCTACGCATCCCGCGAAGAATGATCCCAGGGCGGCGATGCCCAATGCCTTGCCCGCGTGCCCCTGGCGGGCCATCTGGTAGCCGTCCAGGCAGGTGACCACCGAGGACACCTCTCCCGGCAGGTTCACCAGGATCGCCGTCGTCGAGCCGCCGTATTGCGCGCCGTAGTAGATCCCGGCCAGCATGATGAGCGCGGAGACCGGCGGCAGCACGAAGGTCGCGGGGAGGAGCATCGCGATGGTCGCGATGGGCCCGATGCCCGGGAGTACGCCGATCAGGGTGCCGAGAAGCACCCCGACGAAGCAATACCAGATGTTGCTCCAGTGAAGGGCGACGCCGAAGCCCAGGATCAGGTTATTGAGCACGTCCATTCGATACTCCTCAGGCGCGACACATTCCGACGGCGGACTGCAGCGACTCGATGTCGGGGCAGAGGGGAATCGGCAGCTTCAGGCCGACCACGAAGACGAGAGCGCAGAAAATCGTCAGGCACACGGCGAGGATCAGCACCGGCTTGATGCGGAAATCGTGGCTGCCCTTGCTCGCCACGACGATCAGGACGATGCCGTCGAGCAGCACGCCCACCGGCTTGAGCAGCAATCCGAAGATCACGATGGCACCCAGCACCCACAGCACCGGTCCCCAGTGGAACTTCTCGAGCTGTCCCTCCTTGCCGCCATCGGTACGGATTCCATTCACCGCGATGATGATGCCGAGGATCAGCATTATCATCCCCAGGTAGAAGGGGAAGAATCCCGGGCCCATGCGCGCCGGGGTGCCCATCGTGTAGCCCGGAATAAAGGCAAGCCCGGGGACGCCACGCGCGATCACGGCGAATATCAGGCCAATGACTGCGAACATCACGCCGCCCCAGAAGTTTTTCGGATGGCCGATTTTCATGTCGATCTCTTTTGTAGGTAATGCGCCAAGTCGCGCCGATTATGTCAGCAAGCCCAGGCGCGTGCATTGGTGCGGCGCAGCACGTTACTTGATCAGTCCGAGGAGGCGCGCGGAGGCGATATAGGCGCGCTTCCTGTCCTCGACGAACGCCGGCATCTTGTCATAGGTGATGTCGAGGATCTCCAGCCCCTGCTCGGTCATCCTCTGGCGGAATTCGGCGTCGCGGTTGATCTCGTAGAACATGTCGGAGATGCGCTTGCGCAGCTCCTCGGGCGTGGACTTGGGCACGCCCGCGCCCCGGTAGCCGCCGTCGACCCAGTCGATGCCGAGCTCGCGGAAGGTCGGCACCTCGGGAAAGTACGGCAGGCGCTGCGGGGTGGCGACCGCGAGGAGCCGCGTCTTGCCCTTCTGCGCGACCGCGAGCGAGGAGTAGGACATCGCTCCGTCCACATGGCCGCCCAGGAGCGAGGAAAGCAGGTCCCCGGTGCCCTTGAAGGGAACGTAGGTGCTCTTGATGCCTGCGGCCTGGTTCAACCTCTCGTGCGCGGCGTGGTTGGCCGAATTCGTTCCCGAGCCCGCGAGGTTCAGCGTTCCCGGCTTCGCCTTGGCCGCGGCGACGAAATCCTGGTAGGTCCTGAACGGGCTCTCGGTGCGCACCACGATCGCATCGGGTGTGTAGTTGAAGAAGATGACGTTGGTGATGTCGTCGGTCTGGTATTGCACGTTGCCCTCGAGGGGCTGCAGCACGAGGTGCGGCATGTTGGTGCCCATGATCGTGTAGCCGTCGCCCGGGAAGCTGTTCAGCTGCGACCAGGCGAGCGCGCCCCCGGCCCCGGGCTTGGAATCGACGACGAGCTCCTGGCCCCATTTCTTGCGCCAAACTTGCTGCTGCAGCCGCGCGGCGATGTCCGACTCCCCGCCGGGCGCGAACGCGATGATGTAGTGCACCGGCTTTTCGGGATACGCCGCCCGTGCCGGCAGCGCCAGCGATGCCGCGGCCGCCCCGCCCGCAACCAGGAATTCACGTCTTTTCATAATGCCTCCGCAATCGCCTTGCCGACTTCGATCGTATTCGCGGTGCCGCCCATGTCGCGCGTCCTCGGACCCTCTTTCAGCACCCGCTCGATCGCCTTCACGAT